>Ga0335072_10002828_pt1 | contig 26623 bp, 21 predicted proteins | sample Lox_Sample_21_FD_206725 | JGI IMG/M metagenome (GOLD analysis project Ga0335072, IMG submission 206725) | Soil microbial communities from Loxahatchee National Wildlife Refuge, Florida, United States - Lox_Sample_2.1 | ecosystem: Environmental > Terrestrial > Soil > Wetlands | place: USA...
TGGCGGAAGCGTGTGGGAGTCGAACCCACCATCCTGGCCGCGAAGGACAGGATCAATGGCTTTGAAGGCCACGAGGATCACCGGACCCCATTCGCCTCCACTTCCGCAATTCAGGTTGTTACGAGGACCGAAATTTCGCGCGCGCCCCGCATTGGGGACAAGCCGGAAGCAATTCGGCTCCGCTTGCTGCGCCTCCCCACGGCGCGAAGGTTCGTCTTTCGGCCGTCACAACCCCTTTGATGCGCGCGGCCCGCGGGCGATGCGCTCGAAGAGGACACGCGCGCCCGCGCCGGGTTCATCAAGCGCGGAGCAAAATTATAGAGGCGAGGGGGAAACGGTTCAACTTTTCGAGAGGCCTTCGGCAAACTTCTTACGGGCAATTTCGAGGAGCTTGGGATCGGTGCAGACTTCGTAATAGGCGCGGGTTCCGGGCTGGCCAATTTTTCCGCCGGGGAGAAGCTGGCGAACGAAACCCTTGCGGATGACGATGGGCTCGACGGAATCGCCGATGGGAACCTGTCCGAAGGAAAGCTGCGCGCGGTCCTTGGACCAGGGAAAGGTGAAATTTCCCGCCATGGGAGCGAGAGAAATCTCTTTCGAGAGCTTTTGAAATCCCTCTTCATTCAGCTCGATGCCGTTGAGGTTGAAACGGACGAGCAACTCTTCGCCCTCGTCCTCGACCGTGTCGTCCATGAGCGACTGGAGGAGAAAGACGTTGAACGGCGAGGGATTCTGGCGGAAGAGGCGTTTGGCCAATTTCGAGCAGCTCGAAAGGCGGTCGGAAAGATTCAAAGCGCGCGAGATCATGATGCGCGAATCGGCGTCCATCCAGAGCGAAGGAGCGGAATCCTGAAAGGCGACGCCGACGCCGAGCTCGAGCGGGGGAAGGTCGGAGGATTTGGCGCGAGTGTTGTAGGCCTGGGTGACGGCCAGAATCTCGCGGGCAAGGACGCAAGCGCGGGCCACGGCGCGCTGGGTGGCGCGCGTGGTTTCCGTCTCGTAAATCGCCAGGATGATGGCGTCGCCTTCGATGAAGACCTTCGCGGCGCCGTAGTGTTCGAGCATGCGTTTGACGGGTTCGTGCAGGGCCATGCTGAAATGCGACGCGGGATTCATGCCGCGGGACAGCAAGTCTTTCGTGATGCTGGTCGAGCCGCGCACGTCGGCCTTGATGACCACGTGGTTGATGATGGGGTCCTCGGCGGGGCGGCCTTCATCGGGATGGAGAAATTCGTAAAGGCATTTGTTGGCGCGCGAGAGCTCGCGGGCGCGTTCCTCGCGCACCAGGTTGATGCGGTCCATGGCGGCGACCGCTTGCTGGTAGCTGCGGCGGTCGCGCCGGAGGCGCATCAGGTCTTCGGCAAACTGCTGGGCGATGACGACAGTTTCTTCATGAGTGCGGCGGCGGATGGCACGCGTGGCGTCGTCCAGTTTTTTCGCGGAAATCTTGCGCGCCGGGAACTGCTCGAGAATCTGCTCGACGCGGCGGGCTTCGTCGCGGCTGACCAGAGCCTTCTTCAACTGCTGCAGGTGGATTGGAGGGCAGTATTCGCCGTGAATTTTGCGGAGTTCGTAGCTGGCGAGCATGTGGAACACTAGATCGTGCTCTTCCAGGCGGTGAACCCACTCTTCGAGCAAATGAGCGCGTGTGGAGGCGGAGGATTCGGTGTCGGCGTCAGCGGCGGCCGGACTGAAAAGGCGCCGGGCGTTGTCGGGCTGGTTGAGGTAATCGCCGAGGCGGTTTTGATACTCCTCCGCCAAGAAGTCCATGCGCTGTTTGGCGTTTTCGATTTGCGGGGCGAGCTCTTCGAGGTTTCTTTCGACAGAGGTGTAGCGGCGGCGCAAATCGGCCATTTCGCTTTCCGAGAGGGAGGACTGCGCCGGGGATTTCCGCTTGAAGAGCCGGGTGAAGGTGTCGTCGCCGGCCCCGGCGCGCGATTTGAGTTCTTCCTGCTCCTCTTCGATTCGCTGGAGCTCGGAACGGAGCAATCGCGCCTGTTCAACGAGGCGTTCGTGGACCTTGCGGGCTTTGTTGAGGTCGTCGGTATTGTCTCCGGTGAGGACGAGATCGCGGACGAAGTCCAGGAGAAGAAGATCGAAAACCTCGAAGCGGTCGGGGTCGTTCACGAAATTTCCCAGAAGGACGTAGTGTTCCAGAAAAAGGTTTTCGTCGTTTCCACCTTCCACGAACAGGAGGCGGTTGAGAAGGACGTCGTAGGTCTCGTGGAAATCGTCGCCGAAGAGAGCCCGGCGCGATTTTGCGATCGCACCTTCCTCGACCTCCGACCAAATCCGGTAGAGTGTTTCCCCCACCTGGCGGTAAATTCCCTTACGCCCCGCCTGGACCTCGGAGATCCTGGAACGCATGACGTGGGCCTGCTCGCTGTGCTCGAAGAGCTCGCCGCGCGAGCGGATCCAGTCCTTGCATTCGACGAGCAAGCTGGAAAACTGGTTGACGATCTCGGCGGTCATGAATTTCAACAGAGCCAGCCGATGGAGCAGGTCGATTTCGATGGAATCCTGAAATTTCGCCGTGGTGAGAGACGCTTGCAAGACTTCGTTGAGGAGCCGGCGGAAAGCGCCGTGTTCGGGCGCGCCCGCGCCCTTGCGGTCCTTGTCCTTGCCGTAGACGAGCGAAATATTGACGCTCTGGCGGACCAGGTCCAGCAGGTACTTCCGCGTAAATTCCACAAACTTGGGGCTGAGAAAAACGTCATAATGAATATTGTCCACGCCCAAAGCGAGTTTCGTCAGGCGGAGCTCGGCACGATAAGGCTCGAGCTTCATCCGAGCAGGATGGCTTGGCGAAGGTGCTATGTGAGTATCGGACATGGCACAGGAACCAGCTGACCTTTCAATGTAGCGGAGAGGAAAAGGAGTGCGCAATGGAACGAGTCGTAACCGTTAATGGACCGGATGAAAACAGGTCCAGAGGTTCCTCCCTTCGCTACGACCCCCACCCCACGGCGCCACGCGAATGGTCGTTACCTTCCGGGAGTGATGGCGGCGAGGACTTTCCGGGCGAGCCGGCTGACCCGCTAGGTTCATCGAAGCCCGGGAAATGGGGAACGTGCCTCTATCTGGGGCCTGGCGGCGAGCGATGCGGCCGGCCAGCCCTAGCAACAGGGTACTGCGCGCGCCATCAAGGTGGCGTGGCGGCGCCGACCGACACTGCCTCGGCAACTCTGAAACGCAAACGGACGCTGGGCGCGATTGTTGGACTCATTGGCGTACTTTGGCCGATTCTGGCTTCCCTTTTCCGCGAACTCTTCCGCTGGCTCCATTCCCACTAGTCGCTTTAGAACCGAGGGGATAGACCGTGACCCGAAACGGGATTTCCGGTTACAATGCCCGCCTATGGCAAAACTTATGGAAGGGAAAACTGCAATTGTCCTGGGTGTGTGGAACCAGTGGAGCATCGCGTATGCCATCGCTCAGGCCTATGTCCGTGAGGGCGCCACGCTGCTGCTCACCTATCAAAATGAGCGAGCCAAACCCACGGTGGAAGACCTTGGGAAGCAGCTGGGAGCCGCGGGGTTCTATCCATGCGATGTGCAGCAGCAACCGGACATAGACGCCCTGGCGGCGAAGCTGAAGGCGGAGGGGCGGCGGATAGACACCGTGGTTCACAGCCTGGCATTTTCGAAGCGCGAAGATCTGGGCCAACCGTTCGTGAACACGTCGCGCGACGGGTTTCAATTGGCCTTGGACGTCAGCGCTTACTCGCTGGTGGCGGTCACCAACGCAATTGCGCCGCTGATGACCGAAGGCGGGTCCATCATGACGCTCACCTACCTGGGTTCGACGCGCGTGGTGACGAATTACAACGTGATGGGCGTGGCGAAGGCGGCGCTTGAAGCTTCCGTGCGTTACCTGGCGAGCGAGCTCGGGCCGCAGAAAATTCGCGTCAACGCGATTTCGGCGGGACCAATCAAGACGATCTCCGCCCGCGGAATCAAGGATTTTTCCAAAGTGCTCGATTTCGTGTCCCAGCACGCGCCTTTGCGCCGCAATACGGACCCCGCCGAAGTGGCGGATGCCGCGGTGTTTCTCGGAAGCGATTTGGGGCGGGGAGTGACCGGGAACGTGATCTACGTGGACGCCGGATTTCAAATCATGGCGCTGGGCTAGCCTCGGGGATGTCTTCGACGAGGATGCGGCGAACGTCCTCGGATACATGCTCGAGGGAAATTCGGATCACGGGCCAATTCATGCGCAGGCGCAGGCGGTCGGGCCATTCGACAATCATGATGGCGTCTTCTGAAAAGACATCCTCGAGACCCAGCGTCTCGAGGTCGTGCAGGTCGGCGATGCGGTAGAGATCCACATGATACACGCGGGACCGGCCTTCGTATTTGTGAACCAGCGTGAAGGTAGGGCTGGTGACCTCTTCTTCCGGCGCGGCGCCGGCGCCGCTGACGATTCCCTTCGTCAACGTCGTTTTTCCCGCGCCAAGCTCCCCGGACAGCAGGACTAAAGCCGGAGGCTTCAAGCGCTCACCGATTTCTCTGCCACGCGCAATCGTTTCTTCCGCCGATTGTGTGACGAATTCCTGACTAGACACGTTCCAGCTCTTCGTGAAATTGCAGCAAGGCGCGCGGCAGAGCGTGAATCAGATCGGAAGCCATCAAGGGAGCTTCGCCGGCGGCCGCGGCGACGTCACCCGCCAGGCCATGCAGCCAGACGCCGAATGCGAGCATGCGCCACCAATCCGCAACGCCAAATTGAGCGGTGAGCCCGCCCAAAATACCCGTGAGGACGTCGCCTGTCCCTCCCGTGGCCATGCCCGGATTTCCCGTCGAGTTGATCCACGCGCCTCCATCGGGAGCAGCGACAATCGTGTGATGCCCTTTCAGGATAACAATCGCGTTCCATTCTGTCGCCGCCGCGGTGGCGATATCGATTCGCCGGGCCTGCACATCTTTCACCGTGGCATCCAGCAGCCGGGCCATTTCTCCCGGATGGGGAGTCATCGCCAACCGGCCTTCCTCGCGATTTAGGTCCTTCGCGAAGCCGTCGAACGCGTTCAATCCGTCGGCGTCGAGTATCACGGGAACGCTGCGCCTGCCGACGGCACTTCGAATGAACCGCTGAGTTTCCTCTTGCGTGCCGAGGCCGGGCCCAATCGCCAAGACCTTCTTACCGGACAAGATGGATTCCAGGCGCCCGTTTTCGAGGTCCTTCATGGCCAAGCTTCCGGCGCTGGTCGCGGCCATCGGCTCGGTCATGATTTCCGGAGTGTGGCCGGCCACAATCGGGAGCACCGGCTCGGGAACGGCGGCGGTCACCAGGCCGGCGCCGGAACGCAAGGCCGCCCACGACGCCAGAATGGCGGCTCCGCTCTTGCCGGCCGACCCGGCCACGACGAGCACATGGCCATAATCGCCCTTGTGGCCTTCCGCCCGTCGGCGCTTGCCAAAAGCGGCAAATTCGCGCGCTTCCGACCAGCGCAGACTCCCCTTGCCCGTTACTTCTATCAGTTCAGCCGGGGATCCGATTTCGCGAACGGAAAGGCTGCCGAGGTGGCGGCCGGCCTCTCCCAGAAACATGCCGGTTTTGGGGGCGGTAAATGTAACGGTGTAATCCGCGCGAACGGCCACACCTTGAACCGCTCCGGTATCGGAATCGAGGCCGGAAGGAACATCAATGGAAAATGCGGTGACCTCTGGAGGCCGGTCATTGATCGATTCAATCGCCGCGTGGAGCAATCCGGTGACGGGCCCACGAATCCCGGTGCCGAGGAGCGCGTCGACGACGATCCCGCCGCCCCTTGCACCCGCCTGCCATCGCGGTTTCTCCCAAGCGTCCGCGTCTTCGACCGGAACGACTTCGACATTCTTCAGCCGCTTGAAATTCTTGGCGGCGTCGCCCTTCAAGTCCGCAGACTTGGCAAACAACAAGACGGAAACGGTTGCGCCCAACTTCTGCAGATGGCGGGCGACGACAAATCCATCGCCGCCATTATTTCCTTTGCCGCAGTAAACGACGACCGGAACATCCGTAAAATTTCTGCATTGGGCGGCGATGTGCTCCGCCACACTCTTTCCAGCGTTTTCCATCAGAGTGAGGCTGGAGACGCCGGCGCGTTCGGTGGAGAGGCGGTCCACCTCCCTCATTTCGGCCGCGGTGAGAATCTTCATGAAAGAGAGCTCATGGCTGGGGGCAGCTCAAGTTCACACCTCTCGCTATAACATCCATCCGCCGCTTACATTGAGGACCTGGCCCGTGATGTAGTCGGCTGCGTCGGAAGCGAAAAATTTCACCGCCGCGGCAACGTCCTCCGCCGAAGGAGGGCGTCCGATAGGAGCGCGGGCGTCGCGAATGCGCCGCGCCTCATCGGCCGTCAATTCTTTTTCGTCCACGTTCGACGGGTTGATGACATTCACCGTGATGCCGTTCTTGGCTTCCTCGATGGCCAGCGAACGCGAAAGGGAGACTACAGCGGCCTTCGCCGCCGCGTACGCCGAAATCGTCGCCTGTCCGAAGGCTCGCTCAGCCCCGACCGCACCGAGGTTGATGATTCGCCCCCATCGCTGGCGGCGCATCGCGGGTATCGCATGTTTGCAGGCGTGAAACACGCTGAAGAGGTTCGAGGCGACGATGGCCTCCCACTCCTCGGCCGAGCTTTCCACCACAGGCTTCCAATTGAATTCTCCGACGTTGTTGACGAGTATGTCGAGCCGCCCGAATTTTTCGAGAACCTTCTCGATCAGAAACTGGACCTTTTTGGGGTCGGTGGCGTCCGCCTCGACCGCGAAACATTCGGCGCCCGCCGCCTGCACCTGCCGCAGCGTATTTTGGGCCGCGGTCTTGTTCGAGCGATAGGAGATCGCAACGCGCGAGCCTTCTCTTGCCATGCACGTGGCGATTCCTTTGCCGATACCGCGGCTTCCGCCGGTAATCAGGACTACGCGTTGTCGCAGCGACACCCCGCACCCGCCCTTTCCAAACAGCCAGTATAGCGAAGTCGGAGCAACTGTCGAGGCCCAGCGAGGAATGGCCGGGGGCCTTTACCAGCTCGCGTCGCGCGGCTCCGGAGGCGCGAATTCTCCGTCCGCCTGCTGCTACTCTGGAAGCAATCTTTCAAAGACTCAGGACAAATCATGCGCCGACTTCGAGCTCTCGCGACATTAGTCGCGCTCCTGCTGCTCCGCTGCGGCCTGGCTTCCGTGGCTCCCGGCCAGACCGAGCGCATACTGGATTATCACAGCGACGTTGAGCTGCGGACCGACGGGACGCTGGTGGTGCAGGAAACGATCCAGGTGGAGAGCCACGGCTGGCGGATCCGCCACGGCATCTATCGCGATTTCCCCACACATTACCGCGACCGCCTGGGCAACGCCTACATCGTGGGATTTGACCTCCTGGGAGCGACGCGTGACGGCCAGCCGGAAATATCGCGGGTGGAAAATCGCGCTAACGGGAAGCGGATTTATCTTGGCAACCCCAATTCCCTGCTGTCACCTGGAAGATATACGTATGCCATCACGTACACCACGAATCGCCAGTTGGGCTTTTTTCATGACCACGACGAATTGTTCTGGAACGTAACCGGAAACGGGTGGGTGTTCCCCATCGAGCACGCCTCCGCCACCGTACGGCTGCCGGCAGAGATACCGGCGGACCGCGTGGAGTTGTCTGGATACACGGGGCCGCAAGGGTCCATGGCGCAAGACTTGATTTGGAAAAACGGGGAGGACGGAACCGTTCAATTTGATTCCCAGAGCGCATTGGGCCCTTCGGAGGGAATGACGATACTCGTAAAATGGCCGAAAGGATATTTCATCGAGCCGACTTGGCAGGACAAAATCGGATACGTCTTAACGGACAACCAGAGCGTGCTGATCCTCTTGGCCGGATTCTTGCTGGTGGGCTGCTACTACATGATTGCGTGGTACCTGGTGGGTCGCGATCCGGCGCCAGGCGTAATCGTGGCGGAATACGAACCTCCGGCGGGGTATTCGCCCGCCGCGATTCGCGAATTGGTCCGGATGAAATTCGACAACAAGGGCTTCACCGCCGCGGTGCTGGACATGGCCGTGAAGGGCTACCTTACGATTCAAGAAGATTTCGGCACCTACACGCTGAAGAGGACCACCTCGGGCGGGCAAGATCTGTTTCCCGAGGAACAATTGGCAGCGGGAGTCTTGTTCGGCCTCGGCCCGGAAATCGAGATGCACAACTCAAACCACGCGGTGATCAGTTCCGCGATTTCGGTCCTTCGCGCCTCTCTTAAAAAGACCGAAGAGAAAGTGTTGTTCAACACAAATACGGGCGTGACTATCCCGGCGGTGTTGCTCTCGATCGGGCTGCTCGTCGCCGCGTGCGCCGCGGACGGCGGCCAAAATGTAGGGATGGCAAGCTTCATTTGCGTATGGCTCACGATATGGAGCCTGGCAGTCGGCGTCATGCTGGTGGCAGAAGCACGCCTACTGAAGAAGGCTTTCACGAGCCAATCTCACCGCATGGCGACAGCGGGACAAGCGACAATCTCGGGAATATTCATGATCCCCTTTCTCGGCGGCGAAATCCTCGGGCTGGTGATGCTGGTGAAATCGGCGTCGCTGCTGGTGGCCCTTCTCCTGGTGGGGACCGCCTTCATCCACATTCTTTTCCATTATTGGATGAAGGCGCCGACCCAGAAGGGGCGCGCGGTCCTCGATAAAATCGAGGGCTTCAAAATGTTTTTGACGGCGGTGGAAGGCGACCGCCTGAATCGCATGACACCTCCGGAAAAGACCCCGCAACTGTTCGAAAAATTTCTTCCCTACGCTCTGGCGTTGGACGTGGAGCAGGCCTGGGCGGAAAAGTTTTCGGGCGTGCTGGATGCGGCCGGTCGCGCGCCGGGAGGCTCTGGCGCAGCGTATTCTCCCGCCTGGTATTCCGGATCGGGATTCGGTCCTGGAGGCGCCTGCGATTTCACGGGGTTCCTCGGCGGAGCATTCTCTTCGGCGATCTCTTCTTCGGCGCATGCGCCGGGCTCCGGTGGGAGCGGAGGAGGAGGTTCGGGCGGCGGAGGTGGTGGCGGCGGGGGCGGTGGCTGGTAAACAGCAGCACCGACGGCGAAGCCAGCGAGTTTTTATCCCATGCGGGCCACCAGGACAGTCATGTCGTCCGCCTGCTCGGCCGTTCCTGCCCATTGCTCGGCCACGGCGATAAGCCCTTTCGCCATCTTGGCAGCCGAAAGGTGGCGCAGCCGGGTTGCCTCTTCCCTTAGCCTGGCCACGCCGAATTCCTCGCCGTAGACATTTTCCGGCTCGCTCAAGCCGTCGCTGAAGGCGACAAGCACGGCGCCCGGCTTGACGTGAAGAGTGCGCTGCGTGTAAGGAAACTCCTCGAACAACCCGACGACCGTTCCTCCGTCGCTGAGCTCCTCGCATCCCGAATCCGTGATGAAGAAAGGCGCCAGGTGGCCGGCGTTCGTGTACGTCAGCGTCTTCGCGTCGCCATCATACACGGCGTAAAAAAACGTCGCGTAGCGATCATCCGTCGTATTCAGGTAGATATGTCGGTTGATCCGCGCGACGAGTTCCGCGGGGCTGATGTTTCCGTCCTGTGTCGCCTGGCTGCGCAAGGACGCTTGGAGGCTGGCCATCAGAAGCGCCGCAAAAATTCCCTTTCCGCTGATGTCCGCCAGAGCCATCCCGACCTGCGAGCGTCCCAGACGAATGAAATCGTAATAGTCGCCGCTGACGGTCCGGGCCGCGCGGCAAATCGCCGCCAGATCGAGCGCGGGAAGCGAAGGAATCTCCTTGGGGAAGAGCTGCTCCTGCACTTCGCGGGCGATCGAGATTTCGTTTTCGAGTTTTTGCTTCTGCCGCTGGTCTTCAATCAACTCCGTGATGGAACTCGTCATCTCATTGAAGGATTCGCCGAGCGCGCCGAGCTGATCCTGCTGATGGACTCGAATGCGGTGGCTGAAATCGCCGCGGCGGACGTGGAGCGTCGCTTCGTAGAGATCGCCGACGGCCCGAGTGATCGTGCGGGTGAGCACGATGCCCGTCACCAGAGCCGCAATCTCCATGGCCAGGAAGATAAACCCGACGACCTCGAGAATGCGTATCAGGATGGGCCCAAGCGCACCGACCGACCGGAATAAGCGCCGGTTGATCGCCGATGCGCGCACGGCAAAAGAGGCCAGGACAGGAGAGGTCGCCATGGAGGCGTGCGGCGGTATGCTTACGGCCTTGAGAGTCGACGCGCCGTTGATTCGAACATCCAGGAAATTCGCGCGCGACCCGACGGACCGTTTCCGGCTGGAAATTTCCTGGCCAGGAACGTACACCTGATTGTCGATCCCGATCGAAATTCTCCCCGCCGGACCGGGCTTGGCGGGCTCCAGAAGAATCAACCGGACGGGGCCGAGCTCTGAACTGAGGGTGTCCAAGAGTGCGGGGGTGACCGGTACTTCGAGCAGCACTTGCACGGGCCCTTGACGGCCCATTTGCTTCGCAACCGCGGAAATGTAGAGAATCTCGTCCTGCTCGGAAAGCCCGGCATAACCACGCCCGGTTCCTTCGTCCGGAAGCTGGCCCTCTCGATTCAGAAGAATGCGGCAATTCGGAAACTCGGCCCGAGTTGCTCCGACCAGAGCCGCTACTCCGGGAAGTGACAACACCTTTTGGGAATCGGGCGGAATGGCGGGTGTCGCGTCTTTTTCAATGGCGTCGGCGAGGGATTCGGCGGAGGCCATGACCATCGCGGCGCGGTCGTTCAGGTCATCCTCGAGTAAATGCGCGCCCAACTGGAGATAAATCAAGTACGAGGCAAGGCCCGCCATCGAAAGCAAAAGCACCACGGGAACGACGGCGATAAATAGATAGGCGACGATGAGGCGGTTGCGAAGACGCCACATCAAGTTACGCCGCACCCACGGAATCAGCCGCACGACAAAATAAATTACGGCAACGGCGCCGAGAAATGCGAGCAACCCACCGTAGGGAAGCTTAATCCCCCGCGCCGAGGCGATTTGCCACAAGATGTCCGCGGCGATGACGATCAACGCCAATCGGTCCAGCAGCGTGGTTCGCCGCAGGAACACCCACAGCCGGCGCAAGGAATGTGCGTTCAATCAGGCTCTCTTCCCCGGAGAAAAAATCAGGCCGGCAAGCCGGCCCGCCATCGAAAATTACAATTTAGCATGGGCCCGCGAGCAAGCGGGCATGGATGTTTGGATGCGGCCGGAGCTAATCCGCAGCGCGGGAGCTTTGGCGGACGCGGCTGTGGTTTCGCCCGTAGAAGACGTAAATGAACATACCGATCACAAGCCAAATGAACAGGCGCCACCAGGTCTTGGCGGGCAGACTCAGCATCGCGCCCAGCGAAGTCACAATGCCGAGGATGGGAACCAAGGGAACCAACGGCGTCTTGAAAGGCCGGGGAAGGTCCGGCCGCTTGCGGCGCAGCACCCAAACGCCCGCGCAAACGATGACGAACGCCAGCAATGTGCCGATGTTCACCAGCACGGCGAGATCGCCAATCGGTATGAGCGAAGCGAAAAACGCGACGCAAATCCCCACGACGATGGAAGTGATCCATGGCGTGCGGAACCGCGGATGAATCGCTCCCGCCCATCGAGGAAGAAGCCCGTCACGGGACATGGAAAAGAACACCCGCGACTGCCCCAGCAACATAACGATCATCACGCTGCCCAATCCCGCGACCGCGCCGGTCTTAACCAGCAGGCTTCCCCACCGGACGCCGGTGGCGTCAATGCCGACGGCCACGGGAGCCGCGACATTCAGGTCCGTATAGGGCACCAAGGCCGTGAGCAAGCCGGCGACAAGAATGTAAAGAAACGTGCAGATGATGAGGGAACCGATGATGCCGATGGGCATGTCTTTCTGCGGATTTTTGGCTTCTTGCGCAGCGGTGGAAACGGCGTCGAAACCGATGTACGCGAAGAATATCACCGAGGCTCCGCGCGCGACCCCCGACCAGCCGAAATCGCCGAATCTTCCTTGGTTGGGTGGAACGAAGGGGTGCCAATTGGCGGCGGCGAGGGCCGGATGCCGGAAAATGAACTCGGCCGCGATCGCAATGAATACCAGCACGATGCCCACTTTGATGAACACGATTGCCGAATTGAAGTTGGCCGATTCCTTGATCCCGACAACCAGGATCAAAGTGACAAATGCAATCCCCAGGAACGCCACAATGTTGAATACTCCGGTTCCATGCGGCAGCGCCGCGGGATTCGTGTGGGAGTCCGCCAGAGCCTTGCCGATGGTAGCGAGCGGGACCCAATGAGTCTTGAAAAGCACCATCTTCGTTCCCGGCGTGGTGATCCACTGCGGCGGGATGTGAATTCCGAGCTCTTCCAACAGGCTGACCAGATAGCCGCTCCAACCCGAGGCTACCGTCGCCGCTCCGAATGCATATTCAAGGATCAAATCCCAGCCGATGATCCAGGCGAAGATTTCGCCGAGAGTGGCGTAGCCGTAGGTGTAGGCGGAGCCGGCGATCGGGATTAATGAGGCAAATTCCGAATAGCAAAGCCCGGCAAAGGTGCAAATGAGGCCGCAAAAAATAAACGAAACGACAATGGCGGGTCCCGCGGCAGTGGCCGCCGCCTGGCCCGTGAGCACGAATATGCCGGCGCCAATAATCGCGCCGATTCCGAGTGTGATCAGGTTGACGGGGCCGAGGGCGCGGCGGAGAGAAGACTCGCCCGTGTCCTCCGCCTCGGCCATGATGACGTTGAGCGGCTTGGTCGCAAATAGCGGATTCGCCATTCTTAGTTTTCCTCCCCGAAAGTCTGCGCCCGCTTGCAGCGCGCCGTGCTTACGCGGTTGCGTCCCTTCCCGCCCATCGCCACAAGGCGTACACCGGAACACCGAGCACGACGATGATCAGCCCGGGCCAAGTGTACTGCGGCTTGTAACGCAAAAGCTCAACCTCGATGAAAACAGCCATCAGCAGATAGAGCGCCGGCAAGACCGGATAGCCAATCGCCTTATACGGCCGCTCCATCTCGGGCCTCTTCCACCGCAAAATGAAGAGGCCGCTCAACGTCAAAATATAGAAAATCAAGACGGCGAAAATCAGAAAATCCAGCAGCTGGCTGTACGTTCCCGAAAGGCACAGAATCGACGCCCAGACGCCCTGAATCACCAAGGCCACACTCGGGGCATGGTAGCGATTTACCTTGCGGACGGATTGAAAGAACAGGCGGTCGTTGGCCATCGCGTAGTAGATGCGCGCGCCGGATAGAATCAGCCCGTTGTTGCAGCCAAACGACGAAATCATGATGGCGATGGCCATGATCACGGCCCCCGCCGAACCAAACACGGCGGCGCATACCGCCGTCGCCACCCGGCCATCCGCCGCGTATTCGATTCCGCGGGCGAGCACGGTGGTTCCCGCCGGATCTCCCGCCATGGGCAGGACGCGCAGATAGGCGAAGTTGGCGAGCAGGTAGAGAATCACGACGAAGGCGGTGCCGAGAGATAGAGAAAGCGGCAGGTTGCGCTTCGGATTGCGAACTTCCGCCGCAGTGAAGGTGATATTGTTCCACGCGTCCATCGCGAAAAGAGATCCCACCATCGCGACACCCACGAGGGTCATCGTCCCGATCATCCAGGTGTGCTCATCCGGCGGGTAGGGGTGCAGCGTGCTCAGGCCCGCATTCCTCCAGAAACCGGTGAAATTCGCATGGCGGGCCACTTCCGTCGAGAATAAAACGCCCAGGAGCCCGAGACCGGCCAAGGTGGCGGCTTTGATGACCGTGAGAATATTCTGGATGATTTTTCCAACCGTCAGGCCCAGCGTGTTAATCCACGTGAGAACCAGAATCGAAACGATGGCAAACAGATTCTGCCGGTTCAGACCGACGTTATAAGGACCCAGAGTGCCAAACCAGAGATGCCACGGACCGAGCGTGCCGAGTTTCCAGATCCAGTGACCCGATGAAAACCAGGGGACGAGAACCGCGGTGAATTTGGCGAAAGCGATCCCGACGGCGGCAATCGTCGCCGTCTGAATGACCAGCAGCATCGTCCAGCCGTAAAGAAAACCCCAAAGAGGGCCGAGGGACTCGCGCAGGTAGACATATTGTCCGCCCGCGTGCGGCATGGCCGCCGCAAGCTCTCCATAGCTGAGGCCGCCGATCAGCGTCATCACGCCGGACACCACCCAGACGGTCAGAAGCAGTCCGGGACTTTTCACCTGGTGGGAGATGTCGGAAGAGACAATGAAAATCGCCGAGCCGATCATGGACCCGACGACAATCATCGTCGAGTCGAACAGGCCCAGGCTTTTTACAAGGCCGCCCTGTCCTCCTGCCGAAGTCATCGTCTGGTTGGCAACGGCGCGTTCAGCCATTCGGTTGAGCCTTCAACTCCTCGAAGCCCGCACCCGGGCTGCAATTTTCAGATATTCCCGAGCCCGCGCAGCGGGATCGGCTGCGGCGGTCAAATCGCGAATCACGGCGACGGCGTCCGCTCCCGCGAGAAACACATGTTCGGCGGACTCTACTGTGATGCCGCCGATGGCCACAAGCGGTTTTTTCGTGTTGGCGCGCGCCCATCGCAGGAGGTCCAACCCCACGACAGGGTCAGGATTCTCCTTGCTATCCGTCGGGAAGACCGGCCCCACAGCTATATAGTCCGCCGAAGTGGCTTCTGCCCGGCGAAATTGCTCGATATTGTGTGTCGAAACTCCCACCCACAGATCGCTGCCGCAAATCTTTCGCGCCTCTTCGACCGGAAGATCTTCCTGGCCCACGTGGACGCCGGCCGCGCCCGCGAGAACCGCGACGTCGGGCCGGTCGTTGACGATCAGCCGGACGCCGCGAGGGCCGAGCTGCGCGCATAGATCGCGCGCGAGTTCGAAGACGGCTCGCGCCGGCGCTCGTTTGGCACGAATTTGCAGCAGGCTTGCTCCGGCGCCCGCCAGCGTTTCGGCCAGCGGGAGAATCGCCCGCGCGTCCGCCGAAATATCGAGGATGGGATAGAGAGGGGGGAACACTCACCGGCCCCTGGTCATTTTCCGGCCACGACCAGAAGTTTTTCCAGGAAATGCGTATCGAACTGGCCGGCGGCAAAATCCGGATCTTGCAAAATTCGCCGGTGGAGCGGAATCGTGGTCTTCACGCCCTCGACGACGAATTCGTCGAGCGATCGCAGCATCCGGGCAATCGCCTCCGTGCGGTCGTGTCCGTGGACAATCAGCTTGGCGATCAACGAATCGTAATACGGGGGCACGACGGCGTCGGAATAGAGCGCCGTGTCCACTCGCACGCCGGGACCGCCGGGAACTCGAAACGCCGTGATGCGGCCCGCCGAAGGCGTGAACGTCTCCGGATCTTCGGCGTTAATCCGGCATTCGATGGAATGGCCCGTGAACTTCACGGGTCCGAGGATTTCTTCCAGCTTTTCTCCCGCCGCGACGCGGATCTGCGACTTCACCAGGTCCACTCCCGTCACCATTTCCGTGACCGGATGTTCCACCTGGATGCGCGCGTTCATTTCGATGAAATAGAGTTTGCCGGTTTCGTCGCGAAGGAACTCGACCGTTCCCGCGCCTACGTAGCCGATTTTCTTCAGCGCTTCCACCACTTGCTTGCCAATGCGGTTCCGCGTGGCGGAATCGAGGCAGGTCGAGGGCGACTCTTCCAGAACTTTCTGGTGGCGGCGTTGAATCGAACATTCTCGCTCGCCCAGATGAATCACGTTGCCGTGCCGGTCTCCGAGCACCTGGAATTCGATGTGGCGCGGCCGCTCGATGAGCTTCTCCATGTAAACATTGCCGCACCCGAACGCCTGCTCCGCCTCATTTCGCGCCGTCTGGAACAACGGAATGAGTTCACGCTCGGCCCGCACGATCCTCATGCCGCGGCCGCCGCCCCCTTCCGCCGCCTTGATCATCAGCGGATAGCCTATTTCTTTCGCGGCCTTCTTGGCCGCTTCCTCGTCGGGCACCACGCCCGCGCTGCCGGGAATGATCGGCAAACCGGCGGCTCCCATTTCCTGGCGGGCGCGGTCCTTTTCGCCCATCAACCGGATCACATCGGGCGACGGACCGATAAAGGTGATGTGGGACGCTTCGCACACTTCGGCGAAGTTGGCATTCTCGGAAAGAAAGCCGTAGCCGGGATGAATCGCATCCACGTTGGCGATTTCGGCCGCGCTGATGACCTGGGGAATATTCAAATAGCTTTCGGTGCTTCGAGGGGGGCCGATGCAGATGGCTTCATCGGCAAACCGCACATGCAGCGAATTCCGGTCCGCCTCGGAATAGACCGAGACGGTCTGGATTCCCAGTTCCCGGCAAGCGCACAAAATGCGCAGTGCGATTTCGCCCCGGTTGGCAATCAGGATTTTTCGGAACATTTTTTTGGAGCGGTTCGCCTATTTCTTGCGGTGCGGGCGGATACCAAACAGCGGCTCGCCGTATTCCACTGGATTTCCGTTCTCGGCAAAAATGCGCACCACTTCCCCCGCCACGTCCGCCTCGATTTCGTTCATCAGCTTCATGGCTTCGATGATGCAGAGCACTTCCCCGGCCTGCACTTTCGAACCGATGGCAACGAAGGGCTCCGCGCCGGGGCTTGCGGAACTATAAAAAGTCCCCACGATCGGCGACTTCACCACGTGCACATCGTCGGACCGCACCGCTTCGGCCGCCGTTTCGCGCGCCGCACCCGCGCCCGCTCCGGTTTCCGCCGCCGATCCGGGAGCCGGCGCGGAAGCCGCCGGAGGTCCGGCGACCAGAATTTCAGGCACGGGAAGCGCCCTGAACCCGGCCGCCGCGGAAAGCGAGGGCTTTTTCAGTCGAATTCGCAGGCCGGCGTGCTCGTATTCAAACTCCTCCAGACCATGCTTTTCCATGAAGCCGAGCAGGCGTTCAATTTCAGGAAGAATCACGCCGCCGGGCGCAGCCTTCCCTTCTGCGGCTGTCTTTTTAGTTTTTTTCGCCATCTAGAGTTCCAGGAATTCCCGCGTCGCGCTAGTCAGGTCAATGGCCCCACGGGAGGTTACCACGACATCGTCCTCTATCCGAACTCCCCCGAATCCTTCCACGTAGACCCCCGGTTCGATTGTGACCACCATGTCCTCTTCCAGCAGGGAGCCATCGCCTTTTCCCAGGCGCGGAGCTTCGTGAACCTCCATGCCAAGCCCGTGTCCCGTGCTGTGTGTGAAGTACCGCCCGAAGCCGCGGCGTTCCAGAACTCGCCGGGCCGCCCGATCCACATCCCCAGCCGCGACGCCGGGTTTGACGGCCGCCTTTGCCGCCTCTTGAGCCTCTTTAACGGCCTGATACATTCGCCGCGCGCGAACCGGGGCGCGTCCGAGGAAGACGGTTCGCGTCATATCGCTGCAGTAATCGGCGAGTATAGCACCCTGGTCGAGCACCACCAATTCCTTTTCACAGAGCAGCTTGGAGGTGGCTCGGGCGTGGGGAAGCGCTGAGCGCGCTCCCGAAGCGACGATCGTCTCGAAGGATGGCCCGCTGGCTCCCCGTTTCTTCATCTCGTATTCGATTTCCGCCGAGACGAGAAGTTCGCTCACTCCCACCCGGATTTTAGGCAGGACGGCAGCGAACACATCGCTGATTAATTGAGCGGCCTCGCGCATCCTCGCCAGCTCAGTTGGATCCTTCTTTGCGCGCAGCCGCTCCACCAGGCCGGCAGCCTGAACCCATTTCACTTGATTTCCCAGAATCCCTGTGAAGGCGCCCTGCTGGGCCACAGTCAAGTTCCCCGGGTCGACCCCAAGCCTCAATCTCCGCCTTGCGCGTCCCAGATGGCTCGCCACGCTCATCAGCAAGCCTTTTCGCGCGATTTCGACTTTGACTCCGGACCCGGCAAGTTCCTGAGCCGCCTGGATCGTGTACCGGCTGTCGGTGAAGAGTGTCGCCCTGTGGGAGGTGACCAGGAGCATGCCCGCGCTTCCCGTGAAGCCCGAAAGGTAGCGGATATTCGGAAGAGAGGTGACGAGCAGCGCGTCCGCCGGTTTGGCAAAAAGAAGCGGCCAGAGGCGCTCGATGCGCCCCCGGCCGGAATGTCCCATGCCCGTCTTTCCCGTCACGTCAGATGGCCGATTCTCCCCCGCGCAGGGTTCAGCTGGGCAAAATGCGCGGTGTAAGGAAGAACAGCAATTCTTGAGACTGAGAATTGACGGTAGTGTGCTTGAACAGATTCCCGATTACCGGCAAGCTGCCGAACAGCGGCACTTGCTGTATTGTGGTCTGCTGCTGCGACACGATAATCCCGCCAATCACCACGGTTCCGCCGTCATTGATCAGCACCTTGGTGTTGGCTTCCTGCGTGTCGATAGCGGGGATGCCTTGGACGCGCGGGATCGATTGGTCGATCTGGTCGTTCTTCACGTCCACGTCCATGAAGATGGTTCCCTCGGCCGTAATCTGAGGAGTCACATCGAGCTCGAGCACGGCGTCGACGTATTGGACCGAAATCGTGTTGTTGATGACGGTCTGAACCGGGATTCGGGTACCTTGCTTGACCACCGCCTTTTGGTTGTTCTGCGTGATTACCTTCGGCTTGGAGAGCAGCTTGCCCACGCCGCGCTGTTCGGCGGCGTCAATCACGAAGTCCACGGCGAAGTTCGGCGAAGAGAAGAGGTATTGCAGGCCGCTCGTCGGAACCGTGGTGCCCAACCCAGTGTTCAGAGGCAGTGGGGCGGAAGTTGTTCCGGTGCCTCCAGTGCCGACAATGATCGGCGGAGGAGGAGTAAAGCTCGTGGGGCTCGATCCGACGCCGGGGTCGCCGCCGATTCCGCTATTGCCCCAACGCGAGGCAAATCCGAGTTCCGTCCCGATTTCACGCGTGAAGCTGCGTTGTGCCTCGACAACGCGGGCTTCGATTTCCACCTGTTGCGACTTCTTGTCCAACTGCCGCAGCAGATTGTCGATTACCGGAAGAACGCTGGGAATGTCGCGGATGATGAGCATATTGTCGCGGCTGTCGGAGATCACGTCGCCGCGGGAAGAGAGGAACTTCTTCACCACGCTGATCATGTCGTCGGATTTGGCGTAGCTCAGCACGCGCGTCGTGGTCACGACGTCGGCCGCTTCAGCCTGCGCTTTCGCCAGGTCGCGATCCTGCTCGGCTTCCTTCTTGATCGTTTCCTTCGTGGCGATGCGCAGCACGTTGCCGTCGAGCTCTTTTTCGAGGTCGTTGTTGCGCAGCACGATGTCGAGAGCCTGGTCCCACGGCACGTCATCGAGAACGATCGTGAGCGAGCCCTTGACGTTCGGGTCCACCACGACGTTCAGGCCGCTGATTTCGTGGATCAGACGGAAGAAATCGCGCAAATCCACGTCTTTCAAGTTCACGGAAATCGGTTCGCCGGAATATCGCGTCGAAGGAGACGGTCCGCCGTAGACGGAAGAATCCGGGCTGCCGGCCGCCGAGGACGCCCCGGCGCCCGCCGCGGCATTCGATGCCGCTCCGGCCCCTACCGATCCTTCCACGTTGTTCCGGACTTGCTGCGCGGCCGAAGGCGACATATCCTGCGGCGCGGGCGCAGTAGCCACAGCCGGAGTGGCGAGACCGGTCGTTGGCTGGGTCAAATTCGCGGGAAGCATAGTCGCCGGTTCAGGAACCTGAGGCGCCGCCGGCTCCGTATTTGCCGCGGCAGTTTGCACCGCCGGGGCAGGAGCGGGAGCAGGCTCAACAGACTTCGTAGTCTCGACGCTCGGGGCTGCTTCGGAAGGAGCGGGAGCGGCTTTCGAAGCGCCGCTGGGCACCGCGGCCGGCGCAAATTCCACCGTCACGTGGTTGCCTTCGGCGTTGATGCTGTATCCAGCCGGTTGCCGCAGGTCAATGACCATGCGCGATACTTCCGGCGTAAATTGAGCCAGGCGAATCTCCCGGACTGGATCGAGGTTGCTGGCAATCTGCCGGTGAATTCCCTTCAAGTGCGTCCCTGTAAAATCCACGACTAGCCGGTCGGGATTCCGCAGGCGAAGAGTGCGGTAAGCGAGCGGGCCGCTGCCCTCGACGTTAACTTGCGTCGCCCCGCCGTTTTCATCCAGGCTGACGTTCTCAATCGAGGATGTCCCCGACGTCGGGATGGTGGTTGTGGGAGCCGAGATAGTCTTCAAGGTTGCCGCAGGAGCCGGCTGTGCCGGGGACGCTTCGGCCGGCTTGGAGGACTCGGCCGGCGCCGAAGGCTTGTCCACAACGAGAGTCAATTCCGAATCGCCCTTGCGGTCGAGGCGCGGTTCAATGCCGTTGGCCAGCAGCACTTCCAGCCGGACCACGGGTTTTTGCCCCGATTCATAGGTCATCAGCCGGTAGCCTTTCACCAGTGTGCTGTCCACGATGCGCGCGCCGGCGGCGTCGCCGGAAGACACCCCGGTCAAGTCCACCACATAGAGGCTGTCGCTCGGCCGGTATGTCGTGTACTGGAACGGGCCGTTCGCTTGCGCTTCGAGCGAGACGTCTCCGTTCTTGACCGTCGCCTTGACGTGCACCACGGGCGAATCCGCGGCCATTGCCGCTCCGCCTGTCAGAATCAGGCCCGCCGCAACCACGGCGGCCAAGCCCCATCCCCTCCGAATGATCCTCATTGCTGCTCTCCTGCACTGGCGTAGATTCGCTTCGTGACTTCTCGCTGCACCGGCCTACCGAAAGCGTCTTTCGAATCTTCCTGGAACGTCACACCATCCAGGCCAATCTTCAAAACTGTACCGTCGTAGAGACGGTCGCCCTCGCGGATGAAATAAACCCGCTGCTCGGGATTCGAGACCACCGCGACCATTCCACTCGGAGACTTCACCGTGCCTTCCACCGTCACCGTAGCCACCACCAACCCCGCCTTGCCGGGAGGCAGATGCTCTCCTCCGCCGGGCTTTTTGTCGTTGACGAGCGGGACAAATGGGTCGCGTTTCAGGACCACATCATCCGGAGTCGCCTTGACAGGGCGCACTTCAGCGGCGGCCGCCGGCCGCGCTTCGGCGCGGCGTTCCCTCGCCGCCCTGTGTGATGCTTTGCTCTTGGCGGGTGCGGACTGCGCGGAAATTCCCGGCAGAAGGCACGCGGCGATTGCCATTGCCCCACACAGCGTCATGATTGACTTCGCCAGTTTCATGTTCGTCGCCCTACCGCTTCCTTGCCGGTGTGGCCGTAGTGGCCGCCGCCGGTTCGTCTGCCGACTTCGTGAAGAATGTCGTCACCGTAAAGGTTCCCGTGACGGATGTCCCGGGTGCCATGTGGAACTTGGGAACGTTGTTGCCTCCCAGGCCGCTCAATTTCAAGTCGCCGATGTTGATGATTCTCGAAAGGCGCCCCAGCCGGGAGAAGAAATCGAGCACCGAGTAGTAAGGTCCGTCCGCCTCGACTTGAAAGGGCATTTCAAAGTAGTACTGCTTTTGGTTGACTCCCTTGGCCGTCAACCCCCGCAGCGTCACGCCCGAACTCGCCGCCGCGCCTTGCATCATCAAGATGAACTGGTCGGTCTGCTTGTCTTCGGGAACGATGGTCTGCAGCGTGGCCAACTGCTTTTGCAGCGCTTCCATGTCCGACTGCAGTTCCGCGCGCCTCTGTTTGTAAACCCGCAGATTTTGCACTTCCGCTTCGAGCGGTTTGTACTCCGCCTGCGCGGACTCGAGCTGCGATCTCACGGTAGACACCGGCGAGCCGGGCATGAAAATCCCCACGATCACCAGGACTAACGCCAAGCCGAAGTAGAACAGAGCCTGGAGAGGCCAAGGCCAGTCACGAAAAGCGGTTGCCATAACTAGCTCCTCCCCCTGGTCTGCGCCGGATTCTTGGGACTGGCGGTCGCGCCCGCGGTCTTGGCTTGCGCCTGTCCCTGAGCTCCGCCCGGTTGCGCGATGTTCGCGGTAATGGAGAACCCGAAGGTTTCGACACCCTTCGCCACGTCGTTCTCCTTGGCTTCCTTAATCTCGATTTTGTCGAAATAACCCGACCGCTGAAGCTGCGTCAGGAAATTGGCCACCGCATTGATCGACCCCGCGTCGCCTTCGATCTGAATCGCGTTCTGGGTCTGCGTCAGTGAAGTGAGCCACAACTCGTCGACCCGGACGACCGTGTTGGCCACCTGTTGCAGCAATTCCTGCGCGCCGGTCCGGTTCTTCTGAAGCTGCTCGATCACGTCGATTCGGGTTTGCAGCGTCTGTTTCTGCTGCTCGAATTGGGTTACGTCGGCCTTCACCTGTTGGAGGCTCGTCCGCTCGGCTCGCAGCGCCGCAATCTTGGTGTTGGTCGCGTCCAGGTCCCGTTTCTCGGAATAATAGTAGGACCCGAGCACGACGACGGCGATTCCAATCGCGACGATGAAAAAAATCACCTGGACCGTCGCTTCCAACGGCACAGCCTTTTTGGCCGCCTTCGGCCTTGCCTGCCCCAGTAAGTTAATCCGGATCATGGCGTGTCAAAGCTCCTCAGCGCCAGGCCCACGGCGATGGCCAGGCGCGGCGCCAACTCGCGTATCTGGTTCTCGTCGTGACGCCCAGGATCGATTTCGATTTTCCGGAAGGGATATAGCTCTTCCACGGGCATGGCGAATTCTTCCTTCAGCAGGTCCAGCAGACCCGGCACTCGGGCCGTTCCACCCGCCACGTAAATCCGGCGTATATTCTCTCCGCTGGCCGTGGCCCGGAAGAAATCAAATGTCTTTTGGATTTCCAGAATCAATATGTCCGATACCGAGCGCAGAATCCCGGCCCGCTGCTCTTCACTCACTCCGGCCAGCGTTCCGCCCATTTTGAGCTTTTCGGCGTCTTCGAAGCTCAGGTCCAGTTCCTTCTGGAGAGCGTCGGTGTACTGGTTTCCGCCCACCGAAACGTCGCGGGTAAACAGCGGTGTCCAGCCGCGCACGATGTTGATATTCATGACGCTGGCGCCGATATTCAGCAGCGCGACTACCTGCGAAGGATCCGGGTCATAGTTCATTTCGAAACAGTTCTGCAGGGCAAACGCGTCGATATCCACCACCACCGGCGTCTTGCCCGCCTGGGCCAGCACGTTGGTGTGGTTCAGAATTTTGTCCTTCTTCACCGCGACCAGGAGCACGTCCATTTGGTTCTCGGTGGCTTCCAGGAGCTGATGGCTCAGGTTGACGTCGGCGATATCGAAGGGAATGTGCTGGCTGGCTTCGGCCTGCACTCGGTCGTACAGCTCTTCTTCGCTCATCAGCGGCATGCTCACCCGCTTGACGATCACCGAATGTCCCGATACCGAAGTCGCGACGTCTTTCGACTTGATCTTTTGCGCTTCGAAGATGGAGATAATCTTTTCCGCCACCGACGGCGCATCCATGATGGCGCCGTCCACGACGGTGTCCTGGGCCAGAGTCTCCAACCCGAAACTCACCAACTCGTAATGGTCCTTGCTCTTTTTGAGCTCGACGGCTTTCACGGAGCTGGACCCAATGTCCAGGCCGATCAGTGACTTCGTTTTACCCAGATTGAACATCGTGCGGTCCCTCGTTCCTTACGTCGTCCCGCTTTTTCACACTGGGCAGGACGGCCCGCCTCTACTTCCTCATGCAGTTTGTTTTTCTTGCTGAAAACCCCTTGCCCCGATGCTGACCGCCACCCCGAAACCCCTCCGACCGCCATCCGAATCTTCAGGCCATACGTACTGTGAATCCCGGTACGCTCTGCTTTCACCGTTTATTACATCCGCGGCACAGACTGTCAAGCCACCTCTGCCTCTGGTGTGCTTCTGGTAAAACCCCAGTCCTTCCGTACAGGTAGGCGAAAAGTACAGGTCGAAGGACAGGTGAAGGGTCCGGCAAGTGATTGAAGGACGGCGCAGTTGCGGCGCCGTTTGGTTACGCAGGGGTTCGCCTTGTATTTACTTTTTCTTCGGCGTGCCGATTTGCAGCGTTTCCCAAATCGCATCGGCGCGCTTTTTCGTTGCGGAATCCATTTTGATTTCGTCCGGCCAGCGACCGTAGTAGCCTTCTTCAGGCCACTTCCGCGTCGCGTCGATCCCCATCTTGGATCCGTAGTCTTGCCGCCTGGCTGCATGGTCCAGAGTGTCCACCGGCCCCAGAACAAATTGGATGTCCCGCTGGGGATCGATCGCGCAAAGAGCCTTCCACGCCACTTCAGCCGAATCTTGCACGTTCACGTCGTGGTCCACCACCACTACCACCTTGGTGAACATGGCTTGTCCCAGCGACCAGATCGCGTTCATGATTTTTCGCGCTTGCCCCGGATAGCTCTTCTTGATCGCCACAATCATCAGGTTTTGAAAAATGCCTTCTGCGGGCATCGCCACGTCGACGATCTCCGGGTACTGCATCTTCATCACCGGTAGAAATATCCGCTCGATGGCGTGGCCGATGAAGTAGTCCTCCTGCGGGGGCGGGCCTACAACGGTCGTCAAGTACACCGGCTCCTCGCGGTGCGTGATGCAGGTTACATGGAACACGGGGAATTGCCCTTCGAGCGAATAGAAACCGGTGTGGTCTCCAAACGGCCCTTCCGTCCTCATCTCGCCGATTTCGACGTATCCTTCCAAAACAATTTCCGCGTTAGCGGGTACTTCCAAATCCACCGTCTTGCAGGCGACCAATTCCACCGGTTCCCGGCGCAAGAACCCCGCGAACAGAAATTCATCCATATCCGGGGGCACGGGGAGAATCCCCGCCATGGCGGTCGCCGGGTCGGCGCCGATGGCGACCGCGACATCCAGTTTGCCGCCCGGATTCTTTTCTCTCGCGCTTCGATAATGATCCGCGCCGTGCTTCTGCGTCTGCCAGTGCATCCCGGTGGTCCGCTCGTCGAACACCTGCATGCGGTACGTCCCCACATTTCGCTTGCCGTTTTCCGGGTTTTTTGTGATCACCATCGGCCAGGTGATATACCTCCCGCCGTCCTGCGGCCAGCACTGCAATACGGGAAAGTTGAACAGAGAAAATCCCTCGGTCTTCACCACCTCCTGGCATTCGCCATTGCGCACCGTCTTCGGGAAAAACGCTCCTATCTCAGCGAGTTTCGGCAACAGCTTCAATTTTTCCATAATGCCCTGCGGCGATTGCACGTCAATGAAGGACCGCACGCGGTTCGCCACCTCGTCGAGCGAGTCCACTTCCAGCGCCAGATTCATGCGCCGTTCTGAAGCGACAAGATTCGTCACCACGGGAATGCTCGACCCTTTGGGGCGCTCGAACAGCAAAGCGGGACCCTGCGCCTTCACCGCCCGGTCCGTCAGTTCGGTGATTTCCAGGACCGGATCGACCTCGGACGCCACCCGACGCAGCTCTCCGCTCTTCTCCAGTTTCTTGAGGAAATCCCGCAAGTCCCGGTACGCCACTTCCCCTCCTGCTTCCTTGCATATGGCCTGGCTCTCGAGAGCCGCAACACTTTATCACGGCCCTCGAACCCGCCCTACTTCCATGAAGACGTCCACGGCTGCTCGCGGGCCGCAGAAATCTCGAGCGGCTGCAGGCTGTTCGTTGATTCATCGCGGCGGCGAAAAGCAGCGGGCGCAATCAGGGGGGATAATATCGGTTCTAGGTTTTCACGAGCAAATCTGGCACGAAGCGCGGCTCTGGTTTTCCGGCCCAAGGGCCTCTTTACCTGACAACGATCGGCGTTCCTTCGGTGATTTTCGCCGCCTTAGCGCCGCGATTTTCGATTCTCGCCGTCAAATGCGCCGCCAGATCGCGGTACCTCGCCACCAGCGCATTATTCGAGCTGCCAAGCAGCGGCATGCCCATCTTCACCGCTTCCGTCAACTGCCGGTAATCATTCGGCAGCCGGCTCACTATCGGACGCTTCAACGCGCCCTCTACATCCCTCCACGCGTCTTGATCGTTTTGCCGCCAGCGGTTGATGGCGATCTCGAATTTCTCGGGATCCAGCCCGGCGGCTTCGGCCGCGTCCAAATACCGCCCGAGCATCCCCATCGCGAGTTCGCTCGGCTCCGTCACCAGGACGATGGACGCCGCCTCGCGCAGCACCGGCGCCCATTCCGCGCCGTTGATGAATCCCAGGTCGACAACGACATAATCGAAAGCGTTTCCCGCAATCTCGATCAATCGAGCAAGCGACTCGATGGTCACCGACTGTCTCTGTTCCGCCCGGAGCGCCGCGTGAAGCGCCCCTGCCAGCACCGCAATTCCCGCTTTGTGCTTGGTCACCAGGCTGGCCAGCAGCGCCTCATCCAGGCGCTCGATTCGTCCCAGGGCGTCGAGCAGCGTGAACCGCGGCTCCATCGAAAGCATCAGCGAAATCTGTCCAAAAGGCCGCGCGTAGTCAAGCAGCGCCACGCGCTTCCGGGTGGCCTGCGAAATTTGTACGCTTACGTTGAGCGCGACCGTGCTCGTCCCGACGCCGCCCTTTGCGCCCGTCACCAAGATTGCCTGTTGGCCCACGGATTTTGCCCGGCCTCCCGGAAGTCCCGCTATCGTCATCCGCGCTTCGAAGCAGGCGGACCCATCCCGGCTCCGCCTAGCGCTTATCTCCCTCCCTTTCATCGGCTGCGCTTGCATATCTCCTTAGGGCCATGCCCCTCCTTGCGCCTTCGCCGCCAACACCATTTTGGGAAGACCGCGCCAACTGTTGAACCTAACCTCCCTTTCTGCGTACAATCGCTCTGGACAGAGCGGGCGTCGTACAATGGCAGTATAGAAGCTTCCCAAGCTTCGGACGTGGGTTCGATTCCCATCGCCCGCTCCAA
>Ga0335072_10002831_pt1 | contig 26601 bp, 19 predicted proteins | sample Lox_Sample_21_FD_206725 | JGI IMG/M metagenome (GOLD analysis project Ga0335072, IMG submission 206725) | Soil microbial communities from Loxahatchee National Wildlife Refuge, Florida, United States - Lox_Sample_2.1 | ecosystem: Environmental > Terrestrial > Soil > Wetlands | place: USA...
CCCGGACCACCGGCTCGGCCTGGCCACAGTACGGGCACTCGAAGTCGCCGTACTCGACCACCGTGACCGGCGCCTTGGCCGGGCCGCGCACGTGGTCACGGCGAGGGTCGACCGGCACCGCGAGGTCGATGATGCTCTCGGCCGTGCCAAGCAGTGCGCGCAGCCGCAGCCGCTTCGGCAGCAGCTTGGTCAGCCGGAAGACGACCCAGGTGAGCGTGGAAGCGCAGAGCGCGGCGGACAGGATGCCGAGCTTTGCCTCGGCGAGTTCGGTGCCGTGGAAGGCCAGCGAGGCGATCAGCAAGGCCACGATGAAGCCGATTCCGGCGATGGCGCCCGCCCCGGTCACCGCGGCCCAGCCGACCGGCGGGCGGATCCGTCCCCGGCTGATCATGGTCAGTAGCCACGCCGCGCCGACCGTGCCGACCGGCTTGCCGACCACATAGCCGATCAGGATCCCCAGGGTGACCGGCGCGGCATAGGCGCGGGCCAGGAAGCTGGGGCTGATCGCGATCCCCGCGTTGGCCAGCGCGAACAACGGCACGATCAGGTAGCTGGTCCAGGGATGGAAGAGCTGCTGCAGCCGGTCGTTGGGGGACAGCGCGGTCCGCACGCCTTCCCGTGCCGAGCGGGCCAGATCCGGTGTCGGCTGCTCCCGGAACAGCCGGAACACCTCGGATGCCCGCTCCAGGTCACCCCGGGAGGCCGGATAGGCCACCGCGATCAGGCCCATGACCAGCCCGACCAGCACCGGGTCGACGCCGGATTTGAAGAACGCGATCCAGGCCGCCAGCCCGAGCAGCACGTAGAGCATGCCGTGCCGGACGCGCCAGACCCGGGCCAGCACGGCCACGGCCAGGATGGCCACCCCGACAGCCAGCGCTACCAGGTCGATGTGCTCGCTGTAGGCCACCGCGATGACCACGATCCCGGCCACATCATCGACGATCGCGAACGTGAGCAGGTAGGTGCGTACCCGGTCGGGGAAGCCGGAGCCGACCAGCGCAAGCATGCCGAGCGCGAACGCGGTGTCGGTAGACATGGCCGTGCCCCAGCCCGCCGCCGACGGGCGGCCGGCATTGATGGCCAGGTAGATCCCCACCGGGAAGATCATCCCGCCGAGCCCCACCACCAGCGGAAGCGCGAGCCGCGCCCGCTCGCGCAGCTCACCCATGTCGAACTCGCGGCGCGCCTCAAGACCAGCCACCAGGAAGAAGAACGCCATCAGCCCGGAGTTCACCCAGCCGTGCAGATCGTCGGCCAGGCCCGCCGTGCCCAGCCGGATTGACAGCTGCGTGCCCCAGCACGCCACGTAGCCCGACGGATTCAGGTTCGCCCAGGCCAGTGCGGCGATCGTCGCAGCCAGCAGGACCACCGCGCTGCCGGTCTCGGTGCGGACGAATTGGCGCAGCGGCGTCTGGCGGCTCGGTGCCCACACCGTGCTCAGCGACAACGGCGCGGCGGGTGGTCCAGAACCGCTTCCCCCGTTCATCTCGCTCACCGTAACCATCCTCTCCCAGCACACCGGTCACCCGCCAGCGCCATCGCCGCGCGCTATAGGGTGAATTGATGTCTTCGACCAGGACGGATGCTGAGTCCGGGGAGCCGCGCGAGGCGGTGGGTGACTATGGCTTCGTAGTGGTCGCCAGCCGGCTGCCGGTCGACCGGGTTGACGAACCCGGCGCCGAGGAAGAGTGGCGGCCGAGCCCGGGCGGGCTCGTCACCGCGCTCGAGCCGGTCATGCGCGAGGCGCACGGCGTGTGGATCGGCTGGCCGGGCTCGGCCGGCCCGCCGCCCGAGCCCTTCGACGTGGCTGGCATGCACCTGGTCAGCGTCGGCCTGTCCGAGGCGGAGGTCGCCGACTTCTACGAGGGCTTCTGCAATGCCACCCTGTGGCCGCTGTACCACGACGTGATCGTGCCAGCGGAGTTCCGCCGCCCATGGTGGGACGCCTACGTGAGGGTCAACCGGCGCTTCGCCAGGGCCGCGGCCGAGCAGGCCGCCTCCGGCGCCACCGTCTGGGTGAACGACTACCAGCTCCAGCTGGTACCCGGGATGCTGCGGGAGATACGCAGCGACGTCCGCATCGGTTTCTTCAACCACATCCCGTTTCCCGGCTACGAGATCTTCGCGCAGCTGCCCTGGCGCCGCCAGATCGTGCAGGGCCTGCTCGGCGCGGACTTGCTGGGCTTTCAGCGCACCGGTGACGCCGCGAACTTCCAGCGGGCGTGCCGGCGGGGTGCCGGGCTGGCGACCAGAGGGTCGCTGGTCAGGGTCCCGGCCGAGGGTGGTGTCGTGCGGGAGGTCCTGGCGGCCGCGTTCCCGGTCTCGATCGACTCGGCCGCGTTCGGCGAACTGGCCAGCCGTGAAGACGTCAGGGAACGGGCCGGCGAGATCCGGCAGGCGGTGGGCGACCCCGACGTGGTCTTGCTGGGGGTCGATCGTCTTGACTACACCAAGGGAATACCCAACCGCCTCAACGCCTACAGCGAGCTGCTCGACGAGGGGCGGTTGTCCGCGCCGCGGATGGTCCTCATCCAGGTGGCCAGTCCCAGCCGGGAACGCGTCGAGCAGTACCGCCTGCTGCGCGACGAGGTCGAGGTCACGGTGGGCCGGATCAACGGACAGCACGGGGAGCTGGGCAGTCCTCCGGTGGAGTACCTTCACCAGTCATATCCGCGGGAGGAGATGGCCGCGCTTTACCTGGCCGCCGACGTGATGCTGGTGACCGCGCTGCGTGACGGCATGAATCTCGTGGCCAAGGAATACGTCGCCTGCCGGAACGATGAGAGCGGCGTCCTGGTCTTGAGCGAGTTCACCGGTGCCGCCGACGAACTGGTCGGCGCCCTCCTGGTTAACCCCCACGACATCGATGGGGTGAAGGACGCGATCGTCCGCGCGGCCACGATGTCACCCCAGGAAGCCAGGCGCCGGATGCGCTCGATGCGCCGCAGGGTCCGCGAGAACGACGTGGCGCACTGGGCGGCCACCTTCCTCGATGCCCTGAAGCAGGTGCCCGGCCAGCCTTAGCCTGCCGGGCTCGGTGCGCCGATCCTCACGGCGTCTTCGCCCAGCTGATCGTAAACTCATCGAGCATATAGCCGAACGCGTTCACTGTCGGCTGGACGAAGTTGTCCCGGATGGTCTGCTCGGCCTCGGTTTCCGCCGCGTTTATCAGGGGCCGCGTGATCTGCTCGACGTGAGTTGACTTATAAAAGGCGAGCTGCTGCGCCTCCGCGTACAGCACGGACTCGGCAAACTGAGGCCGCAGCAGCACGCCACAGCCGAATCCCGGATAGGTCCAGCTATGCTGCGTGGCTATCGGCTTCGACGGCATGTTGTCGATCGAGACGTCGTGCACGGACTGCGGCAATTGCGGTAGCGGAAGGGTCATCGTGACCGCGACGTGACCGGGCTTGCCGTCCACTGGGCGGCTCAGCACCTGCAGCCGGTAGTGGCCTGATGCCGGTGCCCACCAGGCGGGGCCGGGATTGAGATCGACCGTGGCGGACGCGTAGCCCACCGCGTAGAAGGTGCTCGCGTACCAGCAGGGCCACATGCCAATGCTCTTGGACACCTTGTGGGTGAACAGGAAGCTGAAGTTCACCCGGCCCAGCGCGGGCTTGGAGATCCCCTCGATCTTCTGCAGCACCCACGGGCCCAGGTCGGTATTCGTGGTGGTGGTGCCGACCACGCTCGTGCTGGCCTGCCACGGCCAGGCGAACTTGATGCTCGGCAGGTGAACGTTGACCCCCACCACGTGCAGGGCCGCCGACAGCGCGATCAGGGCAACCGAGGCGATCGCCTTGCGGAAGATCAGCCCCATGGCGATCACGGCGGCCCACTTGGCCCACCGCGGGACGCGCCGCCGCCTGGGTGGCCTGGGATCGCCCGGGTCGTCAGGATCCGGCCACTCCGGACTGGGCCGGGCGGGCCTGCCGTCCCCGTCCGCAGGCCCGGCTGGTTCCGGCGACGGCGCCACCGGATACCGGCCGTAGTGGCCGCCCGCTGGCTGCCAGGCTAGTTCCCGCTGCGTCGCCTGGTTATCGGTCAGCAAGTTCAGCAGAAAACGCAGGAGACGAACCACGGATTCCCACCCTCTTTCTATACGACGCGCCGACCGTCAGTCGGTCGCCGGATAATTGAGAAACAGTGTCACCGGCACGGCCCCGAAGGGCCCGCGGAATCGCGCCCCCGGCTTGTCCGGCGTATTCCGCACACCAATGTTGGGCCAGCGCATGTTGAGGTGCTGGACGGTGAGGCCGGCCACGGAATACGGGAATTCCATGGCCGATGTGTGGTGCTGCTGGAGCAGGCCGCCCCAGCGGAATGCGGCGAAAACACGGGCCAGGTCGCGAACTGACAACGCGGCCGCCGTGGCCAGGTCGATCCCGTAGACCGCCCCGGCCAGCTCGGCCAGCTCGGTGGCGCACTGTTCCAGCGCTTCCGACTTCGTCCGGTAGACCGTGCCGTCGGGGTTCGGAGTGCCGAGCTTCTCGCCGTGGACCGGTGAATGGCGGGGCCGGGCTTCGCACTGCATCCAGTCGCAGGCCGCGAGCAGCTGCCAGCTGATGCCAGCGCTGCTGGCGACGTCCCGGTACAGCAGCTCCGCGTGCATCAGCGGTGCTTTGGCCAATGCGACGAGGTCGTTCTTGACCGACGTGGGCAGGCGGTGATGATACGGCTTGGCCGCGGCGCGGGGCCCGGGTGACGGAGCCGTCCGGGGGTGGCTTTCGGCGGGTGCTGGCATCTGCTGGACCGAGAAGGTCAGGGTCGAAGACATCCCGCTTGGGAGAGGCCGGTAAGCGTCCGCCTGCGCAGCCGGCTGCGGTCTGGTCGCGGATGCTGGCCTGACTGAGCTCTCCTTGCTGATGAGCCTGGCCGAGATGGTGGGCCTCGGGGTGGCTGGCCGGGGAGAGCTGGTGGGCCTGGGGGAGCTGCCAGCCGGGCCGGTGGGCGTCGGTGTGGGCGTGGGCGTCGGTGTGGGCGTGGGCGTGGGTGAGCTCGTGGGGCGCGGTGTCCTGGTAGCGCGGGGGGACGGCGCCGGCTTGGCCGAGCCGGGCGATCTGGATGCTGCCGGTGCGGTCGCCGGAGTTTTTGGCGACGGCCGGGCCGGTGCGGCACTCCGCTGAACGGCCCGGGCGGGGCGTGAGGGTCTCGCGGCCGGATGCGAACCAGCCGCCGGCGACGTTGACGCCGGGACGTCGTAGCGATACAGGTCGTACTGCTGCATGAGCTGGATGAGATCCGTGCCATAGTCAGGATTCGTCGCGTAGACGCCGGTGAGGGCTTGAGCGAACGAGTTCGGATCGTTGCGCTCGGCCATGGCCTGCGTGTAGTAGCCGCTGGTCGCGAGCAGCTTGCCGTGATCGTTGATGCTTTGAGCGAAGTCCTGGTAGACGCGGAATGGAGCCGTGGTGCTGACCCACTGGCCGTTCTCGTACTCCTGGGTCGGCAGCGAATCGCTGCCCGCCGGGCCAATGCCCTTGATCCCGAAGAGGTTGTTGTCCTGGGCGGCCAGCACGCTCTGGCCCCAGCCGGACTCATCGATGGCCTGGGCGATGGTCACGGCGGCCGGGACGCCGTACCTGCGCTGGGTGGCCACCGCTCCCGGAGCGACCTCATTGATGAACGCCTGCTGAGCGGTAACGCCAGCCGCCGGTGCCGTGGCGGCCGGCCGGTGGCGTTGGTACGGCGCCGCCGTCCCGGACTGGTGCTGGGCCGACCCTGGCAGGCCAGGGATCGCCGGCGTTCCCGCGGACGTGGCACCGGGCGGGCGGGCCGCCCCGGAGGACGCCGTGCCCGGCACGTCGGCATCGGCCGCGGCGCGGCCCGCTCCCTGACTGGCCGCCGGAGTGGCGTCCGGTCCGCGCCCGGGCGCGCGGCCAGCCTGCGGGCCCCGGCCTCGGCTTGACGCCGGCAGCGGGGCTCCGGGGATGGCCGCGCTGGCGGGCTGCCGTGCCGGATCCGGCTCAGCAGAATCCGCCGCCGGAGTTCCGGGGATGGTGGGCAGCGCCCGGGTGGCCCGGGTCCCCGGATGAGAGTCGCTGGCCAGGTGCTCGGGACGGGAGGATGCCGGGTTGTCCCCGCTGGACGGTGCTGGGTCACCCGGAATGGATGGTCCCGCGCTGCCCGCGCCCGACGGTGCTGGGGAGCCCGGAATGGACGCTCCTGCGTCGCCCGCGCTGGCCGGCGTCCCAGCCCTCGGCTTCGACGGCGCCGCCGCCCTGGTGCCGCCGGGCGCCGCGCCGCTGGCGGCGGGCAGGTCGCCGTTGTTGACGAATCCGACGACACCCTGCTCGGCCAGCGGGCCGGGGTAGGTGTGGGCGTTGACCGAGAAGTTGGGCAGGGAGTCGCCGCCGATGGTGTCCAGGATTCCGTCGGCATACTTCGTGACCACTTCGACGTGGCCGTCGAACAGCACCCAGTCGCCAGGCTGAGGCTGATAGCCGTCGCCCAGCGGGTGCCACCGGCCGTGGGCTTCGGCATCCTGGAGGATCGAGACGATATTGGGCGACCCCGGATTCGGGTCAACGCGGACGTCGGCCCACTTGTGCAGCGGCCACGGGTAAGAGGTGCCTCCGGTCACCCAGCTTTGCTGGCCAACCACCTGGGCGGCCAGTTCCAGCGTCAGGCTGGCGAAGGCCGCGCACGACTCGCCGTGGTCGGCGCCGTCGATGCTGTCGTGCTGCCAGATGATGGCTTCCATCTCGGCCGGGGTCTTCCCCTGCGCCATCTGGAGGTAGTAGTTCGCGACATTGACGATGGCTGAGCGCAAGGCGCCATCGCCCGTTGGCGCGGGCTGGACCGACCGTTCCAGCGCCATCAGGCGGACCGGCATGCTGGTCGGCGACATCAGGCCGGCTGGCGAGCTCGGGACGAAGGAGAACCCGGTTACCGTTCCGCTCGCGCCGAGGCTCACGACCGCAGTCACCTGCTGCCATCGCGGCTTGCTAGCGGAAAGCACGGGCTTCACCTTTCTTCTGGTGCGGCAATACGACGGGGCGGCCTAGTACGTGACCGCCTGGATCAGGCCGATGGGCTGGTCCCTGGCAGATGCCGGAGAATCGCCTGGACCTGTGGGTTGCCGGGGCTGTTGGAGTTCGCGAACAGGACCGCGGCGTTCTGCGCGGCGCCGGGGGCGGCGCCCACGATCCATTTCTGGTAGACGTCGGTCACCAGTGCTGCCTGCCCAGCCTGGCTGGCGATGGGTCTGGCGCAGAGGCTGGGGAAGCCCGCATGTGAGGTGAGCGCCGCCGAGCCCGTGTACCGCAGGCAGTTCGCTGGCACGCTCTCCAGCCCGGCCTGGACGACCGGGTTGCCGTCGGCACCGGTCACGGTGGCGCCGCCGATAATGCTGTTGATGGCCCGCGCTGCCACCTCGAGGCTGTCGACCGGGTTATACGGGTTGTACGGATCGTGCAGGTTCAGGGACAGCGCCAGTTGCCCGCCTTGCGTGGGCGCAATCGGCTCCAGGCCCACCCGGCCGTCTTGCGGGTCATTGAAGTCCGGGTTGTCGACGCTGGTCAGCAGGGCGAACACCCAGAGGATCTGGCGCGTGCCTGGCGCGCAGGCGAAGTCGACCTGACCGGGCTCAGACTTGACGTCGGGGTTCTGGCACGCCTTGGTGATCTCGGCCTGGACCGTTGCCACGCTGGCCGGCCATGACGCCCCGCCACCAGACAGAACTATCGCCAGCGTGATGATGAGCGCGGCCAGCAACGCTATTCCGACGGCCACCTTGGTGCGGAGCGAGAGGCCCCGGTGGAACGCACTGTGCCTGCCCTGGCTCAGCAGCGTGTCCGTGCGAGCGTCGAGCGAGCCCACCCGGTCGCGGATATCGCGGATATCTATTTCGTCGTAGCCGCGGGCCAGCTCGCACTTCAGCAGCATGCGCACGTCGTCGAGCTCGCGCTCGAGATCCGCCGTCTTGCTCTTCAGGTCATCAAGGCGCTGGCTCTTCTGAGGAATCGGGTTTTCGGAATGCGCTCTCACGTTTCACCCCTCTCGCATTCGTCCTGTGCTAGGCGTTTCCAGCTTTGGCTGCCGGAATAAGACCTGTCCTTGACGAAAAAGGTTCGGATCATCTGCTTGAGCAGGGCGAGCGGGCGGTGGTCCACCGGGGGCTCGGGCCTCGCCCGGCCGCCACCCGCTCCCCGTGCTCGGGCCCGGGGCCCGGCGCTATTAACGATCTTGGTTGCCGGTAACTCGACTTCCCGTCGCCTGTCCGGCTGGCCGGCCTGACTCGCGGCCCGCGCCCGCCGCAGCAGGCGCCGCCGTTCGGCCGGCCGAACGGCGGGTTGCCTGGCGTCACGAGGCGCCCGGCCGGCCCCGGGAGCGTGAGGTAACTGCACTTGGCACCGTTTTGACGGCGCCGAGAGGTATGATCTGATCCTGGCCAGAGGCCATGAGCTGCCTGAGACATGCAGGTAATTAGAACACATGTGCAGCCTCGCTGTGAAGTCATCTTGATTAGAACACACGTTCGTGTTACGGTGAGCTAGCCTGCTCGCTGGAAGGCCGGCGCGTGCCCGCCGACCGAGTGCTAGCCAGCGCGATGTCGCCCGCGCGCGTCACCAGCGCGGCGGGCATCAGGGCGCATCATCAGTGCGCCGTCACCGGCGCTGCCCGACCGCGGCAGGCAGCCGCCGGCGCTGGCCACCCCGCCGCTGGCCGGCCGGGAGTGGCATCCGCAAGGGCCCTGGGCGTGCCTCCCGTCGGGGGCCGCCAGCCGCGCCTCGCCTGGTCGCGGCATGCTTGCTCGCCGGCGGCCGCAGGCTGGCGCATATTGGGACTTGGCGGTGGGGGGCATTTGCTAAACCGCCCGGAGCATATTTGCTTCCCCGCGCGGGAGATACTACTCGGCAGATGGTCGGCCTGCCGATCAGAAATGATATCGGGAGTGCACGCCACAATGGCTTCTGTTATAATTGATCGTATATATGCTGCCCAATACCCGCGAGCACGAAAGGCGCGCGTCAGTCTTCGTCGTCCCGGCACAGGCAGAACGGATGCCCGGCCGGATCCAGCAGAACCCGGACGTTGTCTTGCGGCTGGAACTCGGCGGCCCGCGCGCCCAGGATGAGCCGGTGCTAGCGCCGCTGCCAGTGCCTGGTGGGTCTGGGCGCGGGCCGGATGAACCCCTGGTGATGAGATCAGTCCCGACGCCGGTGCCAGCGCCGACGGCGCAGGCGGCGCTGCAGCCAGGTCAACGGCACGGCCCCGACGAACCCGGCCGCCAGGGGCAGCAGCGGCGCCGCAGGCTCAAGACGTACCGTGCCGGACTCGAGCGCAGCGGCCGTGGCCGCCGGCCGACTGATCCCCCGCTGCGAGAACGTGGCCGGGATCGGGAGGATGCGCCACCGCGATGGCGGCCACACGATCATGAACGCCCGGCCGATGACCTCGTTCTCCGGGATCGTCCCGTGACCCGGATCGCCCTGGCGCAGGCGCGAGTCATCGGAGACCGCCCGGTTGTCGCCCATCACCCACAGCCGGCCGGGCGGCACCGTGATGCTGAACCGCCCCGAGTAGCCGGCCGGGGACTCGCCGGGAGTCTCGCCCGGGTAGAGGTAGGACTGCTCGTGCAGCGGCACGCCGTTCACGGTGACCAGGCCCTGTGCGTTGCAGCAGGCAACGTGGTCGCCAGGCACACCGATTACCCGCTTGATGAAGTCTGTCTGCCCGGGCGCCGTGCCGAACAGCTCGGCGACCGAGGCGAACAGCGGTCTGAGGGTCGCGTCGTAGGCCCGGACGATCGGATCCGAGCTGGGCCGCGAGGCCGGAGGGGCCGAGGTCCACGACCCCGCGCCGTTGAACACGACGATGTCGCCGGGCTGAATGCTCCTAAGGTGATACACGACCTTGTTGACCAGGATCTTGTCGCCGATCTCCAGGGTGTTCTCCATCGACGCCGACGGGATGAAGAACGCCTGCACCACATAGGTCTTGATCACCAGCGCGATCACCAGCGCGATGACGATCAGTAATGGCAGCTCGGCCCAGAGCGGCCGGCGGCGCTGGCGCGCCTTGGCCTTGGTCTTGTCTTCCTGGCCATCCGGGCCAGCTTCGCTGGGCTCGGCGTTCTCACCGGGGCCGCCTCCGCCAGCGCTGGCATTCGCGCCCGGATCGGCTTGGCCAGTGCTGGCCCGCTCACCAGCGCCGGCCCCACCAGCGCTGGCGCTTTCACCACGGTCAGCCCCGCTGCGGCCAGCCGGCTCACCCGAGCCAGGGCGTTCTGCCCGGCCGGGAAGCTCACCGGAGTCCGAGCCGGGGCCGCCCCGGTCGGGCAGGCTCCCCGCTGCCCGGTCCGATGGTGTCGCCTGCTCGCCGCGACCGGTATCGCGGCCGGCTGTGTTGTCTGGCATTGGCTGGCCGGTCAGCCGGTCACTCATGCCATGCTCGCCCTCGCATCGACTGAGCTTAACGCCGGCCGCAGCGCTGCCACGGCGGCGGGCGGGAGTGCGGCAGCCCTCAGAGAGGAGAGCGCGTCTGGGGCGGACCTGACTGCACCAGATCCACTTTCATGACCGTGATCAGGCCCGGGGGCGCCTGCAGTGCGGGATGAAGGGGGCGAAAGAGGCGAAACGCTCTAGCGGTGGCTGGCTTTCAGCCTTCAAGCAGGAGCAGACGGGTTCGGCCGGGACCGGCCGCGTTGCACCGCGCCAGCGGCGGCACCTCGGGCGTCAGCCTGGCGCACGGCCACGTCCTGCCGGCCGGAACTCACCACGAGTTACAAGCCGGGCCAGGCCCACCCGAGATGGCCAGCGTAGACTTGTTCCTTCCAGGCACTTCTGGCCGCGTCAAGGAGTTAGAGAGGGCATGAGGAACGAGATCCTGCGCGACGTGCTAGCAGGATGCGCTGGTGTGCTGGCCGTCGCCGCCACCATCGGCTTGCCCACAGCGTCGGCGCCTGCTGGGCAGCAGGCACCGCTTCCTGCGCAGCACTACGTGCTTCTCCCGAAATTCTCCCGGGTAGCGCCCACGGCTCCGCACATACCAGCTGTTCCGTCCGCACCGCGGGCGAGGATCACGACATCCCCCTGACCAGGCCCGGCCAGGGGGACAGGATGCGGTCGCGCGGGCGGGCTGACGTGGGCCGCACCAGCCGAACCGCTGCTAGTGCCAAGGCAGCGGCACAGTTAGTACTCCACTCATGTCACTATGATGCCGTGCCCTCGCCCCGCTTGGAGTGGACCGTGGCGGGCTGCATCGCCGGATGGGCGATAGCCCGGCTGACGGCTGCCGACCGTTTCCGCATGCTGGAGCGGGCGGCCGTACCAATGATGTCGCTCACCCCGCAAGCCGCCGCGGGAGCCGGCCTGGCCGCGCTGCTGCTGCGCCGCAAGGGCCCGTCGGTCACGGCCGCGGTGGCCGGCGCCGCCCTGGCCGCGGTGGTCGCGCCGCGCGCGATCCCGAGCCGCCAGCCGCGCGCGGACGGTCCCGAGCTGCGTATCCTGACCATCAACCTGCTGGCTGGCGGCGCCGCCGCGCCCGGCCTGGTCGGGCTGGTCGCGGCGACCGGCGCTGACGTGGTCTTCCTGCAGGAGCTCACCGACGAGGCGGTGATCAGGCTTAAGCGGGCCGGACTGAGCGAGCTGCTGCCGAACGAGATGCTCGACGTCGAGGGATACCGCTACCGCGGCAGCGGCATCTATGCCCGCTACCCGCTGCGTGATGGCCTCACGATCGGGCCCAGCTACGCCTCACAGCCGACCGCGCGCCTGGATCTCCCATCCGGGCGGTCGGTGCAGCTGGTCTGCGTGCACCCGCACCCGCCGTTCCCGCCCTGGTCCTGGGCGGCCGCCCCGCGGTGGCGCGGAGAGCTGGACGCGCTTCCACCGCCCGGCGACCCGCCCGTGCTGCTCGTCGGCGACTACAACGCGACCCCCGACCACGCACAGTTCCGCCGGCTGCTGCGCCTCGGCTACGTCGACGCGGCCAGCCAGGTCGGCAACGGGCTCGTGCCGACCTGGGGGCCGGAGCCGCGCGGCCGGCCGGCCCTGTTCACCGTCGACCACGTTCTGGTCGACCCGCGCTGCGCCGTGCTGGTCACCGCCGTGCACGAGGTGCCGGGCAGCGACCACCGGGCGCTGTTCGCCAGGCTCCGCCTGCCCGCCTGAGCGGCTGCCTGCCTGAATGGGGGTCAGGCCGGGAACGCGCCGCTGACCGCTTCCCGGCCGATGGCCGAATAGCGCTGGTAGCCATAGCTGCCCTCGGACTGCAGCTCGCGAGCGGCCTCGACGAGCGCGCCAAGCGCCGCGAACGCGAACGCGCCGCCGACCGAGATCCGGGCGACGCCGAGGTCGGCCAGCTCGGCCACGCTCGGTGCGCCGGCCATGGCCAGCACGTTGACCGGGCGTTCGGTGCAAGTGACCACCGCACGGATGTCCTCCGCGCGGGTCAGCCCGGGCGCGTACAGCACATCTGCGCCGGCCTCGGCGTAGCGCTGCAGCCGGGCGACCGTGTCGGCGAGGTCGTCCCGGCCGTGCAGGTGGTTCTCGGCGCGGGCGGTCAGCACCAGCCGTTGCTCGCCCGAGTGAGCGGCCTGCGCCGCGGCGGCCACTCGCGCGACGGCCAGGGAGCTGTCGTAGATCGGCTCGTCGGCGCGTCCGGTGGAGTCCTCGATCGAGCAGCCGGCCAGCCCCGCGTCGATCGCCGCGGCCACGGTCTGCATCACTCCCTCTGGCTCATCGGCGAACCCGTTTTCCAGATCGGCCGACACCGGCAGCGGCGTGGCCCCGACGATCTCGGCGGCGTGCCCGATGGCCTGATCCCGGGTGATCGATCCATCGCGCAGGCCGAGGGTCGCGGCGAAGCCGCTGCTGGTCGTGGCCAGGGCTTCGAACCCAAGCCAGGCCAGCACCCGCGCCGACCCCGCGTCCCACGGGTTGGGCAGCAGCAGCGGCTGCCCGGGGCGATGCAGGCCGAGGAAGTGGCCGGCCGTGTCTGATGGCTGTGTCATCGTGGGGGAGTCCTGTCAGGGCTGGTAGGAGCCTGGAAGCCAGGCGCGGGTGCTGACCGAGATCGCGTTCCAGGCATTGATCGTGACGATCAGGCTGAGCAGCGCTGCGACCTCATCGGGAGTGAACTCGGCGGCAACCGCATCGTAGTCGGCGGCCGGCACGTGAGTGCCGGCGACCAGGGTCACCGCTTCGGTGAACGCCAGCGCCGCGCGCTCGCGCGCGGTGAAGTACGGGGTCTCGGGCCACGCGGACAGGCCGTAGAGCCGCTGCTCGGTCTCGCCGATCGCGCGGGCGTCCTTGCTGTGCATGTCGATGCAGTACGCGCAGCCATTGAGCTGCGAGGCCCGCAGCCGCACCAGCTCGCGGAGCTTGGGATCGAAGTCGACCCGATCGAGTTCCTTGGTGGCGGTGCGGTCCAGGTGAGCCACGGCCTTGGCGAACGTGGCAGCGTGCGCGTCGAAGTCGAGCCGGGCCGGGATGGTGGCTGGTGTCGTCATGGGGCCACGCTAGCTAACCTTAGGCCCAGGTCTATGGTCCACTCATATGGAAAATTCATGGGCCAATATTCATCCTGAACGGGACGCCGCCTCCCTGGCCGCCGGACTCGATCTCCACCTGGAGCTGGCCGGCCCCCGGGTGCGGGCGGCGCTCGAGGAGGCGCTGCGGCAGGCGGTGCAGACCGGCCGGCTGGCCGCCGGGACACGGCTGCCGGCCAGCCGCACGCTGGCCGCCGACCTGGGCGTGGCGCGCAACACGGTCGCCGACGCCTACGGGCAGCTGGTCGCCGAGGGCTGGCTGACGGCCAGGCAGGGGTCGGGCACCCGCGTCGCCGAGCAGGGCGCGGCCGGGACCGAACCGCAGATGGCGGCCGCTAAGGCGGCGGCCGGGCAGCAGGTTCTCCGGTACAGCCTGAAGCCGGGACTGCCCGACCTGAGCGACTTCCCGCGCGCCGCCTGGCTGTCGGCCGCCCGCCGGGCCATCGCGGCCGCGCCGTCGGCCGCCTTCGGCTACGGGGACCCGCGTGGCCGGCCCGAGCTGCGCGCCGCGCTGGCGTCCTATCTGGCCCGGGCTCGCGGCGTGCGGGCCACGGCCGATCAGATCGTGATCTGCTCCGGGTTCACCCAGGGCCTTTCGCTGCTCAGCCGGGTGCTGGCCGCCTCCGGTGTCGCCGCTATGGCCGTGGAGGCCTACGGCCACCAGCACCACCGCGAGGTCATTGAGGCGCACGGCCTGCCGGCCCGGCCGGTTCCGGTCGACGCGCATGGCGCGGTCATCGACCAGGCGGGCGACCGTGCGGCGCTGCTGCTGACGCCGGCGCACCAGTTTCCGCTCGGGGTCTCGCTGGCGCCGGAGCGGCGCCAGCAGGCGGTCCAGTGGGCCGCTCGCGGCGAGACCGTGGTCATCGAGGACGACTACGACGGCGAGTTCCGCTACGACCGGCGTGCGATCGGGGCCATGCAGGCGCTCGCTCCCGAGCACGTCATCTACGCCGGCACGGCCAGCAAGACCCTCTCACCCGCGGTCCGGCTGGCCTGGCTGGTCGTGCCGCACCGGCTGCTGGCCGACGTGGTGTCGGCCAAGTGCCTGACCGACCGGCATGGCAGCAGCCTGGACGAACTGACCCTGGCCGAGCTGATCGGTTCCGGCGGCTACGACCGGCACGTGCGCCGCTCCCGGCTGCGCTACCTGCGCCGCCGCGATCGGCTCATCGGCGCGCTGGCCCGGGCGCTGCCGCAGCCGCGCGTCACCGGGGTGGCCGCGGGCCTGCACGCGCTGCTGAACCTGCCGGACGGAATGGGCGAGGCCGATGTCGTGGCCGCCGCGGCCGCGCGGGGCCTGGTGCTCGAGGGCATGGGCAGCTACCGGCCGGCCGAGATCGACTACCCGCCCTCCCTGGTCCTCGGCTACGGAACCCCGCCCGCGCACGCGTTCACCACCGCCGTCACCCGGCTGTGCGCGGTGCTGCAGGCCGCTCAGCGAACCGCCGCCCCGGCCGAGCGCTCAACTGCCGACGGCTCGTGCGCGAGCTTGCGCGACGTCAGAAGCAGGAACACCTGATACGAGTCGGGCGCCTGGTCTGGCTCGATCACGTAGCGTTCCGGATTCGCCTGCAGTTCGGCCAGCCGGTGCGTGGCGTAGTTACACTCGGCCACCACGCCACCGACCCGCCGAGCTACCGTCCGCAGAATGAGGTACACGGTCCCTCCTCGATGCGGGTCCTGCCCGCCTCGGCCCCTGTGCAGCCAGATTCGCCCTAAGCCGGAAGTGGGAGCATCGGGCAGATGCCTTATCTGCCCACAGGCGCCCGGCTAAGTGTTCTGGCTGGTCTGCGGGTCAGCCGTTGGCCTTGGCGATCACCTGGTCCGCGAACCGGCGCAGCTTCGTGATCTTCTCGTCCAGCGGCTCCGGGTCGGGCCCGACGTGATACGGCCACCGGAAGCCCACGATCACGTCGGTCACGCCCTGGTCCTCAAGGCGGCGCACGCCGGCCGCGCTGTAGGCGTCCGCGGATATCACGTGCACCTCGAACGGCCGGTCGGCGGTGCCTTCCTGTCTGCGGAACTCGGTGAGCCGGGCGAGCAGGCCCGGAAGCTGCGCGGGGTCGCCGCCGCCGTGCAGCCATCCGTCCCCGGCCCGGGCGGCGCGGCGCAGGGCGGCATCGCCGTGGCCGCCGATCAGTATCGGGACCGGCTCGCTCGGCACCGGGGCGATCTTGACCGGCGGCAGGTCGAAGATCTCGCCGTGGAACGAGAAGTAGCCGCCCGCTGACAGCCCGCGGATGACGGCCAGTTCCTCGTCCATGCGCTGGCCGCGGCCCGGCCATGGCACGCCGAGCACCTCGTAGTCCTCGCGCCACGGGCTTGAGCCCACCCCGAGCACCAGCCGGTTGCCGGTGAGCACGGCGGTCGATGTGGCCTGCTTGGCCACCAGGACCGGGTTCCGCACCGGCAGCTTCAGCACGAACGTGACGAAGCGCAGCCGCTGCGTGACCATGCCCAGAGCCGGGATCAGCGAGAACGGCTCGATGAAGGGCTTGTCCTCGAGGAACTCGCGGGTGCCGTCCGGATTGAACGGATAGACGCTCTCGGACTGCTCGGGATAGCAGATGCTGTCGGGTACGACCATCGAGTCGTACCCGCTCTCCTCGGCCGCGCGGGCCAGCGGAGCGTAGAACGATGGGCTGGTCATCGACTCGGCGTAGGAGAAGCGCACGTTACCTCCGGGGCGCAGACGCTTCTCCTAATTGTGACCCATTGTCCGCCACCGCCAGATGATCCAGCCGATGCTGGTCAGCACCAGCACGCCGGCCACGATCCCGCCGATCGCGCCCGCGCCCAGCCCGCCGCTGGCCGGCGCCGCAGGCGGGCTGGCCCGCCTGGTCGGGGCCGGCGCCGGCGTGGTTACCGGGGTCGTGGCCGGCGCGGCTCCGGAGCCGGAAGCGGTGAACGCGACCACGTCATTCGCGGCCGGCGCCAGCATGAGGCCGTCGGCCACGGTCGGCGTCGGGAAGTGATTGGCTACCGCGCCGATCGGCGCCCGCTGCCGGATCTTCCCGGTGGCCGGGTCGAGCCCGTACAGCTCGCCGTTCTGGCCGATGGTCCACACCAGCCCGGCGGCCACGATCGGTGGGCCACCTCCCGTTCCTGAACTCCACAACAGGTGCAGCGCAGGCGGCGACTGGGCCGCCCGCACCGCGATGATGCCGGCCTCGCAGGGCAGGTAGACGGTCATGCCAGCCAGCGCGATGCCGCCGTCGATGTCCTGGGAGCAGGCCGACGGCAGGCTGGCCTGCTGGTGCCCGATGCCGCCCAGGCGCGCGCCGTCGAGCAGGTACACGATGCGGGACTTCCCGGCCAGGATGACCTGGCCGTCCGGCAGCAGCACCGGTGCCGTCGACATGTCCAGGTCCTGGGAGTTGTTCGTGGCCCAGCTGGCCGGGGCGAAGTACTGCAGCAGCCGCATGGTCGGTGACAGCTCGAGCACCGAGTCGCTGTCGTCGTACGCGTGTGAGTACGAGTAGACCGAGCCGTTCCCGGTGGCGACCCAGACGTGGCCGCTGCCGTCGACGACCGGCGCGGCGCCGCCCATCCAGACCGCACCCTGCGACTCGCCGCCGGCGGCGTCCACGGTGAACGTCCGCGGGTGCCCGCCGGTCTCGGGCGCCGCGATCACCCGGCCCCGGTAGCTCGCGCAGTCGCCGAAGTTGCCGCCCATGCCGAACACCACCCGGCCGTCGTCCAGGGTCAGGCCGGTGCGCTGCAGCAGCGCGGCGGTGTCCGCCCCGGCCGGGTCCACGTCCTGGGTCATTTCGGTCTGGCCGGTCGCGGTGGCCAGGCCGGCCAGCATGTGCGCTGGCGCCCCGTTCACCATCTCGTCGGCGACCACGAAGATTTCCCCGCGGGACGGGTCTATGACGGGCGTGCCGGTGATCCCCACCTTGGGCGTGATGTCGCCGCAGGGCAGGGCGCTCGAAGGAACCGGGGTGCCGAGGTGCGCCGACCAGGCCACGGCCCCGGTTGCCGCGTTCAGCGCGTACACGGTGTCGTTCTCGGTGGCCACGTAGACCCGGCCGCCGAACACCAGCGGCTCGCCGTAGATCTGGCCGTCGAGTGACGGCGAGGTCCATGCCCTGGTCGCCGTGTCCACCGAGGTGACGTTCGCGGGCGCGCCGATGCCCGCCGGGCCGTCGTGGTAGACGGTCCAGGACACTCCGCCGGCCGGTGCCGGCGCGGCTGCCGCCGCTCCTGCCGCGGTGCCACCGGCCGCGCAGGTGATTGCGGACAGGGCGAGCAGCCCGGCTGGCCAGCGGTGCGGCCGGCCCCTAAATCGCCGCCTCATGGCTCGGCGATGGGTTGATATCCGGCGAATATGGCCACCGTCATGAGGGTAGCGGCGAGGCACGGCGGCCGGATCCATGCGGCAACGTTTCGGCGTCACTCAAAGTGTTCCGTGCCTAGCGTGGCGGTATGGCAGCAGCAACCGACGAACTCTCCGTGGTGAACCAGGCCGGCCCGGCCGGCCGATCGGCCGCGGCTCACCGGCGGTGGACCCTGGTGGCGGCGAGCCTGGGGTTCGCCGTGATCCAGCTGGACGTCAGCGTCGTCAACGTGGCGATCAAGCCGATCGGGGCGTCGCTGGGCGGCGGCGTCAGCGCCCTGCAGTGGGTGGTCAACGCCTACACGGTGGCGTTCGCGGCGCTGATCCTCACCGCCGGGGCGCTCGGCGACCGGGTCGGCGCCAAGCGCGTCTTCGCCGGCGGGTTCGTGCTGTTCACCGCCGCTTCCGCGCTGTGCGGGCTGGCGCCGGGCCTGCCCACGCTGATCGGTGCCCGGGCGCTGCAGGGCGTGGGCGCGGCGGTGCTCGCGCCCTGCTCACTGACGCTGATCAACCACGCCTACCCGCAATCGCGTGACCGGGTCCGGGCCCTGGGGCTGTGGGCGGCCGGGGCCAGCATCGCGCTGTCGGCCGGCCCGCTGATCGGCGGCGTCCTCACGGACACGCTGGGGTGGCGGGCGATCTTCTTCATCAACGCCCCCATCGGGGCGGCCGGGATCTATCTCACGCTGCGGTGGGCCAGGGAAACCCCGCGCTCAGCGCACCGCCGGGTCGATGTGCCCGGCCAGGTCGCCGGGATCGTGGCCCTGGCCGCCCTGGCCGCGGCCACCATCGAGGGTGGGGCACGCGGCTTCGGTGCCTGGCCGGTGCTGGCCGGCTACGGTGTGGCGGTTCTGTCAGCGGTGGCCTTCGTGGCCATCGAAGCCCGCCGGGCGCACCCGATGCTCCCGCTGCGGCTGTTCCGCTCGCCGGCGTTCTCCGCCGCCACGGCGGTCGGGCTGCTGGTGAACGTGGCGTTCTACGGCCTGATCTTTGTGCTCAGCCTGTACTTCCAGCGCCAGCAGCAGCTTTCCCCGCTGCAGACCGGCCTGGCGTTCGCCCCGATGACCGCGGCCATCATGGCGGCCAACATCCTGTCCGGGCGGCTGGCCAGGCGCCTGCCGCCGGCCTGGATCATCGGCGGGGGATCGGCGCTCATGGCGGCCGGGTACACCAGCCTGCTCGGCATCCAGGCCGGCACGGTTTATCCCGCGCTCGCCGGCTCCCTGGTGGCCTGCGGCTTTGGCATCGGCGTGCTCGTGCCCGCCATGACCTCTGCCTTGCTGGGCAGCGCGGAGCCGTCGCGTTCCGGTGTGGCGTCCGGCACGCTCAACTCCGCCCGGCAGACCGGCAGCGTGATCGGCGTCGCTCTGTTCGGCTCGCTGATCGCCGGACGGCTCGTCCCCGGCCTGCACGTTGCTCTGGCCATCGCCGTGACCCTGTGTGCCGCAGCGGCCGTGTGTGCCCTGGCCGTGCGGGCGGGTAGAGGAAATCCCCCAGGTGAAGACGGGCGGTAACCGCGTTCCGCCCAGCCCGCGCCTTTTCTAGCGTGATCTTCAGCTGGCCCGTGCCCGCGGGCCAGCTTCTTGGGAGGTCACATGATCGAGGTCCGGGAGCTGACCAAACGCTACGGCTCCACGCTGGCTGTCGATAATCTCAGCTTCGACTTGCGGCCGGGTACGGTGACCGGGTTTCTCGGCGCCAACGGGTCGGGCAAGTCCACCACGATGCGGCTGATCGTCGGCCTGGACCGCCCGGATGCGGGGAACGTCCGCATCGGCGGGCAGCGGTTCCGCGACCTGCGCTGGCCGCTGCGTGAGGTCGGGTCGCTGCTTGAGGCCAAGTCGTTCCACCCCGGCCGCAGCGCCCGCGGCCACCTGACCGCGCTGGCGGCCAGCAACGCCATCCCGCGGCATCGCGTCGACGAGGTCCTGGACCTGGTCGGGCTGGCCAGCGCGGCGGGCAGGCGAGCCGGCAAGTTCTCGCTCGGCATGGCTCAGCGGCTTGGCATCGCCGCGGCGCTGCTGGGTGATCCGCCGGTGCTGCTGATGGACGAGCCGGTGAACGGGCTGGACCCGGCCGGGGTGCACTGGATCCGTGACCTGCTGACGTCACAGGCCGCCCAGGGCCGGGTGGTGTTCGTCTCCAGCCACCTGATCAGCGAGATGGCGCTGATGGCCAACCGTCTCGTGGTCATCGGCCAGGGACGGCTGCTCGCCGACACCACGGTGGCCGAGATGTCGGCCGGCGCACCCTCCCTGGAGGCCGCGTTCCTGGCCATGACCGACGCGAGTGCCCAGTACCGGGCCGCGTCGCCGGCCCCAGCATCAAGGAAGGAAGGCTCGTCATGACCGCATTGACCGCCCGCGTCCCGGCCGGGCACTACCGGTTCCGGCACGTGGCCCGGATGGAGTGGATCAAGCTGCGCAGCCTGCGCTCCACCTGGTGGACGCTGGTGATCGCGGCCGCCGGAGCGATCGGCATCGGTGTCACGGTGGGGATCAACACCAGAAACGCCGGGGGGGACCTGACCAACAACGCGCTGGCCGGGATCGTCCCGTCCCTGCTGCTGATGGGCGTGCTCGGGGCCCTGGCGGTGACCAGCGAGTACTCGTCCGGGATGATCAGGACCACGCTGTCCGCGGCGCCCCGCAGGCCACTGCTGCTGGCGGCCAAGGCGGCCGTGTTCGGCGCCGTGGCGGTCACAGTGGGGGAGGCCGCCTCGTTCATCGCGTTCTTCGCCGGTGGCGCCACCCTGCGGCACGGCATCCCGGCACCGACGCTGACCCAGCCGGGCGTGCTGCGGGCCGTGCTGCTGTCCGGGGCCAGCTTCGGCCTGATCGGTCTGCTTGGCCTCGGCCTCGGGGCCATCGTCCGGCACTCGGGGGCCGCGATCGCGGTGGTCATCGGCGGCGTGTACGTGCTTCCGACGCTCGTTAGCCAGGTCGCGCGCGGGCTGGGCGGGTACATGCCAATCGACATCATCGGGAACTCGCTGACTACGACGAAGCCGGAGCTCTGCCCGGCTCACGCCGACTACTGCCCGCACTTCCTGTCGGCCTGGGCCGGCCTCGGCCTGCTCGGCCTGTACGCCGCGGCGGCGCTGACGGCCGGCGGCTGGCTGCTCGCACGGCGCGACGCCTGAGCGGAGAATGGGCGAGTGAGCAGCACCGGCCCGGTGAACCCGGCCGCCGCGGGTGAGCCCTCCGGCCGCGGGCCGGGAGGCTCACCTGCCATGCCGGGCGGCCAGGCCGCGGTGGCCGCGGTAGCCTGGGCCGCCCTGAGGGCGCCGTTTACCGCCCGGACGCGGCGGGAGCTGCTGTTCTGCATGATCGAGGCGCCGTTCGGACTCTGCTTCCTCGCTGCGCCCGTGGTGCTGGTAGGCCTCCTGCTCGTGGTGCGGGTGCTGGTGTACGGCACCAGGCCGTCGACCGGGGCGGTTCACCCGGCCGCAGCGCTGCCGATCTTCGCGGGCGCATTCGGGCTCCTGCTGCTGGTGGCCATGGTGCCCCGGGCCGGCCGGAGGCTCGGCGCGGTCCATCGTGGCCTGGCCGCGCGGTGGCTGGGCGTCCAGGTCGGGGAACCCGCACCGCGTCGCCAGGCCCGGGGCGCCTTCCGGCGGCTGGCGGCCATGCTCCGCGACGGGCCGGGTTGGCGGGCCGCGGCTTACCTGCTGGTCAAGCTGCCGGTCACGGTGGCCGAAATCTACGCCGTCGTGTTCGCCGTTTTCGGGCTGGCCGGCCTGACCTACCCGTTCTGGTGGCCGCTGTTCCGTAATCACGCACCCGGCACCCATCTGCAGCCGGTCTCGGTGCTCACCCCGTTCGGTGCGTTCCACATCGCGACCTTCGCTGGCACGTTCCCGGCGTTCGCGGCGGGCGCGGCCATGGTGCTCGTCGCTCCCTGGGTGGCGCGCGGCGCCGCCGCGGCGGATGCCTGGCTGATGCGGGGGATGCTGGGCCCCGGCCGGCTGGCCCAGCGGGTTGCCGACCTGGAGCAGAGCCGGGCGCTGGCGGTCGAAGACTCCGCCGCGCTGCTGCGCCGGCTCGAGCGCGACCTTCACGACGGCGCGCAGATCCGGCTGGCCACGCTGGCCATGAACCTCGGCATGGCCAGGGAGAAGCTCGGGTCCGACGCCGATCCTGAGGTCCGCGAGCTGGTCGACGTCGCCCATCAGGGCGCCAAGGACGCTCTGGTCGAGCTGCGCAACCTGGCCCGGGGCATCCACCCGCCCGCACTCGACAACGGCCTGGCCGACGCGCTCGCCACCCTCGCCGCCAGCAGCGCGACGCCGGCCGAGCTGACCACGTCGGTGGCGGAGCGGCCGGCCCCGGCCATCGAGACGATCGCCTACTTCTGCGCCGCCGAGCTGCTGGCCAACGCGGCCAAGCACAGCCGGGCCAACAAGATCGACATAGCCCTGTCCGGGCAGGGCGGGAATCTGGTGCTGCGGGTGACGGACGACGGCGCCGGCGGGGCCGACTCGGCCCGCGGCAGCGGCCTGTCCGGCCTGGCTCAGCGGGTGCGGACCGTGGACGGCCGGATAGATATCGCGAGCCCGGCGGGCGGCCCGACTGAGATCACCGTCACGCTGCCGATGCACGCCTGATCCTCATGACAGCATCCAACGGTGGACGAGACGGAGGCCGGCCGATGCGGGTGGTGATAGCCGAGGACGCTGCCCTGTTCCGGGAGGGCCTGGCCCGGCTGATCGCCGACCGCGGTCACCAGGTGGTGGCCGCGGTCGGCGACGCGGACGCGCTGCTCGAGGCGGTGGCCGCGCACCATCCCGACGTCGCGGTGGCGGACATCCGGATGCCGCCGACGCACACCGATGAGGGCCTGCGCGCCGCCATCGAGCTGCGCCGCGACCACCCGGGAACCGGTGTCCTGGTGCTGTCCCAGTACGTCGAGACCAGGTACGCGGCCAGGCTGCTCGAGGGCAACGCGGCGGGCGTCGGTTACCTGCTCAAGGACCGGGTCGCCGACGTGGCCGAGTTTGCCGAGGCGCTGACCCGGGTGGCCGCCGGGGGCACCGCGCTCGACCCGGAGGTGGTGAGCCAGCTCGTGCGGGCCAGCCGCCGGGCCGAGGGCATCGCCACCCTGACCGCGCGAGAACGCGACGTGCTGTCGTTGATGGCCGAGGGCCGGTCCAACGCCGGGATCGCCTCCGCCCTGGTGGTCACGGCCGGAGTGGTCGAGAAGCACGTGGCCAGCATCTTCGGCAAGCTGGGCCTGCCCCCGTCCGAGGCCGACAACCGCCGCGTCCTCGCCGTACTGCGCTACCTGGGACCGTGACGCCCGTGTCTGGCCAGTCCCGGAGTTATCACAGATCGGGGAAGCCGAGGTCGAGATTCGGGCGGTCCAGGCCGCCGTCGACCTCGAGGATCTTCCCGGTGATGTAGGCGGCGGCCGGTGAGGCCAGGAACAGGACCGCCGCCGCAACCTCCTCCGGGTCACCGATCCGGCCCAGCGGGGTGGTCCGCTCCATCTGGCCCCGCAGTTCCTCGTTGGTCAGCACGATGTCGAGCGCTGAGGTCGCCACCGAGCCGACCGCGATCGCGTTGACCCGAATCCTGGGCGCCAGGTCGGCGGCGGCCAGCCGGGTGTACTGGGCCACGGCCGCCTTGGCCGTGCCATAGGCCAGGTAGCCGCGGCCCGAGACCCGCCCGATGACCGAGGAGATGCTGACCACGGCGCCGGCCGGCCCGGGGGATGCGAGCAGATGCGGGACGGCCGCCCGGGTCAGGCTGTGCGCGATCTCGACATTGAACGAGAACGCGTCGGCCAGGTGCCGCGGTTTGGTCGCCAGGAACGGCCGCGGCATCGCGCCCCCGACGTTGTTGACCACGATGTCGAGCCGCCCGAACGCGTCCACCGCGGCCGTGGCCAGGCTCGCCGCGGCCTCGAGGTCGGTCAGGTCGGCGGGGACGGTGACCGCCCGCCGCCCGGCCGCCTCGATCTCGCGCGCGACCTTGGCCAGCTGGTCCTCGTTCCGGGCCGAGATCACCACGTCCGCGCCGGCCTGGGCCAGGGCCAGCGCGGTGGCCGCGCCGATGCCCCGGCCAGCGCCGGTCACCACCGCAACGCGATCCGTGAGGCGAAACCGGTCCAGGATCACCGGTCGAGCCTACGAGAAAACTAGAACACGTTCCAGTTGAACCCGGGCAGCGACACCAATGGGCCGTCCGCCGGGCTTTCATGATCTCGGTAGCTGACGACCAAATGCACCACCCCAGCTACCGAGATCATGGAAGTCGGGCCGTTCACGGGGTTCGTGGCTGCGGTGCTGGGGCTGATGGGGCCAGCGGGTCTGGGCGGCCGGGCAGGAGCGGCAGCTGTGGCCAGCCCCTGGCACACTTGATGGGTGACCAGCCTGCAGGACCCGTCGGCGTTTGGCGAGCGTGAAGCGGACGGTGAGGCAGCGGCGGTCGTAGCGTTCTGGGAAAATCTCGGTTTGCCGGGCCTGGTTGATGTGCACACGCATTTCATGCCGTCCAACGTGCTGGACAAGGTCTGGGCCTATTTCGACCAGGTCCGGACCGACGCGGGCGGGCAGGCGTGGCCGATCGCGTACCGGTGGCCCGAGGACGAGCGGGTCGCCCTGCTGCGGGCGTTCGGGGTGCGCCGGTTCAGCGCGCTGTCGTATCCGCACAAGCCGGGGATGGCGTCCTGGCTCAACCAATGGGCGGCCGGCTTCGCGGCCAGGACGCCGGACGCCGTGCACAGCGCCACGTTCTTCGCCGAGCCGGGTGCCGCATCCTACGTGGCCGAGGCGATCGGCGCGGGAGCGCGGCTGTTCAAGGCGCACCTGCAGGTCGGCGGGTATGACCCGCGCGACGAGCTGCTGGCCCCGGTGTGGGCACTGCTGGCCGAGGCGCGGGTGCCCGTCGTCGTGCACTGCGGTTCCGGGCCCATGCCCGGGCGGCACACCGGTCCCGGGCCGATGTCCGAGGTGCTGGCCCGCCACCCGCGGCTGCTCGCGATCATCGCGCACCTCGGGATGCCCGAGTACGGCGAGTTCCTCGACCTCGCGGAGCGGTTCCCCGGCGTATACCTGGATACCACGATGGCCTTTACCGACTTTGTTGAACGGATAGCCCCGTTCCCGGCCGAGCTGCGGCCCCGGCTGGTGGCGGCGGCCGACCGGATCCTGCTGGGCAGCGACTTCCCCAACATCCCGTACTCGTACCTGCACCAGCTCCACGCGCTGGCCCGGCTCGGCCTCGGGCCCGCCTGGCTGCGTGGGGTCTGCCATGACAACGCGGCCCGGCTGCTCGGGTTGTGAACCATGCCCAGGCCCAGTAAGAATCCTCCTCCTCCCGCCGCCGGGCGGCTGGAGGAGTACCAGCGCAAGCGGGACTTCGGGCGCACTCCCGAACCGGAAGGCGCGCCGCCGGCGCCGGCCCAGCCGGCCGGCCGGCGGTTCGTGGTGCAGCGGCACCGGGCCCGCCGCCTGCACTACGACCTGCGGTTCGAGATCGACGGCGTGCTGGCCAGCTGGGCCGTGCCCAAGGGGCCGACGCTGGACCCGAACGTGAAGCGGATCGCGGTGCACGTCGAGGACCACCCGATCGAGTACCTCCACTTCGAGGGGATCATCCCGCGCGGGGAGTACGGCGGCGGGGACGTGATCGTCTGGGACACCGGCACCTGGGAGCCGCACGAGACCGACGACCCGGCGGCCGCGGTGGCCGCGGGCGAGCTGCACGCCGACGTGTCCGGGCAGAAGCTGCGCGGGCGGCTGATCCTGGTCCAGACCGGCCACCGCCGCGAGGACGAGAACCAGTGGCTGCTGCTGCACAAGCACGACGAGTACGCGGTTCCCGGGTGGAATCCCGAGGATCATCCGCGGTCGGTGCTGAGCGGGCAGACCAACGACGAAGTCAAGGCCGACCCGCACCGGATGTGGCGCGGGGACCTCCCGCCCGATCAGGCCTCGGTGCCCATCGGGCCGGCGGGGGAGAGCGGGCCGGAGGCGGACCTCCCGCCCGCCGACGTGCTGGCCGGGGGGCCGAGCCAGGACGAGCTGGACGCCCTCGAAGCGCTGGGCCACGAGGGCACGTGGGAGGTGTTCGGCCATCGGCTCAAGGTGACGAACCTGGACAAGGAGATGTTCCCCGGCCGCGACGGCGAGCCGCCGGTGACCAAGCGGGAGTTCATCCGCTACGCGGCCAGGATCGCCCCGGTGATCCTGCCGTACCTGGAGGGCCGGCCGCTGAACATGCACCGGTTCCCCGGGGGTGCGAAGACCAGAGGGTTCTGGCACAAGCAGCTTCCCGAGCACGCGCCGGACTGGGTGCCGCGCTGGGACAACCCCAACGCCGACCGGGGCGACGCCACCACCTACCTGGTCGTGGACGAGCCCGCCGCGCTGGTGTGGGCGGCCAACTTCGGCGCGCTCGAGTGGCACGCGTGGACCGCGCGTACCGACGAACCGCGGCTGCCCACCTACGCGCTGATCGACATCGACGCCGGCTCGGACACGTCGTGGGAGGACATCCTGGTGCTGGCCCGGCTGCACCGCACCGCGCTCGAGCACCTGGGCGTGCGGGCCCAGCCCAAGGTGACCGGCCACACCGGCATCCAGATCTGGGTTCCGATTACCCGCGGCCCGAGCTACGAGGAGACCAGAAAATGGGTGGAGCAGCTGTCCAAGGCGGTCGGCGCGGTCGTGCCCGACCTGGTCAGCTGGCAGTGGGACGTGGACAAGCGGCAGGGCCGGGCCCGGCTGGACTACACCCAGAACGTCAAGAACAAGACG
>Ga0335072_10002832_pt1 | contig 26598 bp, 24 predicted proteins | sample Lox_Sample_21_FD_206725 | JGI IMG/M metagenome (GOLD analysis project Ga0335072, IMG submission 206725) | Soil microbial communities from Loxahatchee National Wildlife Refuge, Florida, United States - Lox_Sample_2.1 | ecosystem: Environmental > Terrestrial > Soil > Wetlands | place: USA...
CGTACGACTCGGTCAGACACCAATGCAGCATCCGCAGAATTTCTCTCCGCGCCCGCTCCCGTGTTGCTTCATCCAGCGTCGGCCAGGCCAGACGGAAGATCTTCACTGCGTCCCAATTCAGATGATTCTCGTAATGTCCGTCAAACAGGATTCCAGCCGGAAAGTTGACCCGATCCAACTCCAGCACGCGCCGCGCAATCATGTCCTCGTGATCCACCGCGCCGTGGAGATCCGAGACCACATGGAAAGTCATCGCCATGTCATCCATCTTCCACACCCTTCCGGTACGGTCCACAAGCCACTGGCCCCAGCATCCTGTCGCCGGATTCTGCCACCGCACAACAAATTCCTTCAGCGCATCGCGAAGCTCCGGGTCAAACGTGTAACAGTTGGTGGGAGTTGTCGCAAATAACATGCGTGCGATTGCCGAAAACGTCTCATCCGTTTCCTCGCGGTTGAATACGCCTGTCCTCGTGAAAGCATCATCCAGATCCGAGTCGAGCAAAGCATTCAGCTTCTGCGGAGAGTTGATCCGGTCCAGGAAGGTCAGCGGATAGCGCGTCGGCGCGCGGCACCCTTTCACATTGTCCACCGAATAGTACATCCGTAAATACCACGTATCGATGCCCCCGCCCCAACTGCCGTCCGAGGCTTGTTGTTCCGCGGCCAGTTTCTGCTCCTGTGCTTCTCCGAGACTTCGGCGCAGGAGATCGATCTCGGCCCGCGTCGCCTGAACATCCGGTGTGAAGTTCAGCCGCCATCGAATCTCGCGATAGATATGCATCGAGTAGTGCATGTCTTCGCCGGCGGACTCGCGTCGGTTGATCTCCTCGACCAGCGGCCGGAGCTCAGGATTCAGCAGACCAAGCCGTCGCTGCCGCGCCAGGGGAATCTCCGCGAAATCCCAATAGAACTCGGCTGCGTCGCGGAACCGGTGCCACCGTGACTCACCCGGATCCGGCGGCGGAGCCGTGAACACCCGAGCGTGAGCGATTCCTATGGCCACAAGCGCGCGTTTCAAGTCTCCACGTGTTGCATACACAAGCAGAGATACGATGAACAGCGCTGCTGCCAGGGGAAGAATCCACCGCCTGAGTCGGCTCATGCAGGCAATGATAGTTCTTGCCGTCGTCCTGGCTCCGTACACCCGGCCCCGGCTTTCCTTAAACCTCTTCCGTTGTCTTCAATCCTTTGTTTCGGCCATCACCGCCCGCTCCGCCCTTGCTGTTCCCCAACACTTGACTGCGTCAAGCAAGCCGGCCTGGTTTCACGGATGCAAATGCTGCCCGCGTTGCGTTTTCGGAACGCCCCCAAAGAAAATACGAAAATAAGTTCTTGCCATTCGCTTTTTGTTCGCTATAATGCGCCCATGGCTGTCACTCGAAGGCAGAAAGAGATTCTCGATTTTCTCGAGTCGTTTGTCGCCCGCAACGGCTACTCCCCCTCCTTTGAGGAAATCGCACGCGGCATGGAACTGAAAAGCCTGGCCACGGTGCATAAGCACATCAGCAACCTTGAGAAAAAGGGAATGCTGGACCGCGTGCACAACCGCAGCCGCTCGATTGATGTGCTGCCGCCCGGCACGCGCACCCGCACCAGCGACAGGCTGCCGCTCGCGGGCCGCATCGCTGCCGGCTTGCCGGTCGAGGCGGTCGAAGCGCAGGAGAGCATTTCACTGCACGACGTCGTCGGAAACCGCGATGTCTTTGCGCTCGAAGTCAGAGGCGATTCCATGCGCGACGAGCACATCATCAACGGGGATTATGTGCTGGTCGAGCGCACCCGCACGGCGCGACAGGGAGAGATCGTCGTCGCCCTTGTCCATGGAGCCGAGACCACCCTCAAACGCTTCTACTCCGAGGGCCAGGTCGTGCGCCTCCAGCCTGCGAACATGGAGATGGAGCCCATCTATGTTCCCGCGGCGCAGGTCGCCATCCAGGGACGCGTGCTTGGCGTGTTGCGGAAGTATCGCTGATCATCCCGAAACACAAACAGGGCCCGGAATCCATCCGGGCTCTCAGGAAGCTCCATAATTACGCCAGAACGATTAGAGTTGAGTGATGCGCGGATCGAGCACAATCCATCCGATGTATCTGACCCTCAGTGCGGTGGACGTTGCTGATGACGAGCGTCTTCGAGCGGCATTGGCTCAGATCGGCGGTGAAACGCTAGGCGTCACCATCAAAGCGGACCCAGAGAGCGCCTACACTATTTCGGCAGATGGTCAGCTATGCCTTGAATCAATCTGCGATCGCCTTCGCAGCGAATACCACTGTGCGATCAACGTTAGCCCAATCAAGGCTGTCTTGCTAGAAACAATCCGCATACAGACCGAGGCTGAAGGAAAGTACATTCGCCAGACCGGCGGAAGGGGCAATTACGGACACTGCAAGCTCCGCATCGAGCCAAACGAGCCGGGAAAAGGCTACGAGTTCGTCAACGACCTCAAGGGCGACGTGGTGCCTATAGAGTACGTAAAGCCAATCGACCAAGGAGTTCAGGGCGCATTGGAACTGGGGATCCTTGCTGGCTTCCCGATCGTGGACGTGAAGGTAACACTATGCGACGGCAGCCATCACGAAGTCGACTCGAACGCAATGGCATTCAAATTTGCCGGCTCGATCGCGTTCAAAGAAGCCGCACGCAAGGCGCGTCCGGTGCTGCTGGAGCCGGTGATGGCGATTGAAATTGACGTGCCCGAAGAGCGAGGTGCAGCAATTCGCCGTGAAGTCCATGGACACCGGGGACGTATCGAGCGCCAGAGAATCGTAGACGGCTTCAGTGAAATTGCGGCCATTGTGCCCCTGTCGGAACTCTTGGATTTGGCTTCTACGGGCCTTGCTCAATTCCCGATGGAGTTCGCGGGTTACGAGGCGGTGTCTGACCACGGACCTTCCACCGATAATGGCATCGGAGTGACCGCGAACAAACCAAACTACCCAGGGCCTCGCAGACGATCTAATACGGCACCAATTGAGCATGAAGATGATTGATTTGGCTGCCCTGTTTCCAGATCGCTGGCGCATCACCGGCGCAAACCTTCCCCACCCCGCGGTTTTGAAAAGGCACGACCTCTGAATGGTCAATTTCGATTCGGGCTTCAGTCGCTGCCAGATAGTTTTTGATCTGGTCAGCCGTCTCGGTCTGCCAACAAACCAAGGCCCGGAATTCATCCGGGCCTCCACTTCAAATCTCTTCGCCAACGGCTACGCCAGCAGCCGCTGCACTTTCTCTTCAATGATGTTCTGCGGCACGTAGCCAACAATCTGGTCGGCGACCTTCCCGCCCTTGAACAAAAGCAGCGTCGGAATCCCGCGAATCCCATACCGCGAAGGCGTTGCGCCATTTTCGTCCACGTTCACTTTCGTTACCTTCAACTTGCCTTCATACGTGGCCGCCAGCTTATCCACGATCGGTGAAATCGCTTTGCACGGGCCGCACCATACAGCCCAGAAATCTACCAGTACCGGCTGCTCGCTGCGCAGAACTTCCTGGTCAAACGTCGCATCGCTTACTTCTAGAACTCCCAATCCAGCCATGTCTCTCCTTGCGGTGAATGCCTGTCCTCTATCAGTTTAATGGCAAACTCTGCTTTCATAAGATGCAAAAGCCCCTCGCAAAGTCGCAGAGGGTCCTGAAGCTGAACCTGTATGTGCTGGAAGCGGAAGAAAGCAGCGCGGGATGGCGCCGATCTGTGCCCTGAAAGGAGAAGCGCCCGGATCCGTTGAAGAATCCTGGGCGCTAGAGCAGCCCTCCCCCAGAACTGCCCACGCAAGCGAATGTAGGGGTATCGTTCCCAAAAGGCAAGAAAACTTAGGTAATCCGTAGAGTAATCAAAATCAGGTGATTAGCAACTAGGTCACCCCGCGTGCCGCCAACATTACTCCCTGAGCACTAACGCGATTAAGCTGCGGTTTCGCAAACGCGCTCCTCATCGCACCACGATTCCGCCGCATGCAGAAAACCACGCTTCTCGCGAAAAGGCCCGGACTTTGCGCCCGGGCCTCTTTCATCATGGCTCGTTGTTATCTCGGTCCGCCGCCGCCGGGACCACGCCCGCCGCGCCGACGCCTGCGTCTCCGGTTGGGGTCTCCTCCTTGCGGGCGGCCACCGCCGCCAGGACCCGCGGGCTGTCCCACTCCCACCGGTGTGCCTTCGATCCGGTTGAAGTTGGGTTCATTCTCCTCGTCAATCTCTCCGCCCTCTTCGTCGTCGAAGTCTTCGCCGCCTTCGATCAGAATCGTGCTCTGATTCGACTTCGGCTGGCGCTCATCGAACTCGTGCCGCGGCTTCATCGTCTCCGGAGCCTCAGACGAATCGATCTCCACTTCGCCCGATTCAACCGGAGCAGACTGCGCCATCTTCGCCCGCTGTTCCTTGATCAGTGCCTTTCTGCTCAGCTTGATGCGGTTGCCTTCAATCGCCAGCACCTTCACCATCACCTGGTCGCCCTCGCGCAATTCGTCCTTCACTTCCTTCACGCGATGCTCGGCGATCTCTGAAATGTGCAGCAATCCATCCGTGCCCGGGAACAGCTCCACAAATGCGCCGAATTCCGCCAGCCGAACCACCTTGCCCAGGTACGTCTTGCCCACCTCGGGAACCGCCGTGATGTCGCTGATGATGGCCAGCGCCTTCTTCAACCCTTCGGCGTCGCTCGAGGCAACGCTCACCCGGCCGCTGTCGTCCACATCGATCTTTGCGCCCGTCTGCTCGATAATGCCGCGAATCGTTGCGCCGCCCTTGCCGATCAGGTCGCGTATCTTGTCCGTGGGAATCTGCACGGTTTCGATCCGCGGAGCATACTGCGAACGCTCCTCGCGCGGTCCATCGAGCTCGGCATCCATCTTGTCCAGCAGGAAGAGCCGTCCGCGTCGCGCCTGCTCCATCGCCTGCTGCAAAATCTCGCGCGTCAGCCCGCCGATCTTGATGTCCATTTGCAGCGCCGTAATGCCCTTGCGCGTGCCCGCCACCTTGAAATCCATGTCGCCGTAGTGATCTTCCGCTCCGGCAATGTCGGTCAGGATGGCGTAGTCGTCGCCTTCCTTCACCAGCCCCATCGCCACTCCCGCCACCGCGCCTTTCAGCTTGATGCCGGAGTCAAACAGCGCCAGACTCGCGCCGCACACCGTTGCCATCGACGACGATCCATTCGATTCAAGAATGTCCGAGACAATGCGAATCGAATAGGGCGAGTCCTCGGCGCTTGGAAGCACCGCGGAAATCGCGCGCTCTGCCAACGCCCCGTGACCCACTTCGCGCCGCCCCACGCCTGTCATGCGGCCCGTCTCGCCCACGCTGAAGGGTGGAAAGTTGTAGTGCAGCATGAAAGTCTTCCGCTGCTCGCCTTCATAGCTCTCCAGCCGCTGCGCTTCGTCCGCCGTTCCCAGCGTTGCCGTAACCAGCGCCTGCGTCTCGCCGCGCGTAAACAGTGCCGAGCCATGCGTGCGCGGCAGAACTCCCGTCTCGATGCTGATCGGACGAATCTCGTCGAACGCGCGCCGGTCGGGCCGAATCCGTTCCTTCGTCACCTGCTCGCGGAACAGCCTCTCCCGCAGGTGCTCGTAATAGGTCGCCAGCTTCTTCTTGGCATTTGCATCGTCAGCCGGAAGCTCGGCAGCCAGCTCATCCTTGATCTGCTTGATTAGCCCGTAGCTCTCCGTCTTGCCGTGTGTCTTTGTATCCAGCGCATCCTTCAGGCGGTCGCCAATCTTTGCCTTCAGCGCCTCGTAATACGCCTCGTCAAACTCGGGCGCCGCGAATTTCCGCTTCGGCTTCCCTGCCTTCGCAACCAGCTCCTCGATTGCCGCGACAATCTTCTTGATCTCGGTATGCGCAAACTCGATCGCCGCCAGGATCACTTCTTCCGTCTCTTCCTTGGCGCCCGACTCGATCATCACGATGCCGTCTTTGTGACCCACCACCATGATGTTCACCGTGGTCCCGGCACGCTCGCTGTAGGTGGGGTTGATCACGAATTCGCCATTCACCCGCCCCACGCGCACGGCCCCAACCGTCGTGCTGAAAGGAATATCCGACAGCGCCAGCGCAGCCGCGGCGCCGTTGATCGCGATCACGTCAGGATCGTTTTCCTTGTCCGCCGAAAACACCAGCGCAATCACCTGCGTCTCGTTCCGGAATCCATCGGGAAACAGCGGCCGGATGGGCCGATCGATCTGCCGCGAGGTCAGGATCTCCTTCTCGCTCGGCCGCCCTTCGCGCTTGATGAATCCGCCGGGAATACGGCCTCCCGCATAGGTGTACTCACGGTAATCCACCGTAAGGGGGAAAAAGTCGATGCCCTCCCTTTGTTCTGGAGAAGCGACTGCCGTCGCCAGCACCACGGTCTCGCCCGTGCTCACCAGCGCCGCGCCGGAGGCTTGCTTGGCCATGCGTCCGGTCTCAAAAACCAGCCGCTTGCCGCCGGCAAGCTCGACTGTTACTTCATGCTTTGTAGACATAGTGTCCTCGTTTCGTTTTGTTCGCTTGGGAAACTTGAGAGTTGAAGGCGCCAGGTGCCCATCCTTGACGCGCTCTTCCATCATGGGTGGGAATCGACAAACCACTGTTTCGCGCTGCAAAGAGTTCGGCTTTGTCGTTCGCCCTTGGGACAGGCCACGACTTGACTCGGGGCCCCCGGCGACAGGTCTTCGTCGCTGGGGTGATGACTCGGGGCCCCCGGCGACAGGTCTTCGTCGCTGGGGTGATGACTCGGGGCCCCCGGCGACAGGTCTTCGTCACTGGGGTGATATTCAGTTGTGCCGCCCGCGCGCCTGGCTTTGGGACAGGGCACGACTTCAGTCGTGCCGCCCGCGGCCCAAAAGTGACCGGGGCTTTAGCCCCTGAAATCTTCCAGCGGAGGGAGCAGGGGCCTTCAGGCCCCTCATATCTGGCCATCCACCATCCGGGCTTTAGCCCCGGATGAGCTGAATCCCCATCCAGCCGACAACTCCGCTTCGGCACCGGTGGCAGGTGCCACTCGCCAGGTGCACCATGGACCAAGTTCCTCAATGGAACACGGGCCGTGACCTGTCCTCGGTCTGGGCGCTTCCGGATCAATGTTTGCTTTCTGATTACTTGCGGATACCGAGCTTGCCGATTACGTCGCGATAGCGGTCCGAATCGTGCATCTTCAGGTAATCCAGCAGGCGGCGGCGCTTGCTGACCAACATGAGCAGGCCGCGCCGGGAAGCGTGGTCCTTCTTGTGTGTCTTGAAGTGCTCCGTCAGCTCGCCAATGCGCTCACTCAGGATCGCAATCTGTACCTCCGGCGAGCCGGTATCAGTGTCATGAGTACGAAAGCGTTGAATCAAATCTGTTTTCTTAGCAGTCGCCAGCACGGCGTGTAGTACTCCTCTTTTTCTCTCAGTCCACTCTCAAGTGTCTCTTCTACTTTAACATGGAATGCCGCCACCACCCCAACTTCACTCCCCCAACGCCTTGCGCCCCCTCCATGACACGCTTTTCCGTCTCGGCCCTTGGTTCTTCGATCGCTGGCAGCGGTCGCTGTGCCCGCACGCCCGGTGTGGAAGACTCGGCCTGGGCGTTCGTCGCATTCCCCGGCAATCGGATCGCGCGCCCCCGTGCAGGGTGTGCAACCGGCCCTGGAGCTGGTTGCACAAATCCTGCTTCAAAGAGCACGGCTTTAGCTGTACCGTGAAATGGCCTATAAAGGAAGGGGCTTTAGCCCCTGAGGCCCTGAGGTTTTTTTCAACCGTCCTGACCATTTGTGCAACCGGCCCTATGAATCTGCTTCCCAGCAAAGGATGACTATGTCCGGCTTTGATCCATGGAAGGAAACACCTCGCAAATCCATCGTCATTGTCTTGCTTTCCGTTTTCCTTTTCTTCACGACGATTGGATTTGCCAATGACATCATGTCGATGGGCCAGCAGCGGCCGACCCGATTCCTGCTCGGGGTCGTTTTGTATGGGCTGTTCGCCGTTTGCTATGCGGTCGGGGGCGTTTCTCTGCGAAATAGATGGTGGATGGCCGTCCTGCCCATCTTTGTCGTGGAGTTTTTCGTGATGGGGCTTCTCGCGCACCTGTTTCCTGATCGACCGATGCCGGCAATGATGACCGCCGCGCAATTGAGCAGCCTGCGTTTCCGCTTGACACTCGACAGCATCGCCACGATCGCCGTCGTGAGCCTCGGATACACTGGCTTCTTTTCTGTCGCCGTAAAAGAAGCACAGCGGTACGTAAAAACGCGCGTCGAAAACGCGATGTTCGAGAGCGAAATGGCTGCGGCGCGACAGGTGCAGCAGGTCATTCTCCCGGCCACCCGCCAGTCGTTCCCTGGCTTCGCCGTTGAGTCCGTTTACAAGCCTGCGCGCGAGGTAGGGGGCGATTTCTTCCAGATCGTGCAAGTGGAAAATGGCGCCTTGCTCTTGATCATCGGCGACGTTTCCGGCAAGGGGCTGCCGGCAGCCATCATGGTATCGCTGCTGATCGGATTGATTCGCGCGACGGCTGAAGTTACGCACGATCCCGTTCAACTGCTCCGCAGACTCCACGAGCAAATTGTCGGACACACCGCTGATGGATTCGCCACCGCTCTGGCTGCCCTCATCGCCGCCGACGGCCGTGTCACGCTCGCCAATGCGGGCCACTTGTCACCCTATCTTGATGGGCGCGAAATCGAACTCACAGGCGCGCTCCCCTTGGGAGTCAGCGGCGGCGGACAATTCGAAGCCACGAATGTGCGCTTGGATCCAGGCTCCCGCCTCACATTCCTCTCCGATGGCGTTGTCGAAGCGCAGAACGAGAGAGGCGAATTGTTTGGATTCGATCAGGCGGCGGCGATCTCGCGCGAAGCTGCCTCGACGATTGCCGAGGCCGCGGTTCGGTTCGGACAAGCCGACGATATCACGGTGGTGACGATCGAGAGGCTGGCCCCAAGTTTACGCCGCTTCTAGATCTTTTTTGACTTTCGATTTGTAGGACGGTTAAGTTGGCCTTCCCCCACAGCCGGGTTCATTTACGAGTACGCGTGAGGTGTCTTGATGGGAATTGACTGTCAGCCGGACGCAAACATCGATGCACTGCGAGTGGTATTTGAGCGCCAGCGAAGCAGCTTTCGCCAACACACTCCTCTCGGACTTGGAAAACGGCGGGAAGCTCTGGACATCTTGCTGCGCAGCGTCATCAATCGCCAAAACGCAATCGTTGAGGCGGTAACCTCAGACTTTGGGCAGCGTTCTATCAGGGAAACTCAGTTGCTTGAGATCTTTCCCCTCATCGACGAGATTCGATTTGTGAAGCGCAATCTCCGCCGCTGGATGCAGACGCGCAGCGCGGCGACGAACTGGCAGTTCCTGCCTGCCCGATCAAAGATCATGTATCAGCCCCTGGGAGTCGTGGGCGTCATTGGTGCGTGGAACGTGCCGGTCTTGCTGACGCTGTCGCCGCTGGCCAATGCGATTGCGGCAGGCAATCATGTCATCGTTAAGCCGTCTGAGCTTGCCCCCGCTACCGCTGAAGTCATACGACGAATGATCGGTGAGGCATTTCCCGAGGAATACGTCACCGTTGTCACGGGAGGTCGAGAAGTTGCGTCGGCTCTTTCTGCTCTGCCCTTTGACCATCTCCTCTTCACGGGTTCCGAATCTGTCGGCAAACTCGTATTGAAGGCCGCGGCGGAAAATCTTACGCCCGTCACTCTCGAACTTGGCGGTAAGTCGCCGGCTTTAGTGCATGAGTCCTATCCAATGGCGACGGCTGCGGATCGCATATGCTCTGCGAAGTTCTGGAACGCGGGACAAACCTGCATTGCTCCGGACTATGCCCTTGTGCCTTCGAAAAAGGTCGATGAGTTTGTCCACAAGTGCCAGGCAGCCCTGTCAAAACGGTATCCTGATCCCGCGAGCAATGCGGATTACACTCACCTGATCAGTAAGCCCGCCTGGGAACGGATGCGAGACCTCGTGGACGACGCACAAAGCAAAGGGGCGCGCGTTCTTCAGACCGGCTCCAGGCATCAAGATGCTGCTGCGGGGAGTCGATTCTTCCCTCCAACGCTTCTTGTTGGCGCAAACAACTCCATGCGCGTAATGCAGGCAGAGATCTTTGGGCCGGTCCTGCCGATCATTGAATATGCCTCGATCGACGATGCTTTGAGATTCATCGATGCTCGACCACGGCCACTCGCCCTTTATTACTTTGACCGGAACAACTCACGAATAAGGATGATCCTGAAGCAGACTCTCTCCGGGGGCGTCACCATCAACGACTGTATCTATCACTTCGTTCAGCATCAACTGCCCTTCGGTGGCGTTGGGTCAAGCGGCATGGGCGCATACCATGGCTTTGACGGATTTAGTGCCTTTTCGAAAAAGAAGGGAGTGTTTCTGCAAAACGCGTTCGTCGGATGGTTTCTCGACCGCGCGTTGAAGCCGCCCTATACGCCCTGGTCGGATCGCACAATCGGATTTCTGGTTGGACAAATGAGGGCACGTGCCATCCGGAAGATGACCCTTTCCTGAAGTCAACCTCAATCGGAGATGAAAAGGGGCCGTGCCCCATATGGCCGAACTTGCCGAAGCTTCCTCATGCCCACCAATCCGCCAAGTGTCTAGAAACGGCGGGAGAATGGCGCTATAATCATCGGTCCCCATGAATGCCAAGTGGCTGTGCGAAGAGGGGTCCCAGCATGAATCTCTTGCGTACCCGATCCTGGCGCAGGGCAGCCTGCTTTGCATCGGTTCCCTTACTCGCCACCTTCATTTCCTCCGCCGTCGCCGCTCAACTCGATGGTCGATTTTCTCTCTCGAAGGAAAAGTATCTTGCAGGCGAGCCGGTCTTCCTGTCATTCACGGTGAAAAATGCGGGCAATCAGCCGGTCAGAATTCGCACTGCCGACCCGCTCAGTTTTTGCGGTGGCTACGGGTTCAAGGTTGCAGGAGTGCGGGACAGAGAAGCGCTGCCCTGTGGCAGAAGCGGATTCGGCGGAAGTTGCGCGTCCAGTGACGTTGTGCTGGCTCCGGGCGAGAGCCGCACTGATCGCATCTTGCTGAACGCTCGTTTCGACCTTAGGCTGCCGGGCAACTACTCGCTGCAAGTAAAACATCGGGTCGTATATGGTGGAGCAGACGAGACCTTGGCTGCTCTTGCAAGCGGTAAGGTTTTTCAGGACTTTGAGACTGAACAGCAAATCCTGATCGCGTCGGGAACGGAAGACGAGATTCAACCTGAATATGCTCAGTATGCGCGTGTTTTGGACTCAGCCGATTTCCATACAAAGCTCGAAGCGGCGCGGGTGGTTGCTTATTTGGCGCCGAAGTTCATGGAACCGACGATCCTGAAAATGTTAGGCACGCCTGCCTTGCAAATTTACGGCGTGGAAGGACTGCGTAGCTTGGGTACATCATCCGCGCACCGCGCGCTCGCCGAATATATAAAAAACGCGCCGCCGACAAACGTCCTGGGCCCCTATCAGACTGCCCTGCGCTACATCGGCGAAATTGGAGATGAAGGCGACATCCCACTACTCATTGAAGTAGCACTCGCAAATGCTCCGGACAGTTCAAGTCGGGAAATAGCAATCGAGTCTGCCGGTAAGCTAGGCGGCGCAGCCGCGATTCCGGCACTATCCGCAGAATTGGCCGACCCATCCATCGACACACGCCAAGCTGCAGTAAGGGCTCTTTATCTGACTGGTTCGCGGGCGGCTGTGCCAGTTCTGATTGGGCTTTTGCAATCGCCGGAGTGGCGCGTGAGCCTAACGGCCGAGTACGGATTGGAGGTGCTCACGCACAGGAGCGGGGCAACAACGACCTCTATGAAGCCTCCTCCTCCGGATACTTATTCCAAATGGATGCACTGGTGGAAGGAGCATGGCGAAACTGCGACCATCTTCAAAACGGACCTATGCGGCAAAGCCGCTCCACTGCCATCCCTTTGATCGCTGCAGTGTCACCGCCATCTCAGACCTTTGGCGTCCAACGGCCCACCCACGGCCGAACTGGAGCCGAGCCCGTCTGTGAGGACCGCTTCGCAGTTGAACCTTGTTGGCATGCATCGGTAGGGCGGCCGCTCTTATGCGGGTCAGCCAAACAGACATTGACGCAGTTGTTGTTCAAGTGGAATGATGGCAGGGTCATGCGCTTCTTCAAGAGCTAATCCGGACGAGCAAAAGGCAGGCTGCGACGAGCGGTCGCGGGTTCTTATGCCTTGAATCTGGCATCGGCGAAATGCTTCGATGCCGCTCCGTAACCGGTTTAGACAATTGGAGAAGTTTATGTTCTGGCCTGAACGCTCTGTTCAGGATCACAGGCGGCAGACGGACCGCGCAATTCACCGCGCTTGTACGGATCTTGCCTGTGATCCAATTTCCTTCGCAAAGTTTCAAGAGTTACTACTCTGTGCACGCGTGCGAGCGCCACGCATTTTCGAGGCGCCGATCGCGAATGCGCGACATCCTGGCGTTGACGCCCTGGTGCACCTGGCTCGGTTCCGGACCGCACATGTGCGTTCGGCGCCTGAATGGGCGGGCACGCTGTCATCCTGGCGTCCTGCGATCTCATCCTTGGCGCAACATCTTACGGGCAGGTACCAAGTCCCTGCTTTCATGTCTTCAGTTTGGCATGCAGTCGATTCAGATGGAGACAGGAAGCGTGCATGGGTGATCGCACATTCGCGCGGAGCGAGATTCCGGTCACTCGATCTGCCGATAAACATGACCCGAAAGATGGAGCGCATCTTCTTAGCGTCGCAGGATCATCTTGCGCTGGAACCAGCGCTCCGCCGAGCGGAGTTGCTCGCGCTCGGCATGCCTCTCGATTTTGTGAAGGCAATCCTCTCCACCCGACTGGCAACGGATCTGCGGAATGGTCAGTTCTGGCGCACGGTCTGGATGTTCATCATCTCCCATTCAAAAGAAATTGACGCCACGCAGATCGGGCCCATGATTGACTACATCCAGGCCATCCGGCACGACCGAATCTCCGTTGAGACGCCGGAAGGCATCACAGAAATCGCTCCGCCTCAGCCAGACTTTTCCATCAAAGGGCGAACGATGGCGTCCATGCTGCGCCTGATGCAGCAATGGCATCGTAGCCTTGGCAGAGCCTTCGCCGGTGCCAGGTCCTCGTGGGCGCGATCGCCCTTCAGACCCTGGATGGTGGAAGAGCCGGCGCGTCACGAATCGGACTTGCCCAAGCGCTGGCAAATAGTGGAACTGACCAACAGCGCCCAGCTACGCCAAGAAGGTGTAGCTCTGCATCACTGCGTTGCTAGTTACGCTCACCTTTGCCTCCGCGGCAACTCGAGCATTTGGTCGCTGCGCAGGTGGCAAGGTGAAAAGATTCGCCCGGTGCTCACGATCGAAGTCGATCCAAAGAGACGTGTAGTCATCCAAGCTCGTGGCAAGGCTAATCGCTCAGTATCCGGTAAGCCACGTCGGCTTCTGCACGAATGGGCGACCCGAGAGGCGCTGCAGATGGCCATCTGATGGTGTTCGGTCAGCGATAGGTCAGCATCGCGTGCCGAGATCAGTTGTGAAATGCAGCGTCGGCAGGGGCGCTTCTCCAGCTATCCCCGGAGCCTCAATGCCGCTGTTGCTGCGGCTCCACTAACTTCTTCGCCAAATACGCAACGGTGGCTGCCGCCGCTTCCTCCGTCCCGCACGCCTCCACCATCACATCGAAAAATTCAAACGAAGTCAGCGCGTACAGCGCCGCCGCGCGTTGCCCGTCGACCGCTCCATGCACCCGCTCCACCACGCGCGATGCCAATCCCTTGCGCCTTCGGTTCCGCGCCTCCACCGCCCTTCCAAACTCCGGATCGATCGCCGCAATTCCGTGAATCCGCTTCAGCAGTATCCGGTGCTTCGCCCAGAATCCCGTGAAAACTTCCGCAAGTCCCGCCACCATCGCATCCGGTTGAGTCTGCCCCATCACCATCGGTATCCGATTCATTCCCCCGTCCAGCGCCAGTTCATCGAATAGCGCCTCCAGCAGTTCTCCTTTCGTGCCAAAAAGGTTGTGCACCGTCTGTCGCGTCACCCCGCTCTCCCGCGCCAGCGCATCCATCGTCAGCCGCAGGAATCCCTGCGATTCCAGCAGCTTGCGCGCCGCCGTCAAAATCGCCGCCCGGTTCTGGTCGCACGATTCCTTCCGCTTCCCCAGGTCGTACGGCCGTTTGCAGCTCGGTTTGGGAATGGCTTTCACGATCTCAATCCGAGCTTATCTTTCATTTGACACTGTGTAAAGGTAAATGCATAATCGGAACCAGCCTCTACATGAGGCGCTTCCCCATGGCTCCCCAATCACAACCCGCGCACCTTGATTCCCCTCCGTCCGCTCCCCTCTGGCTCCGTATCGGGTTCTGGATCTGCACTGTCATCGCAGTCGCCGTCGTCATCCGTCGCGTTCTCACCCTCGCCTTCCCCAACCCCAATCCGCCCCCGCAGCTTGGCTCGCTCGACACTGCTTTCGCCTCGCACGCCGCCCTCACTCTCGCTCACATTCTTCCCGCTCTGGCTTTCGTTGTCGTTGCGCCCTTCGTCGTCTTCCGCCGTCTCGACCGCCGCGCCTGGGCCGAGCGCATCCTCTATCCACTCGGCGTCGTCGTCGGCCTCACCGCCTACGCCATGAGCACCTACGCCGTCGGCGGTTGGATCGAACGATCAGCCGTCTTCTTCTTCGACACGCTCTTCCTCTTCTCTCTCTTTCGCGCGTATTCCTACCGCAACCGCGAAGACTCCTCCCTCAACCGCCGCTGGCTGCTTCGCTCCATCGCCATCCTCCTCGGCATCGCCACCACCCGGCCCGTCATGGGCGTCTTCTTCGCCACCGCGCGCCTTACCCACCTAACGTTCCATCAGTTCTTCGGCATCGCCTTCTGGATCGGCTTTTCCATCAACACGCTCATCTTCGAACTCTGGCTGCGTTCGCGCGATCGTCAAATGCACGTTCCCCACAGCGTCGCCCCATCGCGCGCTTGAACTGCACAATTCAAAGGAGTGTCCCATGTCCTCCGCTTCCTTTCCCGCTCCTGCCGCATCGCCCAGACACGCCGGTCCCCCGCTCTGGATGCTCGCCATCCTTTACACCGTCCTCTTCTGCGCCGGACTCTTCCCTGTCACCTTCTTCGGCGGAGCGCCCTACTGGCCTGGCCCCGCCGCCCCTGCCTCTGCCATCGTCAGCTACTTCCAGACCCACACCACAAAAGTCCTCGCCTGCGTATTTCTTCAGACTGGCGCCAACATCTGCCTCGGCCTCTTCGCCGCCACCGTCGTCAGCCGCCTTCACTTCCTCGGAGTCCGCGCCGCCGGCGCCTACATCGCTCTCTTCGGCGGATTCCTGGTCGCCTTCGACAGCATCGCCGCCGCCCTCACCACCTGGACCATGATCCGTCCCGCCGTTGCGCAGAATTCATCCGTCCTCCTCGGCCTCTATTACCTCTCCTTCGCCTTCGGTGGACTTGGTTTCTCCATTCCCATGGGTCTCCTCATGGCCGGCGTCTCCGTCACCGCCGCCTTCATGAAGCTCCTGCCCAAATGGATCATTGTCCTCGGATTGATTCTCGCCGCGGCCGGAGAACTCAGCACGCTTCATCTCATCTTTCCCAGGCTGATCTTCCTCATTCCCCTCACGCGTTTCCCCGGCTTCATCTGGATCATCGCGGTCGGCTTCGCTCTGCCCCGCAGCAGATCAGTCCGCGCTCAACAGCAGCACGCAGCCTAGCCCCGCGCATCACGATCTCTCTTTTGCCATGGCACGGCTCAAAGCCGCCTTTGTCTCGTTTGGTCCAATGATTACTGTCCCTGCCCCACCCAGTAATTCGCCCGCGCCACAATCCGCGCGCCATAATCTTCCGTCGTTCTCACGCGAATCGTGTGCAGCCCCGGCGTCGGATTCGACGGGCTGAACGTGATCAGGTACCGGTTCCGCACGTGCTTGGCCGCTTCCATCACCCGCGCCTCAAATGTCTTGTCCCGCGTAAACGTGTCGTACTCGCCCCCGCTCATGTGAGCAATCTGCTTTGAAACATTCTTCTTCAGCGCGTTGATCGCCATGATCAGCGGAGTCAGCAGGTCCGCCGCCGCGCCCCCGCCATTGTTGCTCTTCAGGTCGCTCAAAAACTCCGCCGTCGCCGGGGAGTACGACACGCTCAGCACCAGCACATCCGATTGCCCGATCTTCCTGATCAGCCCCACCGGCTTCGTGTGTCGGCTTCCATGGTCGCGCTCTTCGCTCACCAGCAGCAGCACCCGCCGGTATTCCTTCGGCTGCAGCTCCAGCAGATCCACCGCATAGCTGATCGTGTCCAGAATCGCTGCTCCGCCGTCGCCCGGCTCAAGCCCTTTCAGGTCCTTCCCCAGCTCATCGCTCGAATGCGTGAAGTCATGCAGCAGATGCGGCTTTGAATCAAATCCCACCAGCGCCGCCTGGCTCCGCCCATCCGCCAGAAACAGATCCAGCAGCGGACCCAGCTTCGCCAGCTTGTCAAACTCCAGCGCGCTCGATCGCCCTTCCTCCACCGCAACCACCAGCGCCACCGGCGCCGTATCCAGCTCTTCCTGTACCCGGATCTTCTGCGGCACGCCGTCATCTTCCACCACGAAATCCGACGCCTTCAGCCCGTACACCACATCGCCGTCCGGCTTTTCCACCAGCGTCGGCACCAGCACTTCCTGCGTCGTCACGCGGATCGTCGGCCCCTGCCCCTGCGCGCTCGGCAGCGGCTTCGGCGGCTCGACAGGAGGCAGTTGCTGCGACCAGGCCGCCCCTTCAGCGAAAAGAAAAATTGCGCATGCCACCCGCGCAGAACCAAATATTCCCTTCATCCCCAATGGAACTCCAGTCCTGATGATACGGCTCGAGCTCCTTCCACCCTTGCTTCCCCGCCCCAGCCTCAATAACTCAATAAATGGTTAGACCGCTGCACCCGGGCAGCGTGCCACCCACGCTCCCAAAATGACCGTCGGGACAGGGCACGGCTTTAGCCGTGCCGAAACAGGCTTTAACTCCGCGGGGCTTCAGCCCCTGAGGCACAGTCACTCCAGCTGTTTTGAAAGGGCATGAGCTCAAAGCTTGCCCCGAGCGTTATCCCAGTGTGCCACCCACGCTCCCAAAATGACCGTCGGGACAGGGCACGGCTTTAGCCGTGCCGAAACAGGCTTTAACTCCGCGGGGCTTTAGCCCCTGAGGCGGGCTTTCTTGATCACGCACATTTCATCTAGCACACAATCGAACAGTGCCGTATCACTTCGAACGTCAAGACAGACAGGGCTGTTAATAATCCCCGCCCTCCCTGGCCAAACTCTCTACTTGCCCCGCGCTTCCTTTTCCAGCCGCCCCGCCCACGCCAGAAAACTCAACAACTCCCACTTCGATTCCCACATGAACCCGAAAATGTCCCTCGCCTTCAGCGTCTCCGCCGGCTTGCCCGAATACGTCTCCACCCGCCAGCGAAGAAACTCGCTTCGCCACGGCCGCAGCCGGTTGCCCCGCGTCGCATTCCAGATAAAACGCAGCGATCCAAACACCGTCATCTCCGCCCGAATCTCAACCCATGGTATCCCGTCCGGCACTACCTTTCGATGTGATCGGCTTCCCCGCTCGCCGTTTCCCTCTTCGGTGTCAAGTGCATCGCTTCAACAACCGTCCGCATCCCCTTCCAGATAAATCACTTGCACAAATCTCCGATTTGCCTTTTAATTCGCCCCGGCTGCTATCCTCGATTCCATTGGATCGTCTCCTGGCTGCCTTGCAGTTCCCGCAGCTAACTCTTTTCGTTTCAAATATTTGCTCGCAACCTCAACGTCATCAATAATTTACCGCGCCCGTCGTGCCCTAACTCCTTTGCCGTCAAAAATTTAGCCGCAGACACCACCAGGGGGGAGTCACCCGCCATGTTCAAAGAATGTCGACACATCCTGTCCAGCGGAGCGCGCTGCCACGCCGCGGCTCTTCGCGATCAGTACTTCTGCTACTTCCACGCCAACCTGCGCCGCTCCGCCGCCGTCCCGCCCGCTGACAAGCCGTTCGACCTCAAACTGCCGCCGCTCGAAGACAAAGGCGCTATTCAGCTCGCACTCACTCAGGTCATCAGTGCGCTCGCCGCCTCCCGCATCGACACCCGCCGTGCCGGACTTCTTCTCTACGGACTCCAGATTGCCGCCCAGGTCACCCCTGCCGTCCCCGACGTCGAGGCCAAAGATCTCGTGCGCGAAGTCTCCTCCGAGCCCGATCAGCAAGCCCTCGCACCCGCAGAGGACATTTGCGAGCCGCCCCAGGATTGCAAGGAGTGCAGCCTTGAAAGCACCTGCGAAAAGGCCCTGCCGTTTCGCACTCTTCGTGAACAAATGGCGGAAGCATGGGAGGCCGACAAAAAATGGTTGGCGGATATGTTCAATGACGCGCGCCGCAAGGAGAGAGAGAGCGTGCTCCGCGAGCAGGCCGCCTCCCAGTTCCCCATCCGGCCTGCCGCCCAATCCTCCTCGCCTTCAACCGGGTCCGATCCGAAACCCGAACTCACGGCCTCCTTCCCTGGCCTGCTTCCCAGCCTCCGCGCCTGCGCTTCGTCTCCCACCCGCAAATGCGCGCACGCCCACCCTCGAAAGGACCGCCTTCAATCGGATGCCCAGCTTCCATGTCTGAAATGCGTTTTGAAAGGTCCGGCTTCAGCCGCGCCGATAAGGCGGCCGGAACATCCGCCGCTGTGCGCCGCAATCCTACCGCACGACGCCCGCGTCCCGTGCCGGCCAGTACACAAAGACCGCTTTTCCGTAGATGAGGTCGCGCTCGACCGGTCCGAATTCGCGGCTGTCGGAGGAAATTGAGCGATGGTCGCCCATCATGAAATAGGAGTCGTCGGGCACCACCATCTCCGCCATCGAACGGTTGTCGCGGTAGCGGTCGGGGACGTAGCTCTCCTTCAGCGGCTTTCCGTTCAGCCACACCTCGCCGTGATCGATCCAGATGCGGTCGCCGGGAAGAGCGATCACCCGCTTGATGTAGCTCTTTTCCGGATCGCGCGGATAGTGAAACACGACCACATCCCCGCGGTGGATTGACTCCACGTGGTACACAAATTTATTGATGAAAAGCCGGTCGCGGTCTTCCAGCCGCGGCAACATGCTGGTGCCTTCGACGCGCACAGGCTGGTAGAGAAACGTGATGATGAGAACGGAAATCGCGGCAGAGATCACCAGGTCGCGCAGCCACAAAAGGAGTCCGCCACCGGGCTTTCGGGGCGAAGGCTGTGCGGCAACATCGAGGTGTGCGCTCTCAAAGGTTGAAGCGTCTTGTTTCGTTTGCAGAGTCTGGGAGTCTTGAATCGGCGTTTGCATCTCTTTAATTCAGTTTAAACACAAATTGGAATTCTCATTCGCAGCCCAGCCCTCCAGGAGGACAAAGCACGCGGGCGCGCCTCGGTTTATCGATGGGACGCGGCTGGTTGGCTGAGGGCACAAGCGCAGGCGCACTCCCCGGAGCGCCTGTTGCCGCAAGGTTTTCGTCTTCAAGGATCAATGGGCGCTGGAGCACCATCTCCACCTGCGTTCCGCTGTCGATATTCACATCCGCTCCGCGGGTAAACAGCGAAACCAGTCCTGCCGTCGCCAGCCCGGCGCCTATTCCCACGAGACCGCCCTCCAGCGGATGCCCTGATTCCACGCCGCTGATCGATCCCACCGTGCCGCCGGTCGGAATGGCTACCTCGGCGACTTTTCCCATATTGCGGGTCTTATCGCCATCCTGCTCAATCGTGCCTTCCCCATCGTCTTTTACTGATTGCTTTCTTGCCCCCGGCAGCGCGTTCACCATGCCCGGGATTTCGACAACCGAGCCGTTCGGAAAAATGATGGACGTAAAGTGCATGTCGAGCTGTGCTCTGCCGCGCACATGTCCGGCGCGAACAACACGGTCCACCACGCCCTGCACGTAGACTCCGGCGGGGATCATGACCCGGTTGCCAACGACCACGGGAAATGTCGATGCCAGGTAGACGCCGTCTCCCGGCCGCGCGCTCCTTGTGTTGATGCCGCTGCGCAGCTGCAGCAGGATCTTTGTCCCGGCGGGAACGGTGTAGGTCTTCTTGGCCTGAGCGGGTGCATTGCCCGTTGCAGAAGCGGCTGGCGTCGGGGCTGGCTGCGCTGCCGGGCTTGCGGCCGTCGGCGCCTGGGCAGAAACCAGCAAGGATGCCCCGGTGGCAAGGCTCACTACGATTGCCGACTTCACGGTCGCTTCGAGCAGGCGCATCTCTTCCTCCGCCGTATCTGTCCGATTGATAGACGTCGCCCTTCCATTGAAGGGTAGCCCAGAGAAGGAGCGTTTGCCAAAACATCCGGTTCGCCCATTGTCGTCCAATTCGCGGTAGGATGCGGTAAAGGGATGAGTGCCGCATCCAGCCCGACTCAAAACGAACTTCAAAGCCGGTTTCCTCGTGTGTACGATGTGCTGTCGGCCGCGATTGCCGCCCGCAGCTTCCCGGGCTGCGCTTTTGGGGTCTTCGCCAACAATGCCGTTCAACTTCAGGATGCCCTTGGGCGTTTCACCTATGAAGATGCTTCACCGGCCATCACGATCAACACCGCATACGACATTGCCAGCGTGACCAAGGTGGTCGCCACCACGGCGGCCTGCATGCTGCTCCATCAGCGCGGCAAGCTCGACCTCGATTCTCCGCTCGGCGACTTCCTGCCCGCGTTTGTGATTGGCCGCGACACCGCCGAGGGCGCCCGCCACATAAGGATCCGCCATCTGCTGGCGCATAGTTCAGGCTTGCCCGGATACATCGAGCTTTTCAGGAAAGCGGCAACTCCGGAAGAGTTACTGCGTGCCTGCCTGCAGCTGCCCATCGAGGGTGAACCAGGCACGCGCGCCGAATATTCCGACATCGGGTTCATCCTGCTCGGTAAAGCAATTGAGGTCATCACCGGCGAGGATCTGGCTGCGTGGGTTGCGCGCGAGGTCTTTGGGCCGCTTGGTCTCGCGTCCACGGCCTTTGCCCCAGCCGCCTCCATGCGAGATTCCATTCCTCCCACAGAAGACGACGCTACATTCCGCCACCGCCGCATCCAGGGCGAGGTGCAGGACGAGAACGCATTCATCCTCAATGGAGTGGCAGGCCATGCCGGGGTCTTCTCTACCGTTCCGGATTTGCTGCGCTTCGCCGAGGCGATCCTCGCACCTTTCTCGCAGCCCGATTCCGACGGCCGTTCTGCATTTTTTCAAACCAGGACGGTCGAGTGTTTCGCCACCCGCCAAGGTCCCAAGGGCAGCTCGCGTGCCCTCGGATGGGACACGCCGTCAGAGAACTCGTCGGCCGGCCGGCATTTTTCCGCGCATTCGGTCGGGCACCTCGGGTACAGCGGCTGTTCTTTGTGGATCGATCTCGATGCCCGGCTGGCCGTCGCCCTGCTCACCAATCGCACCTGGCCCGATCGGCAGAACCAGGCGATTCGGGAGCTGCGGCCCCGTTTTCACGACGCGGTTCGCGAAACCCTCTAAGTGTCCAGAAAACCTCGAGGTTTGTTGGACTGCAGAGGAGCGGGCGCCTGGGGCGCGGCTTTCCCGATCTTTTCTCAGTGAGCTGACCAGACCTCCGGCGCCTTGGCAAGCGTTTCCAATTGAACCCCTGCTAAGTGCTTTTCGTACCGTGGAAATCAACCTGCTCCCACCTCGAAAGTACTCTTGGACTTGCACAAATTCCGGTTACAATTAAAGGCTGGGGACTGTTTCGATGCTAACCAGCACGACGCCGCAGGATGTGGCTGAAGCACCTAAGCAAGACGAGGCAAAGAAAGACCCAGCCTCGATCCTTCAGCATCTGGTCACTGAGAGCCAAAACGAGGCTTCTCAAGGTTTTGATACCAAATCCGCCCTTGAAATCGCGCGCATCATCAATCATGAAGATGCCAAGATTGCAGCTGCAGTCAAGAAGGCGATTCCTGAAATTGCAGAAGTCATTGACCAGGTTGCCCGCAGCCTGCGCGATGGCGGACGCCTGATCTATATCGGAGCGGGGTCCAGCGGGCGCATTGCCGCGCTCGATTCCTCCGAGTGTCCCCCTACCTATTCCACCGCTCCCGGCCAGATCCAATACATCATGGCCGGCGGTCCGAAGGCGCTGGCCTCGGCGGTCGAAGTCAACGAGGATTCTGAGGAACTGGGCCAGCGGGATGTTGCCCGCCGCCGCCCCACGCGCAAAGACGTGGTTGTTGGCGTTTCCGCCTCGGGCCGGACACCTTATGTCGTCGCTGCTGTCGCCTACGCCCGCGCTCGCGGCGCCCACACGGCTGCGGTTACCTGCAATCAGGACACTCCTCTGGCCGCTGCCGCCGATATCGCCATCGTTGCCGAAGTCGGCGCTGAAGTGATCTCAGGTTCTACCCGGATGAAGGCCGGCACGGCGCAGAAGATGGTCCTGAACATGATCACCACCGGCGCTCTGACCCGGCTGGGCTACGTGTACGAGAACCTCATGGTTAACGTGCACATGCAGAATTCCAAGCTCGTGGAGCGCGGCATCCGCATCCTCATGTGCGCTTGCAATATCGACCGCGCAACCGCCGTGGAGACCATCAAGAGCGCGGGGCGCAGCGTGCCCGTCGCCCTGGTGATGCTGAAGGCCAAGGTCGATAAGCCGGAGGCCGTACGCCGGCTCGCCAAATCTGACGGCAACGTGCGCCTCGCCATCGAAGACAACGTCCTCGAGCTCTAACGCTGAATCGTATTCCGGCCTTAAGCAGAAGGTGACACTCCAGTCGTGTCAGGGGTATCGCTTTTTCAAATTACAAATCTTTACACGCCTTTACTCATCGTGACCGCTGATGGTCCCGATTGGGCTTCTAATCAATTCAGTGCAATCCGGTGTCGTGCACGTGCAACCTGACGCCGCTCCCTCAAGAAAATGCTGGAGGAATCCGATGCGTCCTGAACAGAGATCGGAACATAAGACCATTCTGATCGTCCTATCGCTGTCGATCTTGCTTTCACTGGGCGCGATGGCAGCTGCAGCCGCGCTCGGACCGCCCGAGGGCAATCCGCACCTTCAGGAGCCGAAGATGGCGCACTTCTCAACGCATTCCGTTCACAAAGCCAGGCATCCCCATCCCAATTTCTGGGTAGTTCGCGCCACGGGTTGGGTCATTTCGGCGGCGACCGGGCTGACCTCCTGACCCGACGCCGAAGCCGCGTTCCCCATTTAGACTTTCCATGAGGCACCCAGAACTTCATGGACAAATTCGTCATTCGCGGCGGCAACCCGCTCGTGGGTTCCGTCCGCATCTCCGGCGCCAAGAATTCCGCCCTCCCTTGCATGGCCGCCGCCATCCTCACAGAGGATGAAGTCACTCTGGAAAATGTCCCTCATGTCAGGGACATCGAAACGGAGCGCCGGCTCCTCGTTTCAATGGGCGCCGAGGTCGAGCTCGGCGCGGGAAACCGCACCTCGATCTGCTGCCGCACGCTGTCTGATCCGGTAGCGAAGTACGAAATTGTACGCACCATGCGGGCCAGTTCCCTTGTGCTCGGCCCGCTCATCGCGCGTGCCGGAATGGCGCGCGTGGCCATGCCCGGAGGTTGCGCCATTGGTGGCCGCCCCATTGATCTGCACATCAAGGGCCTGGAAAAAATGGGCGCCTCGATTGTGCAGGAGCATGGCTACCTCGAAGCCCGCGCTGAGCGGCTGCGCGGCGCACATCTCGTTTTTGACAAGATCACCGTAACCGGAACCGAAGACCTTCTTATGGCCGCAGTTCTCGCCGAGGGCGAGACGGTGATGGAAAATTGCGCGCGAGAGCCCGAGGTTGTCGATCTGGCTTCGCTGCTCTCCGCCATGGGAGCCAATATCCAGGGGGCCGGAACCGCCGTGATCCGCGTCCAGGGTGTCAGCACACTCCGTGGAGCCACCTATCGCATCAACCCTGACCGCATTGAGGCAGGCACGTTTCTGGTTGCTGGAGCCATCACCGCCGGGGATCTCACCGTAACAGGTTGCAATCCCGAACACCTCAGCGCGGTCATCGCCAAACTTGGAGAAGCAGGCGCAGCGATCGAAGTTCCAGGGCCGGACTCGGTGCGGGTTTGCGCCAACGAGAAGCTGCGCGCCGTGGACATTTCCACTGAGGAATACCCCGGTTTCCCCACCGACATGCAGGCGCAGTACATGGCGCTCGCGACCCAGTCCCAGGGCGTGAGCCTAGTAACGGAAAACATCTTCGAGAACCGGTTCATGCACGTGCAGGAGCTGGTGCGCATGGGCGCCAACATCAAGGTCGATGGTCGCACCGCAACCGTGCTGGGTCCGGCCAGCCTTTCAGCAGCCGCCGTGATGTGTTCTGACCTGCGCGCATCGGCCTCTCTTGTGCTGGCTGCCTTGGTTGCCGACGGCGAATCCATTGTCGACCGGGTTTACCACATGGACCGCGGCTACGAGCGATTTGAAGAGAAGTTGAAAAGCGTGGGCGCGCAAATTCAGCGCATGGGAAATGTTTTTCCGGTAAAAGGCGACATTGCCGCCGCGGATTGATCCGCTTGATGATGAGCGCGCGGTCGCATCTAGCTCCAGCTCGCCGCCAGGTGCCAGCGCAACCCGCGATCTGCCGTCTTGGTGAGCACCCGCTCATATTCCCGGAGCTCGAGCAGCACGGGAAATGTCTCGGAGCCGATCGCCGCCGGCTTCAAGGTCAGAAACCCCACCAGCGCCCGCACTGTCTCCAGGCCGTCGGTCGGCGCAAACCACTGCGGTTCGGGCAGATTGCGCGCCCATTCAGGATTTCCCGTTCCCTGTTCGAGCAGCAGGGACATCGAGTTCTCATCCGCCGAAAAGAATTCCAGCAACGGGTTCACATGAAGAGCCATCGCCAGCCGTTCCAGCGTTTCTTCGTTGCGGGCCAGCGCGTGACCGTTAACGAATGTATCGAAACCAGGATCTTCCCCTTCCACTACGATGTATAAGCAGGCTGCCATCGCCCCAAGTTTAGTTGATTCATTAATTAATAAAAGAAGATTTTCCTTCGCGGTCATCCGATCGGTTACAGGGCGTCGCCTGCAGTCCCCGTTACTGAAGTTTGGTTCTTCCACCGCCGTGCCACCAAAGAGCTATATCTCCCAAATTGTGGACCTCTTCTAATAGATGAGAGCGTCTTAGTTCCCATCGATGAATATGCTGGATTGGACGAAACTCCCGGATCTCGCGGCGGTCGCGCTGCTCACGTGCGCTTTTGCCTCAGTGGCGCGTCGCGAGCAGACGCAATTCTCGGGGCTCTGGCTCACTGGTTGGGTGATGATCGCCCTGCACTTTGCGAGCTTCATGTTTCTGTCTGCTCCCGGCAACTGGGGGATTCTCGCGGGTGATATTGGTTTGGCGGCGTTAACCAGCGCCGGCGTGCTCTTTATGCACGCCTCCGTTCCGTATCGCAAACAGCCTTCGAGCAAAGTAATGTTCTATGCGTTGCTCGGTGCAAATGCGCTATACGTGTGCATGGCAAATGCCAGCCCGGTGCCAAACTGGGCGCTCGATGGCGCCGCTGTCGTGGTTGGCGCACTGCCATTGGCGATTGCTCTTATGTCTCTGCGCACGGTTCATCACCCGTTGCGCTGGATCATTGTGGTCCTTTACTGTGCGCTTTCCGTCTTTATTCTCTCTGTGCAACATCGCAACCCCAATGGTGGAGACGTGGCGCTGAACGCCGTACTCTTCACCGTGTATTTTGGCTGTGCCCTTCACTTCTGGTATTCGTACAGGCGCGCCACTGCGGGCGCATTCATCACCATTGCCGGCTTCTTCGCCTGGGCGTCTGTTTTTGTAGTTGGTCCGTTGATGATGACGCTTCTACCCAATATGCACGTCGAGAGTGAGGTCTGGAACCTGCCCAAATACGTCGTCGCCGTGGGCATGATCCTGCTGCTTCTTGAAGACCAGATCGCGCACAATAAGTACCTCGCTCTTCACGACGAACTTACTGGATTGCCGAACCGGCGCTTGTTCCTCGACCGGCTTGGCGCATCGCTGGAGCGCTCGCGCAGAACCGGCTCAAAGACGGCTCTCCTCGTCGTCGATCTCGATCAATTTAAGCAGGTGAACGACTCACTCGGACACCACGCGGGCGATCTGCTGCTGCAGCAGGTCGGCACGATCTTCACTGGCCGGGTGCGCCTTACCGACACGGTTGCGCGAACCGGAGGTGATGAGTTCTCCATCATCCTTGAAGATGCCGGCAGTGCGGGATCGGCGAACCAGGTGGCGCAGTTCCTTCTGCAGCTTCTCAATGAACCTCTCAAGATCGAAGAGCAATCCGTTTGGGTTGGCGGAAGCATCGGCGTTGCTGTTTTCCCTGATGATGCGTCCGATATTGAATCCCTTTGCATTGCCGCCGATCTGCGCATGTACGCGAAAAAGAATGACGCCAAACAAGCTGCCGTGCGCTCGGCTGCCCGATCAGCTCCTCCGCGCACCCTCGATGATCCGCTCATGATGCGGCTGCGCACAGTTTCCGAACAACCCACGCGTTAAGCCTTACCGGTCCATGCGTTGAAAGAGAGCGCCTTTCGAGGCAGCGGCTTGCCAAAGTCGCAGGCAATTCGATCAGGCTGTGCGCACGGCGAGCGACTCATGTGCGCCCGTGTTCTGAAACCGGCATACGAG
>Ga0335072_10002833_pt1 | contig 26593 bp, 21 predicted proteins | sample Lox_Sample_21_FD_206725 | JGI IMG/M metagenome (GOLD analysis project Ga0335072, IMG submission 206725) | Soil microbial communities from Loxahatchee National Wildlife Refuge, Florida, United States - Lox_Sample_2.1 | ecosystem: Environmental > Terrestrial > Soil > Wetlands | place: USA...
CCTCGCTGGCACTCCCCGTGCTCCAGGGGAGGGACGTCTACGTCGTCGATGGCAGGAAGGTCACGGCGTCGCAACTGACGGTGCTCCTGGGGGACCTGGGTTCGGAGCTGGCCGGCGAAGGCCTGTCGTCACGATCCCTGAGCGGGCTGCAGTGAACGCCTTACGGGCCGTCCCGCGGGCGGCAGCAGTCGCCGGTGGGGCACTCCTGCTCGCCCAGTTGCTGCCCGCGTCTGCGAGTGTCCGCCGGGCACGCAACCGCTTCTTGCCGGGGCTCGCAGGCGTTGGGCGGACCGGCCATGTCGCACTTACCTTCGACGACGGGCCCGATCCCTGCTCGACCCCCGCGTTCCTCGATGCGCTGGACGAATTCGGCTGGAAGGCGACTTTCTTCATGCTTTCGTGCATGGCGGCGGCCGCCCCCGAGCTCGTTGTCGAAGTGGCGCGCCGCGGCCACGAGGTGGCCGTGCACGGCTCGGTGCACTCGAACCATCTCCGGCGGGGCCCACGCTGGGTCACCAGGGACCTGCTTTCGGCCAGGGACTACCTTGCGGAACTCGCCGGCAGCAAGCCCCATTGGGTCCGGCCTCCCTACGGGGCCCTTTCGGCGTCGACTCTTTACGCCGCCCGCCGGGCGGAGCTCCGGCCCGTCCTGTGGACTACCTGGGGCCGGGATTGGCGCTACGAGGCCAACCGCGAGTCGATCTCACGCGACGTGGCTACAACCCTCGTGCCCGGGGCAACCGTGCTGCTCCATGATTCGGACTGCACTTCGGCCGCCGGGAGCTGGAAGGCGACTCTCGCCGCGCTGCCTCTGCTCGCCGAGCTTTTCGACGCGCAGGACCTCGAAGTCGGGCCCCTTTCGGCGCACGGGGCCTAGCGCCTGCACAGGCGTGACGTGCTCAGGATCTCGCTCCTGCACGCGACTTTCCGGGCGGGCGAAAGCGCGCTCGACGTCCGCTCGGCCTGGATCGGGCGCTCCGAGGTCCCCCGCCGGGTCGAGCACATCTTCGCCCTGGACACCGACGACGACATTTCTCTCCGTGCGACGAACGGGCACCGGCGCGTGACCGGCGCGCCGGTGGAGGGGGTCACCGCCGTCCGCAACTGGAACGCCGCAGCAGGGGCGGCCGGCGGCGACGTGATGTTCGTCATTGCCGACGATCTCCTCCCGCCGCAGGGATGGGACTCTCGCCTCGAGCAGCTGGTCTCACCGCTCGACCCGCACCTGGCGCCCTTCGCCGTCAAGGTCCACGACAACGACTCCAAACCGGACGACGTCCTTCTCAGGCACCCGGTCATTTCCAGGGCCTTCTACGAGCAGTTGGGCCTGTGGTCTCCCCTCTTTCGCGGGGTTTACTGCGACAACGAGCTCACGGTCCGCGCCTTTTGGAGGGCCTTCATCGTCGACGGCCGCTCGTTGCGGCTCGAGCACCGTCACCCCGAAGAGATGGACGTCCGCTGGAGCGAATCGCAACGGCGGCTCAACCAGGGCTCCGAGTACGCCGACGGGAGCGCTGCCTTCGCCCGGAGCTGGGGGCCCGTCCGCCGCAAGCTCCCCGTCTACCTCGTAGAGCCCGGGCTTACGCTCCCGTCGGCGACGAGGGCGGCCAGGCTCAACCGGGCGAAATCTGTTGCCAATGGGCCGAGCTACGCCCTTCGTCAACTGATGAAGCGTCTCCGCTATGAGCGCGGCGTGCGCACTGGGCGCGGTGAGCCCGGGACTGCTAAATAGGCGTCACGTAAGCACCCGAGATCCCGCCGTCGACGAGAAAAGTCGAAGCTGTCACGAACGAAGCGTCGTCGCTCGCGAGGAAAGCCACGGCGGCAGCTATCTCCTCGGGTTCTGCAAAGCGCCCGAGCGGGACATGGACCAGTCTTCGTGCTGCTCGCTCCGGGTCCTTTGCGAACAGCTCCCGCAACAGCGGGGTATTGACCGGGCCGGGGCAGAGGGCGTTGACCCGGATCCCCTCCCGTGCGAACTGGACCCCGAGCTCGCGAGAAAGCGACAGCACGCCACCTTTTGACGCCGTATAGGAGATCTGAGAGGTGGCCGAGCCGAGCACGGCTACGAAGGAGGCGGTATTGATGATCGAGCCTTTGCCCGCGCGCTGCATGTAAGGGATGGCGGCTCGGCAGCACAAATAAACAGAAGTCAGGTTTACCTCCTGGACGCGCCGCCAGGCATCGAGGCCAGTAGTGAGGATCGAGTCGTCCTCAGGGGGCGAGATCCCCGCGTTGTTGAAGGCGATATCGAGGCGCCCGTATGTGCCGAAAGCCGTCTCGAACAGCCGATGGACGTCACCTTCGTCCGCAACGTCCGCCCGGACGAACAAGCCACCGGCCTCCTCGGCGGCCGCATTGCCCGCAGTTGCGTCGAGGTCGGCTACGACCACCCTGGCACCTTCGGCCCCAAGGCGCCTCACAGCCGCAAGGCCGATCCCGCCGCCTCCTCCCGTGACGACGGCCACCCGCCCTTCCAGGCGACGGCACACTGCTCTGCCCGCCTCGGTGCTCTCCGGCAATGAAGGTACCTACCCCTCTGTAGAAATAAAGACGTTTTTTACTTCGCAAAACGACCCCGGCGCGTCCGGCCCGAGCTCGCGCCCGAGCCCCGACTGCTTGTAGCCGCCAAAAGGCGTCCAGTACCGGACGGAAGAGTGCGAGTTGACCGAAAGGTTGCCCGATTGGACGGCTCGAGCCACCCTCATTGCCTTGCCGACGTCACGCGTCCAAATGGAACCCGAAAGCCCGTACTCGCTGTCGTTGGCCAGGCGCACGGCGTCGTCTTCGTCGTCGAACGGCACCACCGAAACGACGGGCCCGAAGATTTCTTCCCTAAATGCGCGATCGCTCGGGCTGAGCGGGGCGAGCACCGTCGGGGGGTACCAATAGCCCGGGCCCTGCGGGCAGGTACCCCTGAACGCAACCTGGGCCTCGTCGGTCACATAGGACCCGACGCGCTCCCGCTGGTGGGCACTGATGAGGGGCCCCATCTGGCTCGACTCGAGCCGCGGGTCCTCGACGCGCACGCCCTTCACGGCGGGTTCGAAGAGCGACATGAAAGTGCCGTACGCCGACCTCTCTACCAGGATGCGGGAGCGGGCACAGCAATCCTGGCCGGCATTGTCGAAAACGCTCATAGGGGCCGAAGCGGCGGCCCTGTCGAGGTCGGCGTCGGCGAAGACGATGTTGGCGCTCTTACCGCCAAGCTCGAGAGTCACCCGCTTCACTTGCTGCGCGCACCCCGCCATCACGTCGCGCCCGACTTCGGTCGACCCGGTGAACACCACCTTGCGGACATCGGGGTGGCTCACGAAACGCTCACCGACAAGGCTCCCTTTGCCTGGCACGACGGTGAACACGCCCTCCGGCAAACCTGCCTCGAGGGCAAGTTCGCCCAATCTGAGCGCTGTCAACGGGGTCAGCTCCGCCGGCTTGAGCACGACCGTGTTCCCCGCTGCGAGAGCCGGGCCAAACCCCCATCCCGCGATCGGCATCGGGAAATTCCAGGGGACGATCACGCCTACGACTCCGACCGGCTCGAGGAATGTGATGTCGACTCCGCCCGGCACGGGGATCTGGCGACCGAAAAGCCGCTCGGGGGCGGCCGAATAGTAGTTGATGACGTCGCGCACGTTGCCGGCTTCCCATCTCGCGTTCGCGATGGTATGCCCCGAATTGCGCACCTCCAGTTGGGCTAGCTCTTCTTGGTGGGAGCCGACGACGTCGGCGAAACTGCGGAGCAAGCGGCTGCGGTCGCCCGGGCTCACGCGGCTCCATCCGGCAAAAGCCGACCGCGCCCGTGCAATTGCGGCTTCAACCTCCTCGGAGGACGATTGAGGGACCTCAGCGACGATTTCCGCTGTCGCCGGGTTGATGACGGTGCTGGTGCTCATCTACTTCGGGGCGCCCCGGCGAGCACCTGCCCGGTCCCGCCACCCGCCCTGAAACTGACGGCTGATGCCGCCAGGGCGGCAAAGAGACGGTCGTCGTCGGGGTTGTCCTCCGGGTGCCACTGGACACCGAGGGCGAACGGGCTGCCCTTTACCTCGATGGCTTCGACCGAGCCGTCTTCGGCGAAACCGACGGCCTCCAACCCCTCCCCCAGGCGGTCAATTGCCTGGTGATGGTGGCAACGGCCCGTGCAGGACACGCCGAGCACGGCGGCGACGCTGCTGCGGGCGTCGAGGCGGACGAGGTTGGGGCTCGTTTGGCCGATCACCCTGCGGTGGTCGTCGTGGCCGACGACCTCGGGAAGGTGCTGGTGCAACGTCCCACCGAGGGCGACGTTGAGCACCTGGGCCCCGCGGCAGACGGCGAGGAGCGGGACACCCGCCTCGAGTGCTTGCCTGCAAAGAGCTATTTCCCAGGCGTCGCGGTCGCGCCTTGGCCGGTCGGTCTCGGGGTGGGGGCTCTCGCCGTAAAGGGCGGGCTCGACATCGGGGCCCCCCGTAAGCACGAGCCCGTCGAGCAAGGCGATGACCCTGGCCGGCGAGGAACCGGACGGCGGCAGCAAGACCGGGGTACCTCCCGACCGGCTCACGGCGCTCACGTAGCTGTACGGCAAGAGAGCGGCGGTCTCGTGCCAGACGCCGAAGCTGGCTTCCTCCACATAAGTGGACAAGCCGATGACGGGCGGTCGGGGCGCTTCAGAGCCGTTCGAAGCCACGGAAGCGCTCCCAGTCGGTTACCGCAGTGTTGTAGGCGTCGACCTCGACCCGGGCCGCGTTGAGGTAGTGCTCCACGACTCCAGGGCCGAAAGCCTCGAGAGCGACCTTGCTGTCGCGGAGCAGGCCGGCAGCTTCGCTCAGCGTGCTCGGCACGCGGGCGCAACCCGACTGGTAGGCGTTGCCGACGTACTCGGCAGGCATGACGAGCTCCGCGTCTATGCCGTGCAGCCCGGCCGCGATCAGTGCCGACACGGCGAGGTAGGGGTTGACATCCCCGCCCGGCAGCCTGTTCTCGGCCCGGAGAGAGGCGCCGTGGCCGACGACCCGCAGGGCGCACGTACGGTTGTCCCGGCCCCAGGCAAGGGCCGTAGGCGCGAAGCTCCCCGAGATATAACGCTTGTAGCTGTTGATGTTGGGCGCGAAGAAATAAGTGAGCTCGCGGGCGCACTCGAGTTGGCCGGCGATGAACTGCTCCATCAACAACGAGAAGCCGTGCTCGCGGGTGCCGTCCATCACCGGGGCACCGTCGGCGGAACGGAAACTGATGTGCACATGGCAGGAGTTGCCCTCACGCTCGTCCCACTTGGGCATGAACGTGAGGCTCATCCCTTCCTGGTGGGCAATTTCCTTAGCTCCTGTCTTGTAAATGCTGTGGTTGTCGCATGTCGTGAGCGCGTCGGCAAAGCGGAAGGCGATTTCGTGCTGGCCGAGGTTGCACTCGCCTTTGGCCGACTCGACGTACATGCCCGCTCCCGTCATCTCGTTGCGCACCCGGCGCAGCAAGTGCTCCACGCGGCCCGTCCCGGCAACAGAGTAATCGACGTTGTAGAGGTTGGCCGGCGTAAGGTTCTGGTAGCCGGCTTGCCAGGCTTGCTCGTAGGAGCCCTCGAACAACATGAACTCGAGCTCCGTGCCGACATAGGCGACAAGGCCCCGCTCGGCTAGCCGCTGGACCTGGCGCTTCAGCACCTGGCGCGGGGAAACCTCTACAGGTGTGCCATTTTCCCATTCGAGGTCACAAAGCACAAGCGCCGTACCGGGGTGCCAGGGCATGAGGCGAAGCGTCGAAATATCGGGCCTCATCACGAAATCGCCATAACCGCGCTCCCACGACGCCATCGTGTAACCGCCCACGGTCCGCATGTCGACGTCGACGGCGAGCAGGTAATTGCAAGCTTCCGACCCGCGCGGGACGACCTCCTCGAGGAAATAGCGCGTGGAGCAGCGCTTGCCCTGGAGCCTTCCCTGCATGTCAGTGACCGCGACCACCACCGTGTCCACAGCCCCCTGGTCGACCAGGGCCTCCAGCTCCTCGATGTTCAGTGCCGCGACCTCCCGGGCCCCATTTCTAGTCGCCGAGCGCTTGGTCGATGTCATCGACCAGGTCGTCGACGTGCTCGAGGCCTACGGACAGCCTGATCATCTCCGGGGTGATGCCGACGTGCGCCAGGGCGGCACCGTCGAGCTGGCGGTGCGTCGTCGAAGCAGGGTGAGCCACGAGCGACTTAGCGTCGCCCATATTGACGAGCCTCTTGAACAGCTTGACGCTGTCGAAGAAGCGGATGCTCGCCTCATAGCCCGATGCGTGGCCGAAGGTGATGATCGACGGGTAGTGGCCCCCCAGGTACCTCTTCGCGAGCACGTGGTACGGGTCGTCCTCGAAACCGAGGTACCGCACCCAGGCGACCCTCGGGTCGCCGGCAAGGTACTCGGCAACCCGCCTGGCGTTGTCCTGGTGGCGCTCGAGGCGGACGGAAAGAGTCTCGAGGCCCTGCAACAGCAAGAAGGCGTTCATCGGCGAAAGCGCCGCGCCTTCGTTGCGCAGCCCGACCGTCCGGCAGCGCACGGCGTAGGCGGAGCCCGGGAAGTCGCGTGCGTACACGACGCCGTGGAACGCCGGCTCGGGGAGGTTGAACATCGGGAACCGCTCGGGGTAGTCCGCCCAAGGGAACGTCCCGCCGTCGATGACGATGCCGCCAAGGGTTGTCCCGTGCCCGCCGACGAACTTTGTCAGCGAGTGGACGACGACATCCGCCCCGAAGTCGACCGCCTTCAAATTGAGCGGCGTTGCTACCGTGTTGTCGACGATGAGCGGGATGCCCCGGCTGTGGGCGAGGTTCGCGACAGCCTCGATGTCGACCACGTTGCCCGCCGGGTTGCCAATGCTCTCGCAGAAAATTGCCTTTGTGTGCTCGTCGATCAACGGGGCGAAGGACTCGGCGCGGTCGTCGGCTGCGAACCTTACCTCGACCCCTTCGTCTCTCAGCACATGGGCAAAATAGGTGTACGTCGCTCCGTAAAGCTGCGGTGCGGAAATGATGTTGGAGCCGGCGTAAGTGAGGTTGCGCACCGAAAAGCGGACGGCGGCCGCCCCCGAGCTGACTGCGACGCCGCGCGTGCCGTGCTCGAGTGCCGTCAGGCGCTTTTCGAGCACGTCAACCGTCGGGTTGTTGATCCGGTTGTAATGGAACCCGGGCACTTCGAGGTCGAAGACGGCCCCGGCGTGGGCAGCATCTATGAAGTCGTGGGCAACCGTCTGGTAGATGGGCACGGCGACGGCGCGCGTGCCGTCAGCCTCGTAGCCGCCGTGGACGGCAATGGTTTCGTCGCGCACCAGGTCTTACTGTACGGCCAATGTGCCCGGGACGCCGCCTGAAGAGGTGAACTGAGCAGAGCCGGCACTGCGGCCGACCGTGCCCCCGGCACCAACGGCGACGCCGGCAACCAACCCGGCCCGCTCCCTGGCCGTTCGCAGCCAGTTGGCGACGAGCGTCCTCGCTGGTGACGCCCAGTCGACGTTGACATGCGAGGCGGCGAAATCGAAGGGGAACTCTTCCATGAGGGCGGGGTCACGCGCGAGCCCCGACAACTTGAGCTCGAAGCTCCCAAGCGCGTCGAGAGCCTCCCGGTCCAGGTAGCCCTTGGGCAGGTGCGGGTAGGATCCCTGTTCGCCTGCCAGGTAGCGGCGAACGTCCCTGCGGTATTCCCGGAGGAGCGCGAGCTGGGAATACTCCGGGTGGCCCTGGAGCAGCAATAGCTGGCACCGGTCCCGCTCCCCCACCGCCACCGTCCACCCGGCGTCGCCGCATTGGGCCAAGACGCGATAGCCGGCTCGCAAGAGGTCCTTCGCCGGTACCTCGTTGAAGCGCGAATGAGGCAGCGCCACGGGCGCGACGCCCTGCATCAAAGGGTGCTGGGGATCGATGGACTGTACGAAGACACCCATGCACTTTTCGAGGAGCAGCTTGCGCGGCAGGCGGTCGAAGGCCCAGAGCGCGGCGTGCGCCGTGAGGCATGATGCAAGGATGCTCGGGACCGTGGTGCGGCCCCACCAGAGCAGCTTTTCCAATGAAGGCCAATAGCTTTCTTCCGTCAGCTCCGCCTTTTTCGGCTCGGCACCCGTGATCACGAGCGCGTCGGGACGCGAGGCCCACAGCTCGTTGAAGTCGCCGTAATCGTCGGAGATGAGCTTGGCGATCCTTGGTATGCGCTGGACGCCGGGCAACGTGTAACAGCTCACTTCGACGCTGTGGCCTGGGACGTTCTCCAAGAGATCCCTGAACTGCTGCTCGGTCTCCTCGAACGCCCCGTCCGGCATGTTGTTGACGAGGGCGAGCCGCAGTGGCGCCGCAAGGGCACCTGTGGCCCGGGCCACGAAGCCCGAACTTGGCCTGGCAGGCAGGTAGGCGGGCGCGGCCGCCGGTTGGTCGAGGACGATCGTGCCAGTGCCTGCAAACATCTCCTTGGCAGCGGCCTCGGCGTCGAGGAAGGCGCGGACGCGGCTCTTGGGCGAAGGGATGTACAGCGTGAAATAGCGCGCACCTTCCGAGAGGACCCCGAAGATCCACAGCGTGTGCTCGGCCTCACCGTCGACGTTTACCGGGTGGAAGTCTTCGGTCAGGTCGACGCTGCCGCCGGGCAGGCCGTCGAAATTGAGAGGCCGCAGGCGCCCGCGGGCAGCCAACCTGTTGAGCAGCGGCGAGGTCGACTTGGTGACGCTCGGCAGGTCCAAGTGCGCCCTGATCAACCTGTCGACTGTGAGCTCGTACGGGTGCTGGAGGTGGAGCGAGCGGACCAGTACCTTGCCGTCATCGGTCGGGATGACCTCGGGCCGCGGCCCAAAGGGCATCTTGACGACGCCGGCCTCCACCAGAGCGAGCAACTGTTGCGAGCGGAACACCGGTGGCCCGGCCACGAGACGAGCGAAACGGCTCCTCATGTGGGCCACGAAATCGAGGTGCGACTCGAAGGTGAGGCCCTTGAACTCAACGGCCATCCGGAGCGTGTCTCGCAATGCCCGCAAGGTTTCGAGCGCTGTCTTCACCGGGCTCTTGCCACCTTGGACCAACGCCTCGCGGGCATCGGCATCGACTGTTGCGCACACCTGCGCCTCGTAGTCGGCGCTGTCGCGGAAAAGGAGGCCCTCGCCCACGAAGAAGTACTCGTGGGCCTGGAAGTCCCCGTACCTCTTGGCAAGTTGGGCACGCTCGTGCTGGAAAGTGCCACTTTCCCAAGCGGCAAGAAGAACTTCCCTGACTGTTTGCGCGGCAGCGCGGCCCTCGGCTACCTCTGCGGCTCTCATGTAGTAGCAAAGCTCCATCTCGGCGAACACGAGCGGGAGCAGCTCGGCGCGAGCATCCATCTGGCGCGCCGGCCCCGGAGCGCCCTTGAGCCTCGCGACCGCCTCTACGGTGCAGATCGCCGGCCTGTAATCCCCCATGGGGTCCGAGGCACCGAACGATTTGCCGCAGTAGGGGTAGCCGCTCCTGGAGAACAGGTAGAGAGAAGGCTCCCTCCCGCTCGGCAGGTAGCGCAGGCGCCCGTCGCCCTCCTCCTCGTAGCGGCCGCCGAGGCCGATCGTGAGGGCGGTGACCACGTCGAGCGCCACGAGCCCCATCCCCTCGACCGCCACCTTCTCGTGAGGGCCGGTGTGGGGCAGGTAACCCTCGATCGGGTACGGGTCCGTCACCCATGCGGCGCCGCGGCGGTTTGGCCCGAGGCCTTGACGTGGCCGGTCGTGAGCACGACGTGGTCGACGAGGATGGTGGAACCGTCCTCCAGATGGACGCACTCGTGGCCGTCAGAAAGCGGTTCGATGTCCACCGCGCGCGTTGCGTGGTGGATAACCCGGACATTGCCGGGGGCTTCGCTGCACAGGACGCCGTAAAACCACTCCAAGTACTCGCCCATGAGCCGGCGTGGCAGGAAGTCGTACGGCGTGAGGGGGACGCTGCCGGGCCCGGGTTGGCCCTTGCGGCACTCGAGGCCATCCCAGTAGTAACCCTCGGCAACCGCCCACTCGTAAAAACCGAGCCCGAGCCTCTCCTCGCCTGGGGCAGCCGGGTAGGGGTAGAGCGAATGCTGGCCACAGGGCGTATTGAGCACGAGGTAATCGGGGTGGCGCTCGGAGTACATGCCGCCGCCCGGCCGGCCCGGGTCGACCACGTGGACGACCACAGGGCTCTCGGGCGACCTGCGAGCGGCGTCAACGATACGTTCCAGCGAGCTGAGGCCCCAGGGGCCGAGCCCTACGATGCTAATTGTGGGCACGGGAAGCCCCAGAAGCGCTAAGCACGAGAAAATGTATACCGCCTGTCTGACTTTTTATCATCCCCCCGGGGTGTGCCGTGGAAGAAAGCGGCGGCCATCGCCCACCTATAGTGAAGAAAAAATCACTGTAGGTAACGGCTAACTCCATGCCTTCGAGTTCTTCGCCCGATCTCCTCTCGCGCGTGCTCCAGCACGCTGCCAGCCGGCCGGGTGCCGTGGCGTTGCGGGACAACAGCGAGTCGCTCACCTACGGCCAGCTCGCGGACCGCGCCGGTCAGGTTGCGGCGGGCCTCCGAGCGCTTGGAGCGGAGCCGGGAGGACGGGTCGCCGTCCATCTGGAGAACTCGGTGCCCTTCGTCACGACCGCGCTCGGCGCGCTCTGGTTGGGCTCGGCCTGGTGCCCGCTCGCGCTCCACAACCCTCCCGCGAGGATGTCGCGCATCCTCGCCGACTGCGCACCCTCGTTGATCGTGACATCGGACCCTGGGGCCTTCACGGGGCCGCCGGCACCCTTGGTGAGCCCGGGGCAGGTCCTCGACGCCGCCGGCGCCGGCCCAGCCGCAGCCGGCGAAGCGCTCCCGGCGCCGGCCAGGGCCGTTGACCCGGCTAGGGACGCCTTCATCATCTTTACCTCAGGCACAACCGGTACGCCCAAGGGCGTCCGCGTGAGCGAGGCTGCATTCCGCCGGTCGGTCCTGGCGACGGTGGAGCTGGCGGCCCTCACGACCTCGACGCGGGCCCTGGCTGTTTCGGCGTTCCATTTCGACGGTTCCTACGGGCTTTTGTTCCCCACGCTGGTGGCGGGCGGCGAGCTCACGGTCCCGACGCGGGACGAGGTCCTCTTCCCGAGGCGCTTCTTCCAGCTCCTTTTGCAGACGGAGGCAACTTTCACGAGCTTCTCGCCGAGCTTCCTGCGGATCATCCTTTCGGCAGGGCAGTTCAAGAGCCTTTCGGGCGTGCCACTGGAGACGATGTTCCTCGGCGGTGAGGAGTGCATGGCAGCCGATGTCGCCCGCCTGTGGGAGGTGCTCCCCAATGTCACGGTGGTCAACCGCTACGGCCCCACAGAGGCGACGATCGCAGTCACCAGCTACCCGGTCGAGCGTGGTGACGTCGAAACCGGCAAGATCCCGATCGGGCCGCCTCACCCCGGCAGCGAGTTTTACCTCCTGGCCGACGGTGGTGGCCTCATCGACGAGCCTTTCGCCCAGGGCGAGCTGTACATCGGCGGGGACCAGCTGATGACGGGCTACTGGCGGGACGAGGCCCTGACGAGGGAGGTATTGCGGGAAGACCTCGTCGCAGGCCAACGGCTCTACAGGACGGGGGACCTCGCCTACCGGGACGACCGCGGCCGCTACTTTTACCTGGGCCGTGTCGACGACATAGTCAAAAGAGATGCCATCCGCATCTCCCTCAGCGAAGTGGCCCGGGCGTTCCGGGGTGCCGCCGGGGTGACGGGTGCGTTCTCGGCGCTCGTCGAGCGCGACGGGCTGCCGGCGATCGCCGTTTTCGTCGAGTCGACGGCGGGCGTCACGAGGCCCGAGCTGATCGAGGCCGCCAAAGCCCAACTCCCGGCCACGATGCTCCCCGACGAAGTGTTCGTCCTGGAAGAGCTGCCGATGAACTCGCAGGGCAAGGTCGACCGCGCCAGGGTGCTCGCCGAGGCGGGGCTCGACGCCTGGCAGCAAGGGCCGCCAGTCTGACCCCTACGATGTGCGTCCGCTCCTCAGGTCCGGCCCGGCGCCGAGCACTCCATGTAGTCGTCGAGCAGCGCCGCAACCTGGTCGCGAGCGGCGGACGTGAGCAGCGCATGGTCCTTGTACGGGAGGACCTCCAACCTGAGCCTGCCGTCCTTTTGAAGCCGGCGCACGGCCGACGCCTGCCCCCGTCGCAATAAATCGGCTTCGGGCTGCTCGCATATCACAAGCGCCCGGACGCCCCGCCGGGAAAGGCAGGCGAGCAGTGCGGCCGGGGGCGTGAAACCTCGCACCCGGTTGACGAGCCACCACGCGGGGCCGGGCAGGTGGCGCTTCACCAAGGCCTTGAGGGAGCCTCGCGCCTCGCGGCGATCGGGAGGCGCCGGCGCGGGCGGGCCTGACCGCGGCGCATCGGGCGGGCCGGCCACGCCGCGATGGGGAGGAGCCTCGACGACAGGCAACCGGGCGCGTCCGGGCAGCAGGAGCTCCCAGGGGTACCGGGGGTGGAAGCCCAGGTTGACGATCGCAACGCCCCGCACCCCTCCCGCAGCCCCGAGGTCGAGCGTCGCGCCGAGGGAATGGTAGGCGCCGGCGCAGAGGCCGATCACGACGACGCCTTCGCCCGCGACTTCCTCACGCAGCGCCCTGACCATTTCGGCTATGTCGGAGAACCCGGCGAGCTGCCCCCCCTCCGGCCCGGGGAGGCGAGGGTAGATCGCGTCGGCCGGTTGCCCCGCCCGCGGGGGGCTGTCCCCCAGCCCGCTGAGGTCGGCGCGCATCACCGGCACCCCGGCCGCCGCCCACTTGCGCGCCAGGACCACCCATAACCGGGACGGCCCGGTGTGGTCGGCGTCGCCCATGTTGACGAACAGGGCGGCAACTCCGGTGGCCGGCGACGAAGGTAGCGAGAGGATCCCGAAAAGGCCGTTGGGCCCGGTGCGGCGGACCTCTTCTTTGACCTTGCCCCCACCGTGCGCTGCCGGGACGTCAAAGGTGGTGCACGTGCTCCCGGCGACGTCCACCGTGGAGCGCTCCGCCGGTGCCGACCTGGCGAGCCAGGAAACGATCAGGTCTATGGTCGCCGCCGGGACGGGGCCCTTGGCGTCTTTCAGGCCCAAAAGGTCGTCCTGGCCGACAGCGTCGTCGACCTCCACGTTCGCCATTGCAGGTGACCCGAGCCGCTCAGGCCCCGGACGCCTGCCCGGACGGTAGAGCGCCAGGGCCCGCGGGGCGAGGGGGGAGGCAGAGCCGGTGATGCTCAGCTCAGACAGCTGGCGAGCGGTGACTGCCCCGTAGGTCGCCCCAAGCACCTCGACGCCTCCTGCCGCGTCCCCATCCCCCCCGGAGCCGGGCGGGGCAGCGGTCGGTGGTACGAGCCCGCGCTGCTCGTAATAAAGCGACCGCAGGAGCGACTGTTCCCTGAGGTATGAACGACCGCTCTCGCAGGGGTCCCACAGCACGAGGGCGTCCGCCCCGGCTTCGGCCGATACCGACGCAGCTATCGTCGCCCCGAGGCGCATGCCGGCAAGGCACACATAACCGGCGCCACCCGCCCGCAGTGCCTCGGCGGCGGCGAGCACGGATGCCTGCCATGCCCCGAGCCTGTCCGGCTCGTCGCTCCAGCCGTACGAATCACCGGTGCCGTCGTAATCGACCTGAAGGCAACAAATGCCCGCCGATGCCAGCGCCTCACCGAGCGCGCGCAGGGCGCGGCCTGAGTCCTGACGTTCGAGCCCAAAAGGGGGGCAAAGGACTACGCCGGCTCTTGCCCGGGCGTCCTGCGGCACATGAAGCCGGGCGAAAAGGGGCCGCTCAGGGGGGCCGAAAAAAAGCTCCCGCGCGCCCGCCACCGGGGGGCCCTCAGGGCGCCCGGTCAACCTGGCGGGCTCCCAAGCAGGCCCGTCACAGCGGCGCAGATGCTGCTGATCGACCTGAAGGTGCCCTTGTTGAGGAGGGCGTCGGGGAACTCGACGTCGAAAGCCCCCTCCAAAGCGATCATGATGCTGACGGCCGAGTGAGACCCCATGCCGGCGTCGTAGAGGTCGTCGTCGTCGCCGACTACGTCGATACCGGCAGGCAAGCGTGCATGCTGGGCGACGATGGCCCTGACCTGTACCCGTAGCTCATCGCTGCCCATCCGCGCCCTCCATACCGGCAGCTACGGCCATGGCGAGGCCGCCGGTCCCGGACAAGCTAACGAAGACCCTGCAAATACCGGCCGCCTCCGCAAGCGCAGCCGCACGGCCCGACAGGCGCACGGCCCCCTGGCACCCGCCCGGCCGGCAGATCTCGATATCCCGCAGGTCGACCCCGGCCTCCCCGGCCCGGAGCACCTTCAATACCGCTTCCTTGGCTGCGAAATGGCGCGCGACGAGGGGGTGGGACGCCGGGCCGAGCAAAGTCCCCGGGCCGCCGTGGCGGGACAGTTCGGCGTCGGTGAACAGCCGCTTCAGGTAGGCGGCTGCGAGGGTCGCGACCGACGACGCCACCTCGTCGGTGTCGACCAAGTCGGCACCGATCCTGAGCACGGCGAAGAGCCTAGCGGGGGCTTCGGCCCGGCCCGGGGCGCTCGTGCCGTCCCCCGGCCCTCGCAGGGCCGATTGCTAAAGTCCGGTAACCCATGGCAGCTGGAACCCAGGACGGTCCTGTCGGGGTGGTGTCCCCACACCTCGACGATGCCGTGTACAGCTGCGGGTCGTTGCTCTGCAGGCGTCCGGGGAGCCACGTCGTAACCGTGTTCACAGCGGGCGGCCGCGGGGAAGAGCCATTAGCACCATGGGACGAAGCGTCGGGGATTTTCAAACGGGGCGACGACGTGATGTCGGTGCGAAGGGAAGAAGACCTCGAGGCACTCGCGCACGCCGGCGCCCAAGCACACCACCTCGGTTTTTGGGACAACCACTACCGCCTCCCGCCGAAGGTGTACCTTTCGCGGTTGCGGAGGCGGGCGCAGCAGGCCGCCAAAGAGCTGGCTTTCGGGGCGCTCGAAGTCGAGGTCCGCGAAGCCATCGCGCGCCAGGTGCACCAGCTCGACGTAGCGACATGGTTCATCCCGCTCGGGCTGTGGCACGTCGACCACAGGCTCGTGGCGGCTGCGTGCACCGAACTTGCGCGCTGTTCGCCCGAGCTCGGCTGGGTTGTCTACGAAGAGCTGCCCTACCGCCGCAGGCTCGAGACCGAGGCGGCCGAGCTCCGCCGGGCGCTCGTCGAAAGCGGCTTCGGCTTGGAAGCGCTGCCACCAGAAGGCGGGCCCGTACCCGGGGCCGGTGCCTGCAAGCAAGTGATGGTGGAGTGCTACCGTTCACAGGCCAAGCCGATGGGCGAGGGGATCCAGCTCGTACTCGACAGCGGTGAAAGCTTTTTTCGGCTATCTACGGGCCGCCCGGCGCATGACTGACCTCCATCCCCACGTCAAACTGCTCGGGGTCCGCTTCGACAACCTCTCCCAGGCCGAGGTCGTGGGCCATATCGTCTCGTCGGCGGCGCGCGGTGAAGGCGGCTGGATGGCAAACCCGAACGTGGACCATCTCCGCCAGATCGCCGCAGACAACCGGCTGCGGGAGCTCGTGGCGGGCGCCGACCTGGTGGTGGCGGACGGGATGCCCGTCATCTGGGCCTCGCGCTTGGCAGGCACCCCTCTCAACGAGCGCGCCCCGGCTTCGGAACTGGTGCTCGGGGTTTGCCGGGCGGCCGCCGATGCCGGGATCGGCGTCTTCTTGCTCGGCGGCCCGCCCGAAGCCGGGGAGAAGGCGGCGAGCATCCTTGCGGCAAAGTTCCCCGGTTTGCGCGTCAGCCACATGAGCCCGCCGTTCGGTTTCGAGCGCGACAGCGAACAAATGGAGCATGTCATCGGGGCTCTCTCGGACAAAGCCCCCCAGGTCGTTTTTTGCGCCTTCGGCTTCCCCAAACAGGAGCGGCTCATGCAGCAACTGCTCGCGACCTTTCCCAACTTGTGGTTCATCGCGTGCGGAGGCACTTTCAGCATCGTTGCGGGCGAAACGCCCAAGGCGCCGGAGTGGATGAGCAAGGCGGGCCTCGAGTGGGCGCACCGCCTCCGCCTGGAGCCCGGCAGGCTCTGGAAGAGGTACCTGGTGCACGACTTGCCTTTTGCCATCTGGCTCATCACTTGGAGTGGCGTCCAGGGCATCGCCCGGAGGTGGCCGGCCGCCTCGGGGCGTAAGGCGAGCCTTTTTTGAAGTGGCTACGCGACCCCGTCAGCCGCCGTCAAACATAGAAGCGAACACGATTTGCTACTGGAAGCGTTCGCCGGAACGCTGCGTTTGCGCTCTGAGTGAAGTGTGGTGACTGCCCACCGATGCATCCGCGGACGCCGGTGCCACGTAGCAAAAAAATAACCAACAGCCGGCCCCGCGGCGCTGCGACACGCTGTAACCTACGACCGAAACTACGCTTTCCGCTTACCCGACCACAAGGAGTGGCGAAGCAGGGATCTTCTAACAGCGTCGATGGCCGAGAGGCGGACGCGGGGTACAGTCCATCTGCAGGGGCTTCCCCTCACTCGAATCACGGCCGGGACCACACCTCTCGCATTCACAACTCAACCAAAAAGGACGAATGGATTCTTTACTTTTTGCTGGGCCGATTGCGCCCCGCGACCTGTGTGGCCTGGTACGTAGGCGGGATTGGGTAGCCGCGACCGTGGAGCAGCCGTGACCAAACCCATGTCGGCTGGCACCCGACCTCTCGAACTGAACCTGGGGCAGCGCACCGCTCAGCCGTCCCCGGATCTCTCGAACGGCAAAAAACGGCCTATTGCCCCCTCCAAGCGCTTCTGGCAGCCGCTGGCGTTGATGATGGATGTCGACAGCCTGGCCGCCTCTTTTATCGTCGGAGCGGCGTTGCGCCAGCCTTTCGGTTCGCGGGAGGGGCCGCCGTTCCAGATAAGCGTGCTGCACGAACTCGCGTTCCTGCCGATTTTTGTTGCAGCTATGGCCTTTTACGGGCTCTACCAGAGAGAGTGGCGCCGCCTGCGCCCAACGTCGTTCCTCGACATCGGGCCGCGCGGCCATGCTTTGCTCATGGGCGCGATCGGGACGTTGGCGGCGTCGTCGGTGGTGCACCGCTACACCCAGTGGCAGAAGATCGGTTGGGTCGAGGTCGTTTTCATGACGCTGCCGGCAGCCGTCCTCATGCCGCTGTCGCGGGCGTTCGCCGGCTTGGTGCTGCGGCGCAACGGGAATTACCGCTCACGGGTGATCATCGTCGGCTCGGGAGCGGTTGCAACCTCTCTCGCCCACCGTCTCGCCCGGTGCGCCGACATTGACCTGCTCGGTTTCGTGGACGACTACCCCTTGCTGCCGATAGGGACCACGCCGCTCGGGACGCGGCTCGGGGGGATACTCGACCTCCCCAAGGTGTGCGCCGCAACCGGGGCCGACCGCGTGCTCGTGGCCTTTTCGCAAAGCTCGCCTTCCTGGGTGATCGAGATGCTGCGAAAGCTGCCGCCCAACGTGAGGATCAGCGTGGTACCGCGCTTGTTCGAGCTGGTCACTTGGCAATCGCAGATCGAAGAGCTTCACGGCCTCACCGTAATGGACGTCGCGCCTCCGAGGCTTGGCCCGCTCAGCCGGGCGGTCAAGCGTTCGATGGATATCTGCGCGAGCGCGTTCCTCCTGCTCGGGTTGTCACCGGTCCTGATCGCTGTAGCCGTCGCCATCAAGTTCGACTCGAAGGGCCCGATCTTTTTCAAGCAGGAGCGGATCGGCTACAAGGGCAACACGTTCCAGATAATCAAGTTCCGGACGATGGCGCTCGGTGCCGAGGAGATCAAGATCGACCTGCGCGACCGCAACGAGGCCGACGGGCCGCTCTTCAAGCTCCACCATGACCCGCGGGTGACGCGCGTCGGCCGGTTCTTGCGGACCACGAGCCTCGACGAGACAGCTCAGCTCTTCAACGTGCTGGTCGGCCATATGTCCCTCATCGGCCCGAGGCCTTTCGTGCCCGACGAGTCGGCGGGGATCGACGGCTGGGCGGCACGGCGCTTCGAGGTCAGGCCGGGCATGACGGGGCTCTGGCAGATATCGGGCCGCAACGACCTGCCTTTCGAAGAGCTGCGCCAGCTCGATTATGCGTATGTTGCGTCGTGGTCGCTGTGGTGGGACCTCAAGATCCTCTGGCACACACCGGGGAGCGTTTTCCGCAGGCACGGCGCCTACTAGCTCTGCGCCCACGACCCGGCACCTCGTGGCAGCCGGCCGCGCGATCAGTCCTGCTTAGGCCTGCGGTTGGCGGTAAGCTCCCGGGATGCCACAGGCCCCGCGAGCGGCATCTTTGTTCGCACGCCTTCGTTCGGCCACGGTCGACGACAGCAACCCGACTTCTCTAGCCGCCCGCAGCCGAGCGCGGCGCTGGGAGCGCATGCTCGAGCGCTTCCCGGATCTTTCGGCTATGCGGGTGCTCGACCTCGGAGGCCGGGCCACGACTTGGGCCCAATCGTCCGTCCTGCCCAAAGAGGTCGTCATCTTGAACGCCTCTGGCTGGGATAGCGGCGTGGCAGACGGGCCGGGCGAGGATGACAACCACTTGCCCGTCCGTCTCGTGGTCGGCGACGCCTGCTCGCCGCCGGCCGACATCATGGCCGAACACTTCGATTTGGTTTACAGCAACTCGGTAATCGAGCACCTTGGTGGTCATAGCCAGCGCAAGGCCTTCGCCGACGTCGTCCGCACCCTGGGTGACCATCACTGGGTCCAAACGCCGTACCGCTACTTCCCGGTAGAGCCGCATTGGGTCTTCCCGGGGATGCAGTTCCTACCGGTCAAACTTCAGGCGGAGATATCTTCCCGGTGGCCACTCGGATGGGCACAACTTGCCCCGGAGATGCAATTTCGCGACCACGTCGAGATGGTGCTCGAAGTCGAGCTGCTCTCCATATCCGCGCTGAGCCATTATTTCCCGGAGTCGGCCATCCTCATCGAGCGGCTGGCGAAGTTGCCCAAGTCCCTTGTGGCGACGTCCTAAAACGGTGGCTCTCCTCGGTCATCAAGCTCGCACTCCAGCCGCCAGTTTTATGAGCTCGACCAACTTTGGGCCGTTGACCTTCTCGTCGTAAAGCTCGCACGCCCGCTCCCTACCGGCGCGCCCCAAAACCCGCCGCTCTTGCGGGTTTGCCGCCAATCGCCCGAGCACATCCGAAAGATCGGCCACACCTTGTACCAGGTACCCGGTCTGACCATGTTTGACCAGCTCTGGTATCGCGCCGTGCCTCGTGGCCACTACGGGTAAGCCCGCCGCCATCGCTTCGATGAAAACCCACCCCATGGTGTCGCCGCGTGTGGGAAGGACGAACACATCGGCGTTGGCATAAAGCTTACGGAGCTCGGGGTCGCCCGGCTGCAATTGCGTGTGGACGCGGATGCCGGGCCTCGCTGCGACGCGTGTCCTGGTCACGATGTCGCATTCCCAATCGGCACTGAGCCGCTGGAGCGCCTCGAGCAACTCGGGCCCACCCTTGCGGGCGAAGTCGTTGCCCACGAACAGCACTCGCAGGGACCTGTCGTCAGTATGTTCGCGAACCTCCCATTGCGAAAGGTCGACTCCCGGCCTAATGACATGGCAGCGTCCGGGGGGCACGCCGTAGTCATCGACCACCGAGCGCGCGCACCAGTCGCTCCAGGGCATAACGAAGGCAGCCTTGCGAAGGAGCGAGGAAATGGCACGCCGCTTCGCCTCCTCGACGAGCGGTGCTTGCTTTGCATGCCAAGCGGTCACCTCGTCGCAGTTTTTAGGCGTTGCATCGGTCGAGATCACCGTAGCGACGCGCTTCATCAAGCTGCCCGACAGCAGCGAGAGCGTCTGGGTGTGAAAGAATATGACGTCGAAGCGGCGCGCCGGCCTGAGCGATCGGCGCGCCCAGTAGCTGCCCTGCAGGGTGTAATTGCGCATGAAAGAGGCCCTGGCTAACGGGCCGCGCGGCGCTTCCGGCTCGAAGAAAAACCACTCGGCAACCAGGCCCGGGTCGCGCGCCACGACTCGTTCGAGCATTTTCGCAAAGGTGACATGCCCGATGTGGTGTTCGAGCACGAACCCCACCCGGAACGACGCCCCGGGGCCGTGACCGCTCACAATCAACTTCCGACGGCCTTGTAGCAGGCGTGCCTCGCGCTATGCCCCGCCGGCACTGAGCCCCCCTCCGACTTGGGCCGCCCCGCCGAAAAACTGCCTGGGGATCCGCCGTTCCCGGAAGGCAGCCCCGGCGAAGGCAAGGCAGCGGCGTGCGCCGGCAACGAGGACGGCGTAGACCGCCAGCCCGACGAGCGCAGGTGGCACGCATTCCAAGAGCCCTATCGGCCCGACCCGAACATGGGGCTTGACGACGAACTCGAGGAGCAGGGTGACCCCCGCCGCTACCAGGCCCCGCGCAATGGGCATCTGGCGCAGGAAATTGGGCGCATCGGCGCGCACCCGGCGCTTGACGGCAGCGACGAGGTAGAGCGCCCCGACGACCTGAGCAGCGGCAGCCGCCGCCGCGACTGCAATGGCACCAAAGGCCACCATCGGGATCGTGAGGACCAGGTTGACGACCATCTGGACGAGGCCGTAGCGCATTTCGATCCCAGCCTGCCTGATTATTGCGACGTAGACAGTCATCAGCGCAACGCCGAGGCCAGCCATCGCCCCGCCGGCGCAAATGACCGCCACCCAGGCTCCCAGCTTGAACTGCGGCCCCAGCCAGGCTGTGACGCCGAAATAGGCAGCGGCCGCGCCGACAGCGGTCCATCCGGTGACGGCTTGGACCCATGCCCGCTGCATCCGGTTGAAGCGGCGGAACGTTGCCTCGGGACCTTCCCTGCCATAAGTATTGCCCAAGTGGACGGCAGCCGGGGAAAGGACATTGGACATAACACCCGACAACTGGCCCGAGAAACTGTTACCGGCATTGTAGATACCGACGGTGCGGACGGACAGGGCACTACCGACGAGGAGGGTGTCGATCTGCTGGTTGACCAGGGCGGCCAGGCCGGTCACCTGTATTTTGGCTGAAAATGAGAAGACTTCTTTGAACTCAACCCAGGGGAGCAGGTGCAAACCGTCGCGTGCGAGGTACTTCACGGCGGTCGGCCAAATTACGACCGTCGTCGCGAACTGCTGCACGAGGAAAACCACGGCGATCCCCCGCAAACCTAAGTTGTCTTTGACAACGATGACGAGCCCCACCACCCATAGGCACCAACAGAGGAACCCGGCTTGGATCGCGCGGTCGAAGCGTTGGCGCGCCAGGATCACGGACTGGATGAGCTGGTGGGCAAAGGAGAGCGTAAAAACAGCCCCCATAGTCCGGAAGAGGAACAGGGACTCGGGCCGCAGCGACGGCGTCATGGACAGGGCGCGGACAATATACGGGGAGACGAACCAGTCCACGATGCTCAGGACGAAGCCGACTCCCAGGACGACCATCAAGAAGGTGACCAGCAGCCGGGTGGTGGCTGTCCTGTCGTCGGCACCGGCGTACACGGGGAAATAGCGGGCGGCCGCTCCCCCCAAACCGCCGTTGAGGCTCCCGAGAAAGGCCGTGATGGTGCCCGTCAGCACGAAGAGCCCGTAGCGCTGGATGCCGAGGCCGTGGATGACAAACGGGGTCAGGACGAGGTTGCCGCCTGCGGTCAACAGCTGCGATGCAGTTACCCAGCTGAACCCCTTCGCTATTACACGAAGGGCGGAAGCTTCGCCCCCTCGCCGGCCCCCCGGTTTTCCTTCCCCGGCTGTACGGTCTGGTTGCCTGGGAGGTGGTTGGGCGGGCTGGGCCATCGTGCCTTCAACGGATGCGACGGCAAAGCGTGGCGGCGGGAGGATGATCGGCACCTCTTGGGTGATGGGCGCCTCGTGCTTGATTGGCGCCTCGTCCTCTTGTGCCACGACGATCGATGGTACCGGCCGGCGCCCGCCGGTTTTATTACTGGGGCAGCCAAGAAGCTGTTGCTGCGGGCGCGGTCGCAACGACGGCGCCAGACGAGGAGGCAGCGACGCGCAGCGCGCGTTGTCTGTCTTCGACAGTGGGTACCATGGTGACGCTCACCCCTCACGGGTGAACATTGCGCGCGGGACCTTAGTAAAGTCTGCCTTCACGGCAGACTGGCAGTAGACGACGTGGCTAGCTAGGAGGGCGGTTTGCGGTCTATCGTCAAGTACCAAGCGAAGACGGACGACGACGTGATCCCAGATAGGTTGTTGGCTCCCGGTGACACTCCCCCACGGGGCCAGAGGGCGCTCACCGATGAAGACCTGGCACGCGAGGACCAGGCACGTGAAGACTTGGCACGCGAGGAAGAGGCTCGCGCCCGCCAGCGGTCCGGCGGCTACGAGTCCATCGGACGTTCCGCCCTCGGCCACCCATGGCTGGTCGGTTTGCTGACCTTGCTCGGTCTCTTGGCAGGGGCAGCTGTCGGCTATGTCCACCCGCCCTCTTACACAGCCAACGCCCAACTCATCGTCGGGAGGACCTCGGGGCTGGTCGAGGACGAAGTGCCCGGCCTCCAAGCCGCTGTGCAAGGTCTCGCCGAGGATTACGCCAGGCTGATCACGGCGTCGAACGTACAGGCGCAGACGCTGGCAAACCTGCACAGTTCTTCGCTCGGCGGGACTTTATCTGCAACGGAGATCCCGCTTTCGTCCATAATCCAGGTCCAGGCGACCGCCTCGACGCAGACCCAGGCCGTCCAGCTGGCTCAAGCCGGCGCATCTGCTTTGGACACGGTGGTCGTCCAGATCACCAACGACACTCCCTCCGACCTCAAACCCATCGTCAACGAGTTCGAGAGCGCCGACGCTGCTTACGAAAAAGCAAACGTGCAAGTTACGTTGTTCCAGAGCCAGCTCAACGCCCTCGAGGCCAAGATCGGCAGCGGTAACCCGACGCCCACCGAGCTCGCCGAGCAACAATCGCTCAACACCGAGATCGCTGCATGGCAAACCCAAGCCGACACGGCGCGGATGCAAGCGCAGGTTTACCAAAACCAATACAATTCGGCGGTACCTCCCCTTGCCACCCAGCAGGAGATGGTCCAGCAGGTCGGCGCCGCGACGTCGGCAGGCAGCAACCGCAAGACCTTCATGGAGGCGGGCGCCCTCGGAGGTGCCGTCGGCGGCCTGCTGATAGGGCTCGCGGCTGCCTGCCTGGTCGACGCTCGCAAGGGTCGCAGCGGCCGAACAGCCGAAGCTCAGTACTAGGCCCGAACAGGCCGTGAACCGGCTCCACTTCTTCACCCAGCTGTTCCATCACCCGGATGCCTTCAGCGTCTGCGTGGTGGCTGCGGTGGTAATCGTCGGCGCCGCGGCGATCTACCTCTTGAGCCGCACCGAGATCACCCTGCTCGTACTGGCCGCGCTCGTTCTCCAGATGTTCTCGGGCAACTGGAGCCTCATGGGCATCTCGATACCTCTCGACCGTGTCGCCCTGGCCCTGGCGCTCGGTGCACTCGTACTAAAGGGCGCCCGAAAGGTAGCTGCCAGGCGGCTCGTCCTGCGGGGAGTCCACCTCGCGCTGCTGGCGGCCGTCACCTGGTGCGCAATCTCAGGTTTGATGGCAGGCACCCTGACAGGCCACGACGGCTTCTACGCCTTCCTCGACCGGTTCGGGGTCGTGCCCTTCCTACTTTTCTGCCTTGCACCAATTTTCTTCGGGGACGAGCGCCACCGCCGGATGCTGCTGATCACCTTGACGGTCATCGGGCTGTACCTCGGGCTAACCGGGTGCCTCGAGGGGCTCCACCTCTACAAGCTCGTCCTCCCCAGGTACATAGCCGACCCCAACGTCGGCATCCAATGGGGGCGTGCCCGGGGTCCGATACTCGAGACCACAGGAAACGGCTTCTGCACCTTCGTCGGGGCCGCCGCGGCAACGATCGGGCTGGCGACCTGGAAATCGCGCCGGGCGATCTGGGTGTGCCGGCTCACGGTCGTGCTCGACGCCGGTTGTCTTTTCTTCACCCTCACGAGGAGCGTCTGGATCGGCGCCTTCCTCGGCTTCGTCGGCGTGATGCTCCTGACCAGCAGGACCCGGCGCATGTTGGTGCCGCTACTACTGGGCGGTGCCCTCGTCGTGGGTGCCTCCATGGCGGCCTCCACGACGCTCCGCAACGAGGTCACCGGCCGCGCAGAGAGCCAATCCCCGGTCTGGGACAGGATAAACACCGACATTGCCGCCCTCCACATCGTCGAACAAGAGCCACTTACCGGTGTCGGATGGCAAAACTTCGAAAACGTCTCGGTCAACTACATGACCGAGCAGCCGGGGACGCCCATTACGGGCGAGGGCATCGAAGTCCACAACGTTTTCCTTTCTCATGCGGCCGAGCTTGGTATCCCTGGGTTGCTCTTGTGGTTGCTTGCCTTTGGAGGAGCGGTATGGCGAGCCTTCTTCCCCGGCCGTTCCCGGCAAGTGCGGGAGGACCTCGCCCCCCCATCCGAGAAAGAGCTGCGGCTTTGGCGCGCGGGCGCGCTGGCCATCCTGCTCTGCTTCGTTGTCGAAGCCTCCCTCGCCCCGTTCAGCCAGGCGCTGCCCAACTCGCTGCTTTGGACCTGGCTCGGAGTCTGCGCTATCCCCTACACGAGCACGGCCCGTGCGCGGGTCGCGACAATGACGCTGACGAGGGCGTTTACCAGGCCCAGGGCGCGACTCGCCATGCCGGCGCCCGGCGAGCCGGAGCCTATTTACCTCTAAACGACCGCCCGTAAACCTGAGCCGGCTTAGCCTTTTGCGAAACCCGCACGAACGTGAAATTCGCGAAGCGCGCGCTCGAAATCGCAGAAATCCGGCTTGAAACGAGCCAGTAAGAGACTTTGGGCTCTAAGCCGCCCCCGGAGCCCAGCCGACGGACGAAGGTATGCAAGAGCATGGCCCGTCGAAGCTGCTGGCTCTCGTCAAGAAGAACTCAACAGCTACAGCCCGCACGATCTCCGCTCATCGCAAGCTCGCAGCCACCGTGGCAGCAGGCCTTGCCCTCACCATGTGCGCCAACACGCTCCTCCCGGCGTCGGCCTTGAGCCTTCATGCCCCAAAGGTCGCGGGGACCACGCTCTCGTTCGCGGGCAAGCTCAGGCAACTCGAAGCCGTCGGCCCAACGGCATCCAGCCCGGTCGGACCGGCACTGGCCTTCCGGGACGAGGTCAGGCAACTCGCGGCCGCCGCTCCGATGGCCGGCAGGCCTGCAATCTCGTTCAAGGCCGACGTCGAGCGGCTAAAAGCCGCGCGGCCACCGGCCAAGGGCAAGGCCGCCGCCAAAGGTGCCGCTGGGCGCAAGTCGACGGCTTTGGCCCGGACGGCCGGCATCTCGGCCTTAGGCAAGCCACGCTTCCACTCCAAGTACTTGAGGTCGAGAAAGTACAAAGCCGCTGTGGACGCGAGAAGTGGGGCGCTGCTGGTGGTGGCGGTGGTCAACAAACACATCGTGGCCAGGGTTTCGAAACTAACGGGCGGCGGGGCCGCCTTCTGGTCGGAGGCGGGCGCCCCTTACCTCGACCGTGCCGACCATGAGGTGATGTCGCTGTGGTACGCGATCGCCTCCAAGGGCGGTCCGAGGAAAGTCAGCGTCGCCTGGACCAGCGCCCCGGGGCGGGTGTACGTCGCGGTAGAAGAGTTCGTCGGCTCGAAGTCCTGGCGCCTGGAGAGCAGGGGCAACTCGAGCTCGCCGTTCCCTGCGCTCGACCTGAGCGGCGGCGAAGGGCTCTACTTCGGGGTGGCGACCGCTTCGGGGGACGGAGAAGCGGGCCATTCGGCAGGTGTCACCTACGCCATGCCGAACAAGAGTTTCATAGTCGCCTGGGACACCCGTGTGACCGGGACAGTCGCACCGTCGGCGAAGGGCGCGGGCTCGGCTGCGGTCCTTTTTGCGACTTCGCGACGCGCGGCGGCCAGGATTGCGGGCTCTGCACCTGCGGCGACCTCGACCACTACGACGTCAGCGCCGGACGTGCCCCAAGACAGGCGCTTCTTCGGGACCGGGACTCTTCCCACCACCACCCGCCCGAAGCCGCCCTCGACGACTACGACAACGGGCACGACCAGCGGCCGGACTGCGACCAGCGGGACGACCACTACCAGCGGGACGACCACAACGAGCCCGACCCCCACGACGAGCCCGACCACCACGGCTACGAGCGCCCCGGTTGTGGGAGGCGGCCAACCACACCCCACAACGACGGCCTCCCCCACCACAACTGCCGCCACGACGACAACGGCGAGCACCACCTCGACGGGGCTGACGCCGACCACGACGGCGTCCGGCGGGGCCGAGACGCCCGCCTCGCTCATGCCGGACAGCGTGTTCAACAGCAACGTCGAGAGCTGGGCAGTCGACCCTGATTCCGCCGAGTACGCAAGTGATTTTGTAAACGACTACGAGTCCCACTACGGCAACGTCGGCGTCAACACGATGCCGATATACAGTGTCCCTGCGAACGAACCCGAGGCCACTTTCTCGGCCGCCTCGGGGTGCAACAACTTCACCGGCGACACCGGGACGCAGGTGCCGGTACCTTCGTACAGCGACCTCAACTCCTCCTCAGACAGCCCATTGGCCGTCTACCAGCCGTCGACGAACAGCGCCTGGGAGTTTTGGGAGGTTTCGAAGCAGTCGAGCCAGAGTTACACCGCCTGCTGGGGCGGCAAGCTCTCGCTGTCGAGCACAAATGGCGTTTTCACCTCACCCTACG
>Ga0335072_10002834_pt1 | contig 26589 bp, 20 predicted proteins | sample Lox_Sample_21_FD_206725 | JGI IMG/M metagenome (GOLD analysis project Ga0335072, IMG submission 206725) | Soil microbial communities from Loxahatchee National Wildlife Refuge, Florida, United States - Lox_Sample_2.1 | ecosystem: Environmental > Terrestrial > Soil > Wetlands | place: USA...
AGCGATGAGAATACTGTGGTAGGGGATCCAAAAATGAAAGCATGTCCTGATCAAGGAATGCTTTGAATAAGGCGCTCCCAAGATTTAGACGGGTGGCAGAAGATGTTTGACTCGTCCTCGTTCTTAACAATGAAAGTGGCGAGCCCGTTGATCAACCACGAGTTGGCCGAGGGTGATGAAACACAAGTTAACTCAATGCGCATGGCGAAGAAGCTGAGAGATTCCTTAAAGGATGAGCCCAAGATCAGAATCTCCATTTCTCCAGCGCAGATGATACTGAGAGTAGCATCCAGTAAGTAATCTATAGTCTATTCATTTACGTGCAATTCCGAGACGTCTCCGTTCTGACAAAAGACGTTCGTGACCTTGCGACAACTCTCCAAGGCGAACACTCACTTTTGGGCTTCTCATCTACCATGGAGTTATAAAAGTCACTGACTGAATTTGCTTCTTTTACTGCCAAGTCACGGTCAGTCGTCCGCTACAGGCAACCGCCGTTTAGCTATATAAGCATGAAGAGAAGCTTCAGGGGAACCTAGCAGTCTCTATATGATTCTAGCACAGGCACTCTTACGCATGCCTTCAACGATTTGCTTCGTGCAGTCCTCGAGCTTGTCTGCTTGGTGCATTTGACAGGCCACAGAACACCTAGTTATTGGTGGCTTGCCTGCTGTGCCATTCGCAATCGACCATACCCCCGTAATCAAGAGCTGAGAAAGGACCAAGCCAGCTTCACTTAGCCCCCTGCCAAACTGGTATAGAAACGAAGTACAGGAAGCGAGTAACCCCAGGCCACTCTTTGCCGGGGTTATTCGGGCGACTGTTCGCGCATGCCTAACGAAAGGCAGCGGTTCAGCACTCCTTTGAGCGCTTAGCAGACGTAAGCTATTGACTTATGTCTCCTAAGCATATATCTCTGAAGGGTTTCTATGCCTCCTTGGTGTTATTATGACGTCTGTTAAAATGGAGCCCTGCTACTTCAGTCGTCAATGACTGTTGTTTCTCCCTGCCATACAAAGATTGTGGGCGACTGGTGCTCCAAATTTGCTCGGAAAAAGCAGGCGTGGCATTCTGTAGGTGATGGTGTGGGAGGCTCCCTTCTCTAAACTCTGCCGCAGCAAATCCCAAATGTCAGCGCGCCAACAGCGATTCCATAGGAGAGGCATTCGCTCGCGCAAGCCTCCCCCTATATGCGCAATCTTTCGCCATTTGTGACGGAGAAAGCAAGAACCTTTCAAGACGCTGGGTATCTCGTCTGGTCTGATCAGGACAGCCCGGAAGTGGGATCTTTGACTCATAAGCCAGAAAGGACGAACACGCATTACAGTATTATTTACGTATGTTCTCTTTGATTCTACTACCTTCAGATCCGCATTCCTTGCTGACCCTACTTGCTACTTATCCTAGAACTACATAACCCTATCGAAATCACAATTCGAACGCAACGTCAAGCAATCCTGCAAGCAACCGGGCAACCAAGCGAAGAGCAAGTCAAGCAAAGCATGGAAGAGGCCTTTCGTGTCGCTGTACACTCCCACACCATCCCTGGTGTCGTCCTCGCCAGCTCGCGCGATGGCAAATTCCAATACAGCAACGCGTTCGGTAACCTCTCCATCGCCGACGCCAATTCCACGCCCATCTGGGCCGACTCACCAATGTGGATCGCATCCTGCACCAAACTGCTCACCACCATCGTGGCTCTGCAGTGCGTCGAGCGCGGCCTTCTGGCCCTCGACGCCGACGTCTCCCCGATCCTCCCCCGAACTCCGCGACCTGGACATCCTAACTGGCCTCGACGCCCGCGGCCAGCCGACGTACATCAAGGATCAGAATAAAATCACGCTCCGGCAGTTGCTGACGCATTCCTCCGGTCTCGCGTACGATATGTTCAACCCGACAATCCAGCAATGGCGCGCGTCGCAGGGCCAGCCAATCTCGCCGAGCACGACGATTCGCGAACCGTATCTAGGTCCGCTACTCTACGAGCCAGGAACGGGCTGGGAGTACAGTCCTGTGATCGGCTTTGTCGAGTTGATGGTCGAACGGGTGTCTGGTGCGAGGAATATACAGACGTGCATGGAGCGGGAAATCTGGTCGTCGCTAAGGATCGCGGAGATGACATTTTTCCGGCAGGGGCAGGACGACTTGAAGGCACGGATGCTAGCGATGAGTCTGTGGGATGAAGCGAGTGGGAAGGCGGTGCTGCGGCGACGGATCGTGCAGGAGCCACCGAGGGACGCGATGTGGTAGGGGGCGGGATCTACGCGACACCAGCAGAGTACATGAAGGTGCTGCACGCGGTCTTGGAGAATGACGGGACGTTGTTGGAGCGGGAGACGGTGGGGGATATGTTCCAGTCGCAGTTGAGTGGGCAGAGTCAGGCGGCGCTACTGAAGGTGATGAGTTTCCCGGATGGGAATGCGATGACGGGGGGCTTGCCAGAGGGGACGAAGCGTGACTGGAGGTTCGGTGGGCTATCGGTCATGCAGGATCTGGAGGGGTGGAAGAGCAAGGGCACAATGACGTGGGGCGGTGCCGAATCTGATGTGGTGGATTGACCGCAAGGCGGGCATTTGCGGCCTCTATGCTTCGCAGGTCTCGCCGCCGGGGTACCTGAAGTCAGTGGAGATGAGCACGCTGTTCGAGAAGACGATGTATGAGCGGTATCGGAGGAGAGGGAGAGGGAGAGGTTGTGAGCTTGTGTTGCAATGCTATTAGAGTCGCTGTACTAGAACTTCGCAAGGCCAAAAAATTCCAAGATATTTGCTAGCCGTAATCTACGTGAGGGATGAAATCGCTTTCTTCTCCATGTGAAAGCGTAGTCGTCGACGCCTTGGTCCAGTTATTCGGCTTTTTAGCTCTAGGGTGCGATGTCTGGCAGTGACCATATCTCGATGGAATCTAGCTCCACACCTCTGGCGTCCAACAGCAGCCAACTTCAGTAGTGCTCTCCATCTGGAAACCGAGCGTACCCCTTCCACGCTTCCAGTGAGCCGAGATTCTATGTCTGAAGTCCAATCCAGGCCAGGGCAGCCCGAATCCCATTCGTCGAGGTGGTGTAGTTCCCTCTTCCCTGTCCCAGATGGACCGAGATTCCATATTTGAAGTCCTTCCGAAGTCAAGACAGCGAGCTCATCTTCCATTCTCCCAAACGCCATCTGCCGCACCACTGATCCCGCCTTCAACAATATCGGTTTGAGCACAACATGATTCTGCTCGAACTTGTTTTCCTGGACCATATCATAGTACTGACTTCCGGTATTTCCGTCGACCAGCGCCTCTCCATTCAAAGCCCAGACTAAGATCTTGTCCCAGTCCGCAATCGCGATCCTCGAGCCATTCCGCGAATACGCAACAACGCCGGGCAAAGATGTCACTGGTGCTTGATTGTAGCCCCAAAGGCGGCCCACGACTTCGGCCCGGAGCAGCGTTCTGAAGTTTACCTCCATGTCAACGACGTGGGAACAGATGGTGTAACTCACTATCCTGTGGACGCGAATAATGCACGCGGCGAGTCGACTCTCATCGGCGGTCTCAAAGGTCTTCGTGATGCCAAGGGCGAGGTAAGTGATCTTGCAACGACGTCTTCCTATACCGTCTTCGTTGTCACTTTCATGCTTAGCGTAGAACAGGCTGTCAACCAAGAAATCGTAGCTGCCAATATGAACCTTGCCTATGGCCCATTCGTCATTTAAAGCCCTGTCAACGGTATCCAAGCGAAAGGATGGTGCGGAAAAGCCTGCAGCATAGCACTTCAAATCCCGTCCATGCTCGGTGAAGACAACCTTGACCGGCGGAGGTCTTAATACCTTGGGTAATGGCAATTTAGCTGCACCTGACGATGATAGATCGACTGCAGTTGTAGATTCCGGCGGGTAGAGCTGTCTACGTTCTGAAATAGAGCCTTCGTCTATATCGTTGAAACGAGGCCGTTCAGTTTCGCAAAAGCTCCTGGTCTCTGTGTAATGAAATTCAGTCACTGCAAGGAAGGCGATCGAGCGGTTTGAGGGCGAAAGTTTACCTGCAGGGCATTTCAAATGATAACAGAACACGGCGGCGTCTGCTTGTTGTGAATGCGCATGGCGCGAGAGATGACCACGGTTCGAGGCAATAGCAATCTTGACTCCCTTGAATGCTGCCAGGCTGACTGGGACATAGTCTTGAAAACCGTGGACATACGGAAAAAGCACTGGCTTGTATGAATTACCCGACCATTGGTGGTAGACGAGAACAAAGGCGTTTTTACGGTCCTCCTTCGGTACCGTGGCTGCGATAGCGCTCTGCAAGTAGAGCACAGCGACATCTCCCCTCTGGTCAATCGCAGTCCTCAGTACGCAAAGGTTTGAGTTGGGAACAGTCACAGCCTTCCGCACGAGTCCGCGTCCTGGGGTCAACTCATACACTCTCATCGCGTTGTCCGCGACGAGAGCGATGCGGAATGTTTCCTTGGCCCATAAGTACGAAGCAGACGCGTCGAACGAGGAGTGTAGAAAAGTGTAATCCACCCGGTCTGCACGCATATGAGCACCAAAAAGGTTTAGAGCTGCTCGTCTTCGTAAAATGAGGAACAGTTCAGGGGTACTTATAGCGAAATCGTCGATACCAAGCTTTATTCCAGGCACTTGAGCCAAATGGTGCAGGATGACCGCCCGAGTATTGGCCGCAACTTCCCATAGCGTGTGACATGTTGCAATGAGTTGCAGGAAGGAAGGTGTGGTGGCATGAGTCAAACATAGCTGGAGGACTTCCAGCGGGAGTTTAAGTAGCCCCGTCTTCTGTGGCAGCTTTACGTCGAGAGGCATTGGGAGTAGGGCCTATCTCTCGTGAATGGGTGGACTTGACGTCTCGGCAACCTGAGAAATTCGACACTGGTTGAGGGCGCCCTTTTTTCCTTGGCGTTACTTCTTGTTCATCCTCGCAGCTTTTGGAAGTATTATTTGCAATTCGAGTCTTGCACGTCATGAAACGTGCTGGAGTAGTATTGACGCCAATAGACAAGTGGCTATGAGTAGAACCTCATTCCATACAAATCAGCGGAATTGCTGGAGGCCGAGATCAACTTCGTGTTTCGTGTTCAGTGGTCAACTGGCGAGTGCAGCCTAGTTGAGGCGGAACCATTCGGAGGCACCCCTCGCCCCACCCTACCACCAAGCACCCTAAACCCAGAAAACCCATCAACAACGAAGAGGTGCATCCATCTTACGGTCGTGTACCTTATAGGCGTGTATCTCACAGGCGTGCACCTCGCAGACGTATAACTCACAGGCCTGCACTTTGCGGGCCTGCACCTCATGGGCGTGCATCTTACAGGGCCGCTAAACTAGATTCCGTAATTCACAGGTTTTACTCGTGGACGAAAAGTGAGGCTGTCCCACACCGGTTTAGTCCTGCTGCGGGAACCACAGCCGCTTTACCAGGCACGTGACCAAGTCGTCAGGGAGCAGACAAGGAGCCGACGGGGAGTCGACGGGAGCAAGGGGGAGGCAGGGATGAGGTGGTTGGTGTGAGGGAGGGGGAGTCGCAGCTAATTTAGTGACGTAGTCTTTTTAACAGGACGATAAACGCACCTGGGATACGACTGAGATCTTCAAGGCGAGGGGGTACACCGCGGAAGAAACCACGAGCTATATAGACGTTCTGCCTAATCGGGCGCTGATTTACAACGTAGAAGAAGAGCCAAATACATAGGGAATCTATGTGGAAAGTTTCAAACCCTACGTCCTCGAGATGGCGTTGCTGTGGTGGTAAATGGCTACACCAAAAAAGGCGGCTGACAAGGTGGGGTGGCCGGTAAACTGGTGCCCGACGTTAGGACAAGTTACTGCATGCGCTCCAGACGAGGCTGACTCGCAGGCTGCCCCGCAAGGCTCGGCCCTCTCATAAATGTCGTGGCCTACGAGCGCGCGCCTTGGGGTCTCAATTACCCATTCTCAAACTCCCGACGGCTATATGCGAGAAGGCATGCGTCCGATACCTGGACGTAGCTTCCTTGTGGCATTCGGCTTTCAATGGCTGAAGTCGGCATCGCAGCTTCCATTATTGGCATTGCTACTTTCGGCGTCAAACTGACCTTGACCCTCTATACGTTTGGTACTACTGCCTCCTCTGCACGGGAGCAGATCGACCGCATCGCTCGAAATGTCGCGCTTTTTTCGAACATCCTCGAGCTGCTAGGTGAACGCCTCAATGACGACAAGCCTATCCATTCGGAGGCAGCTCTTGATTTCGCGGAGGCACTATACGAAGACAGTAAACGTCTGTTCGAAAGGATCGAAGAGCTCTTGCCTGATCGGCGTAGAGAAAGTGAAGAGCTTTCATTCATACAAAAGATTATGTGGAACTTTAAGAAGGGCAAGGTTGACGCGTTGATGGCTGAATTAGAGCAGCTGAAAAGTTCCGTGAATTTACTTGTACAGGTCCTCTACGCCGGAGTTAAGATACGATCATACAAGTATGTCTGCTATACTAGAGATGTGGATTTCGCTAATTAGTTTCTAACAGTAAGGATACCATAAAGAGCGGGAATAAACGGCAGGCTGTCAACGCTCAGTGCATGCGGGTGCAGAATGCCCTCGTTGAATGCGTTACAGCTAGCGAGAACTACAAGCATTTTCAAGAGGAGGCAATGAGGCGGCCTGCTCTCTCGATGGGCCAAGGTAGTCCATCCCTACCAGATAAAGATAATTCCGTGGAGAAAATGGTTGCTTTGTCTAGCAAACAGAACGCAACTCTGGCCGCCTTTGAGGCTTCTGTTTCTGCGTCAACTAATCAGAGGACCCTCGTCTTGCAAAAGTCTAGCAGCTGGCTTCAGGAGCTGCTGAACAAATGGACTTCCCTTTCAGATAGGGGTGGTCAGGTCTCAAGGAAAGAGGCAAATCCCGCTGTTGCTGCTGGTGCTCAAGCGGACTCGATCCGTGAAAGTGCACCGGGTGACACTGCGTTGCGGCACGCGAAGTCTGATATGCAGCATCCCCAACGAACAGAAAACTGGCAAGCAAGGTCAACGGCGCGAATCTCCCCTAGTAGGCAAGGGTTTGGGGCAGGTGAGCAAGAATGGAAGCCAAAAGGCATTTTGAAGCCACCTAGAGCAGTTCCCTTTCCTGAAGATCCAAACCCCGCCCGGGAAGGGGTTACGCCGCTGAAAGAAACGGGTAAAAAAGAGATACCTCCCGGAGCTCGCTGGACCAAGATCAGTAGACAAATCGTCAACCCTGCAGCGCTGGAAGCCTTTCACGAAAGATTTGAAGAGAGTGCCGAATACGTTATTGTTCTTAGGGTATTGACTATAGAAGAGATCGAGAAAATTGCTGCGCTCACCACTGAGATTAGAGGCAAGTGGAATATTGACCCCAAAATTGCTAATACTGACAGCGATGCAGAAGCCCGTGAGAGGGAGTGGCAAGAGCTCCACAAGAACAGGCGCCGTGATGATTCCAGCAACGAAGAAGACCATCATGTCATGACTGTCGAAGCACTGCCGCTTCAGTAACTACCGCCCTACATTATGATGATAATTCTCAAAGATGACGCCAATAGGTCACCACCGGCTGCAGATGAGATAGAACCAACCATTCCTGTGGCACCAAAATTCCCGTGGTAGTCTCCCCTGATAGCGGCATTCTTCCTCAGTCATTGCGAACATCAATATTCTGTGGGTTCGTACTCTAATTTCAGCAATGTGAGGTTATCGTCAAGATATTGGCGAGCCAGCTTTTGCAAATCATCCCTAAGTTCTTTCGTCCCAGACACTAGAGCTGTAAGTACCGCGGTGATCAAATGGGGTAGTGCCTACCAGTCACCAGCACCCTTGCATCTGGACCAATTTCCGCGTTTTTCCTCTTCATTTCATCCTTCAGGATATGCTCCGAATCAGGGCTGCCTTTATAGACAGTTGCATGTTTGCCGAATGAGAAACGCTCTACGTTGATGTTTTGGGAGTATATGGAGACGTCCAGAATCTGTGCATGAGTCAACATCTCTAGCACAAACAGTGAAGGATTCCATACGAAACCGTCAATGTCTTCCTCTAAGACTTCTTAAAGTGAGGATTCCGCTGCGAGTGCCTCGCGATCTCCTTGACAGGGAAATACGACAATCGACCGGCGAGATTCGTGAGCTAGGCGTGGAGCACAACGACCTACGTCCCCAGAATATGCTCTGGAACGCCGAGGCTAGCCGGGTCCTGCTCATCGACTTTGAACGCTCCACTGTGAGCTATCCGAGCAATCACCGGAAACGACCTTCCCCAGATGCAGAAGTCCTCCGAGAAGTGTCGTCGAACCAAAAATAGAGGCGTATAGACAATGACAAAGTGAGCATAGAGCAGGAAAGTATTACGGGAAAAGGCTGAGGAAGCGCCGCCATTTTGGAGCTACCTTCAAGCATTGAGCGTCATCTGCAGTGTTGAAGGCGAAAACTAGGCTTGATTGTGCATCTTCCCTCTTTTGCGTTTTTGCCTATGATAGCTTCGAAGTTTTGAGTGTGAATTCTGGTTAACCCTGTACCTATACACTTGTGCGCGGTTGCCTATCGAGGCAATCCCTGAATGTCCTGTTGTCCCCTCAGGCGAATCCCGCTGTCTGGGTCGCCGTGCCGCCCGGGCACCGTACCATTCCAGGGCTTCCTATTCTGGGTGGAACGTGTGGTGACTCCAACGTGCCCACCTTGCCAGTCTCTCGGTTGACCTGCCACACCAGCGGGCCGGCCTTCCTGGTGCGGGCCTCTCGGTCGACCTGGGTTGCAACACTATCCCCCCTGCGGTTAGCGTGGCTGCTCATGTCTTGGCAACTCAAGGAGAGTAAAACCTGCATCGACCTCACGTGGGCGCTCACCTTGCTGCCGCCGCTTTAAGTTTATTATGATAAAGTTGGCGGTGTAATGAGCAAAAATGCCTGCAGAGCGTCTCGCCAAGTGGTGAGGGACGTTAGGCAAGCTAGGTCATCATCAGCTTGCAGACACAGCCTGAGGCAATTTGTCAGACTGGTGCCTAGGTGTGTCTAGAGGCGCCTAGGTGTGCCCAGAGACGCCTAGAGACAGTGACTCAGGATTTCAATGATTGCGCTATCAACAGAGTGGAGTACCTGCATCTCACCGTTAGGGATTTTCTTGCCAAGCCAGAAGTCTGGCGTTCAATGTTGGAATACACCGCAGGGACTACTTTCAATCCTCATGTGGCACTTCTGCGGGCCAGCATCCTCACGTTGAAGTGGGTCAAACAAGGGCGGAATGGTTATATTGGGAAGTCGAACATCCTTTCAGATGCTTTGGCATATGGCTCTCTCGCTGAAGATAGCTCTGGCAAGGCACAGGTTACCCTACTTGACGAACTCGACCGAACAGTTCAACACCTCCGGCTGTCTTGGCCGTGGTCTCGAGATCCAGGCTGCCATAAGGACGACTGCATTCATAACTCTCGTCCATTGTTGGCATGTGCTATCTCGAAAGGTCTCGTATTGTATGTGGAAGCTAAGGTCGGTTCAACAATTCAGGCGCTGAATCACGACTCTTGCATGCCTTTACTAGATATTGCAGCAAATACGGGTGTGTCTGTCGTGGACAACAGGATGATGGGCGAAATCCACGTGTTTCGTCTGCCGATGCTTGATTTCCTTCTTCGTCAAGGCCTTGATCCCAATGAACGAAGATTTACCCACCGTCCGCCATGGACTTTTGTTCCAGATTCTCGATGGAGCAATTGTCGCCGTCTGGATTTGTCTACGTGGCAGAAGATCTTGTTCGAGGTGGACTGCCTGTCGAAGTCTTCCAATGCCGTGGATGGCTATCAAGAAAAGTTCCTTCAACATGTAGGAAATTCTTCACTAGATGCTTGCAAGCTGTTTCTTCGCTATGGGGCCAACCCTCGAGTAACCCGACACAACGATCTGCAGATGCTGGACTTATTCCGGAGGGCCTTTTCACATCTCCCTGCAGAGCGTGTTTCAGAGTTGGAAGCCATCTTCAGTGAGTGCTGTGCTTCGATGAACAGCTCCGAGTCGACTCGTCGTAAGAGGAATGCTGGCGACAAGGGAGGACAGTCGAATTCACCGCGAAAGAGGATGTCGGCGAATAGCCCGGAAAGGTGTGGGCTCGAACTACAAACCCGCACATCGCGCAGTCACGATATATGGAGAAGACCTAAACGGCCGGCTACCTGGAATAAGGATGTTCCTCGTGATACTCACATATCCGACGACGATCGTCGCTCGATATGTCGGCGGCCCCGGCATAGTGTACGCAGGTTTCAATTGGCATGACGGGAGAACCATAAAAGACATCTTATTCGAAAATGTGTCTGAACATTCTCCCGTCGAAAACGTCGACCAAGGAAGTGTCAGGCTTCTCTCTCCCCTATCCAGCTATCGGTATTCTGGCACAGCTGACCACTCCAAGAATCTATGAATCCTGCAACAGCTGACTTGCTGTCTGCACGATTCTCGGTATCCCCAGTCTCCCTGCTCTTTCTGCCACAATGCTTTGTAATGTGGAAGTGATAGAGGCGTGCCCTGTCCTGGTCTCGTGAAATCTGAATGATTTTCTGACTTGAAGTATTAATAATGGAGCATAAAGGTGCGATTGGCGCTCTTAACCGCAGGCGCCAAGGCCTGGCCTGCAAACCGACTTGCGATTTTCAACCCACTTGTAACACCAATTCGCGTCAGATATAGAGATCGTTTACATCATTATAAGCGCTTTCTCTCGCTCTTTCTAACAGTACTGATAACACCAAACTCAGTGTATTCGGCGTCGACCTGTGATGGCCGCAGTTAATAGCATGGCTTCGCCGCATTCAAGACGCCGTGTCTCTATCCCTATCCCTGCACCGGCAACACCTCGTCCAGCCTTGGCAGAATTTGCCTTCCCAGGCAACCACACCTAAAGTTTAGGGGCCAACCCCTCGGATGGGAGGGCGCCTTCCCGGGCAGCCCACCGTCTAAAGTTTAGAGGCTAAGCCCCCGGATAGGGTTGCCATCCAAAGGCCGCCTAGGCTGCACGAGGTGTTGCCTGTGTAGGGAATAGAACTGCTCCCTTTTTACCCTGTAATCCTCTTGTGGTACCCCCGAATGGAAAAAACAGGCCCTAAGAGCTACGGCGGATATACCTGAGCCGAAGAGTCACTTCTTCTACGCGGCACCTCCCCGCTCGCCATGACGATGACCTGGTGTCTGTGAGTGAGTTATTTGCAGATCCTGACCCTGCCCCAACGATAGTAACCGCCACCCCGCAGCCGGTATCCGCAAGCAGCAGATCTCGGAGGCTGTACCCCAGGAGGAGTGCCCAAATGGGCCTGAAACTACTCCCGCGGCGCCGCAGCAACAGGCTTCGGGGGGGGGTGTCCAGGAGGCTCAGAAGACAGATGCAGGCGCAGGCACAGACGCTGGCGCAGTCAATGACTCCCGCAGAGTGGTAAACCCAAACAACACCTTGGAATAGTAAGAATGGCGTAGTCAGTTACTCCCGTGATAGTCATTCACTCAAAGTAGTAATCGCGATGCCAGCCTCGCACGGCATCGGAGGCCACATTGCCGTGACCCTGCTGCCAGAATCGTCAACCGCAACAAATTAACACTAGCTACTTCCTTGTTCCCTTCTTATAGATATCGTCTTTCAACACTTCAAATCGCGAATCTGTCTTTGCGATAACTGTCGAAATATTGCCGCATTCTGCTTAAGGTCTTCTGGTTAAAGCCGTCGTTGTCAAACTTAGGCATTACCATGCAGTTATCAGGCGCGGAAACAGGGTAGCGAGCACGAGTGCGGTGAACAAGAAAGAACAGAGGTCGGTGGATGTACGGGGGGAGATCGGAAAGTACACAAGTGATGCTGTTGGGTATACTTGGCTCGCAGTCAATGGGAGCGCTTGTACAGGTATGCCGTCTGATCCATGGCAGACTTAGTCAGGTGGCAGAGGCTGATCACATCTGCTCCCCCCATCTTTTGTAGTGCACAGCAACTTTCCTTCAGCGGGTGTGGAGAGACGTCGATATCGAGTTGTCGATTTCCGGCTCGGACGATGTTTGCGGGTGTTGCGAATCGGCCGCGTCTCGGTGGCTATTCGCGTGGCACTGACTGACTCAGCTGATGACATCGGGCTGGTGACAGATACCGCTTAGTATTGTCGGCGCCACCAACTCCGTACAGGAAACGGATTGAACACTATTTACAGACATTCCGTACCTACTTTTGCCTACTAAGCGAATGTGACATAGAAGGCCCTTTAAGGGAGGTTGACGATTACTTAAGACCACATGTACCGCGAGCCATGACCCACAAGAGATCGAGAGAAGTCTATTTCGGGATCAAAGGTCGAGGAGCCAAAATAAGTCCCCTTGTGAGAGGATGAAGGGGAAGGGAGGGGGAAGAAAGTCAGGAAACAGCCTGCGCATGCTGCTCAAAACCATTACGTGAGAGCCTAAAGCGGCGAGGCCCAGGGTGTTGGGTGCTGACTGCGAAAACAGGCCAACCAAAGGCGCCGTTTTCTGTCATGGTTTGTTACACAACTCTTCAATCTATTCTGATAATTTCTCTTACTCTTCCGCCGGCCGCGATCTTCGGCACAGACTCCCACGAACACGCCCAAAAGAACGGACACAGAGGGACTTCGGGCCTTGCTCCCCAAGCAGGGGGCCACCAAGACTTCATGGGGACGAGGCGGAATGGCTTTTGAGGCCGCCGTCATCGAGATCTGCCAAACGGTCCCTGAGAATGTTCGCTCATGGTGAGGATAGGGATGAGGATGAGCCTGCAAACGACACACCCGTCAAGCTATCACGCAGATGTACCAAAAAGTCACAATTTTTTGGAAGCTCGACGGACTGTTCGACCGTCCGAGTCAACACGAAAGTCTAGTACAGGCCCCCCGAATTTCTCTTGAAATTCGAAGATGATAACTCTAATTGAGACGTCAAATTTGTAACCATTAACCATTTGTCAAATTCAGCAAAGCTCAAAATGTTCGAGGCAAAGCCTACGTGTGGCTAAAACCCATCGATCTCGCTCGTGCGATCATTGTACTTACTGGCACACCCAATAATGTAAGGTCGACGTGCACTACTTACTCGTGCGAGGAGGATTAGACGTACGGACTTGTGTGAAAAAGTAAATCAGGAACTCCCATTGTATGCAGCACTCTATATGGGCATGCATGTCTATGTTCCGAGCCCTTACATAGCTGGGGCCGTTTTTTTTTTTGGAAGACGCCGGCGCTATGAAAATGCAATGAACCATAGCCACTCGCTGATACTCCCTTTTTTGCCCTTCCAACTTCTTCCTAGCACCCACTAATCTGTTTCCAAGTTCAGCGACCTTTCATATCGTCTCTCCTCAACTGTCAGCTCCTTAACTGTTCGTCAACAAACCATTGTAGCACTGTTTCATAGCAAAGAACGAATTGCCTCAAATTCTGCACCAGGCTTAGCCTTTGCCGACGGAAGTCCTCCACGGTCCTCGCAATAAGATCAACATCATCTCGTCGTAGCCAATCATCTTCGGAATCCAGATCCATCGCATCTTCATAAGCTTGCGACCTTCTAAAGGCCCTCTGGCGTTTGAGCATTTCAATAACGCTGTCAATCGCACAGAAGGTGCCTGTCCTTCCGCAACCAGCACTGCAATGCACAACCCATTTGCGACTCCTCTCAGCGTATGCCTGTTGTGCGTTGCTGACCAATGGCAAACTCGAAGTCCGCTGTGCGTACTTGTTAGCTTGCTCAATCAAGCTAAGCAGGAGCTGGGGATCCGCAGGGGCTCCGAAATCTGGCCATTGACTGTAATGTAGCTGTGTTATCTCTCTCATCGGCTCAAAAGGATAAGAAGAATGTGACAATGTGAATTGCCGGACGACCATTGACGGCGTATCAGACGTAGGGAAAGGCGGAGAAGGGGGACGGTGCTCTCGGCTCATTTCTTTCATTGCAAACGGAGCTGTGGAACGTCTCTGTCCTAGACTTGGCCTTCGTGGTGTCATACTCGTAGGACTGGCCTTGTTCGGCACCAGTGAGACCCGCTTCTCAGAGAGGTTCTTCAGTTTCAGCGGGCCGTAGCTCCCTGCGTGCCAGTAAGGATGACCCTTCACCTGTCCTCCTTCAGACTCAGCCGTCAGCATGACAATCACCCGAGCATCCTGCTCCCAGACAACACGCCAGAAGTCTTCGAAGGTAGCGGGAATGGGCGCTTGCGTGGCTATGTAACGCTTGCTTGAGAGGCGTGCCTGGACGTAGTTTGCATTGACATAGTCGCAGCAGTCGGCTGGTTGTCCTTGCAATCGGACCCTTGAATGGTCGTATGGGAAAATGTTGTTGTATCTGTTCTTTGAGCCCTTTTCGATTCCCGCGATTTGGATAGGCTTCGGCTTTTCATTAGAAGGTGAGCCGTAAGATACAACGCCAGACAGGGCTTGTTGCATCCTCTTCTGCTCATCCTTCTCGATGGTCAGAAATTTGTCCGCGACAAGCTTCCCCTCATTACTCGCCCTGCAAGCTTCTCGCAACCATCGAGGCAGTCTTCGTTCTATCTCTTCGGAAAGGCCGGCGGGGTGCTTGATAGGCATCTGGCCAACGCCATCCAACAAATCCATATTCTGTCTAATGTTCCCGAAAAAGGGATTGGCTGCGGATTTGGAAGTGGGCATTTGACACCCGCCAGCAACCGGGACTGCGCATTGCCTAGAAGCTTCGATCGTCAGCATTTGCTTAGCTGCGCCGCCAGTCTGGCCCACAGGACTTTTGTCAATCAGGTCGGGAACGGCGCGGGAGACAGCCGAGAATCCTCCTTTTATGATGATGCCTTGACCTTTCCAACCTTCCGTCGCGAACTTTTTGAGCACGTTAACGGGAGTGGCTGCATCTTTGAGCTGAGCAGAATTTGCATCGTACAGCACGATATGCCGACATTGTCTCCAGCGGGCAAACTCAGCCCGATCTGCCTCCATTGTGAATGTATCGGCAAGCTTTTGGACGCCAAACGATGGTCGCTTCAACAGTGTAGTTGGAATGCATAGGTTCAACGCTCCTCGTATTCTGGAACTGGCGAAGTGAGGGAAGACTCGGAGATCCAAAAGGAGTATTTCGGTGGGGAGGGTCTCCATCAAGGCGGAAAGCTGCTGTGGCGTTACCATGGTGGGATTGTCCTTTCCCAAATTGAGGGGCAGCGTTTCTGCACGCTGTACCTTTCGAGTCGTGTCGATTTGCGGCGTGTGTAATTTGCTAGAAGGTAATGAAAGCCTGGCATGTTGGAGGTCGGCTACGGCAAGCTGAGACGGCGACATTGGCCCTGGCGAGCTGTTTCGTGGAATGTCAAAGTAGGACGGCTCATCAGGCTCTGCTCGGCCATCTCTTTGCCGTGGTTTCCCGCTGTTGTCGTCAGTGGATGGTTTGCGTGCTGAATAGGATGTGCGTGGTGAAACCAGGGGATCAAAATTCGAGTTGCTCGAGTGTCTGGATTGAGAAGGTTTGGCAAAGGATGAAAGGCTTCCGTGACTCAGATCGAATCTTTTGGTTTCCGATTGTCTTCGAAACGCATCGAATTCGTGATTTGCGTCGACCGGCGCAGTCCTCGTGGCTGGCGCCACGCTCTGCGCATGCGAAGACACATTCTCCCAGTTCTGGCGAGCATGTTGTCCTGCACTCGAGCCTGGCGGATCGGAGTCTCCACCCACAAGTATTCTAAAATAGCTGGGACTAGGGCTTCGAGGGTGCTGGGTGGTTTGCTGTTTGTATGCATGCGGCGTCAGCAGTGGTGACATGGCCTTGCCAGCCGATGAGGGCGTAGGCCCGCGAGGAGTAATGGAAGGTCGGGTGTGAGACGATCGACTAAGAGAATGAGAGTGAGTATGAGACGGTGACTTGTAGGCTGGCATTGTCGTGGTGGCAGCCATTTGTGTGGGGGGGGGGGGGGTTGGTGTGTGCGGTGCGGCGGACGACTGGCCGCAAGACGAGTGCCTCAGGGTAGTTTGTTGAAAGTAACGGCAACTATCGACGTCATACCGAGAGTGCACACGACAAGAGGGGAGCAAACAAACAATGGTGGCCTGAGGACTGACTTTGGAAAAAGATGATTTATGCACCCGTAGGCAGTGCTTTGAGAGTTACAGGCTGACTACCTCAGCTGATGTGAAGATGGGGGATGAAAGACGGCAATTATGACGTTGTTGGGGGCGAGGGCGGGCCCGGGCGCTTTGAAATTCGAAGGGTGGTCGCACACGCTTGCGCACTGCTGCAGGGGGCTTTGCTGGCTCAGGGAAAAAACTCTCGTGCGCAACGGTTCTAAAGTGCCGGGTGCTTTCTGTCTCGCGGTGTGAGTAATCCCGAGTACATAAGAGGCTTGCGCTGGATTGGAAATCCAACACGAACCTTCTATGGAATGGCAGCATTGACTGACACTGTGCACTCGGACGAAAGCTCATTAGAGACAATAGTCCTTCTGTGTTGTGCAAGCCTAAATGTCGATTGACTTTGCCCTTTTTCCGTCAATGGTGTACATGGGGGGACCCTTGAACTGGCGATCAACCGCCAATCCAGGCGACTTCGACACAGGCTCGATCGACGATCTTCCGGTCAATATATTCTGTTGCTGTAAAGAAGCATCAGGACGGCACATACAGGCCGCTGGGACCAGACGATAGATAAAAATCACCACCTTGCGGCATTCTGTCTCTGGTCGATGCCGAGAACGCCCCTGTGGGGCTCCGCCAAATGTTCTAGAAAGTCATGGAGCCTGGAAGGTCTGTGGTCGAGACCTCTACTACGGCTCGTCGCTGGAATGTGGGGGGGCTTGCGAGGCACCACTTACTCAAATCAGATATTGAACAATGCAAATGCCTCAATTCGGACGGGCTGCCCACTATAACTATACTAATCGCTGCATATATCGCTCAAATGCAGCTGGGTTTTCAGTCGATCCCATAAGCCACCGGTTGCATTTATCCGGAACGCATTCCGCTGGCTGCCCCGTACTCGCATGCGACCATCCCACATCAGATCTCAGATCTGAGGCGTTCTCAATGCTTTCGAGTTTCGAAAACAAGCTGATCTCAACTCCCGGCTTTTACATGCCGTGTCGCGATATCTCGGCTAGCAGAGGCAGCACAATTCCGGCATTAAAAACTTTTCGCTTTCCATATTGATTCTTTCTTTTCTTTGCTTCTTCGAACTCAAATACATCGTATCATCCGACCACTACCACATAGCCTGAATTATTTTATCAATCTGAACCTGCTAAGCTTTTACCCACGCGCTGCTCTCACGGCTGCAAGATGCTATTTAAGTTTGGAGCCGTATGCTTCCATGTGCAGTCATGGCACTTCTGTATTCTCCCATTCTTTATGATCATACCAATTCGGGGTGGCCCTTGCGGCCATTTGACGGAAGCTAGCCCCGTCCTCCCAGACCAAGAACACGGACAGACTTCATCCTGCGTAAACAGCCTCAACAAAAGCCCAAAGTCACACAAACCAGTGGATGCAATTTCCTTTTCAATTTACGTCAAGCCATGCGCTGGCAGTGGCATGGTTTCCTAGCCAGGGCGCTTGCAGGGGATCTCAACAAAAATCGAGCAGATATCAGGACAGATTTAGCAACGCGTAAGTTATCATGCCGAGTCTCCAGCATCTTCTGCTACACCGCGTGGGCGTCTGCGAGTACGTTATTATGATGCGCTTCTATCGGCGCTCTTCCGAGACCATTAACGTGGTAAGGTGGAATGGATCAAATTCAAAGCTCCCTAAAAAGCAGTGAAAAGTCCAGACTAGCCGGTATCCGTCAGTAGACGAGAGTCAAACTTTCTCTCGTTGAACCTCGAGCTTTTGTCGAAAAGTTTACAAGTCCAGGCATGCCTCAATGAGCATTCTACAAGTCCCTATCGACACCACTTTCATAGTAGTGCGATTCTAAAAAGCCTAGACTGTACATATTTCTTGGTACGCTGTAAGAGCTTGTTGATCGCGCTATAAGCTTATCGATCTCTTTCCTATCATCCTCGGAGCTTTAGGAGAACTCCTCAAATCCGGTCTCCGGTTGATGGGATTCTCCTTCATCTCCCTGAGATCTGCCAACTCCTCAGTAGCCTGTTTTGGCATAACGATTTAGAATGCGTCTGCTCGCACTGGCCAACATATTTTCCTTAATCGAAATGCTGTTAGTCCAATGAACAAGTGCTTCAGTAAATATGACTCACTTGATATCAACGAATGCAATCTCGCCGTTCGATGTCACCAACGTGCGTCCGATACTTGAAAGCAACTCGCAGGATCGAAGTGCCAAAAGGCTGCTGCATTTCCGAATCAATTCTTGCGATGGTGTAAGCGAGGCGGACCGGCCATAAATCTCATTGCTCTTCCTAGTCGTCGCTTTTGTAAAACCACTCAATCTTATCACAACCTCCCATCCGGTTCGCCCTTCCATCGCTCTACCCGCTTCTGCTCCCAGTTATCCAAATCCTTCGCCATCAGCTTCTGCAACCCAGTCATCAGTAATCGCACCCCCAACACTCTGCCACCGTCCGGCATGAACTTACATAATACTCATCCCTCTCGGTTGTTCCACCTTTTGTCACTTTCCTCCTCCTGGGATTATAGTTCACTTCTTCGTCCCCAAGGCCTTTAAGTCCTAGCTCCATTGCCTCTCCATGTGTCACAGCTCTATTTTTGCGGTCGTGGCGCTCGTAGCGTAAAGCAGTGGCAGGCGTGAGGAGAAATGAGGATGCGACGATGACGGAGATGAAGGGCAGACCGAAGAGGAGAAAAGGGTGGTTTGCGAGGTGGCGCCGGTAGGTTGCGCCAATGCGCTCGCCAAGAGACGCAGCGGAAGACGAGGTAGAAGGGCGGAAAGGTTTTGATTGGAACGTCGGCATGCTCGAGGTCTCTTAGGAAGGACTATGGTGTGTCTCCAGTAGTTGATCTTCAAAGTGCCTCGAATGAGCAGAGCTTTTGGCGACTACGCTAGTTAGTGACGTAGGAGGCTTGGCGCGAAGGACCCATCAGGCTGTACGTTGTAGCACGCATTGAGTAACTTCCATCATTCCCTTTCGAGCTCCTCGTTACACTGATTGGAGATCGGATATCCCCTAGACTGCCAAATGATTGGGGCTTGCTGCATCCCTCGGCAATGCTTAACCCCAAATACGTCGTAAAGCCAGGTCACACTTTTCGAGTTCGCGTTTTCAGGCGCAGAGAAAATCCGGTCAGTAAGAGAGTGCCATTCGATCAGCTCAACATACTCGGCTAGCTTTGCTACCTCGCATCACAACGTCCAGCCAGCTTTGGATAAGGGGCTTGTATTTCAAAAAAGTTGGCGGCGCTTGCGTTGTGAGTGCTTGATCGGTCCTAGCGATATTAGGCAGCGACGTTTTGGTTACACCTCAGCCTCCGCTCCGCGTCAGCCACAATTTCCTCCCCTCACAAAAGGACTGGCCGAGGAATTGAAAAATATCTGTTCATACCCCTTCGATGAATTGGCTCCCCTTTCACATTCCAATTGTGCGCAAAGGAGTTTGAGCACGAGTAACAAGAGTGGTAATTTGGGACGCTCTAATACGGTTTTCGCACTGGGACGAATTCAACTTGGATTGGATTTGGTGGAGACTGCTCTAAACAGGCGATCCTATCTATTTCCATTTGTCAATAATCACAATGAGTGGTAAAGGCACATCGGAACCTAATCACACGGCCTACCACCCCGCCAACGAGGTCCAAGATGGCTATCAACATATCACCACACCTCCGCCATACTCTAGTCCTTCCGCTCCCTCAGTCCTCAACTCTTCCGCCCCACGGCTGTTTCCCGGCCTTCCAAACCTCAACTTTGCTCTTTATTCGCCGGCGTCCTTCAAGCTCTCCACAGACGAAACAACGATTACATCGCGCAAGCCAGAACTTAGCACCTACCCGGCTGCCCTGAACTCACTTATGCAGTCTCAGGCAACAATTCCACCAAAAGCTCAAATATGTGTCAAGGGTTCGAGGCCAAGCGGCCATGTGGATTTCGATCTAAAGCTGAACATGATGTCGTTACTCGTTGGCCACAGTGACCATACAGAAAGATGGAGCTACCTTAAAGTCATTGAGGACGGCGAGGTAGCTTATCGCGGTGACTGGAAGGAGAGCAAGGAGCCGAGGCTCTCAGGCGGCATTGATGCATGGGTACAGCGATATTGTGAGGATAAGGCGGCCATCAAACAGTCAGTCCATGCCCGCCTCTAGTGAATTGAAATCTTCGGGCTCAGTCTTCCTAACACAAAATAGGTTCACAGTTGAGCGTACAGTCGCCAACTGGGATACGGAATACCTAGAGGGTCGTTTGCGCGCCTTGATAGCCTCCACAGGCTATCGGAATCAAGTGACGATCACCTTTCCAATGACACATACGAAAGTCGTGGTACAATCTCCAGATAAAGTCAACAGGCTATTCACGAATGTACAGAGCTTGTTTACAGGCACGAAGAGATACGAGGTCGTCAAGATCGTGTGGCCTTATGCGTCGGTACCACCGGGCGAAGATGATCGGAAATTTGCTGTACAGAGTGAAGAGAGTTGGTGGAATGACTGGAAGGATGCGATCAGACATGCTATCGTGAGCGGGAGGAAAGGGTGGGTAACGGTAGAGGATCGGTTGGAGTTTTTAATGGCACCTGACAAAGACAAAGGGAAGGTGAAGAATTGGGATTCGTTCTAAGCCAAAATTGGTCGTATCGCTTTTTGCATACGATGTTCCGCGTATCCCAGTGCTACACTTTCAACTTCGATGGGGACTGGGCGCAGGATTCGGGAAATAGCTTACCGCGGCACTAATTAGGCAGTGAGATACCATTCCTTCAGATCTACAATTGATCTTCCTTCTACGAATGCAAAACGAACAGCTCCACTTTAGCAAAGGAGCGCAACATGTCTCCGAATATATTCAGCCCAGCGTCCTCATACTTCAGTACTTACTGGGGACCACCGACATCTCTCTCGAAGTTAGTCGTCCCCATGCCCTTGACCTAGGTTGTGCTGGAACAGAAACGCTAACATTGATCCTTAGCTCTGCGAAGAAGTGAGCATCTGTGACACCGTGAGGCTACATTTGCTAAATCGAAGCTATTGCTCTCGCCATGGTTGGCGTGATTTCCGGGACCTGCCACGCGATGTTGAAAGGATCTGCTGGGCTTGCAACACTCTTGGCGGTAGTCGTCATCAAATGCTGATGATCAACCCCCCCAATGATTACAGGAGACCAAACCTCAATGCTGGTAGGAGCAGCCGTTGTCCTCCAACGCGTACTCACCCTCACTTGGAACCCGTCCTTCGTATCGCAATTCAACGTCGCCTTCAATTCGATCCTGGCCTAGCAGTTACTGTCCGCCTATTTGTCGAATATAGTTCGCTGTTGGAAATTGTGTTTGCCGTTATGATCCAAGCGATGTGCTTTCTGACGGTCCGTCGTGTCGACAAGGCAGATGACGCACTCCGGATTCATGGGAGGGTTCAGGCGAGCATCGGAGCGGGTGAGTCGGTCACATGTGTGGGAGGTATTGTACTCTGAACGACTAAGACAAGGCATCAGCCACATTCGTCGCTGGCTATGCACTGTGGTGGATCAATATCCTACTCTGTACCAAATTGCGAAATTTGGAGGCCCAAATTGGTCTGCCTTGGGCATTCGTCCTGGAGCTTCATGCATGGTAAGTCCAGCTCCGTTCCTCTTCGGAGTCCAAAGCAGTGCTCAACCAGTGAAGGTAGCATGTTTTGGCTGTAGTGGGCGTTTACTGCTATATCGACCTAGCAGAGGAGTTCGGGATCGCCATTTAATGAACAAGTCCACAGCTGGAGTGAAGAAAGATGGTCAGCGCAAACAACAGGTCAATTGTGTTGCATTACAGCTTAAAATGCTCTGTAATATGCGACGGAATAGTGGAGGGTTGATAGAATATGTAACTACAATGCGATCACTGAATTACACCCCTCACCATCCTGCACCGTCCATCCATCCTTTCCCCGAGACTCTTTACGGTATTTCGCAACTTTTGAAAGATCCTGCCCGAATGTCGAGTCCGTGAACCTAATACCCACAACAGAACGGTAACCTGAAGGTGACTGCCGAATCATTCCATAACTCTTCGTGGCAAATGCTGCCATTACGGTTTAACCATTTTTGATGTGGCATCCCGGCCCGCTTAAATGACTCACAAAAACCAATCTATCGCCAATGGACATAATCCCTACATGATATTGGTTTCCACATGGATATCTATTGTAATAGCGCTATTCATTGTGCCCAATGCATCAGTCCAACGCCTGTAGACTCCTACAATGCCAGGCCTAGAACTCCCAGAACGCACTTTTCCTCCAGCACACTGGCGTCCGCCAGCTTACGACGCGGACACCAATGGGATACAGCTTAACACTGATAGATCAATAGAATCACTACCATTGGAGTCAGGTCCTACGGAAAGCCGTGCCCACAATGCACCGCCACCAACTATCGTCGTTGCTGCGATCTCTGTCAACCGCCGGGCCGTCATGATAGTCATAGCTTCCTTCCTCCTGACATTCACCGGCTGCGGGCTGAATTTCGCCTTTGGTGTCTACCAAGAACTCTACGAGACCCCCGTTGGCCCCTTCCACGGCAATGTCAGCCCAGCCGAGATCGACCTCATCGGCACTCTCGCCGTATCACTAATGACCATCGGCGCCCCGTTCGCGTCAGCGTGGACTAGGATCTACAGCCCGCGCACAGTCACCCTGGCGGGGGGGATTTTGTTCGCTGTCGCTAATATCCTCGCCAGTTTCGGAACGACGCTGTGGCACTTCATCCTAATGCAAGGGCTTCTGTTGGGCTGTGGGACGTGCTTGTCATACATCCCTGCCGTCACCGTCGCTCCTGGCTGGTACGACCAGCGTCGCGGTCTGGCAATGGGAATCATTCTCAGCGGGACAGGGGTTGGAGGTGTGGTTTGGGCACCGCTGCTACGCTTTCTCAATACGGCGATTGGCTTCAGAAACACCATGCGCGCTACCGGTGTGCTGGCTTTCATACTCATTTCCCTGTCCTCTCTAGTCTTGAAGTGGGAGCATACTGCAGATCTCCAACGAAAACAAGAAAATGAGACCCGAGCCGCCAGGCAGCGGAGGTTCAACATCCCACTAGTCAATTGGAACATTGTCCGCAGTCGCACCTTTGCTGCGCAGGCAACAGGTGCTATCCTGCAAGCTGCCGCTTACTACACGCCGATTTACTTCTTCTCGTCGTATGCGCGGACATTAGGATACAGCGATATCGCTGGCGCGAACTTCATCGCCCTCAGTAATGCCTCAAGTGCCTGTGGGAAGGTCTTTCTTGGCTTTCTGGCAGATCGCTATGGTAGGCTCAACGCGCTCGTGCTCTGCACAGTCGTAAGCGCCATGTCGACCATCGGCCTCTGGCTGCCATCAAGCGTCCTTCAGAACCAGCACATCAGTCGAGGACTGTTTCTGGCTTTCAGTTCGATCTACGGTATCACTGCCGGGGCGTATGTCTCCCTCTTCCCAACTGCACTCGCGGAACAATTTGGCGTGCAAAATTTTGCCAGTATCAATGGGCTACTATACATGATCCGAGGGATTGGCACGCTTGTCGGCACTCCTGTGGCTGGCTCGTTGATCCACAGACATTCAAGCACGTCAAGCCATCTCGCGTCAAGCTTTGAGAGAACCAGTCTGATGGTGGGTTGTCTGCTTTTCGGCGCAAGTATGGCTGTCAGCTGGGCAAGGATCGAAGCTGGGGCTCGCGCTCACTGGCCGTGGAAGATGTAATGATCAGAGCCTAAGACAGCTGGAAAATTCCCTTTGCGTCTTACGGCGACAGCACCCTGGGAAAGGGGTTTAAGTTATTTGGCTCAGATAGCATACAATCATTCTATTTCATCCCTTCTCGACGTATGATATCCTCTGTTGGCCTGCATTCCCACGAGCATATTCTCGACGCGCACTTAGCAATCACTCACTCATTTTACCTTGTAGAATTAATAATCACGTGTTAGAGCATGCCAAGTCCAACAACGTAGCCAAAGCCAAAGGGCGGGCCTGGCGCCCCCCTCTTTTGAACGCCGTGATAGAAGATAGGGATTTTTTCTCGAGCGTTAAGTCTATGCATCAGGGCATGCACCCCAGTTGTCATTGCTAGACTATGATCTAGTCATTATGCTCCGCAGGCGAGTGGCCTGCTGTTCTCCTGTTATAGTCTGAGTGCCCGTCTACCCACGTGTGCTCTAACGTCACGATTTCGGAAAGACATATTTGATTCCGTGCCTTTGGGCATGGGATACATTATTATGTCATAGGTGAACTATATCTGCGCCTCAGAGCAGGCGACCAGAGCCCAGAATTGAATAGAATGGGATTGATTTGAAATCCTACGCTTGAAGGTCGCTTAATCGACCTGCGAGCATCTATCAACACACACATCTAACATGGAAACACAAGACAGATTTTTAAGGTGGGACTAGTGTGTTGTGAGTCAACGGCAGCGGCAGCCTTCAAAAGTTCCGCACTGTTGATCCCACTTCCATGTCGCATCGTCCCTTCTCGCGCCCTTCAACTTGAAACCTGACCCTATCGACTATCGGTTGGCCGTTACGCGTTCTCTTTCTTCACTGACGTTACTGCTGCAGCTACTCGCTCCTACTCTCTGCCTCCCTTCTCTGCCTCTCTTCCTCCACTTCTCTAGCTACGCCTCGCATCCCGCCGTCCTATTTGTCGCCATGAGCACCCTTCTAGAATCTAAACCCAACCAGACTGAGCTAGGCTCTCAGGCCGGCCAGGCGAAGCTCGTTACAAATGATCCCACAACCGAGGAGATGGCAAATTGGGATGAGGACGAGCTACTCCAGTGGATCCAACAAAAGGTACCGCAAGTGCTCGATGATAAAAATCTTGAGAAATTCAAAGAAGCGTGTATTCCCGGGAAGGTCTTCTTGATGTATGCTGGTAACGAGGAGTTCTTCGAAAAAAAATGCAAGCTGCCTGTTGGGACCAGTTCGGACCTCGCGGATCTGGGGGAGGAGGTCAAGATGAGTAAGAAGAGTAAGCACTACCTTTCATGTTATGGATTTAACTCAGACGGCTAGCTAACAGTGTCGCAAGGGGACAGCGGGCAGGCTGGCCTTGAAGAGCGGTCCGACACTACCTCCCAAAAAAGGCGTTCAGGCAGCCAAAGAAAGGCTGGTCAATCTCCGAATCAGAAACGTCTCCGGCTGTCACTCCTTCAAGGATCAGATTTCATCTACGAAACCGAATCCGCCGAAGTGCGTTGTATGCTCTCCTTCCACTCCTGGCTTGTGTCTAAATAATGGTGTTCCAGTACCGCAAGCGTCCATTTTTTCCAGGGAACGCAGGGTTTCTCAACTTCTTCAACGAGCCCAGCGCTATTATTGCTGATAAAACCCACTTCATCCCTGTTTTGGAAGAGAACCCCTTCGAATACACGTTCCTCCGTCCTCGGGGCTGGGGAAAGTCCACATTTCTCAACATGCTCACCGCGTACTATGATGTCAACACAAAAGATTTGTTTGAGGATATCTTCGGCCGACTTTATATTGGCAAGGCACCGACAAAGTCTCGCAACTCCCATCTCATTCTTCGTTTCAACTTGGAGACAATTACAACACTTGGATCTCTCGAGGATATCAGGCGGAGCATCTGTTGTAACATCTCTCACACGCTGCATTGGTTCCTGCGTAAATACCGGGACATACTTGGTGATGCGTTACCGGAGGAACATATTATTCCCAACTCTGCCGCGACTTCACTTATGAATGTCCTGGTAAGTAAGTTTGCAGCTGACGTTTACCGCGGCACTAAGTGCGGTAATAGGATCTCATCCACCGAAGTGGCTTTACCGCTTTCGTTGGCGTCGACGAGTACGATACCCCGACCACCACTTGCTTAATGGCTGATTTGCGCGACCGAAAGTGTTTATCAGAGCGTAGCCAAATGATCGGCTGGCTGGAAGCCCTTCTCAATTCCGAACTCTTTGCCGTGATACAACAATCTTGTGGCAAATCTGTGGCGAAGTACTGGGTTACCGGGAGGCTTCCGGCTTTCCGTGATGGGATCAGCCCTCTGACGGCTACGCGGCTAATCTCGTTTCAGGAGCAGTACCAGTCCTTGTGCGGATTTACACAGGAGGACGTTGATGCGATTGTCATGCGGGCCTTACGCGATTTTCCGGAGAATGAGCGAATCTCTACTTTGGCCTTCCTCAAGCGTTGGTACAACGGTTACATGTTCAGCCCTACCTCATCCGGCTCCGAGAACCTCCTCTTATACAACCCGCAAGTAATTTTCGCTCTCTTGCGCAAAATGGTTTTCGGCCCGACGCCGCTAACTTGTATCGATCTGGCTGCTTCCATGCACACTGCGAAGGTGTTATCAATAATAGGTGAGACCGGGCTCGTCACGATTAGCGACTTCATCGGTATGCTCTACTCAAAAGCAAACGCAGGTATCTTGAGCGAGTTTTCCTTGGCTGAATTTATGTGGGAACAAAATAAGCGGTCAAAGGATGTGATCTGGTCTCTCCTATACTATCATGGGGTCGTGACTTTCTGTGAGGATTCAGACTGTCAAGGGGGAACGCGTAG
>Ga0335072_10002835_pt1 | contig 26586 bp, 19 predicted proteins | sample Lox_Sample_21_FD_206725 | JGI IMG/M metagenome (GOLD analysis project Ga0335072, IMG submission 206725) | Soil microbial communities from Loxahatchee National Wildlife Refuge, Florida, United States - Lox_Sample_2.1 | ecosystem: Environmental > Terrestrial > Soil > Wetlands | place: USA...
CATTGCGAACAATGATTTGCCCGTTGGCCTTATCGCGAAAGAAGAGTTGCGCCAAGCCAGTGATGACGAGCGGGTAAATCAGTCCCAGAAGGATGGTCATGGCGATGGTCATCAGAACCGCTGTAATCAGATTTTTCTTCATAGGTTTCTCAAGCCAGCTTCACGGCCGTAATGATCATGTCGATGAGCTTGATGCCAACAAACGGGGCAATCAGCCCGCCCACTCCATAAATGAACAGATTTTGCCGCAGCAGTGCCGCAGCATGCATGGCGCGATATTTCACGCCTCGTAAGGCAAGCGGAATCAGGGCGATGATGATCAGCGCGTTGAAGATTACCGCCGAAAGCACGGCGGATTCGGGTGTCTTCAGATGCATGATGTTCAGCGCGTTCAAGACCGGGAAGGTCCCGGCAAACATCGCCGGGATGATCGCGAAATATTTGGCTACGTCGTTGGCGATGGAAAACGTGGTGAGCGCGCCGCGTGTCATCAGCAACTGCTTACCGATTTCGACGACCTCAATCAGCTTGGTCGGATTGGAATCAAGATCGACCATGTTGCCGGCTTCTTTGGCGGCCTGCGTGCCGGTGTTCATGGCCACGCCGACATCCGCTTGAGCCAGCGCCGGAGCGTCGTTGGTGCCGTCGCCGGTCATGGCGACGAGTTTGCCGCCGGCCTGTTCGCTGCGAATCAGTTTCAGCTTGTCTTCCGGCGTGGCTTGCGCCAGAAAATCGTCGACGCCGGCTTCGCGGGCAATTGCCGCCGCGGTCAGCGGATTGTCACCGGTGATCATCACGGTGCGAATTCCCATCTCGCGCAGTTGCGCGAAACGATCGCGAATTCCGCCCTTGACCACGTCTTTCAGATGAATGACCCCAACCGGCTTCCGATTTTCGGCGACAACCAAGGGCGTTCCGCCCGAGGACGCGATTTTCTCCACTACGGCGCGGACTTCGGGCGGCATGCCGCCGTTTTGTTCTACATAACGCGTGATCGCGTCCGCGGCGCCTTTGCGAATCTCACGGCCATCAAGATTCACGCCCGACATGCGGGTTTGCGCCGTAAACGGAATGAACTGCGCTTCGTGGCTGGCGAATTCGCGTCCTCGCAATTGATATTTCTCTTTCGCCAGCACGACAATCGAGCGCCCCTCGGGAGTCTCGTCGGCCAACGATGAAAGCTGCGCGGCATCGGCCATTTGCTGCTCGGTCACTCCCGGCGCGGGCAGGAATTGGGTCGCCTGGCGATTGCCGAACGTGATCGTCCCTGTCTTATCGAGAAGCAATGTATTTACGTCGCCGGCAGCTTCCACGGCGCGCCCCGACATTGCGAGGACATTGTGCTGCACCAGCCGGTCCATGCCAGCGATACCGATCGCGGAGAGCAATCCGCCGATGGTGGTTGGAATGAGACAGACCAGAAGCGAAACCAGCACGAACACCGTTTGCGGAGATCCCGAATAGATGGCGAACGGCTGCAGGGTGACGACCGCGAGCAGAAAAATGATCGTCAGCCCGGCGAGGAGGATGTTGAGCGCGATCTCGTTTGGAGTTTTCTGGCGCGCAGCTCCTTCAACCAGCGCGATCATGCGATCCAAAAAAGTTTCGCCGGGATTGGATGTGATCTTTACGCGGATATGATCGCTGAGAACACGCGTGCCGCCGGTGACGGCGGAGCGATCGCCGCCGGCTTCGCGAATGACAGGAGCGGACTCGCCGGTGATGGCCGACTCATCCACCGACGCGACGCCTTCCACAATTTCTCCGTCGCCGGGAATCAGCTCACCAGCCGAAACCGAAACCATGTCTCCGGCGCGCAACTTGGCGCTGGGAACTTGCTCGATCTTGTCGTCACATGTGTAGCGCTTTGCGATGGTTTCCGTGCGCGCGCGGCGGAGGGTATCGGCCTGCGCTTTGCCGCGTCCTTCGGCCATGGCTTCGGCGAAATTGGCAAACAGCACCGTGAACCACAACCAGAGCGTGATCTGTAAGTTGAAGCTGAAGGCCGCATGTGGATGCAGCACCAGCAGCACGGTCGTGATCACGCTACCGATCTCGACTACGAACATGACCGGATTGCCCATCATGTTCCGGGGGCTCAGTTTTAGCACCGAACTCCAGGCGGCGCTGCGAACAAGTTTCAGATCCCAAACCGATTTGCGATGGCTCGACATAGTTTTAGAAGGTCTTTCCAATATTCAGAAGCAGGTGTTCAAGAATCGGCCCCAGGCTCAGGGCAGGGAAGAACGTCAGCGCGCCCAGAATCAGGATCACACTGATCAGGAGAAACGTGAACAGCGGAGTCGTGACTGGGAACGTGCCCAGCGACGGCGGCACATATTTTTTCTGCGCCAGATTGCCGGCGATTCCCAGCATGGGGATGATCATAAAGAAACGCCCGACCAGCGTGGTCATGCCGATGGCAGCGTCGTACCAGAGCGTGTTGACTGTCAGTCCGGCGAAGGCCGATCCGTTATTGCCCGCGCCGGATACGAAGGCGTAAAGAATCTGGGTCAGTCCGTGCGGCCCGGGATTGGTGATGCTGGAAGTCCCAAAGCCGCGCACGACCGAGATTCCGGTGAGACAGAGAATGATCAGCGGAAACACCAGCGACACAAGCATCGCCATCTTCACGTCGTAAGCTTCGATTTTCTTGCCCAGATATTCCGGGGTTCGTCCGACCATGAGGCCGGCGATAAAAACCGCCAGCACGATGTACACGAGAATGCCGTACATGCCCGAGCCGACGCCGCCGAAGATCACTTCGCTCAGCATGATGTTGACGAGTGGGACCATTCCGCCAAGCGGCGTATAGGAATCGAACCAGCTGTTGATTGCTCCGCAGCTGGCATCGGTCGTGGCCGTGCCAAATAGGACGGAATCAGAGATGCCGAAGCGAACTTCCTTGCCTTCCATGTTTCCACCCGGCTGCAAATTCCTGACCTGCTGTTGCTCGACGGCCTTGGGAAATAATGGATTGCCCCTGGCTTCGGCCCAGTACAAAACCGTGACGCCGCAGAGGAACAGAATCGCCATCGCCGACCAAACGGCCCATCCATGCGCGTTCGAGCCGGTCATGCGGCCGAGGGTGTACGTCAATCCCCCACCTATTGCAAAAATGCAGAACATTTCAAACATGTTCGTCAGCGGAGAAGGATTCTCGAAGGGATGTGAGCTATTCGCGTTGAAAAATCCTCCGCCGTTCGTGCCGAATTCCTTGATGATCTCCTGCGAGGCAACAGGCCCTTCCGCGATGGTCTGCGTAGTGACCGTATCCATGACCGGCTTGCCACTGGCGTCGACGACAGGTTTCCCATCGGCGCCGACGCGCTGGACCTGCTGCGGCTCAAGCAGCTTCACCGTGTCGTAGGGATGTAGATTCTGCACCACGCCTTGCGAGACCAGAAACAGTGCGCCGACGACGCAGAACGGCAGCAATACCCACAGGCAGCAGCGGGTGAAGTCGACCCAGAAATTTCCCAGCGTCCGCATCTGCCGCCGCGCGATGCCGCGAATGAATGCAATCGCCAGCACGATGCCGGTAGCAGCCGAAGTGAAGTTGTGAAAGGCGAGGCCGGCCATCTGGGTGAAATAGCTCATCGTGCTCTCGCCCGAATACGCTTGCCAGTTCGTGTTCGTCGTGAACGAAGCCGCCGTGTTGAAGGCCAAATGCTCGGGCGTGACTCCCGCAAAATGCTGAGGATTGAAGGGCAGCCAATACTGAATTCGCTGGATCAGATACAGCACCAGCATTGACACCGCGCTGAACAGCAGCATGGCGGTGGCGTATTCGGTCCAGTGCATCTCGTGTTTTTCGTCGACGCCGGTGACGCGGTAAATCACGCGCTCCACCGGCCGCAGCACGGGGTCGAGCAATGTGCGCTCGCCAGCGAAGACACGCGCCATGAAAACTCCCAGCGGTTTCGTGACGGCGAAGATCAGCGCCAGAAAGACGAAGATCTGTACCCAGCCATTGACGGTCATTTCAGAATTTCTCCGGACGCAACAGCGCGTAGAACAAGTACACCGCGGTCAGCGCGCTGATGACGAGCATGATCAAAGATTGAAGGTCCATAGTTTGTCCTATTTCACACGATCGCAAAAATGCACGTAGGCGATCGACAACGCGAAAAACGCGATGGTTACTCCGACCCAAAGAACGTCCTGCATAATTCATCTCCGCAAGTGCAGTTCAGAAAATGCCACACGGACCGCGAACGCGTCCGAAGTTTACCAATACTTACCGGATCTAGAACCCGGGCGCCTCTTCAGACTTTCGGCGTCGACCACGATCAGTTTCTCGCGCCGGCGATGCACATACGCTCCCGGCGGCAATTGCCGAATCCTTCTCGCCCGTCGAACTTTCAGATCTTCTTGTATCAGAGCGTACAACACTGACAACAGAAATATGAGTGCACCTGCGCATAGCATCAGCATGATGATCCGGGGTGCATCCAGAGGGCTCATGTGCAGGTTGAGAGTCTCTACAGGGATTGCACTATGCCAGGCGTAAGACTGCAATCAAGAGTTCATAAGGAGTTCGTAAAGAAGATTGGACCTATTTCGGAAGGGCCCGCTGTTTCTCGCGCCTTACTCTTCCCAATCCACCGAATACACGTCCTGACTGCCGGTGTCGCGCAGCAGGAGGGGAGAGTCGTCGGGAGTCAGCGCCAAAGCGGTGCCGTATCGGCCGGTCGTAATCATGTTCGTCAAGTCCGCGACGGGTTCCACTTTGTGGTCGCGTACACGAATGCGAACGATTGCTTCTTTCGCGCTGAAATCCTGCAAGTATATGTACTGGCCATCGTGCGACCAGCAGAGCCAGCCCAGCGACCCGGTAGAGAGGGGAGTCCACTTCCGGGTGGCGAAATCGAACAACAGAACGGTTTTCGAATCTCCCGAAAAAGCCGAGAGATAGTGCCCGTCCGGCGACCAGCGCGGCGAATACAGCCCTTGGGAGCCGGGCACGTCGGAAACTTTTTGGCTTGCGATATCAAGGATGTGAATCGCCGACGACGGATCATTCGACTCGCCAGCGAAAATAATCTTGGTTCCATCCGGCGACCAGTTGGGATCGAGTTGTTGCGAGCGATCTTCCGGCAGAATGAGTTGCGGAACGCCGCCGTCCGGCGAAATCTCATACATGCGGGCGGGCTGGTCGGCGGTCGGACCGAATTCGAAGAAGATGATCTTCTTGCCGTCGGGCGACCAGCGCGGCAGCACGGGATACATTGGCGGATAGGTCAATTGCAGTCGCTGGCTGCCATTGACTTTGCTGCGCCACAGCGCGCCATCGCGATAGGAAACGTAGGCGACCCACTGGCCGTTCTTGGAGAAGTCGACGAATTCCGCCGAGATTCCGCCTAGATACGGCGCGAACTGCTTCGACTTCGCATCGTAACGCGTAAGCTCGCCGCGAAAAATGCGGCCAATCAGAAACAACCTTTTGCCATCTTTGCTGAGAAGCGGGGAAGACAACGTGAGCGGGCTGGATGTCAGCTGCACCGGCTTGGGATTGCGGTGGAATGTATCTCCGGTCTTCGGCAACGCCCAGATCTGGCCCTCGGACTGAAACACAAAGAATTTGCCATCGGGCGTCCAGCGTCCGCAGCATTCGTTGGGGGGATTGTGCCAGCCGGAGAGAATGCGGTGTAACCCCGTGCCGTCGATCCCGACCTCCCACTCCATCTGCTGACCCACAGTTCCCGCAGTCTCTGAGGAATCAAAGCGCAAGTGGCGGGCGTCGGGAGACCAAGTCACGTTTAGAATATCGCCGTGGACCTCCGCCACCTTGCGGGGGTCGGATCCGTCTGCCTTTGCCACAAACAGATCGCGCAGATTGGTAAAGGCAATCAGCTTGGCGTCGGGCGACCAAGCCGCGGTTTCCGCGACAAAATTGCCTAACCTGCGTGGCGATCCTCCGAGAACTGGGTAGCTCCACAGCGGTCCCTTAGGTGGGGCTCCCTGGCCGTTGACGACAAGAATTTCTGATCCATTCGGCGACAAGTCTACGGGAGTGATGTCAACCGCCGGCAGGCTCCCGAGCTTGGAGGCTTCTCCGCCCGTAATCGACATTTGCGCCACACCACGCGACCGAAAGTTGCCTTCTCTCTCCTCGCCGAGGCCGAGATAAAGCCGCGTACCGTCGGTGCCTATCAATGATTTCGGGTGCCCGTCGTGTGTGAGTTGAACGTAATTGCCAATGTGGGGCGCAGGTTGAGGCTGCAAGAACCAATAGGCCGAAATCGCAACCAGAGCAATCACGACAATCGCCAAATAAAGGCGGTTCGAGCGCTTCGGTGGTTCCTTCGGAGTCGGATGAATAGCACTCGCACTCGAAGTGCTCGGATCGAGCAGAGCCTCGAGCGCGAACGCCAGGTCGGAGGCTGAGTGGAAACGCCGCTCTGGACTTTTCTCCAGGCAACGGCGCACCACGCGCTCCACGCCGGCCGGCGTGTAAGGCGAAAGCTGTGAGATAGACGGGGGCTCTTCGTTCAGAATCGCGCTAACGGTATCGGCCTCGGTCGGCTTCTGGAAGGAGCGCGTGCCCATGACCATTTCGTAGAGAATGGCGCCGAAGGCGAAAATATCGGTGCGATGATCGGTCGGCTGTCCACGCAACTGCTCGGGTGACATGTAGCCGATGGTTCCGATGGCCACGCCGGGCAGCGTCACGGTGGGCGACTGACTGATACTCGACTCTTTCCGCTCCGCCATTTTGGCCAGGCCGAAGTCGAGAATCTTGACCCGTCCTTCTTTGGTGACAAACAGATTGTCGGGCTTGAGATCGCGATGAAGAATGCCGCGTTCGTGCGCCGCAGCCAATCCCTGGGCGATCTGGATGCCGTAATCAATCGCCTTGCGCAAGGGCAACGGGCCGCGCCGCAGGGCTTCCGCCAGGGTTTTGCCTTCCAACAGTTCCGATACCAGGTAGGGCACACCCTCGTAATTACCCATCTGGTAAACAGAAAGAATGTTGGGATGGTTGAGAGCGGCCGCGGCTTTGGCTTCCTGCTCGAATCGCAACAACCGGTCCCGCGACGCGGAAGCAAAATCGGGAAGGACTTTGATGGCGACTTCCCGATCAAGGCGCGTGTCGCGGGCGCGATACACCTCGCCCATGCTGCCTGCGCCAACGGGAGAGAGAATCTCGTATTGGCCGAGCATGGTGCCGGGGGTCAGGGGCATGGACAGCCGACATTATAGACGGGCGGCGAGGACTTAAACCTGGTAAATGTCACCGCGAACGCATGCGCGCTAGACAAGCCGGGGGGAAATCGTCGGGGATGGCGGTATGGGTAATGCCGGCCAACAAGTGTTCAAACGCGGGTACGTTCCAGCACGGCAGTTTCGGCGGGTGGCGGGGCGGCGACAGAGGCGTTGGGTGGAACAGCAACTTCCGTGCCCGCCGGTATAATGGGCCGTTTGATGGTGAAGCGCTGAATCTTGATTTCGCCGCGAGCGTATACGGCGAGTAATGCGTCCACGGCCCGGGGATCGAGCCGTTTGCCCGCGAGATTGCGAATGATCTGCAGGGCCTGCTCCGAGGTATGGGCTTGCTGATAGGGACGATTCGTCGTGAGCGCGTCAAACGTGTCGGCTACGGCAATCACGCGCGCAAGCAGTGGAATCTGATCGCCCATCAACCCGTAGGGATATCCGCGACCGTCGAGCGCCTCGTGATGCAACTCGATGCCGGGCAGCATCTCGGCGAGTTGGGTGACCGGACGCAAGATGTTTGCGCCCTTGGTCGTGTGGGTCTTCATAACTTCGAATTCTTCTTCCGTCAAGGCGCCGGGCTTCTTCAGAATGTGATCTTCAATGCCGATCTTGCCGACGTCGTGCAATTGCGCCGAAACCTGCAGGATCTCCATGAAGGTGTTATCGAGCTTCATTTCCTTAGCAATGAGCATCGAGTAGCGGGTGACGCGGTCGGAGTGGCCACGCGTGTAGGGATCCTTTTCGTCGACTGCGCCGGCCAGCATCTGAATCGATCCCATAAAGAGCGCGCGATTCTCTTCCGCGGCGCGTTTCAAGTCCTGGACAAAATGTTCAAGTTCTTCCGACATGGTATTGAACGTCTGGGCCAGTTCGCCGATCTCGGTGCGGCTGGCCAGATGCACGCGCTGCGAGAAATCGCCTTTGGCGAGGGCTCGACTTGACTCTGTGAGGATCTGCAAGGGGTTCGTAATTCGCCGTGCGGCAAAAATGCTGACCAGGATGCTCAGCAGGACAACTGCAATCGCCAGGAGGCGGGCGATGCGCTGCATATCGTAAACGTCGCTGTAAGCCTCACGCGTTGGTTTCTGCACGATGACGGCCCAGTCCAGGGAACTCACGGGGCTGTAGGTGCCGAGCATTTCAATGCGGTTCGAGCCGCTTTTGACAGTGAATTCCTTGGTTTCGGCGAAGAGCACCTTGTTGTCCCGCTCGACGAAGCTCTTCACGATTTCGAGGTTCTTCATGTCCTGACCGGTGGCGAACTCGGGGCTGGCCGCGGCTATCAGCCGCCCTTCGGAATCAACGACATAAGGGGTGAGCCCGCCACCGCTGATTTCGTGCAAGCGGGTGATAAGGAACTGCAGATCGACGACGCACGCAACCATGCCGAGGAATCGCGATCCGTACTTCACTGGAGAACTGACCAGGAATACCGTACGGGCATCCTTACCTTCGCCGACAACAAGGGCTTGTCCGTTATAGACACGGCCGTCACGCGCGGCCGCGTAGGCGCGTTCGAGTTCGCGCTGTAAAAAAACGTCTGGAGCAATGTTTCCCGAGAAGATGCCTTTGGCGTCGGAGTTCAGCAGGGTTGCGTATGCGATCTCGTCGGAAGAGGAGACGAAGTTTTCGAGGAGGGCGCGCAGTTCGGGGGCTTGAATGTTTTGGCCACCGATATCGCCGCCGCTGGTAACCTGGATCGCGGACGAAAGATTATCGAGCATGACGCGCAACGAGCGCTCATGCTGCGACAAATCATCAGCCAGGGAGCGTGTGATTGTATTTTGCAGTAATTGCTCGTTGGTCTTGAGGCGCTGGCGGTTGCTGGCCTCGACCTGTGTCGAATAGAAATACATCGGGACGGTGCTGATCGCGAGCAACACGCCCAGGATGACGTACAGAATCGGAATACGCGCGGGATTGGAATTGCCAGAGGACAAAGAGTTCCCTCAGTACAGTGCCGCTGGCCGATCCGGGGAGTGGCGGCCGAGTTCAAGGCATCACCAAAATTTTATCGGGGAAAGAACCGGTTCGGCGGAAAAGCGGCCTCAGCAGGCATTACGAAAGTACTACGCGGGATAGCACGACTGGTGCCGAAGGGATAAACGGCACAGTTTCCCCGCTTGCCCGGTCCCCAAAAACGATTGTCATCCTGAGGTGCCGTGCGTGAAGCGGACAACACCACAGTCGAAGGATGCCTGCCCACCCAGGGTGACAGAACTGTGCTTCGCGTTGGTCTGAAGCTAATCCAGCAGTTTTTTCAAATCCCTCCAGTGCACCAGCACTATGTGGTTGTCTTCCAGCTCTTTCTTAAATTCCGGACTCGTGACTACGTTGTAGTCGCGCTGGCGCCAGGCCGATCCGTAGTCGGGATGATCGACCATCACTGCCTGCATCTCGGCGTCGTCGTGACCGAGGTGCACGATCATCTCCGTCAGCCCGGGCTTCAGGTTCTTGATGGCATCGGCGTAAAACTTGCCCCAGGCCGCAGGCGCAATTCCAGGAGAAGCAATGACGACAGAATCGAGAACGATATCCTTGTCCGAGAGCTGCGACAACATCGCCGGAGGTACAGCGGGACTGCGTACGGCCAGAAACGGCAGCTTATACTCATGTGCCACTTTGATGTACACGCCGAACAAATCGGGCCGCGTAAACAGCGTTCCCATGTGGCTATCGAGATGAGTGGGATGAATTCCCATCGCCATGGCGCGCTCGACCTGCGCGCGAATCTCACGCTCCACTTCATCGGCCTTGATGTGCTGCGCCGCTACACCTTCATCGTTCCAAAAATATCCGGACGGGTCGAGAAGGCTCGGAACCGCCTGCTTCGATTCAACCGGTCCCCAGCGATACGTCTTCCACTCGCTGGTGAGCGTGAGATGCAGGCCGAGATCGGCGCCGGGATGCGCTTTCGCGTAATCGGCGACTTCTGTCAGCCAAGGGCAGGGAATCATGATGCTGGCTGAAGTGACCGCCCCCCGATCGAGTGCATCAAAACTGGCCGCATCCTGCGAGTGCGCCACGGCAAGATCATCGGCGTGAATGATCAACAGCTTCGCATCGCGCGGATAGCCGAGCCGCTCGGCGACGGTTTGGGATTGGGCGACTAGGCTGCTGACAAAAAGAATGGGAACTAAAGCAGCGAAGAAGTTTTTTGGCACAGAACCCTCCCGGTAGCATCAACAATTGTCATCCTGAGCGTAGCCGAACGAGTCGCGAAGCGAATCGCACCGCGCCAGTCGAAGGCTCGCTTTCGCGGTGCAGTGCAAGAGCCGCAAAAAGGGATTCTCATAGTCGCCGCCGCTCAGACCTCGCTCTTTCCGCTGCGAGTCATCAATTCGTGAATTGCCTGGCGGGGAGATTTACCCTCGTGCAGGATCGCGTACATCTGCTCGGTGATGGGCATCTCGACTCTGCGCGCGCGCGCCAATCCGACCGCCGCGGTTGTGGTGAAGATTCCTTCCGCGACCATGCCGTGCATGTTGGCAATGATTTCCGGGAGTTTTCGTCCGCGGCCGAGTTCGACGCCGACAGTTCGGTTGCGCGACAAGCCTCCGGTGCAGGTGAGCACGAGATCACCGAGCCCGGCGAGTCCGGCCATGGTTTCAGCCCGTCCGCCGCAGGCGAGAACCAGACGCGTCATTTCCGCGAGCCCGCGTGTGATGAGCGCCGCGATCGAATTGTGCCCCAGGTCGAGGCCATCGCAGATGCCAGCCGCGATCGCGATGATATTTTTCAGTGCGCCGCCCAGTTCCACGCCAACTACATCGGTGTTGGTGTACACGCGAAATGCCGGATCACTGAATTCCTGCTGAACGGTTCGGAGCAGCGTGTCGTTTTGCGATGCAATCGTGATTGCCGTGGGATCACCGCGGGCGACTTCTTGAGCAAACGATGGACCGCTGAGTGCTCCGATAGGAAAATCAAAGTCCCCACGCTGTCGCACGGAACGCGGCAAGGGTGGGGCACCCTCGCACTTCAGAACGTCGGCGATCACTTCCGTCATGCGCTGGAGCGAGCTTTCTTCCAAGCCTTTCGTGGCGCTCACGATGAGGGCTTGCGGCGAAATCAGCGGGCGCATGCGGGTGAATAATTCGCGGCAATGTTGCGAGGGCATGACGCTGACGATGATCTGCGCGCCGGCGAGAGCGATGGCGAGATCGTTGGTTGCGGTAACCGAGGCGGGAATCTGCCGGCCGGAAAGGAATCGTTCGTTGATTCGTTTCTGCGCGATCGATTCGCACACGTCTTTTTCGTGCGCCCACAATCGGACTTGGTGCGTGCTTTTGCGTCCCAGCACGATCGCGAGCCCGGTGCCCCATGCCCCTGCGCCAATAATCGCAATCTCGCTCATTAGCTGCGCGACCTCGGCGGCGCTGCTGCACTTTCAGAATTCCGCTTCGATCTAAATCGATGCTCGGTTCCGGCCGTCAGTCGGCGAATATTGGCGTGATGCCTGGAAATGATCAGCAGAGATGACATTGCCATGAATGCCAGCGCCCCCGGGCTGTTTCCATATTCATGAAAAACCCAAGCCAGAATGGGGAAGGCGGCAACGGCGATGATCGATCCCATTGACACGTAACGGAAGATCAACAGGACAAGAACAAAAATCGCCACGGCCACCAATACGGCTTTCGGGGCGATCAACGCAAACGATCCCAGTGCGGTTGCGACTCCCTTGCCGCCGCGAAATTTCAAAAAGAAAGAAAAGACGTGCCCGAAGACCGCGAACAGCGCGGCAAGCGACATCAGAAAATGCGGGGCTGCCCAAGGCGAAAACGGTGGCCCTGGAACGGAGAGATGTCTGGCAAACGCCACCGCAGTCGATCCCTTGGCAGCATCCAGCACGAGCGTGATCGCCCCGAGCACGGGAGATTTGCGGGCGACGTTAGTCGCGCCGATATTTCCGCTGCCGCTCTGCCGCACATCTTCATTGCGAAAGATGCGGACAAGAATATAGCCGAAGGGAATCGAACCCAGCCCATAACTTACGGCAGCAATGAGAATGATGGAGAACATTTGAGCCGAGGATAAAAGCTATCGCATCGCGGAGGAAGAAGTAAAACTCGGAGTTCTCACACGCTCCCTTGGCTCGAGCGGCTCGAGGAATGCCTCGGCGCCTACGCTTGCAATTCGAACTGCTCCAGCTTCGTGTATCTCGATCCTCTCGGTGAGAGCTGGCTCTGATACAAGAAAAACGCGCGAGCGGTCATCGTGCCAAATTCGGGCCCGGGCAGGGCTGCGAGTTTGTCCTGCAGGCGCAGAAAGACACGATTGGGGCGATCGCCTTTCATGTGGCGCGGCGCCCCTGATCCTCCGCCCGCCCGTGCGAGCGTCAAATGCGGGCTGAAGGCGCGTTGCTCTTTCGGAATCCCGAGCGTGGCAGTCTTGTCGTCGATCGCTGCGGCCAGCGAAGCTAGCTCCGGCCCGGCTTCCATGCCGACCCAAAACACGCGTGCAGACTTTGCCGTGGGGAAAAACCCGTAGCCGCGAAAATGAATTTGAGTTCCATGTGCGTTGATGGTCGCTAAAGTTTCTTTGATTCGTGCGACCGCGGCATCCGGCTGCTCGCCGATAAATTTCAACGTCACGTGCAGCGATTCCGGTTTGACCCAGCGCGCATCGGGAGCGAATCCCTGCAGGCCTTCGACGAAACGCGCAATGCGCCCACGGATTTCGTCGTCGATGTCAAGGGCAACAAAAAGACGCATGACAGAAACTCGCTAGCCAATCTCTAACTCTTTCGCCAGCGTCTTCCACTTGCTGTCGACGAGCGCTTTTGTCTTGGCGTCCATCATGATCTCATCCGGCCACGGACGGGTGAATCCTTCGCTCGCCCACTTGCGCGTGGCGTCGATGCCCATCTTCGATCCGTAATCCGGCAGGCGCGAGGCGTGATCGAGGGAATCGACCGGTCCAAGCGTGAATTGAATATCGCGTTCCGGATCGATATGGTTGAGGACTCTCAGAGTCACATCGGCGAGGTCCTGGACGTCGACATCTTCATCGACGACGAGAATGCACTTGGTGAACATCGCCTGGCCGAGCGACCAGATCGCGTTCATCACCTTGCGGGCCTGACCGGGATACGATTTCTTGATCGAGACGATCATCAGGTTGTGGAACACGCCCTCGATCGGCATGTTGATGTCGACGAGTTCCGGGATGGTCAGCTTCATGAGCGGCAGAAAAATGCGCTCGACTGCTTTGCCCATGTATGCGTCTTCCTGCGGAGGCTTGCCCACGATCGTCGCCGCATAAATGGGATCTTTGCGATGCGTAATGCAGGTGACGTGAAAGACCGGATAAAGATCTTCCAGCGAATAGAAGCCGGTGTGATCGCCGAAGGGACCTTCGGCGCGGAGTTCGTCGAGATTGATGTAGCCTTCGAGGACGATTTCGCTCGCCGCGGGAACTTCGAGATCGACGGTCTCGCATTTCACGAGATCGACCGGCGAGCCGCGCAGGAATCCGGCGACGAGATATTCCTCGATGTCAGGAGGCGCGGGGACGATGGAGCAGAAGGTGACAGCAGGTTCAGTGCCGATCGCAACGGCGACTTCCATCCTGCCGGAGGGCCGATCGCCTTCAGCCAAAACGCTGCCACCGGAACTGCGCGCCATGATATCGACGGCGGCCGATTTCCCACCTTTGCCAAAACCGGGCAAAGGCGGGGCACCCTCAGCGTTAGTAGACGCTAGATTGCCGGCCGCCATGCGCATGCGCTCGCGGGCGTGCTCGGCGGCCACTTTCTGCCGCTGCCAGTGCATGCCGGTCGTGCGTTCGTCATAAATCTGCATGCGGTACATACCGACATTGCGTTTGCCGGTGCGCGGATCGCGGGTGACGACGCACGGAAGCGTAATGAAGCGGCCGCCATCTTTCGGCCAGCATTGCAGGATGGGAAAGTCGAGGAGCGAAAAATTGTCGCGCTTGACCACTTCCTTGCATGGGCCTGTCGAGAGCGTGCGTGGGAAAAATTTGCCGGCCTCCGTGAGCAACGGCAGCATCTTGATCTTGTCGAGGAAACCCTGGGGCGATTTCACGTCCATGAACATACGGATGCGGTCGGCGACCTCGTCAAGCGACTTCACTCCGAGCGCGAGCCGCATGCGCGACTCAGATCCGAACTGATTGATCAACAGCTGCGAGCCGGGATAACTCTTGAGATTCTGAAAAAGCAGCGCGGGACCGCCGGCGTTCCACCCACCCTTCGCAAAAGACGCGAAGGATGGGGCCCCCGAACTTGATAAATGCGCCTGTCCCCAGATGTGCATTTTCGAGACGCGATCGGTAATCTCGGCGATCTCAAGAATCGGATCGGCTTCGGTTTGAATGCGTTTCAGTTCGCCGGCGCGTTCGAGCGCGGCGATCCATTGACGCAGATCGTCGAAGGGCAAATGTCTTCCTCGTGTATGCCCGAAGATTATACGGGATAGATCGTGCATACACTGGCCTGAAGCAGCCAAGCCGGTCTGCCGCGTCAAGTCAGTGAATCGCGCAGGCCCTAGGTCAGAGCTTGGCGCGCAGCATGCTGATCACGTCGTCGGAGGTCACAACGCCGACGAGTTTGCTCCGCCCATTGACTACGGGAAGCGTGAGCAGATTGTATTTGTCGAACAGCTCCGCAACGTCATTTTCGGGGGTCGTTTCGTGGGTGAGGATCAGTGGTTCCTGAGCGAGAGAGAGCATGGGAGTGGACGGCGGAACGAGAACAATGCGAGCCAGGGGCACGGCGCCGACCAGAGTTCCCTGAGAATCCACGAGGTAGATCGTACTTAAAGCCTCGACTCCGCCTTCGAACTCGCGCATCGAATCAATCGCATTCTGTACCGTCGCTGCGACCGGCAGGGCGAGAAAGTCGGTGGTCATGTGGCCGGCAGCGCTTTCTTCCTTGTGCTCCAGAAGTTCGACGACATCCTGCTGCGCCTCGGGCTCCATCTGGACCAGAATCTGTTCGGTGCGATCTTCGGTAAGTTCGTTCAGGAGATCGGCGGCGGCATCCGGGTCCATCTCCTCGACGATGTCGGCGGCGCGCCCCGAGTCGAGCGACTCAACAATGGATTTTTGAACCTTGGGCTCGACTTCCTCCAAAGCCTCGGCGGCAGTTTCCTCATCCAGAGTCTGAAAGACAGCCTGCCGCTCATCGGGGGCGAGATCTTCGACAATATCGGCGATGTCGGCCGGATGGAGTTTGGCCAAACCTTCGTGCGAAATGTTGAGTTTGACCCGCCGGGCGGGATCGGTCTCGATGACATCGACGAAATTCCAGGGGATCGTGTGCGGCGGAATTCTGCCGAGCAGGGCATGTACCGCGGAGCGAGGTGCGATGCCGCGCAGAAGCCGGCGAATTGCGCCACGGGCACCGACGTCGACCGAATGCACGCGTAAGACGGGATGTGCCTGGCCGGAAATCTTTTGGGAATCGACTTGCAGATCGACGTCGTTGACGCGGACCACCTTTCGTCCGTTGATGTCGATCACCTGCTGGTCGAGCAAATCGCGTTCTAAGAGGAACAACCCTTCCGTCCCATTGGCCGCGGGCCAATCGGCAACATCGGTCATCGCGCGTATCCCGCCATTGACTTGCGATACGGAGGTAAACGGAAGCATGCGATTGCCGGATTTTGTCTTAACGATCAGAGACGAGATGCGAGCGCGGTCCTCCCGCGGCGCGAGGGTTACTTCGCGCACCCGGCCACTCGCCGCGCCCGACGGATCATAGACCGTGGCGCCCAACAGTTCGCTAAGGGCAAGCGTGGTCATCCCGCCTAGAGAATAACCAAGTCTCGCGGCATTCGGCACGAGTTTTTGCGAAAAAATAAGGAAACTATTCGGGGATGGTGACCGTATTGATCCTCAGGGCCGCGTCACAAACCCAGCCCGTATAATCGAGACAGTGCGATTTGTCTTCGATATCTTCGGACAAACCCTGCGCACGCTATGGGCGCACAAGCTGCGCTCGTTCCTGACCATGTTCGGGATCGCCTGGGGCGTGGGGTCGCTGCTGCTGCTGGTGGGGCTGGGCGAGGGATTCCGGGCGGGCAATCGCAAGCAATTCGACTCGCTCGGTGAGAACGTGATGTTCATCTGGTCGGGGCGGGCACCGGCCGTTGATGGCAGCTTCACAGCCCTGCGGCAGTATTACCTCACCTATCGCGATTATGAAGACATCGTTCGCGATTGTCACAGCGTAGGCCTGGCTGCGCCAGTCATTCGACGAAACGACATCCGCGCAGTGAGCGATTTTTACCAATCCAGCGGCCAGATCTTCGGAGTTCCCCCGAAATTCAAGCAGATCCGCTATGTGCCCCTGCGCGAGGGCCGCTGGCTCGATGACATGGACGACGCGCAGAAACGGCGGGTCATCGTGCTCGGAGACGAAGCGCGGCGGACGCTGTTTCTCGGACGGCCGGCGGTGGGCAGCACGATTCTTCTCAACGGCATTCGCTTCGAAGTGATTGGAACGTTGAAGCGGGTGGGGCATGGCGACAACACAAATGAGAACCTGCAAAGCTATGTTCCGTTCAGCACCATGCACGAATACTTTCCGCCAACCAATGTGGGTGAGGCCACCGATGTGATCTCGATTATCGAATATCAGCCGAAAACACGTGCTCTTCATGCGATCGCGCAGAAAGAAGTGCATCAGGTGATCGGGCACAATCATGGGTTCGATCCCAATAATCCGGATGCATTCGATGAGTGGGACACGATACGGACGGTCGATCAGGTGGGGAAGATCTTTGACGCGATGAATACATTTCTTGGCAGTGTGGGACTGGTGACGCTGGCGCTGGGCGCGATTGGGATCATCAACATCATGCTGGTTGCGGTTGCGGACCGGACACGCGAAATTGGGCTGCGCAAAGCGCTGGGGGCGACTCGGGCGAGCATTATGTTCCAGTTTTTCGTGGAAGGAGCATTCCTAACGCTGCTGAGCGGCGGAATCGGCATTGCCGGGGCGGCGGCGGTCATGCTGCCGTTTTCCGGCGTGGAATTGGGACCCGGATTCGACGCTCCGACGCTGGTTCCGTGGGCGGCGGCGATGGCGGTGATTTCGCTGGCGATTGCGGGAACCGCGGCAGGATTGTATCCGGCGCGGCGCGCGGCCCTGCTCGAACCTGTGGAAGCGCTGCGGAAGGAGTAGGGGATGGACGGTTCGCCCAATCTCGTGTCGAGCGCAGACGTGACGGAGAGTGCTCCGTCTGAGGGCAGCCCGCCGTTTCGCGCGAGCAAGCGAGCGCTGCCGGCGTTGCCGAAATACCGGGATCTGATGCAGCAGGCAGTCGGCGCAATGCGCCATGATCTGCGACGAACATTGTTGACCATGGCTGGGATGGCGTGGGGCATTGCGACTGTGGTTTTGCTGCTGTCTTACGGTGACGGCTTCGGCACCGCCATTCACAATATCTTTGAGGCTTTCGGCGCGACGGCAGTGGGCGTGTTCCCGGGACGCACCTCGCAGCAGGCGGGCGGCAACAAGGCGGGATCGCTGATCCGGTTCACCAATGACGATGTCGACCTGCTGCGCAACAATATTCCGCTTTGCCGCCATGTGGCACGCATGCTGGAGAAAGATTCCACGGTTCAGAATGACAATCGCTCGTTCACGTTCCCAGTCATGGGCGTGGATCCATCGATGCAGCAGATTTGGGCTCTCGATATGGCGCAAGGCCGATTCATCAACGAGGCCGACAATGAGCAGCACGGCCTCTATGTTGCGATTGGTTCGGAAGCGCGCGACAAGCTTTTCTCCGGCATGCCGGCGCTGGGGCAGACGATTCGCATCGATGGCGTGACGTTCGAGATTATCGGCATCCTCGCGGCCCGGATGCAGGAAGCTGACAGCGACGAAAACCGCACCGTTTACATTCCTTACAACTCGATGGATGTGCTCAAGGACAATCACTACATCGACGGGATTTGGCTCGATTCCATTGGCCTGGATCACGTCAAGATGGAAAAGACGATTCGCGATACGCTAGCCACGGCGCACAATTTCAAGCCAGACGATCAGCGGGCGGTTTTCGTCTTTGATGCGCAGAAGCAGCTTTCGCAATTCGGCATCATCGATATGGCGCTGAAAGTTCTGCTGGCGTTTATTGGGACGATCACGCTGGGCATCGGCGGGGTGGGGCTCATGAACATCATGCTGGTGTCGGTGACGCAGCGGACGCGCGAGATTGGGGTCGAAAAAGCGCTGGGCGCGCGGCGGCATGACATTCTGTTTCAGTTTCTCGCCGAGGCCATGGCCATCACAGCCTTGGGCGGGGTTTTTGGAATTCTTCTCTCCTATGCCGTGTCTTTGTCGGTGGGACGGCTGACGCTGTACAGCGCTTTGGCTTCGCATGCCGAGGCCGGAGATATCAGGCTGGTGGTCTCTCCGATGATCCTGGTTGTAGCGACAACGATTCTTGCGGTCGTCGGTGTGATCAGCGGGATGGTACCTGCGATGCGCGCGGCGAATCTCGATCCGATTGAAGCGCTGCGGTATGAATAGGCGGAGGCAGCCTGGCGACAGCCGGGGCTGTTCCTAGACTGGATTTCGTTCTTTGGCGAACCCGACGATGCCGCATTCTATTTCAGATACTCATCAAGCCAAGCCATCCAGCGTCGGTCGACGTCCCGCGAGCGTACGGGATCGGTAGGAAAGTGGCCGGGGACGGGGTACGCGATGAATTTCACCGTCACGCCGTTGTCTTTCAGCGCATGGTAGAGCTGATACGACTGCGTAATGGGCACGCGCGCATCTCCGGTGTCGCTAAGGATCAGCGTCGGAGTGTTCATCTGCGACGCGGATGCGATCGGCGATTGGGCGATGTAGTCTTTCATATATCCCATCCAGGGAGATCCTTTGAAAGCGTAACGTCCCACTATATTGCCGTCGGCGAGGTTGTACTCTTCGTTGAGATCGGTGACGGCCGCGCCGGCCACGGCTGTCTTCCAGAAGTGGTAATGACCGATCAGCCAGGTGGTCATGTAGCCGCCGTAGGACCAGCCGGTGACGGCGATTCTGGATTCATCGACAAAGCCGAGCTTCTTGACGGCATCAATGCCGGCAATCACGTCGCGGCCCGGACCATCGCCGGCATCGTTATAGATGGCACGCTGGTAGGTGTTGCCCAGGTTGTCGCTGCCGCGATAGTTCGGCTCGAACACAACATAACCGCGGGTGGCCAAAAGATGGGCGAAGCCGCTGAAGCTGAGGGTCGACGCGGCGGTCGGTCCGCCGTGAACGAGTAGCACGAGTGGATACTTCTTGTCTTTGCTGAAATCCGGAGGGTAGACCAGGATGCCGTCTTCGCGGAAGCGGTCGGGGCCCTGCCATTCAAAGCGTTCCATTTTACCCATTTGCAACTCCGCAATTGCCTGGTTGAAATTCGTCAGGCGCCGGGGAGCGTCGTCCGGGGACGCCTTGTAATAAAGCTCGGAGGGATGCGTCGCCGTGCTGCCGGTGAAGGCGATCTCCCCCTTGGGGCCAACGGCAGCGTCAATCCAGAACAGCCAGCTGGGATTCACGTCGCCGAGCGGAAGCTTGCGAGCGTGGCCCTTCAGTGGCTGCAACCACAAGGAGACCTGCGTTCCGTCGTGGCCACCAACCAGCAGCGACTGGCCGTCGGGCATCCAGATGGCGCGTTGCAGATTGCGGTCGATGTCGCGGGTCAGGTCGATGCCGTCGCCGCCGGCCGCGGAGGTCACAAAAATCTCGTTAACATTGTTTGGGTCTCCATCCCGGGGATACCAGTAGGCGAGCTGAGAGCCATCCGGCGAGAACACGGCAAAACTCTCGAACTTCTGGTGGGTGGTGAGCTTGCGCATCTCGCCGGTATCCACGTTGAGGATTTGCAGCGTGGTCAGGTCACTGTCGCCGAGTGGAGGATGTTCCTGCCGCGTAATCACCAGCGACTTGCCATCGGGCGTCCACGAGAGCGGCGAAGCCGGCGAGCTGGGCGGCGCGCTCTTGGGAACACTCCATACTCCGGAGGTGAGACGCTTGGCTTCTCCGCCATCGGCGCTGACCAGCGACACATGGGAAGACGTAGCGGCGCCCGTGGCGAGATAGTCGTTGTCTCCGACTTCAAACGAGTCATTGTGCTGGTCAATTTCTTTCTGGTTGGGTGGATCGTCGCTGGAAACGTAAGCAATGTCTTTGCCGTTGGGCCGCCAGCACAACTGTTCGATCCCGTTGGGTGCATTGGTGATCTTCTTCGCATCGCCTCCATTCATCGACATGACGAAGACCTGCGGGCTGTCTTCCCTTTTTTGGGTGTCGTCCTTGTTCTGCTTGTTCTTCACGTAGGGAACAACGGCGACGAACGCAAGACGGTCGCCGTTAGGCGACCAGCGCGGCGATCCCACGTGCTTGCGATCATAGGTGAGAACGCGCTGGGTGCCAGTAGCCACATCGATCAGAACGAGCTCGGAGTCGGTCCGGTCCTCCTCGAAATTCTGCCGCGAGACGACAAGTACGATAGATTTGCCGTCAGGCGAGATCTGGGGATCAGACAGCGAGACGATGTTGGTCAGATCCTCGAGCTGGATGGGGCGCGGCTGGCAGGGCGTCTGCGCTTGGAGTGAGACCGCGAGACAAATGCTGACTAGAGAACACAGAAACGCGATTCGTTGCATGAAGGCTCCTTCATGGAAAACCGCCGCTCCAACAGGAATCCGCCTTGGGGTTCTGAACCGCGGGCATTCTACTGCTCGCGAGCGCTTTTGCCAACGTGCAAACGTGGCGCAGTGACAGGGCACGCTCTGGCTCAAGGCTTGGTTTAATATAGAAGCATGGCGCGTGAATTGGATTTCGGTCCTTATGTGGATCTGGAAAACGGCAAGAAAGTCGTCAAAGAGTTGACGTTCGGGAATCCAACGCCAGAAGGCGTTGTTCTGACCACGCTTGACTCGGCGGTGAACTGGATGCGCAAAAGCTCGATCTGGCCGATGACGTTCGGCCTGGCCTGTTGCGCGATTGAGATGATGTCGATGGGCGCCTCGCGTTTCGACATCGCGCGTTTCGGCGCGGAAGTATTTCGCCCTTCGCCGCGGCAAAGCGATCTCATCATCATCGCCGGACGCGTGGCCAACAAAATGGCTCCGGTTATTCGACAGCTGTGGGAGCAGATGCCGGAGCCGAAGTGGGTTATCTCCATGGGAGCATGCGCAACTTCCGGCGGCGTGTTTCAGAATTACGCGCTGGTGCAGAGCGTAAATCAGGTGATTCCGGTGGATGTTTACGTGCCGGGATGCCCGCCGCGTCCGGAGCAACTGATCTATGCGATTACGCTGCTGCAGGAGAAGATTCAGAAGGAACGCGGCACGATCAAGAAGGCGCTCAATCTAACGTCGTAAGTTTTTTCTCTCAGATTCTCGGACGCTCTCTGGACTCACTTCTCGCACAAGCGGCGAGAAGTCGGGTAACCGCTGCAAGGGCGTAGCATCCCCCACCGCGCCGTGCTCATGGAAGCTTGAACAAAACCGTGATTTCTTTTGTGGTTTCGATACGATGACCGTCGAGCAGCGTTGGGGCATATCGCCACTGGCGCACAGCTTCACTGGCGGCGCTGACGAGCTGCGGGTCTCCGCTGAGGGTCTTGAGGTCGCGAACCGTCCCATCTTCGCCGACCCGGACCTCAAGCACTACCGGTCCGCTGATCCCGTCCGCACGCGCCTGCGGCGGATAAACCGGATCCACCTTCCGAATGAGTTCCCCTTGAGTAACGCCACGCGAAACGGGCGCGGCCATCACAGGAAGAGCTTCGGGGCTCGCCAGCAGACTGGCGAATTCGCTGCGGTCTGTTGGTACGTTGATGCGTACCGAAGGCGGCTGCACGGGCAGCACTGAATTCACGGTGTTCGAAAGCGTCTTTCCCGCCGAAAGCACCAATGGAGCCGAGCTATCTTGGGGCTGGTCTGAGGAAGGGTTCTTGGCGATATTCGGCCCAGAGGCTTTCTGATCTTGCCCACGAACGATGCCGGGCACCGGTTTTGGTGAGGGTAGTGATTCTTTGGGCTCAGGCGCAGCCTGAACGACATTCTGTTTTTCCGCCGCTTCGAGTTCCGCAAGCTCGGAGATCGGACCCTGCCAACTCAACCAAACCCCGGTAATCAGGAGCAGAGCAATGATCGCCACTCCGATGGCCCAGAGAAATCGTCCCGGGCGAGGATCGTCCACTCCGGGGTGCAGAGTGGTAAATTCCTGCCCGCTGGCACCGGCTTCGTTATGGTTCGTGGCCGAGCGCTGGAAGAAAGCAGGGAGCCGGTGCGCAGAGCGCAGGGCCGCCCGCACCACTTCCTGCTGGGCACGGCGCTCGCGTTCGTACGCGGCCTCGGCGATTTCCGCCAGCCCTCGGAGGCAATTGATTTCTCGCTCCCCGAAGGCGTTGGTGCGAGTGGAAAAGACCTCGAGAATCCCAGAAATGCCAACCGGCCCACGCAAGGGCACCACCACAATCGAGCAGATTCCCATGCGTTCGCAAACCAGGGCGTCGACACGAGAGTCGGTACGCGCATCCTGACAAACCAGGATTGAGGCGGTTCGCAGGCATTCGCCCGAAATACCGGAATTGGCGTTCACGTAAGATCCCAGCTCGGGGGCAAGATCGCCGCTGCGCGCCCGGCACAAGATCACCCCCTTGCTTCGAAAAGCAATCGCGACTCCATCCGCTGCCGTGAGAACCCGCGCTGCTTCGGTGGTGGCGCGGATCACGGAATCTGGGGATTGCGATTCGTCAGCCAGGTTTCGATAAAGGACGCCAAAGGTATCGTCCTTACTGGGAGCAACATGCGTGGTGGCAGGAACTATTAGCGCCTGATTGCCGGTGATGACCACGTTGCAGGCGGGTGAATCGGAGGCAGGTGTTTTTGGCCCATCACATGGCTGCGACGGGTTTTCTTCCGGATCGGGAACAGACGAAATCAACGACAGCGAAGACGCCATACGGCTCGCACGAAAACACCGCAAAATTGGCCAGGAGAACGAAGTTTCCGAAAAACCGGCAGGCGCGACTGCCTCAGAGTCTGTCGTAAGCAGGTTGCGGTGTCAATGAAAAAAGCGTTACCCCCCACGCTCAGAAGGGCATCCAAACTCACGACCCGATTGTTCGCAGCTGGGAAAACTGCCGATTTCTTCAGTGAACACTGGCATATAATCTGAAATCACTGGGCCTGGTGGTTTATGAAAACTCTTCGCGGTGCATTCCTTCTTCATTGGCTCATTGTTTTGATTGCCGCGACCGCTCTCGCAGCCCTCGGCCAGACTGCTAATAGTCAGCCAGCCCAAACTCCCACCGCTAATCGTCCCGCCAATTCAGCGACCATCCCGGCGCCGCATGGCCCACCGATTCCCGCCGATGCACCCCGAATGTCGAAAGAAACCCGCTACAACATCATTCGAGATTTCGAGACGCAGATGGTGTATTCGCGCACGACGTTTCCGATGGGATCGAAGGGGCTCATGCTGAAAGATGGCGCAATCACGCCGAATGGCGAGCAACTACGCCAGGCCTTGGCTCTCTACGGGCCGTCGATCAAACCCGGCGATCCGGTGCATCTTTCTTTCGTGCAGATTAAGGACAATCATATTCACTTTGACATCAACGGGGGGCCAGTGCGCCGCAAGAAGTGGTACCAGCGAGTGCAGGTCTACGGTACCGCGGGGACGCCGGTAAATCCGCAATCCGATGAGCCGGCGATTGAGAATCCGCATGGCAGCTATCTCGACATTTATTTCGATAAGTATGTTCCGGAGATGACAGCGCAGCAGCTTCGGGATTTGCTGCACCCGGTTCTGGATTTCACCGCGCACAACAAAGATGAAGCTTATCTGGACACGGTTCCTCCGAAGGTCAAACAGGCGATTGTCGCGCACCATGTGTTGGTGGGGATGAATAGCGAGATGGTGCTCCACGCCATGGGCAGGCCGCCCATGAAGGACCGTGAAAAAGACAGCACCGGCGTGGAATACGAAGAATGGATCTACGGCAAGCCGCCGCAGGATGTGAATTTCGTGCGTTTCGTTGGCGATGAAGTGGTTCGTGTAGAGACCATGAAAGTCGGTGGCGAGAAGATCGTTCGCACCGCGAAAGAAGTCGAGCTTCCTCAGCCGGGCGAGAGTGCTCAGGCGAACCAGGAGCAGCAGACGCGACCAGCCAATGCGCCCAGCCTGCGGCGTCCCGGGGAAGATTCTCAGGATGTTCCAAACCCAGCCGACGGAGCATCGCCGATGCCGCCCCCACCCGACATTCCACAGCAGGCCCCACCGGGACCGGGATAAGACCGTCCACGTCGCCGACCCGGTTTTGAATAGAGAGTACCTGAGGGCAAAATCCCCACCTTTTCTCCGCAAACTTCGCGGAGACAAGGACGGGCCACAAGCGTCCGAACATCCAATCCGTTTCATCCGGTAAAATCACACAATGGCTGTCGCTATCGAATGCCGCGATCTGCGCAAGACTTACGACGGCAAGGTCGAAGCCGTCCGGGGATTGAATTTGCAGATTGACGCGGGGGAATGCTTTGGCCTGCTCGGACCGAATGGCGCAGGGAAGACCACAACCATCGAAATCCTCGAAGGTTTGTTGCAGCCGACTTCCGGGTATGTATCGATCCTGGGCCATAGCTGGCAGGAGGACGAACGCGAGATGCGCGAATGGCTCGGCATTTCGCTGCAGGAAACGCGGCTTTCCGAGAAACTCACAGTCAGGGAAACGCTTGACCTGTTTGCCAGCTTCTATCGCGAACCGCGGTCCTCTGAAGAAGTGCTCGAGGAATTACAGCTCACGGAAAAGGCTGACTCCTGGGTCGGCAAGCTTTCCGGCGGACAGCGGCAGAGACTTGCAGTAGCGACGGCGCTGGTCTGCAATCCGAAGATTCTTTTTCTGGATGAGCCCACGACCGGGCTCGATCCGCAGAGCCGGCGCCAGTTATGGGACATTATTCGCGCGTTTCAACGCGAGGGTGGCACGGCGCTGCTTACAACGCACTATATGGACGAAGCTGAACGGCTGTGCGACCGCCTGGCGATCGTCGATCATGGGCAAGTTATCGCGGAGGGTTCTCCGCCAGATTTGATTGACCGGCTCGGCGGACATCATGTCGTGGAATTCGCGGTGAGTTCCAACGGAAATCCGGGATCCGCCGCCCATCAAGAGACGTGGCGCGCATTACCGAGTGTGGAATCCGTGCGCGACGAAGATGGGATGTTTGCGTTGAATGTGAAAGAACCGCATCTGACGATCCCTGCATTGCTCGATGCGGTACAGAAGCAGGGAAGCCGGCTCGAACATCTGACCACTCGACAGGCGAGTTTGGAAGATGTGTTTGTGCGGCTCACGGGACGGCACTTACGTGAAGACTAAAAGCGGTGTGAACCGGGACTCATCGATGAATGCCATCAAACATGCGACAACGCTATCGCTTGCTTTGTACGTAACAATCTGCGCGGCAGCGCAAGGTGTCAATCTGCCCGATCCGCACTTTGCGCCGTTCGAGCAATGGAAAGCCGCAGTGCTTGCCGGGAATCGCAAAGCCCTGAACTCGCTTTACAGCACGGATCCCCCGGCGAAAGTCAGCACCGGTACGGTAATACACGACGCGAGTGCGGACGTGGACTTCTGGCTCCGGCTGAAGCCGGTCGAGATGAAGACGGAAGTTGTACGCAACGAGCCGCGGCACGGGCACATCAGTTACATTTTTCGCGCGCAGGTTCAGCCGGCCAGTGGTCCTGCCCTCAACTTGACTGAGGATCAGTCGTGGCAGCAGCAGGGAAGTGAGTGGAAGCTGATTGACGTCGAGCGAACGGACGCTCCTCATCTGGCTCAGCCGGCGAATATGAAGAAGGACATCTATCCGGCCAATGCGGACGCGCACGCCGAAATCCGGAAAGCCGAGGCGAAAGCCGCAGCTGGAAATAAGCGTTTACTGCTGGTGTTTGGGGCAAACTGGTGTTTCGACTGTCACGTGCTCGATCTCGCGTTTCACCGGCCTGATATCGCGCCCATACTGACGGCGAATTATGTAGTCGTGCACGTCGACTTGGGTCCGGATGGGCAGAAGAATGCGGACCTGGTGCAGCAATATCAGATTCCGCTGGACAAAGGCATTCCGGCACTGGCGATTGCCGAGAGCGACGGCCGGCTTGTCGTGAGCCAGAAGAATGGCGAGTTCGAAGATGCCCGGGGTCTGACGCCAGAGGCTCTGCTGCAGTTCCTGAATCAGTGGAAAACGGCGCGGAGTCGTGGGTCAGTTTGAAAAGGCAGCGACCCGAACGCGCGATTATTGCGTCGCAGACACGGGGACGCTTCGTGCAGATCACCCAGATCCTTCGCTGCGCAACAGCGGCTTGCTCAGGATGACAAA
>Ga0335072_10002836_pt1 | contig 26584 bp, 21 predicted proteins | sample Lox_Sample_21_FD_206725 | JGI IMG/M metagenome (GOLD analysis project Ga0335072, IMG submission 206725) | Soil microbial communities from Loxahatchee National Wildlife Refuge, Florida, United States - Lox_Sample_2.1 | ecosystem: Environmental > Terrestrial > Soil > Wetlands | place: USA...
AACCTGGCATCGGCTGGGATGTCAGCCTGGTCGGCTGTCTCGGTGCCGAGGCTGGCGAACCTTTCATGGACGAAGAGCGCCTTGGCGCCGCAGTCCGACGCGATGTAGGCGGCTTCCGGAGCCGTGAAGTGCCAGTTGATCGGGGTGAGGTACCAGCCAGCCTGAAGGGCCGCGAGGTAGACCTCGACCGGTGCCGCGCCATTCGGCAGGATTGCGGCAATGCCGTCACCTGGCTTCAGGCCGCGCGCTCTGAGCGCGTAGGTCAGCTGATTGACCCGGCTGAGCAGGTCGCCTGCGCGGTGCTCGGTGCCGTCGGGATCGACTACTGCGATCCAGCCCGGATCCTCCTCAGCCCGGCGCCAGAACCCCTTCGATCCCACTGCCACCTCCCGGTCGTTGGCATCCGTGCAGGCCCGTACGCGGATGGCTGCCTCGGCGCGCACCCGCCGCGTCTAGATTAGAACACGTTCTACTCTAGGTTCCCGCGCAGGGATAGAACATCACAGGACTCGCCTGGCAGGCTAGAGCCGCATTGGTATCAGCAAGTAGCCAGAAAATGTGACAGAGCAGGTTACTCTGTGCGAGTGCTGACCCGGCTAACGCGTGGCGCGCGCAGCCCATGGCTGCGCGGCGGACTGCTTGCCGTGGTCCTGATGTTCTGCGGTTACGGGCTGTACGCCGAGTGGCCGCAGGTAACGGCCGGGCTAGCCCGGCTGCACTGGTACGGCATCGCGGCGTCACTGGCGGCCGCAATGGCCGGGGCCACCTGCATGATGCTGGCCTGGCGGGCGATCCTCGCCGACCTCGGCTCACCGTTGCCGCTGCGGGCCGCGGCCCGCATCAATTTCGTCGCCCAGCCTGGCAAGTACATACCCGGCGCCGTGTGGGCATTCGCAGCGCAGGTCGAACTCGGCCACGACCTCGGGGTGCCACGGCGACGCAGCGTCGCTTCGTACGTCGTTTCGATCTCGCTCGCTGTCGGTGCGGGGCTCGGGCTCGCAGCCGTCGCCCTGCCGCTGGCCTCACCCGGCATGGCCAGGCAGTACTGGTGGGTGATGGCGGCGGCGCCGCTGATCGTCGCCTGCCTGTGCCCCCCGGTGTTCGGGTGGCTGGTTGACCGTGCCCTGAAGATCGCGAAGCGAGCACCACTTGAGCGCCGGCCAACGTGGCGCGGACTGGGCCGTGCGCTGGCCTGGACGCTGCTGGGCTGGCTGCTGCTCGGCGTTCAGGTCTGGCTGCTCATCTCCGAAATGTCCGGCCGCAGCGGCTACCTCGTACTCGCGGTCGGCGGATACGCGCTGGCGTTCGCTGCCGGGATGCTGCTGATCGTGGTTCCCGGCGGCCTCGGGGCCCGCGAGGTCATCCTTATCGCTGCGCTGTCGCCGGTCATTCCCGGCGCGGCCGTCGCTGTGGCCGTGATGGCTCGAGTCGTGACCATGGCATCCGATCTCGCCTGCGCGGGCCTCGGCCTGGCTGTGAGCCGTGGCCTTCGCGCCCCGGTGGATCGCGAACTATCGCCGCCGGCCGGGAAGCATCGCCGGACATCATCGAGGTCCGCTGCTGCTTACCGCGCGCCAGCCAGATCAGAGTCGGCCGGCGGCGCGCCCGTCGCGATGAAGTGACACTTCATCCGCCAGTGCTGGCCAGCCCCCGAGCGCGAGTCAGAAGTAACTAGCCTGGCGCCGCAGCGCTCGGCTTCCCGGCGCACTCGTCGCGCCGGCAGCGTCGTCATCTGCATCGGTGCCGGGTAGCGGAAAATGGTCTGCTGGATGAAACCGGTGAGGCGGGGTGGAGCCAGCGCGTACACCGCGCCGCGGGGCGTCGGCTTGTGCGCGTCCGGCACCACAATCACTACCGCACCCCCCGGCCGCGTCACCCGGACGAACTCTGCCAGGTAGCCGCACGCCAGCGCTCGCGGCATGTGCTGCAGCACCAGACTCGAATAGACCAGATCGAAGCTGGCGGCCGGGAAGAGCCGGAGGTCCGGGCGGGCGTTATGCACGACCCTGCAGCCAGGCTGGCTAGCCAGCAGGGTCCTGGCCATATCCAGCATCGACGGCGCGATGTCGACTCCGGTGACGGAATCGAAATACTCGCTCAGAGCGGCGGTCAGGCGGCCGACGCCGCAACCGAAGTCAAGCGCCGCGGACCGGCCAGGGCAGATCCCGAGCTGATCCAGTCGGCCGAGTGCAGCGGCGATCTCGGCCTGACCGCTTGCCATGAACTCAGCGACGTCCCACCGTCCGCCGCGGCGGTCAGGGTCAACGCATACTGCCCAGAGGGGATCGGCCAGGCCGAGCTTGGTCCAGTCGCGGGACAGCCTGGCGAGCTCGTCGTGCGGTGATGAGAGGAACTTCGGATCGCTAATCAGGCTGGAACCCCGCCAGGCTCGTATTCGTCTGCGTACCCGTCGTCGTACTCAGGCTCTTCCCTGACGGACATCGTCAGGATGATCCCCATCACCAGGAGAATCAGGCCGACAAGCCCGAACACTACCGGGAGGATGACGGTCACCAGCTCGATCTCGCCGTCCTTGGACTTAGCGTTGCTCACAGCCGCCGCAATAGTGCTGGGAGTGCTTTGGAAGTTGGCCTTGAGCAGGTCGAGGACTTCGGCGCCGCCGTTCTGCAGGTACAGGTGCTCGTCGGAGACTTCCTTGACGGGCGCGCCAGACGTCGGGTCGACGTAGAAGGTGGTCGTGGCCTGGTCGTACTCATTGAGCGTCACCGACTGGGCGGTGGGGTCGTTGACCAGCGAGCCGGGCAGCGTCTGCGTGCCGCTCTTATCGCCCAGGACCGTTTCGGTGTACTTGTAGGTCGTCATGCCGTCGACCACGGCAGTGCCGGAATACAAGCTCGGCTCCGGCTTGAGCAGCGTGGTGTCAAAGTACTGGTAAGTCTGCTGCTGAGCACCGATGGGCCAGACGAAGCCCTGCCCGGACATATGGACGCTGCTGTTGGTGCCGATGGCGGCGCCGCAGCAGTTGATCAATTCACCGGTGCGGCGGTCAAAAGCCAGCCGCATCGTGGAGTAGTCGTACGTCAGCCGATTGGTCTTGTCGTAAACGTAGCTGAACTCGTTCCAGACCGCCCGGCTCGTGTTACCTGAGGCGTTGTCACCCTCGACCGTCACAGTGTCTTGCAGGGTAACGCCGGTCAGTTCGCGCAGCTTTGATGGGCTGAAATAGCTCGCGTTGCTGGCGGTCAGGGTTGAAATGGACTTCTCGTTCAGCGGGAACTTGACGGCCTCGCCGACGACTACAAAGCGGGTGAGCAGCGCCAGTACGATCAGGAAGGCACCTAGGGCACTTAGTACAAGTCCGGCAACCCTGCGCATCTATCCTCCAGAAGTGAGATGCCCAGCAGGTCAGGAGTGAACAGCCTGAGGCTGTTCCGGTGGATCATAGTCCGGTCACCGGCTTTGTCAGCGGCAATCAGGACACATACGTATAACGGGTTAGGTTCGGGCACAAGGGTGGAACAGGACGACCGGCTGCAGCCGATGACGCACGATGTCACGGCTGACCTGCCAGCGACATCGGGCCGGAATCGGGCTCTGGACGGCGTCCGGGTTCTCGCGGCATTCGCGGTGCTGCTCACGCACGTCGGCGGCCAGACCGGATTCGCGTTCACCGGAACACCCGCGTCCTGGGTGGTCAGCCGCGGCGACGTCGGCGTTCCGATCTTCTTCGTCCTGTCCGGACTACTGCTCTACCGCCCCTGGGCGCGCGCGGTCCTGACGGGCGGCAAACGTCCGGCAGCCGGGCCGTACTTCGTGCGCCGCGCCCTGCGCATCCTGCCGGCCTACTGGGTTGTCGTGATCGTCGCCCTGTGCACGCTCAACTCGCCGCATGTCGGCTCGGTGTCGACGTGGGTTCAGTACCTGCTGCTCGTGCAGAACTACAACCTGCATCCGTGGTGGGACGGCACCGGAGCCGACGGACTGGCGCAAATGTGGAGCCTGGTCGTCGAGGTGTCCTTCTATCTCATCCTGCCCGTGCTGGCAGCGGCGCTGGCCTGGTGGGCCGGGCGGGCGACAGGTGGTCCAGCCGGGACTAGCGAGCTGAGCCGGCGCGCATGGCGATTGCTGGCCGGGATCGGCGTTATCGGACTGTCCTCCTACGGCGTTGCGGTACTGGCCTTCTATCCGAGCCTGCAGCTCTGGCTGGGCGAGACGCTCCTCCGCCTGATGACCTGGTTTGCCGGCGGGATGTTGCTTGCCGTGATGTCCGAGTGGGCCCACGCTGACTCTGCCGGCGGCGGGACGGCGGCGCGTTTCTGCCGGACTGTGGCCGGCTCCGCCGAGGCGTGCTGGCTGATTGCCGCAATCGCCTTCGTCATAGCCTGCACTCCGCTTGCCGGACCAGAAAACCTGGCGATACCGACGCTGTGGAACACCGAACTCAAGACTGCTCTCTACGCCGTGATCGGGACCGCGCTGGTCGCACCGGTGGCATTCCAGTCAGGCCGGCCGACCTGGGTGACAAGAGCACTCGGCAACCGGGCGATGAGCTTCCTCGGGCGGATCTCCTACGGCATCTTTCTCTGGCAGTTCGTCGTCATCTACGCGTACTTCGCCGTGATGCACGCACGCGACGCGTTCCAGGGCAGGTTGTACGGCTGGCCGGCCGTCCTCGGCATCCTCGCTGTCGTCACCGGGGTGACTGTCGCCATGGCCGCGATCAGCTACTACGTCCTGGAACTGCCGGCCCAGCGGCTGTATCGGCCGCGCCGGAATCGGTCCCGTCGGGAGCGGCCCCGGCGAGACCGGCCGCCCCAGGACCGGTCCCGGCGGGATCGGTCCCAGCGGGCTCCGGCGCGGCACGCCGCGACTGCCGCTCGGACCCGCCCGGCTGCACTAGCGCCGCCGCTACCGCAGCGACGATAACCAGGCAGGCAATCTGAGGCCCGGTGCCTGACAGCGTGATCGTGCCGCCGTCGCCTCGTTCCGAGAGCAAGTCGGCCGCCGCGCCGCTCAGCGCGACCGCCATCATCAGCGCGGGCGCGAGCCACTGGCCTGCCAGCCAGCGCCAGCCGCCAGTATCGGAACCCCGCCGGACCGCAACGAATCCGAGGGTGGCTGCCGGAAGCAGCAGCGCGCCCGGGCGGCCGCCAACCCACAGGCCGATAAAGCCCAGCAGGCAGACTCCTACCGCAACCTTCGCCGCTGTCACTGCATGCCCTGCGCCCGGTGCCCGCCGTGCAATGCTGACCTGTGCACTGCTGACCTCGGCAGTGCTGACCTCGGCAGTGCTGAGGAGTTCCGGCTGCGGATCAGGCGCAGCCAACCGGCCGGCTCGCGCGCCGACCGCCCGGCGCCGTCGCCGGAGCGGCACCAAGGCGGCGAGTATCAGCAGCGCCAGCGTTCCAAGCCCGCCGAACAGGGCGACCCGGTAAGTGGAATCCGGCGTGTACGTCAGCGCCACGAGCCCGCGGGTCCCGGCTGGCAACAGCCACGCTTGCTCCCAGCCGTCGAGCCGGACCGGCTGGAGCACCCGCCCGTCGAAGCTCGCCTGCCAGCCGGCGTTGTAGTTCTGCCGCACCACAAGGTAGGAGCGCTGGCTAGCGGCCACCCGGACGAGCCGGCTGGCGTCACCCCACGTCACGGTGGTGACCGGCGCGGGAGCAGCACTGGCGGCACCCTGCAGGCTTGCGTGGCCCTGCGGGTCAACCAGGGCGCTCTGCACGTCGAACCCCCGAGGGTCGGTTGCGGGCTCGACCACCGAGTTGCGCCCCGCCCTGACAGTGACGGCCGAGCACGCGGCAAACTCCAGGGGCCTGCCCTCGAGCAGGTCGGACACGGTCCCGGTAGCCCGGGTTGCGACCGACTTGCCATTGACCGTGATCGTGGGGCCTTGGCCGCACGCGAAGGTGATCCGAGCGGTCCCGGCCGCCGTGAGCGGCCGGACGCCGGGGATGTGAATCTCCGAGATCTGCACCGGCAGCTGCGACGGCGTGAACGCCAGGGTCAGTTCGTCAGTGCGAAGCGGTTTGAACGTCAGCTTCCCCGACGGGCCGACAACGCCCCCGCGCAACTGGCCGCCCGAGCCGGTAATAAGGACCTGCAGCGGGACTGATGCTGCTGCAGGCGGCCGGACGATCGTCAGGCTCCGCACCGTCCGGGCTCCGTGCCAGCGGATCGTAATCTCTGGATGGGTGTCGTTCGCACCGGAGATCCAGGCAGTGGCCGGGTCACCGTCAAAGGCGGCGCTCGGCATGTCCTCCGGATCACTGGTGTAGGTAGAGGACGCCGTCACTCGCGGTTGCAGCCGGCCAGCATACGCGTGCGCGGCGATCAGCTTGTCGTTCGTCATGATCGCGAGCCCGGAGAGCGTCGCGGGGTGGCCGCGCGACACGGTGAACTCCTGGTCGAATCCGAACTGTTCCTCAGTCGGCTTGACCAGGCTCGGCGAGCACACCCAGCGCAACGAGGTGAGCATGCAGCCCGATGGCTGCGGCTCGGCCTTCGCCAGCAGTTCCGACGGCTCTGCGTCACCGGGCACTGCGACGTCCGGCGCGTTGATCGACCGGCTCGCCGTTACGCCGGGAACGGAGATCTCGGCGATCCCGGCTTGAGTTCCGGCTAGCGGGTACGAGACCGGCGCAACAGCCTCGATGGTGATGCGCAGCCATCGGCTCGCCCCGGCTGGGACACGCAGCGGCTGCGGGTCAGAAGTCTGACGTACGGCCTGAGTGCTGGTTCCGGCAGACGTTTGGACAGCGACCCTGGTAACCGGTGGTCCTACCGACGGATTGTCGGCGAAAGCCACGCGGATGACACCGGCGTCCACGGGCCGGCCAAAGTCAACTTGCAGCCACTGGTGCACCGGACCGGTGAGACTGGCCGATTCCCACATGGTGCGCGGGTTGCCGTCGACGGCCGAGAACGGGTTGAGGCCGGTGGCGCTCTGACCCGGCAGCGCGGAGATGCCCGCACCCGACGATGACGCCGTCACGTTCGCTATTCCGTGAAACTGCGCCACCGCCAGGTACGGCTGCCAGCCCGGATCGAGGTAGTCATCGGCCGCCTCAAACGTGGTGGCCGGCGCTTTCGCAGTCAGCGTCTGCGAGTAGTCGATCCTGACCTCGCCGAAGTTCCTGACCCTCCGGCGGAGGGAGTCGGTGATGACGTAGGCGCTCGCTCGCAGGCTCGGCGAGTCGGCGTTCAGTAGCACCGGGCGGTTGTTTAGGACGCCCGAGTCGGCCAGGTTCAGGACTGACTCAGGGCCGCCGTACACCCGGATCGTGCCCGCGGCAGGGACGACATCGGCGACCGGCTGGGCGTTGCGGACAGCGAAGATCTCAACCGGCGGATAGGGGGCGTCGAAGTTACTCACCGCGTCGTCCTGAGCTGAGCTGCCGACCGGGTAAGACCCGAATTGCGCGACCTTCACAAGACCGGGCGAAGAGTAAAGCGCATCGAGCACACGCGCCGGCCAGGCGCCGTAAAGATCGCTGCGCAACAGGTCGTTCCTGACGATGATGTACTTGACGCCCATCGCGGCAAGCACCTGCGTCAGCCCGGCCGAGCCCTGGCCGGCCTCGATCCGCTGCTCGACTGCGTCGAGCAGGCGCGTGTTGCCAACCGAGCCGATGGAGGCCAGCTGCGTGCTGGCCCAGTCCCCGTTGAACATCGCCTCCAGGACGTCGTCCATCGGCCGGCCCCAGATGTACTCACCGAAGTTCGCGCCAGGGACCGCGAGCACAGCCTGGTTGCCGGCGTGTGCGTTGAGCCAGTTAGTTGCGCTCACCCAGTAGGACGGGACGGCAGGGAAATCGCCGTCCGCCGACAATCCGTTCATCGCCGCCGGGATCGCGAGCCCTGCTATTCCGCACGCCGCGACGAGGGCGGCAGCTTTCCTGACCCGGACGAACCGGAACGACCCGAGCAGGTGGGCCACCCCCAGCGCAAGCGGCAGCCGGATCAGCGGATCGAACTTGCGGATGTTGCGCAGCGGCGCCAGCGGTCCGTTGATGACGTGATCGACCACGCCCGCCAGCGGGTTGCCGAGACCGCTCACGTATCCGCTTCCGACGATGACGATGCCGATCAGCAGGGCAGCGAGCAGGAACCTCCGCTCGGGGAGGCGCCGGCTGAGCAGACCGCCGAGGCCGAGCGCAGCGACGACGCCGGTGAGGATCGTGGGCAGCGCGGTAGTCGAGATGCGGAAGCCGACCGGCCACCACGGCATCCCGTTGACAGCCAGGTAGGTGGTCCAGTCCTCGGTCCCGCGCAGGGTGTTGGACAGGCTGGTCACGGATGTGGTGATGGCCGCGCTCTCGGAATAAGGCAGGATCGACACGCCGTACTTGCCAAGCAGCAGCAACGGCACGGTCCACCACCAGCTGGCGAGCGCGACAGCGGGAGCCCACCAGGCCAGGACGCGCCAGCGTGACCAGCAGCGCTGCCCGGTCAGCACGTAGATGAGCGCGAGTACCAGCATCGCGACGACCGAGGCGGCGTTCATCCCGCTGCACAGCGCGACGGCAACCGCTGACTGCGCTACCGCCCGCAGCTTTTGCCTGCGGTCCATCTCATGGCCGTGCCGCAGCAGCCTGACCAGCGGGATGAGAATCAGCGGCAGCATCGCGGCGGGCAGGAACTCGCCGGAGTTGATGCCCATCAGGCTCAGCGCGCGCGGGGCCAGCGCATATCCGAAGCCAGCCGCGATCCGGCTGGCCGGCGTGCCGATCCCGAGCCGGGACGACAGCCGCACGGTGCCGAGGAAGGCGGCGATGAACAGCGCGGTCAGCCAGAGCCGCTGGACGACCCAGGACGGCAGTGCCAGCAGCTTGCCGACCACGAAGAACGGGCCCATCGGGAAGAAGTAGCCAATGGCCTGGTTCTGCAGCTGGCCGAACTGAGCCGGGTCCCATAGCTGCAGCGCTCGCTGCAGGAAGCTGGCCGGGTCGAGCGCCATGTCGATCTTGGTATCGCCGATGATGTTGCCAGGCCGGGTGACAAAGGCGAGCATTGCCAGCGACAGGCAGCACACGACGAGCCAGAGCGCGTGCCGGAGCCGTTCGTCGACGGCTCCGGCGCTAGCTGGGGACGTGTCAGCCGGCCCGCCGGCCCACCAGCCAGGCCGCCGGGCGGGGCCGCCGCTCGCCGGGACGGCCCGCTGCGGCGACTCGATCACGGGTAACTTCCCGTCGGCCAGGTACCGGTCAGCCTGGCACCGGCTTGACGGGAGACGGGTGGCTGAAGACCGACGGCACCATATTGCCGATACTCAGCGACGAGACGCATTCGGTCGGGCCGCCGCTCAGCAGCTTCGCCTGCACGACACTGCCCGCGCCGGCCGCAGGAACCCACACCGTATGCAGGCCAGCCGGAAGTTGAACGTCGTGCCAGACGCCGCCGAACGACACGGCCATCGTGGCCGCGGGCCCGACGTAGCTCATGTTGATCTCCCAGCCCCAGTGATACAGCGGACCGCCGAGCGGAATCTTCGTTGTCTTGGAGCCGACCTGCCAGCAGCCGCGGCGAGCAGGCGCTCGCACCGTGTCGCCCTGGATCGCTACCGATCGCCACAGCCGGCCGACGCCGTCGAAGACCATCAGGTTGCTGAAGACTCCGGATGGCGCGTCAGTCCAGTGCAGTCGCTGGCCTGTCGTCTCGAGCGCGCCGATGACTCTGTCGGTGTATGCGTACCGGCCGAACCACACGTAGGTCTCGACGAAGGGCGGCACGGGCGTTGCCACGATCTCGGCGCCCTGCGGCGCGGTGGCAACCGCCTCTCTGGCTGTGGCGATATATGACTTTCCGGCCACAGTGCTGGTGGCGTGCTCGTAGGTGTCGTAAGACCACAGCGAGCCGGCCAGGAAGACCGGGAGCACCGCTGCCGCTGACGTTACCGGGAGCCACCGCGCTGGTTTAGCGCGGTAAGCATTCTCCTCGCCGGTGACTGGCCAGAATGCCAGCCCCAGGCAGACGGCCAGAACGGGCATGCTGTCAGCCAGGTAGTGCAGGTCATCACCAAGGATGCTGGGGCTGACCCCGAGGCCGACACGGCCGGCCACCAGCGGGACCACCGCGCTTCCGAAGATCCACGCTGCCAGGATCACCCATGCGCGCCAGGCGTGCCGCCGGTACCAGAGACTGGCCAGGATGACCAAAGCGGCCACGGACCAGGAGAGCTGGGTCAGCGGCGGGTACTCGGTCGCGAATGCGTAGTCGCCGGGCGTGCCGTTAGTGAAACTGAGCGAGAGCCAGTGCCACGGGCCCCCGAGAGCGCCGGGGATGAAGCTGACCCGGATTAGCTCCGATATGAAAGCCAGCACATTGGAGAACTGGCCGGGCTTGACGGGTTGCTGGCTCGACGTGGACAACTGGTGGACGAAAACCAGGGCGTAGCCGGCAGCCAGCACGAGGTACAGCAGCCACGCCCGCCAGAACCGCCGCAGGCTCTCAGCGAGAGTTTGCTGCCAGCCGCCAGGCAGTAGAAACGCGGACGTCAGCGCCAGCAGCAGTACCGGCACCAGGATGTTGACTTCGTCGAACAGCAGGCCGAACGCAATCCAGGCGGCCGCGACTACTGCATGCCAGTAACGACCGGTGCGGACGTAGCTGATGTGCGCGTTCAGCGCCATCAGGATCGCCAGCTGAGTCGGCAGCCATTGCAGCGTCGTTGCCCAGAACGTCAGCCCTGGCAGCATGATCGGGCTGAACAGATAGACGACGAGCGGGATGAGAATGGCCGGCTGGCTGCCAAACAGTGTCCGGAGCAAGCGCAGCAGGGCAAGGCACGAGGCGGCCAGGATCACCAGGTTGACGGTCGAGGCCAGCGTCCAGTCATATACCGACGCCCGGTCAAGAGCCCAGGCGAGTGCCAGGCTACCCGGCATGAAATGACCGCCGTAGTTGGTCCCGACGAAATGCCAGTCGAGGCGGCTCTTCAGCGCCCAGTCGAAGAGCAGGAAGTCATCCTGGCGGAAATACGCGTGCGACAGCACTCTGGCGACCAGGTATAGCTGCCCCGCGATCAGCGCGACCGCCGCCAGGGTCACCCAGTTGGTGCGGATCCAGGTGACAGCCTCGCTAGGTTCCGGCTCTGCCACCCGTACTCGGACGTGGGCGGCGTGAGTCACTGCGGCCGCCCCGGAGTCCGGCGCCAGCTTATGGGTGCCTTCATGGCGATAGACTACAGAAATACCAATCTGCTGCCTGCCCTCTTAGACCTCTCCGTGACGGTCCCTGCCTGCACCTTCTCGTAGGATTCTTCGCTGCGGCCAACGTTGGGCGCAGCGATCCGGGCGGAGGACCAGCCGATGAGCGAGCGCGCGATCCGGCCGGCCGCGCTGACCGGTCAGTCCATGTCGCTCACCGGCTGGGGACGCATCGCTCCCACGGTCGCGCAGGTGGTCGAGCCGGCTGAGCCTGCTGAGGTCGCCGGACTGCTGCGGAGCGCCCCCGAGCCCGGTGTGATAGCCAGAGGCCTGGGCCGGAGCTACAACAACGCCGCTCAGAATGAGGGCGGCCTGGTTATCACGACCACCCGGATGAGCCGCATCCTCAGCTTCGACCGTGCGTCCGGCCTGATCAGCTGCGAGGCAGGGGTAAGCCTCGAGACGCTGATGATGACCGGACTGCGGGCCGGCTGGTTTGTCCCGGTGTCTCCCGGCACCCGGCAGGTGACGGTTGGCGGCGCCGTCGCCGCCGACGTGCATGGCAAGAACCACCACAGGGCCGGCAGCTTCGCCCGGCATGTCCGCTGGATCGATCTCCTGCTGCCCGACGGCCGGGAACTCCGGCTGTCGCCTCACTCCGATCCCCGGCTGTTCTGGGCTACCGCGGGCGGAATGGGCCTGACCGGGATCATCCTGCGCGCGGAACTGCAACTGACGAAAGTCGAGACGTCCCGGCTCGTGGTCGACACGGTCCGCACCGCTGATCTCGATGAGGCCATGGCCTGCCTTGCCAAAGCCGACGGCCGGTATGGCTACACGGTCGCCTGGCTCGACTGCCTGGCGTCCGGCAAGCGGCTGGGGCGGTCAGTCGTCACCAGTGGCGACTTCGCAACCGTGACCGACCTGCCGGCCAGGGACCGGTGTCAACCGCTGGCGTTCAGCCCGGCAGCCCGGCTGCGGGCTCCGGCGACCTGCCCGCCCGGCCTTATCAACAGGTACACGGTCGCGCTGGCCAACGAGGCCTGGTACCGCAAGGCGCCGCGGCGCCGGGAAGGCGAGATCCAGACGATCGGCGCCTTCTTTCACCCGCTGGATGGCATCAGGAACTGGAACACCGTCTACGGTCCGGGCGGATTCCGGCAGTACCAGTTCGTCGTGCCGTTCGGCCAAGAGCAGGCGGTGCGAGTACTGCTTGAGCGGATCAGCGCGGCACGTGCCCCGTCGTTCGTCACGGTCCTGAAGCGCTTCGGCCCGTCAGATGACGGTTACCTGTCGTTTCCCATGCCGGGCTGGACGCTGGCGCTGGACTTCCCGGCACGTACGCCCGGCCTGGCCGGGCTGCTCCGTGGCCTCGACGACGCGGTGCTGACCGCTGGCGGCAGGGTTTACCTGGCGAAGGACTCCAGGGTCAGCCGGGAGGTACTTGCTGCCATGTACCCGCGGCTCGCTGACTTCCGCCAGTTGCGGGCAGAGCTAGACCCGGCTGGCAGGCTGGCGTCAGACCTGTCCCGGCGTCTCGGGCTGTAGCGCGCGTCGCGGCGGCGATCAGCTCAGCAAGCTGGCCAGCGCTACGGTCCCAGTCGAACTGGCGTGCCCAGGCACGGCAGGCTTGCGCGATCTCGGTCCGGCGGACCGGGTCAGCGAGTTCCGCCATCGCCTTCTCGGTAACGTCCTCGATCCGCTCCCCTGGCCCGACCAGCCAGCCAGTCACGCCATGGCGGACCGCATCGCGCAGGCCGTCGACATCGTAGGCAACCGTCGGCACGCCAAGCTGCGCGGCTTCGAGGACACACAAGCCCCAGCCTTCGCCCTGCGACGTGTTCAGGTGCAAAACCGATGCGCCGACGGCCGCTCGCTTGACGTCCTCGGCGAGGTAGCCGCGCAGCCGCACGCGCCCGGCGAGGTCGCGCCGGGCAATCTCGGCTGCGAACGGCTCACTCGCCGGCCCGCGCCCGATCACGTCGACGGTCACCCCGGCCGGGGCAAGCCTGGCGGCCACGTCGAGCACTCGCTCGACGCGCTTGTGCGCGACCATCCGGCCCACCCAGGTGATCGTTGCGGGCGGCGGCGGCTCAGTCACGGTTGCCTCAACCACGGGTGATTCAACCAGCGGCGTAAGGCCGTTCGGGATGATACAGACCGGGCCAGTCCAGCGGAGCCGCTCGGCCATGGCATCGGCCGTTGACCGCGAAACGGCGATGCACAGCGTGCGCCGGTACACCCGCCGCGCGACACGACCTTCCAGCAGGCGCCCGACTGCGGCGACCAGTGGTGAGAAGTGCACACCGAACTGCGCGTCGTGGACGTGATGCATGACGCAGAAGACCGGCACCGTCCTCGGCAGCACGCAGGGGGTGAAGAACGGGATCCCGTTCTGGCAGTCAAGGACCGCGTCGAACCGGTGCCTGCGTCGCGCCAACCAGCCGAGCACGCGCGGGTACACGGTGAACCTGGAGCCTATCCGGACGACTTCGATGTCGTCGCGACGATCTCTGGCCGACTGTCCTGCTGCCCGGGCCGTCAGGTAGGTCACCCTGGCGCCTCTTCGGCGCAGGCCCAGAGCCATCTGGAAGGCATAGGCCTCTGCTCCGCCCGCCTCAGGGTGCCACGGGTCGCGCCAGTTTACGATCGCGACGCGCAGCCCCTCGACGGCCTCGGCGCGGCCGGTACGGTAAGCCATCTCAGCTAGTTACGACGCCGAGACCGACGTGCTGACACTGGCCGGCAATACCGCGCCCGGCGGCAGAGCCGGGCCCTTGACCTGGCCAGGTGCCGGACCGACAGGGTCGGCGTCACCGTCAGTCCACGCCGACTGCACCCGCAGGGCCAGCCAGATCGCGGCTACTTCCGCGAACGCGGTGAGCGAGTGCCGCCAGACCGAGAAGGTGGAGCCAGCGATATCGCGCCAGCTCACCGGGATCTCGACCATGTCAGCGCCAAGCTGCTTGCAGCGTGCGATCAGCTCGACGTCGAAAGCAAAGCCAGTCGCCGTCAAGTCCGCTGCTGCGCGACGAGCTACCGGTCCCGCGAAGAACTTGAAGCCGCACTGCGTATCGCGCGGGCCGGCCGCGACCAGATGTGCGGCCGCACGGAACACCGCTGCCCCTGCCTTGCGTACTGGGCTGTGCCGGACCTCCACGACCGAGGCAGCGTGTGCCCGAGACCCGATGACGACCTGACGTCCGGCCCGCAACTGCCACAGCGCGTGGTCAAGTGCCGACAGGTCGGCCGCCATATCCGCATCGCAGAAGCCCACATACGGCGCTCGGGTGGCGAGCAAACCGGCCCGCACTGCTGCGCCTTTGCCCGGCCTATCGCAGCGCAGCAGCCGGACGGCTACCGGGCCGGCCGGCCAGTCCAGCACGATCTGCGCCGTGCGGTCGGTGCTGGCACTATCGACGACAAGAACTTCCACGCCGTCCGGCAAGGTCTCTGCCTTGGCACAGAGCTGAGCGAGCCCGGCGGGCAACCGCGCCTGCTCGTTACGCGCCGGAACGACAATCTGCAACCATGGCGCGCCCTGAGATCCACTCTGGTGTGTCACGGCAAGCGGTGTTGCCGGCGTCGGATCAGCGCTGACCGTAGTTGAACAGCTGGCTGTTCGCAGGCTTGCCGTTGGCCACTCCGGCAAGCAGCGCACCAGCACCCAAGCCAGCACCAGCAGCCAGGACGGCACCAACCACCACGGCAATGAGCAACGCTTTCATACGCCTCTCCTTCGCACGCTCGGGGTCAGCGTAACCACAAACAGGGCAAGAGCGCCTCAGCACGCGAAAGAATCACCAAAAAGTGATAATGGAGCGTTTCCCGTCGCGAATGACGGCGTCAAACTCGGGCAACGGTTACGGGCCTGGAGCTAGCCCGGCACCCGGTAGACGTCCAGGCCTGGCCCGGAGAACACGAGCTGGCAGCCAGGCAGCCTGGACGAGGCCGGATGGCTGAAATCGGCGTCCACGATCACGTAGCGGTAGCCGTCGGCCTCCAGCCGCGACGTCAGCGCCGCGCCGGACGTCACTGCGCCGCTGATCGCGATCGCGGCCGGATCCTCAGGCGGGATCTGCAATGATCCGACCTGGACGCCGTCATTCCAGATCACCTGGCGAGTCAGCAGCCGGGGCCACGGGTCAAGCACTGCTTCGCCGTGGTTCCAGCCAAACCGCCGGTACGCGCCCCACGGCAGGAGCAGCGCATAACCCTGGTGCGGATCCGCGTTGATCAGCGCACGAGCAGCCAGCCAGTCAGCCGGATACTCCACCGGCCGCAGCCGGCCAGCCGCCCCCCAGGCGAGACCGGGGAGGAAGAGCACAGCGGCTGCGGTCAGGCCAGCCGCGAGTATCCCCTTCCCGTCCGCAAGCCCGTGCGGCTTGCGAAGCTGCAGCACCCGCGCCACGACGAGGCCGAGCCCGGCCGCCTCCGCCAGCGCAAGCGGCGCGACAAACTGCTGCCCGTCCCTGAGCACGGCGAAGCCTGGCCAGAAAGCGATCATGGAGCGCAGCAGGTCCTGGCCGAATCCGACGGCGCCGAGCGAAGCAATGAGGAAGCCGGCCACCGCGCCGATACCAAGCCCTGGCCACCGCCCGCGGCCGAGCAGCAGGAATCCGGACAGCGCAGTAACCGCGAGACACACCCACAACACCGACCCCGCCCCGCCGTAGCCAGCTGGCACGGTCTGCGCGTTCCAGGCGCCGCCCAGCGCAATGAGGCTGCCAATCGTCCCGAACGGGGTATCGGCCCTGGCCGCGAACGCCGCCACGCCAGCCGGGCTGGTATGGACCTGGCGGGTCAGGGACGGAATGAGCCACGGCAGGCTCAGCACGGCCAGTACCGCCAGCGCTGTCGCGGTCATAACGAGGCGCGCCCTCGCAGTCCCTCGTTGCATGGCAGCGGCCGGCAAGGCGACCAGTCCGGAGATCGCCATGGCTGCAAAGCCGCCCACAGCAGCAGGCAGTAGTGCGACCACCAGCCGCAGCGTCCGCCTGCTGAGGCGAAGGCCCGGCTTGGCGCAGGCAGCGAGCACCCACGGCAGCCCGGCGTAGCCGAGCAGGAGGGCCCACTGGCCGACGATCAGCCGCTCTGCCATGAACGGATTCCACGCGTACAGCACCCCGGCCGCTAGCTGAGCTGGCAGCCGCTCGCTGGACATCAGCCGGGCCGTGCCGGCGCAGGCGAGCACGAAGATGGCCAGCAAGACCAGCTTCTCGACCGCGTCGGCCGGCATTACCCTGGCCAGCCCGGCCATCACGGCATCGCTCGGCACCGCCCTCGGCAGCACTCCGGCAGTACCGAGCACCGCGGCGTTGAACGGCGGTCGCGGCACGAACACCATGTCGTAGCTAAGGAGGTAACCAGGGCGAAGCCCGGGCCCGATCGCGAGCAAGCCGAGAAGCAGACCCGTGGCCGCGGGCGCCATCCGGGCAAGGCGACGGCGGCTCGGGACCTGGGGGCTGGTCCCGGCCGCGGCGACATCAGTCCTGGTCTGCTCGGTCACTGCGGCCTGAGTGTATTTCGCCTGACCGCCCGGGCTGCCTCATGCTCGCGGACCGGTCACCGACACTTGCGGCAGCAATGCCTCGTAGGAGCCAAGATCCGGCACGCCGTCGTCCGACACGGCGGCGGCCAGCGCTACAGCGTGCCGCAGCATGTCCGGCCAGGACCAGGCCAGCGCGATGCCCGGCACGAATCCGGCAACCAGCGCGTCCCGGAAGCCAGCGGTCAGCCGCAGGCCTGGCCCGGCCAGGCGCCCGCCAGCTCCGGCCAGCCACTCCCCTGCCGCGGTGAGCACCCGGACGCCGCCGTCGGCCGGCAACACAACCGAGCCCGCACCCGCTAGTTCCGGCGCCGGTTCCCCGGCGGCCAGATCAGGGATGACGAGGGCCGGCCCTCGCGCGACGCCATACTGCAGCGCCGTACCACCGGCATCCAGGACCACCGGCACGCCGGCCTCCACCGCGTAACTGGTCAGCGAGCCGTACGTTTCGGCCGGCAGGCCGGCCGGAAGGCTGCCGCACAGCACGACGGCTGTGGCCCCGTCGAGCAAGGCCCGGTAATCAGCTGCTAGCCGGCCGAGCTCTTCGGTGGTGATGTACGGCGCGGGCTCGTCGAAGGCCGTCTGCGCACCGCAGTTATCGGTGACTTGCAGCACCCGCCGGGACTCAGCGCTGATCCTGGTGAACTGCGTTGCGACTCCGGTCTTGGCCAGTTCGGTCCTGATGAGCTCGCCCGTCGAGCCGCCTGCCAGCCCGGCGGCGACGACCTCGTGCCCGAACGTACGCAGCAGGCGGGCCACCGCCAGGCCACGGCCACCCACCTGATGCCGCACCCGGCTGACTCGGTTCGATGTGCCCAGCTCCACCCGCTCTGCGTCGTAGCGCACGTGCAGCGACGGGTTGAGGGTCACGGTAACGATCAACCCGACACCTCAGCAGCAAGCAGCGCGCCTAGCTCCCAGCATGCTTCCAGATCAGCCTTCTCCGGAGTCCCGGTGATGGTCACCGCAGGCCGCACCTGCCGCCAGCCCAGGCCAGTCGTGATCGACTCCACCGCCCGGACCGCTCCGCCGGTGTCGCTGGCCCCGTGCACGTACAGCCCGTAGGGCCGTTTCCTGGTCGCTTCGAGGCACGGGTAGTAGATACCGTCGAAGAAGTGCTTGAGCGCTCCTGACATGTAGCCGATGTTGGCCGGAGTACCGAGAAGGTAGCCGTCGGCGGCCAGCACGTCGGCCGGGCCGGCGGTCAGCGCAGGCCGCACGATCACCTCGACGCCTTCGATCTCGTCGGTTTGCGCGCCGCTCGCTACGGACTCGAACATAGCCTGGAGCGCCGGCGACGGCGTGTGGTGAACGATCAGCAATGTCGGCATTATCGCTGAGCTTAGGCCGCGCACCGGTTCTAGGCCGCGCCCGGCCAGGAAAGACATTCGGCTACCGTGGCGGGATGCGCGCTGGAGCCGGTCAGGTCGCAGCCGCCGTGGCGGCGGACGCCTGCTGCGTGCTCGTGTTCGTGGCGATTGGCCGCCATGCTCACGGTCACGGGGACAGCGTGGCGGGGATCTGGCAGACCGCCTGGCCGTTCCTCGCGGGGCTGGGCATCGGCCTGGTCGCGGTCAGGGCATGGCGAGCGCCGCTGGCCGTCAGGCCGGCCGGTCTCGGCGCGTGGCTTGGCGCGGCCTGGGCTGGCATGGTGATCAGGGTGCTGGCCGGACAGGGCACGGCGGCCGCGTTCATCGCGGTAGCGACTGCGTTTCTGGCGCTTTTCCTGCTCGGCTGGCGTGTCGTGCTGGTTGCTGTCCGGAACTTCCGCCGTGCTCGTATCGCCAGTTCGCGGCGAGGTTGACCAGTTACCCGGCCTGAACGCTTCCGGCAGGGTCCCGGGAACCAAACGCCTCCAGCCAAGCTGATACTGCCGTCGCGGACCGTGCGGACGGCATCGCGACTGGCCGGGCATGTTGTGGTGGACAACAACACTGGCCATGCCATTCGCAGGCAGTAGCTCGGCCCGCTAGCTCAAGGTCTTGTGCGGCTGAGGGACCGCGGCTGAGGGCGGGGCAGCCAGCACGCCGCCCCGCCCTCCCGGCCGCCTAGCCGTGGCCGCCTCCGCCCAGCGTCCACGACACTGACGACAGGCTGATCAGCTAGTCAAGCCTGTGCCGGAAGCTAAGAGCTCAATAGTAAAGCTTAAGAATCTAGTCGGTTAACGGAAAGTCAAATCCCTACAAAAGCTCTATGTCATAGGGATTCGAGGTGGTGCGAGGCACCCGTGGTGGCGGCGCTCAGGCAGACACGATGCGGGCTACAGCGGCCGGCGCGTCATCCTCGGCGACCATGAACTGCGCGTTGCCGCGAAGGTCACGGATGGTGAACTCACCGCGTTCTCGTTCCTGCGATCTGATGACTGCAACCGCAAAGCCTGACGCGGCCGCACGTTTCGGCTCTGCTCCGAGTTTGCGGGGCTCGAGGGGCACGGTCGTGCGGTATCCGGCCTCCCGCAACTGACTGGCGACGGCGCGCGCAGCAGCATGCAGACCGGCATCGAGCGGCAGGACGACGACCTCACAACTCGCCCGCGGCGAAGGCAGCAGGGCGTGAGCGCCGAGGAAGTCCACTCGAAGCCGCGCACTATCGCCGGATCGAAGGTGACAAGGTCCCGGTCCGGCCAGCGAGCAGCGCTGCCAGGGCAGACCGCTCCACTACCTGGCGCGGCAGCAGCGACAGCAAACCGCGCGACCGCGGGCGTCATCTCAGGCCTGATCGCAAGCCGACGGCCTTGCAGCGAGCCGCGTGGTCGTCACCCGGCAGAGAATATCCGGGCGCTAGTCCAGGGCGGGTTCTTCGCTGTCCGCCGGCACTGTCGGCAGGTAGCCAGTGGCCGCTGCTGAGCCGCTGGCGGTGGCGAGCCGCTCGGTAGTGACAGCGATCATCCGCAGGCCATCGCCCCAGGGTGCGATGCCACCACCCAGGCGCGGCCTGCCTGACGTTGCTCGGTCCCGGTGCTGATCGATATCTGAACTCGCGCTGTGCTGATGCTCAGCCATGAAGGATTACCCAATTTAAATGTTTATAACAGCAGTCATGAGCTTTCGTCCCGGCTCGAGACTACGTGACGCAGTGATCAAATCGAGGGCGGCCGCGCGAACGGCAGACCGACGCTAGGCGTCGAAACAGCAACGCCGAGCCCGGTGGCTCCCCGCCGGTGACCCATCCGGGGGCGGACGCGACAGGGCGGCACGACCCGTGGCCGTGCCACCCCTGTGCGGCGTCTGGCAACGCCTATCGCTGCAGCTCAAGTTGGTCGAGCAGGCCACCGGCCTCGTCCAGGCCGCTGATCCGCAACGTGGAACTGCCGCCGAAGTTACCTGGCACGCTGTCGATAACGAGCAGGCAGTAGCCGGTGTACCGAATCGCCGACCAGGTCACCGTCTCGTTCGTGATGGAGGTGGCGCCCGTCGTCGGGTCGTACTCGTTGATGTAGGTGGACACTGACGTCGGCGCCCCGGAAGGCTCGTTGCCATCGTAGAAGTCCTCGGCGGAGAACGAGTACAGGCTCTGCCCGGCGGTGATGTAGGTGGTGCCCTTCGCCGACTCCCAGCTTGCGCCGATGGGCACGTTCGTGCTCACCGTCGACCCGCCCCTGATCGGGTAGGTGCGCTCGTAGATGTGATTGTGCCCGTTGATCACCAGGTCGACCGAGTAGGTGTCGAAGGCGGGCACGAAGTACTTCTCGACGCCGCCGTCGCAGCCGTGCACGACGCAGGTGCAGAACGCGCAGTGATGGAAGTACACCACGATGAAGTCAATGGTGGAGTCTGCCCGGAACGCGGCAGCCGTCAGTGAGCAGGCCGCTGCCACCGGACTCGGCGTAGGAGATGTCACCAGCGTGCAGGTGGAGGTCCGGGTTCTGGCTCCGGATCAGCGTCGTGGTGCCGATCGCATCGTAGGTCGAGCCCTGGTCACCGAACGCCGTGAACCGGAACGGCTGCCGCCCCCCCGGGGCCGTGGTGAAGGAACCGGACACGTCACCGCTGTCCCAGCCCTGGTGACCGACGCTGTAGTAGTAGGTCTGACCGGGCTGCAGGCCGGTCAGCACCGCATGCAGGTAGTACTGCTCGATCGTGGAGTTGGCCAGGGACGGCGGCACCGAGTCCACCGGGGAGTTGGAAACGGTGTTCCACACGCTAGCTGGGGTGGCGAGGTTGCGGACTTCGGCGCCGATCTGGTTGCCCAAGCCGGACGGCGACTGACCGAGCCGGATGAATGGATTGCTGACCGGGCCAGCGGTCTGCCAGGCCACTGACATCGAAGTGGTGGGGTCGGCACCAAAAGCAATGTGCCGGCCGAATGGCGCGAGGGAACTGCCAGGCGCGGAGTCACTCTTAGTGATCAGCGCTGGCGTTTTCCTGCTGCGAGGCGCGGTGCTGGCCGCAGCAGAGCCGGTTATTAGGAGGGCCGGTCCGCCGAGCGCGACGCCGGCGCCAATGGCACCGCCACGGAGCAGGGAACGGCGGGTTAAGAAGATCGGGCCGTTGCCGCCAAAAGGGACCTCCGACACCTCGGGACCGAGGCGGGCAAGCATGCGCGGCATGAGGCTGTCCGACCGCCGCGGCGTTCACTCGCCCCAGCCGAATCCATCCCGGCGCGGGTCAAGCCTTGCCAGGCCAGTTTGGCCCTGCTTAGACTGAACATTCAGTCAACCGCGTTGGGAGCGCGATACTCATGGCCACGACTAAGGCCAGTTCAGCCGATCGGACTTCGACCACTTCTGCCGCTACCAGGCCTTCACTCGCCGAGATCATCGAGGCGCAGGAAGAAATCTTCGTCCGCCGCCAGCCTGAGTCAGCGCGGCTGGCAGAGGCTGCCACCAGTTCGCTGGCCGGCGGGGTGGTGTCCAGTTGGCAGATCTCGCGCCCGCAGCCGGTATGGCTCAGCCACGGCAGCGGCGCCAAGCTCTACGACGTCGACGGTAATGAGTACGTGGACATGCACGGCGGTTACGGCGTCTCGCTGGCCGGCCACGGTCATCCCGCGATTGTCGAGGCAGTTCGCTCCCAGGTGGAGCGCGGGACACATTTCGCTCAGCCCACGCAGACCGCACTCGCGGCAGCCGCAGAGCTGTCCCGAAGGTTCGGCCTGCCGCAATGGCGCTTCGCGAACTCCGGCACCGAGGCGACCATGGACGCGGTTCACCTGATGCGCGCCATCACCGGCCGCGACCTGATCATCAAGGTCGAGGGCGGCTACCACGGCCATCACGACTCTGTCCAGGTGTCTGTCTGCCCGGATTCACCGGAGGACGACCGCGGCCCCGCCGCCCGCCCGAACAGCGTGCCGTCCAGCACCGGCATTCCCCGGGCGATCACCGACCTGACGCTGATCGTCGGGTTCAATGACCTGGACGCTGTCCGGCGCCGGCTAGCGGAAAACCCTGGCCAGATTGCCGGCATGATTCTCGAACCGATCATGATGAACGCCGGCATCATCATGCCGGAGCCTGGCTACCTGGCCGCGCTGAAGGACCTGCTGCACGCCAACGGCGCGCTGCTGACCTTCGATGAAGTCAAGACCGGGCTGACCGCCGGGCCTGGCGGCGCGACCGGCGTCACCGGTGTCACGCCTGACATCGTCTGCCTGGCCAAGGCCATCGGCGGTGGCATCGCTGTGGCCGCGATCGGCGGCACGCACGAGGTCATGGAGCACGTCGCCAACGGCGACTACGAGATGGTCGGCACCTTCAACGGCAACCCGCTCGCCATGGCCGCGTGCTGCGCCATGCTGACCGAGGTCGCTACCGCCGACGCCTACGAACGGCTGGAGAAACTGCGCCTGCGGGCAGTCGACGGGCTGGAGCGCGAGATCGCGCGGAACCACCTGAACGCGCAAGTCGTGTCGGTGGGCGCGAAGGGGTGCGTGGTGTTCTCGGCCAGGCCAGTGCGGAACTTCCGTGACTTCCTCGACGTCCGGGACTCCTACAGTCACGCGCACTGGCTGTTCCAGCACAACGGCGGCGTCTTCTTGCCGCCGTGGGGCAAGATCGAGCAGTGGCTGATGTCGGTCCAGCACGACGAGGCCGATATCGACAGGTTCATCGGCAACTTCGCAGCCTTTGCGGCAGCGGTGCGGCCATAATCCAACTGAATCAGAAGTAAATGTGAGCTAGGTTACCCGGAAGGTCTTGCGCACGGACGCGCACCAGGACATTCTGGGCGGGTAATGCGACGGGACAACGAGTCCGGGCGAAACGGGCAGTTGGCACGTCGCGCGTACGTCGAGCTAGTGCCAGCCAGACGGAAGGTGGCGATACATGCACCCACGAGAGGGCTGGCAGCCGGACGGCACGCGCCGACGGCCCGAACTCTCCCGCCGGCAGGCTCTCCAGCGCGGTCTCGTTGCGGCGCTGGCGGCGGGTGGCGGCGCTACGCTCCTCGACGCCTGCGCGGCCTACCTGGTCGGGCCGAACAACATCCCGCTGCCGCGCCCTGACAGGCCTGTGAGCTGGCCTGTTGCCGGTAACAAGAGCATCCCCGACGGCCTGCAGCCAGAGACCGGCGCCACGCTGCAGGTCTACAACTGGGTCGCGTACATCAACCAGGCCTGCGTGAACAGTTTCGCCAAGAAGTACAACTGCAAGGTCGAGGTCACCACGTTCAACACCATGAACGAGGCGCTCTCCAAGCTGCGCAGCGGACTGAAGTTCGACGTGCTCATGGGCGCCACGATCGACGTGCTCGGCGACCTGATCGAGTCGAAACTGATCCAGCCGCTGAACCACAGCTACATCCCGAACATCACGCAGGCCTGGCCGGACTTCCAGAACCCGTACTACGACCGGGGCTGGCAGTACACGGTGCCGTACACCATCTACACCACGGGCATCGCCTGGCGTAAGGACCTGGTGCACGAGAACCCGTACGCGATGAAGAACCCGTGGCGCGAGATGTTCTTCCAGCCCAAGTACAAAGGCAAGATCGCGATCCTGGATGACTACCGCGAGGGCGTCAGCCTCGGGCTGATGATGAACGACATCTACAACCTCAACACCACGAGCAAGTCGCAGATCGACCTGTCCAGGCAAACCCTCCTGCAACTCGCCGACCTGGTCGACATGCAGATCGACAACAACGACTACAGCGAGATCCCGACTGGCCAGACCTGGATTCACCACGCGTGGTCGGGCGACATGGCGGCGGCGCCCGAATATATGCCCAAGGGCGTGCCGGTCGACGTCGTCGGCTACTGGTTCCCGCGGGATGGCCGGGGCCCGGTCGCCAACGACACCAACACGGTGCTGCGCGCGTCATCGAATCCGGTCCTCGCCCACCTGTTCGTCAACTACCTGCTCGACGAACCCGTTGCCGTGGAGAACATCAGCTGGAACGGCTACATGCAGCCGCTCAACGCGATCACCCCGGAGTTGCTGGTGAAGGAAAAAATCCTGCCGCCCAGCCTGATGTCGACGGCGGTCCTGCCGTCAGACTTCCGCCACGGAATCGGCGAGCTGCAGCTACCCGTCGACGCCGACGCGCTCTGGCAGCAGGCCTGGCTCGTCGCGAGTAACGGGATCTAGCGTGGCTACCCAGGCCCCGCCGGGCCCGCCAGCGAGCCACCCGCCCGCGCCAGTTTCGCCGGGGACCGGGGCAGGCGGGCGCCCGCGCCGCGGATCGAAGTCGTACCAGCCCAACAAGTGGTTCTGGGTACTGCTGGCCGCGCCCGGCATGATCTGGCTGGCCGTCATGTTCGTGATCCCGTTCTACGCGATGCTGGCCATCGGCGAAGGCAAGCTGGACCGGCAAACTGAGTCGCCTGTCGCCGTCTACAACCCGTTCACCTGGAGCTCGGCGAACCTGACCAACGTCTGGCGCGACCTGTTCGGATCCGGGGCGTTCGCAGGCTGGATCGCATGGCGGACGATCTGGTACGTGGCCGTCGCGTCGCTGCTGAGCCTGTTGATCGCCTACCCGGCTGCCTACTTCGTGGCCAGGTTCGCCGGCCGGCGGAAGGGGATCTTCCTGGTCCTGCTGATCGCACCGTTCTGGATCAGCTACATGATGCGGATGCTGGCCTGGATCGACCTGCTGCAGACAAACGGCTACGTGAACAAGGTGCTGTCGTTCGTTGGCCTCGGCTCCCCGAACTGGCTAGGCGGCCACTCGTACACGGTGATACTCGGGCTCGTCTACGGTTACATCCCGTACCTCATCCTGGTGCTGTACGCGGGCCTGGACAGGATCGATCCGTCCCTGATCGAGGCCGGCCGCGACCTGGGCCTCGGCCGCGCGGGCACCTTCGTGCGCGTCACGCTGCCGCTGTCCAGGCAGCCGATCCTGACCGGCATGCTGATCACCGTGTTGCCGATGCTCGGCGACTACTACACCAACACGCTGCTGTCCGGGGCGCGGGACACGTCCATGATCGGCAACTTGATCGAGGGCCAGCTGAGCACCCCGTCGGCAGGCCAGGGCGCGATCTTGTCACTGATCGTGCTGCTGGTCTTGCTGGTCCCGATGATCTATTACGTGGTGCAAACCAACCGGGCAGCGCAGGCGGCAACATGAGCAGCACAGCAGTCGCAGAGCAGATCTCGACCGCAGGTCAAGCGCGCGAGTCGAGGGTCCGGTTCTTCCGTAACCCGTGGCGGCATCCGTGGTTCCTGGAAGGCTTCACCTGGCTGTACCTGATCTGGTCGCTCGCGCCGATCGTCATCGCGGTGCTGTTCTCGTTCAACAAGGGCAAGTCGCAAGCGACCTACCAGGGCCTCACCTGGCGCTGGTACTGGGGCGACAAGGTCAACTCGATCTGGTACAACCCGCAGCTGCACAGCGCCATGTTCGAGACGCTGAAGCTCTCCGCCCTGACGACGATCATTGCGGTACCGATCGGGGTGGCGTTCGCGCTCGGCATCAACCGGTGGCGCGGCGTCATTCCGTCTAGCTTCAACTTCCTGATGATCTTGTCGTTCGTCGTGCCCGAGCTGATCTTCGGCGTCGCGATGTTCTTCATCTTCACCCAGATGCCCGGGTTCAGGGGCCTCGGCCTCGGCAACTGGGCAGAGATCATCGGCCTGGTCACCTGGAACGTGAGCTGGCCGGCGATCATCGTCCAGGCCAGGCTGGTCACCATCGGCAGGCAGTACGAGGAGGCCTCGGCCGACCTTGGCTGCACCCAGTTCCAGACCATGCGGCGGGTCATGCTGCCGCTGCTGATCCCCGCCATCTTCGCCAGCGCGATCCTGGTCTTCTCCGGCGTGATCGACGACTTCGTGATCGTGGACCTGCTCTCCTCTAACGCGAGCAACACGCCGATGTCGGTGATCATCTACTCGACACAGCACGGCGGTAACGGCGGTCCGGCGCTCAACGCGCTGGCCACGGTCATGCTGGTGCTTTCGTTCCTGGTGGCTGGCCTCGGCTACCTCGGCTACCGGATCATGACCAGGGGACAGCGAATCGACGGCCAGCAGGCACTGACTGCGATCGCCGGCGCGGAGTAACGCGAGCCTTCCTGTCAGCCGTTCCGCACAGCTCCCTCGAGGATTGAACGCACCGGGGTAGCTGGACGCTGGAGGAGGTTCTGGAGTTCGGGTCCGGTGGTGGCGAACTCCCCGCGGCGTGCCGCCTGGAACATGCCGAGCAGCATGGCAGCCCGATCCGCGGGTACACCGTGTCGGGTCATGGTGGCTGCCCACTCGGAGTCGTCGGCGACGATGCGCCGGATTGTTCGCCCGGTGAGGTCAGTGAGGATGCCTGCGATGTCACCGAGGTCGAGTGCGTCCGGTGCGGTGAGCGGCGGGGTGGGCCCGTCAAACCGGCCCTCGCCGGCAAGGATGACTGCTGCGGCTTCTGCCAGATCGGCATGCGCGGTCCACGACACGGGCCCGTCGGCAGGCGCGACGAGTTCGCCTGTCTCGAGCGCCCGGCCGAGCAGGAGCGGGACAGTGCTGGCGTAGAACCCGTTACGGAGCGCCGTG
>Ga0335072_10002837_pt1 | contig 26581 bp, 30 predicted proteins | sample Lox_Sample_21_FD_206725 | JGI IMG/M metagenome (GOLD analysis project Ga0335072, IMG submission 206725) | Soil microbial communities from Loxahatchee National Wildlife Refuge, Florida, United States - Lox_Sample_2.1 | ecosystem: Environmental > Terrestrial > Soil > Wetlands | place: USA...
CAGGCACCATCTTTCGTGTACATATATGCCCGAATCTTTCAGATAGCAGAAATGACACTCAAGTTTCTACGCAACACAGCTTCATCAAAGTGTTGTTGTCGTAACGCAGTGCCACAATTCTCGGCCGCAACTCTCGGCATGTTTGAGGCTTAACACATCTGAATGCGGCAACATACTCACAATCGGTGCTGACGTTCCTTCCTGATTCTAGAGCCTGAAAGGTGGCACCAAAGTATCGGAAGAGATCAATTCCACCTCAACTTCAGTTTTCGGCTAAACTAACCAAAACTGGGTAGCTTTGGCGAGCGGCGTGACTGTCGATACCCTTACTCATAATCTCCCCATAGTCTCTGTCTGAATGCGAATAAGCATAAATATCTTTGCCATCCTAATCTTCGAGATTAGTTTCCCAATTTCAGCTTTGAAACAGCTTCTCTACTAGCTATACTCCGAACCCTCCGAGATCTTTCAAACACTAACTAGACTCCCATCCGCTCTGTCGCGCAGCCGCCCTCTCAACAAAAACGTTCTCGAGAATGCTCTCTTCTGTTCCTATCTCCGTCAAAGTCTCTCCTCAAGAAGTGGCTGCAAAGAGCCTGACGTGGCAGAACCTCGAACTCGCGACACGCGCCATTCACCGCGATGGACTAGTCGTCCTGGAAGATGTCATTGAGCACTCCAAACTGGATGCTCTGAACCAGAAGATGGTTGAGGACGCTCTGAAATTGCAATCAGCCGGTGATGCAAGTCCATACAATTACAATAAAGGGAACATCCAACAAGATCCACCGACAACGAAACAGTACTTCGAGCCATCCATCTTTCTTAATCCCCTAGCCACCCAGGTCACATCCTCGATCCTCGGCCCCAGACCCAGGCTTTCCTTCCTATCTGGCAACACTGCCTTGCCACCAACTCCTGATTCCCCTCCCCAATCTCAGCCTATCCACTCAGACGCCGATATCGACCATCCTAACTGCCCGTTCGCGCTCGTCGTCAACGTTTGCCTCATCGACATGACGCCCGAAAACGGCAGTACGGAAGTCTGGCTTGGCAGCCATCTAAATTCAGGCCCTACCGCTCAGGAAGGGAAACACGGGGAGCGCGCTAGTGGACGGATCAAGGAGACCTTGCTGGCTGAACGCGCTTTAGAACGGCCGCCTTCTCAACCAACAGTTAAGAAAGGTTCGATCATTGTCCGTGACCTGCGGCTGTGGCACGGTGGGAAACCAAACCTGACAAATGCACCAAGGGTCATGTTGGCGATGATCCATTTCGCCCTGTGGTATCGGTTAGTAGATGGATTCCCGAAGCCTCGATAGAAATGTGACTGACAAGAGTCCACACAGCAATGCAATGCAGGTCGAGTTTGCCGACGAGTTGCGACCTACGTTGGAGGAGTATAACCCCGTGCTTCAGATCCAAAGCACCTTTCTGCCGGAAAAGGATATTCTGGAGAGGTACTTGAATCGCGGTTATGGCAATGCGTATGACTTTGACCAGCAAGACCGACTTCCTGTTGTCATATAAAGAGAGATCGCAAAGAAATTGATACCAGGTCTGTAGTGCTGGCTGATTCGGAACCAAGAATATTGAGGACCTTTTTGAAATGGAAACAACCCGAGAAGTTAAGGAAGCAGTCCCTAGATGCTACGACGGCAGTCAGTCAGGAGAGGCTAACGATGCAGCGGTTGAAATGAGCAATAAATCGGTACGTTGAATGCGAGAAGCGAGAGTGACAACTTTTGCATCTGGTTTCTGATCATTTGATCATGAGCAAAACCAAACTCTTTGGGCGCAAGCTGAAGCTTTAACGTAGTTCTTGGCCACGAATCACTCCAGAAAAATTTGTACTATGGGCGCAAGGGATCATCAAATCGAGCAGTGTGAAGAGGAGCGCTTCCGCTTGTAAATGTACTAAAGGGCACATGTAAGAACCGCCTGGAACAAGCTGAACAGGCTGAGAAGAGGTAGATATTCTGGGCAGGTGCCTCACAACGAGTGCCACGACCTCGACTATGACGCCTTCTATACTCGCGTGCTTACACATAGATTTCTGGTTGTGGAACAGACAGTACTTGGTGGATGGTCATGCTTGGATGGGAGGCCAGTCTAGTCTGGAGCAACTTGACAGTAGTAGTACATTTTGTTGCGCGCAGCAGACAGGTATGCATTAAAACGGTTGTGGAAGCACTGCTTATTGCTACCTATTCTACCTGGGGATGGACAAATACATATACACATAGGAAATCCTGTCGGTCGAGAACCTGTCTCGTACGAATAGCTGGTCCCTGTCCAGCTGTACCTTTCCAGCTGGTTCCTGCCCAGCTGGCATACGAGCGTACGAGTGTACGAATGTACGAGCCTGCGAATAGCCACCGAAGCGCGGCCTGTTCGCAACACATTTATGGCTCAGCAATGGCAACGCACGACTAAGCGCGGAGGAGCATCGTACCTCATGGTAGATACATCACAAAGCATATTGGTGATAGAGTTGTGGTGTCCGTCCCAGATATGACAGAAGCGTAGGAAATGGTAGCACAAAAATGCAATGTCTAGGAATAGGAGAGAGTTGCTCTTTCAATTTCCCTCACTCTGCAAGAAACTTGACTGTGACAGTAGTAGTCAACTGCACACTTTCCGGCTCAAAATCCAGAATTTCACCCTCCTGCTGTCCACGTCCATGCCCACCGACATGCGCTGCGGCCCGCGAGCGAAAACCTTGTGCGTAACTGCCGAAATTGCCATTCCCGTCCGAGACTTCCACCGCCTCCGGCTTTCCCCTGCCTAAGACAGCGGCGTAGTCTCCGGCCTTGACGACGGCATCCCTGACAGCCTCGTGCCTGCTCTCGCTGGCCAGACTCGATTTCGTGGCGTCGGTGAGGCGCCACTCGACGTGGCTGACGGAGACGAGCGGCATGGTCGATAGGGTCGTCGCCAAGGAACCGAGACGCTCGAAGTCGCGGACTTTGATCTCAAAACTAGTTCGGGCGAAGAATAGGCGGTCGAGCTTTCTACCTTTGTCGTCCGTGGGCCGGTAGGAGCTGGTGCTCAGGGTGCTATTCTTCCAGTACGTTACTGGAGCGTCTGGCGTTGCTTCACCTACATCATGTCGTAAGCTGATTTGCCGCAAGGTGTCCCCACGCGTTCACCAATGGAAAGGACATACCTTTCTCGGTCTTTGGCGAAAGGCCTTTCAGCATTGATCGGAGCTCATTAGCGGTCAACGTGACTTCTTTGGACACCTTTTCCTGAGAGGTGCCCTCTGACGAAACATGGACCGTGATGACAGCTCGCTCGGCTTGACGAAAGATCGTCGAGGTGCCCTGCGCCGTAATCGTGACAGGTGGCATGGTTTGTCAATTTTAGAAGTGAGATAGTGTGTGGTTGGTATCTACGATTTTCACAGGTTAAGGAATGGTCCACAATTGCTATTGGCCGAAAGAGACTTTCTAAGGAAAATTGATGGAGTTCCTCAGAATGTGAGACTTGCTTGTTGCTATGTATGTTGTGGACGCTGGGCGCCCAGATTCGGCACGAGGTTGCCTAACCTAGAATTGTGAGGGTATCTCTGCATCCTTCCGCTTATTGGCAAAATTTGAGAAGTGCAGCGATGCTGAAGCTTCATGCGGTTGACTCGATGAACTTTTGGCCCATTTCTAGACGAAAATCATCAAAATGGCAAATCTTTGAAAATGAGACCTGATCGGAAATTCCTATGACAGCATGCGAGAAAGCAACGGCACCACGATGTCAAAATTGGGATATCTGCCGTGGGCATCGCTCAAGGCTTGACCTAGACTTTCGGGTCATCGGCTTCCGGACATCATCGCTAGTTAAGCCCAGCTAAGGGAAAGACACTACTCAGGGATCAGACACCTGAGTCCACGCCTTAAGGAACAAGATTGTCAAAAAGGCCGGAAAAGAACATGACAGCGAAGCGCAGATGCGACGGATGGGCCGGCATCCATAGAATGTGATCTCACACCACATGGTACTGCAGTGTTGGGCATCAGTCGCAGCTCCTTTGCGGCTTGTGGTGGAAATCAGCTACGCCACCAAATGACCACGGATAATCATTGTTGCCGTACGAGCTCCCAACGCTACTTAATGCTGTCTATCATCTTTCAGTCCATGCCACGATGTCGAATCATATCAGCCCTGCTTCCAGCTCGCCTATCATCGCGCCATATGTTCCACTCGCAGAGATAGGTGCCGCCGACTTACCGGTGCTCCAAGTGATGCCCCCACTCTGGGTTGGGTAAGTACCCACCAGTGCAAGCCAACTCTCATTTGAAGGCCGGCTGAAAGTGGCACTTGGCTCACACAGGTGACCCAAATATTGTATTTTTGAGGCCAAAGCTTCCTTGATTCCGACTGTTGTCCTCCAGTGGATGCGCTCACCGTACCCACCACCGAGCATGCCATTCACAGCAATTGGACTAGACAAATGACTTGTCCCAAGAGCAGTTCCAGTCGAGGCTTCTTGACCGGAACAGAACAGCTTTCGTTCTACTGCTGGCGTCTGAGACGCAGTATCTTTGGTCACAAAACCTCCCACACGATATCCCGAAGACGAACCCCATGCCAGAACCATATTCTATTCCCACAAAATTTTTCCTGTCAGCGAACCCTTCTTCCCTTCCAGGCCACTTCTCGTATTGACTCTGCTTTCATTTGTAGCAATTGTCTGAAGTCAATGACTCGTCTTCTCTTAACTCCTCCATCTTTATCGATGGTCTCTCTCGTTCTATCTCCGTCGAAAATCTCTCGCCTTCTGTCTGTCGAGCAACTCTCCCCCAATATCTCTACCGTCCGAAAGTGTCAACAGGCGAAAATGGCTCAGCCTCCACGCCCAGCCTTAAACATCCCAACTTCATCTTCCTCTCTTCCTGGACCGGTACACAACAAAAACACATAACAAAGTACGCCTCGGCTACTTCGCGCGCTTCCCCTCCACTCCCATAATGGTCATCACGACCTCAATCAGCGATCTTACCTACCGCACCTCTAGTGAAAAGCGCCGCGCCCTCCTCCCCGCCATCGCCGCCATCACATGCTCCCCAACCTTCAACACCAACATCCTCCTCCACGCCTTCTCCGAGGGCGTCTCCTCCACCTTCATTCACTTCGCCAAAGCCTTCCTCGCCCAGACTCGCCGTCGCCTCCCCCTCACCGCGCTAATCCTCGACTCCTGCCCTGGGACCCTACACTTCACCAATCTTGCCCACACGGCCCGTAACACCGTCCCCAACAACCCAACCACGCAAGTGTTTGCCTCCCTCACCGCCTGCACCATCACTGCCAGCTACTGGACGACATTCCTGTTGACCGGCGACCGCTAAGACGTCGATAACCCCAAAGACCTCAACGACCGCACGCTCTCGAACACAGCGGTGCCGCGCCCCTACCTGTTCTCCAAGGCCGACAAATTAATCAATTGGTGGAGCGTTCGGGAACATGCGCGCGATACCGAGTCGCGGGGGACGCCGGTCTTTGTTGAGTTGTTTGAGAAGAGTTCCCACTGTGCGCATATCCAGGCCGAAGAGGATGCAAAGAGGTATTGGAGCACGGTGCAGAAGGGTTGGGATACAAGGGTTAATGGCGTGGGTGAGCTTGTGGAGGATGAGGCTGGACAGGGAGAGAAGGATGGGTTTGAGGTTAAGGTTGAGGAGGTTGACGTTAACTTCAGGCGTTGGGATTGCGGCGGTCACGGTGTACCTGTTCGGACTGCGGACGCTGAAGTATCGACATTGATAAATTGGATTTGTGCTTGCGGCGGCGTTGTGCCATTGAAAGGCATAGGTAAGCGCAAATGTTTGTCTGAATTTTTGTTTTGCTCAAGTCACGGCTGGGGCAGACTTTGCAAGCGACAACTATGATTTTAGCAGTGGCGTGTGCAGAGGCTATCACTTCAGTCGGAGTGGGCCGATCATGATGATGCCAGATGGATCTGGCACACAGTTTTTTCGGATGGAATGGACGTTATATTTGGTATAGTGACATGATGCTCGATGTCGTTGTCGAAATTACCACAACTGTTGCTTGGGTTTCGCGACGAGAAGATTCCCAAGTCGGTGGGCTTCTTGAGACTTTGAGTCTCCTCTCCAACGTTGTTACGCCTTGTGCATGGTGACATGTCAAACTAGAAGGAGCACGGCCTTGGGCTGACCTGGAATGCCCCTCGCGCCCAGAAAACGCCTTGGACCGTATCGATCAAAGATGGAAGGGTGCGATCGCTATGAGCGGTCATTCACTGGAAATTGGTTTGCTGGTTTGCAGGGGGCTTGGCATAATCCGATCGCAAGCGTGCAGTAGCTAGACACCGGTGGAAGTCTAAGACAGCGGATCGCTCAACTACGATTCTTTGTTGGAATGTCTCATTGATACCTGAATCAATTGGTATGTGGCGTCTAGAAACTTCGGTCTAGCAATCAGATGCGCCAAGCCCCTGTAGAAATATTGCACGCTCGTACACCATCTCGTCTGATTGCAAGCCTCAACTTTGTAAACGCCACATACTAACCAAGTCAAGTACTTGATGCGACAATCCAAGATTTCACCGGTCTCTAACTAAAGCACGCTTGCAATCGGCCCTGATGGACGGTGTAATGGGGGGACGTGCTGAACGAATAGTGCGCCGTACCGTGTGTCACTGTCAAAGCTCCCCGGAACGCAAACCGAAGATTGCTGTATTCCTGCTGTTTTGCTGCTAGAACTCTACATGGCCGCCTGCATTCCACGCCTTGTTTGTGGTGCGAAGTGCTGCATAGATGACCTGGGACTTAGAGCATCGCCCGAAAATGATGGCTTCAGTATATATGTCCAGGCCCTGGGCCCAGGTCCTTCAAATTCGCCGACTACGATCACATTTCACTAACTCTACGCTACGGTTAGCCGGACCGACGGGCCTCAGCCCGCGGTTCCAGGTAGAGTAGGACCGTCTGACATGCCGATCACAGATCAAGCTAAGGAACTTACTGCGTACATTTGGAAGCCCCCAACATTTGTTACTCTACGCAGCACAATTGGGCCGGAGCTCCACCGTCAATCGATATTCCCCTTGTTGCCAGAGCGGGTTCCCTGCACCTCCTGACAACATCCCTCCCAGCTGGAGTTTCGCGAAGGTTAATTGTCCTTCACAGTAACGCTCCAAGCACAACCTTTTCAGCGTTTGTGGCCTTTTGAGCCGGCCTGGAGACAACCAGCGCGCTGTCGGGAGAATGCTCGAGCATTCTGTGCTTCCCGGTATCCTAGATTTCGGGCCGTAGACATTGGAAGTGAGTCGATTCTCGAATAGCGCCCCAGCTCCCAAGTCGAGTCATGCCGACAAATAATGGCGCACCGAAAACCAGGATTCTTTTCGACCCCTCCGGATTTGATGTTTATGGCTGATACGCTAGCTTTTCACTGTGTCACCCGCGTGACGCACAATCACACTTTGGTCCATTTCAATCATTGTTAGGTGTTGTTTCTTGAACTTGCCTCGCGCTAGTTGAGTATTTAACCTTCTCTCGTTTCAATTATGTTGAGGGAAAGCCTTGTTAGAGATCGCCTCTATGGTTGCACATTCACTTTTCTGAGGCATTTTCGGCATAGTGCTATAGCTCCAAGCGATATTGATTCAATGGAACCATGCCTAAAACCATGTCTCCTTTCGTGTCAGGTGCTGAGGGCGATGCACAGTTTACGCTCTTCTATGCCTTGTGTGCATATGCAGCTACCCATCGCTCCCTTACTCGCTTCGAGCGAATCAACTCCGCAGCCGACGTTGACATCTTTGAAGGCGGTAACATCGAAAGGCCAGAAAGTTGCGATCTGAAACCGCCGGAAATGATCGACACACATGTGTGGCTTGCAAAGAAATCAACTTCAACATTCAATACCAACTGCCGGGGCTTACTCAACAGCCCGCAGAGCCTATTGCGTCAAACGAGGGCGGATCCATTCCAATGTCTTCCCTTCCCTATGAACGATCTTCAAGCCCAATTAATTGACTTCTACGTCCATGACTACGCTCGAACAACTCTGGGCATGAGCTCCAAGGCTCAACCTGGAATGCGATATTTTGGAGAAGTCATAGGATCGCCCATGGAGCTTCATGCTCTGCTTTCTCGATCTGCACAGGCACTTTTCCATCTCCAGGAATGCAACTTCGCCATCGATCGCCGGCCTTTACAAGTGGCAGCCTTGCACCACAAAGTAGAGACAATCTGCGGAATCAAACGCGCCCTGGAATGCCATGTTGGCCAGCGAGCGATTAATTCCATCGCCAGCATTGCTTGCGACGAGGCGCAGTACGGCAGTATAGAACTAGCCCAACGGCACTTGCAGGCGGCGCGTCGTATGCTGAAATCAATTGGCGGCCGCTCCAAGCTGACACTTCGTCGCCTCATTCTACAAGTCCATAGCATCGAGTGCACGCATTCACAACCGGAGATCAGCGCCGTTTTCGACCCAGCCGGCCTATCAGTAAGAGTCCAACAGCTCAACTCATTTCTTCGCAACTTGTGTGAATCAGGCATCCAACGGGCCCAATGCCTGCCCCCTTGCATAAATTTCTATACTCGCGAAGAAGCAGCTTTCCAAGTTCTCCAACCTGGCTCATTATTACATCAACTTCTCGCGAAGGAAGTTCCAGGCTCAAGGACGGTCCTAAGCACCGACGTCACAGAAGTCCATGCACAACTAGCGGTATTGGTTAGCATCGCTGCCGTCTGGCTCCACGCACAAACCGCGAGTCAAGCACGCAACTGGGTCAATTGTCAGAACACAATGCTCATTCGTACAGGTATTCGAGAGCACGATTCATCAGTCAACGCCCTTTTTTTCTTCAGCGTTCAACAGCTGGACAGCACGACTGAAGTGCGGGCACTGGAAAAGCTCTGGTTTCCTATGGAGATTATGAATGTCGTACGGTATCTCAGCTTCCCCAGGAAAGTCAGGTTGCGAAATTGGCTCTTCCGATTGCTTGAGGGTCAAAAGCCGGAAGAGCTGCGAAAGCTCGATCCATTCGCTTTTAGCTATATGGCTGATTGAAGGGAGATGATCTATCATAACGCAGAGGACAATGTCACCAGCAAAAGCGCATTGCTGTTACATTACGACCTGGAGGCCGGAGATAGGTCTCAGCAAAGTCTCTTGATTTACATTCCCATTCCGCCAAGGCTCTGGGCCCGAAAAGACAAAGAACTATGGATGGTGAACGACAGATTGACCATTAAGATCGAATTTCGACCGTATTTGCAATTTATCGTGCAGCAAGACAGTGTATGCGTCACGTCGTTAATGCCTGGACTTCAGGAAGGCAGGAATGCATAGTTCTTTCATTGGAGCAGCATTCGAATTTGGAAGGCGCCTAGTGTTCCGGGGCTTGCGCATTGAGCCCTTCCTATCATCCAACTATCCCGTACAGTTGGCCTCGACATTTCCTGTGCAAAATGACCTGGACGCCTCGTATTGGATGGAAGCAGGTGGGGCGCCGATATTGTGTTGGAAGCAGGCATAGGTTCTCCCTTTGACGGGCCCCGTCATGCTTGTCAGTTGTGTTGCTATGGCTGTTCAGACGACTTTGGGTGTTCGTTGTTCGATGTAGATTGCATTTATTTGCTCGAGGAGTCTCTATTCACTGGCTTACTTGCTGAATTACCTTCGCACGTTATCTACTGGCAAAAGATTTCAAAATCGAGCCTTTTCGGGATAGTGACTCTTTCACCCCTGGTCAACTTTAGGAAGCTGGTTAAGCATTGCATATCTGGCACCCGTCACTTACCCTTTGAAGAGGTAACTTTCTAGTCCCGACGGCGCGCACCTAGCTTAGTGAACAAGTCTTTTGTGCCACAGCACGACCACCATGTCCCACACAAACAGTAGCGGCCACGAAGAGGAGAACGAGTTGGCATACGGTAGACTTTAAGCACGCTGCAGACATCCACACCATCGTCGACGACAACGATGAGGAATACACCATCAAGCTCGCTGGCAAGTCGCCAAGCAACATCAAGCAAGCAGCGCGGCAAATAAATGTGCGTCTGCAGTCGTCCCACAATGCTTACCAGACTGACGGGAACCTCCAGCTATCGATCTCACCATTACTCTAATCGCCATCCTCACCACGGAGCTGCGGCAAGCAAAGGACAGTCTGAATGCCAACCAGAGCCAGCCGTGTGATTGGTTGAGGAGGAAGATCGGAAAATTGGAAGGAGGAATCAAAACGGCAAAAGAGATGAATGACAAGGTCGTTAGAGCTATGCTGGAGAAGCGCGACTGGTTCATGGCTGTCACCTCGGAAGTTGCATGATAGTTGACGCGGAAACGAGAAATCAACTAAGAGATAGGACCAGATGGTTATTGGATTTGCACGTGAAATAGGGCAACGAAGCTACATGCTGTCACAATTGACAAGAGGTAATCATTGTCGAAGTTTCAAACTCGGGGAAGCACACTGGCGTCCTGGCACATCATCGCGAGCGGCGTTTTGCAGCATTCGGCGCTTGGCGAGTCAGGCGTAATTTCAAATCTTGGCTTTGGGGGGAAATTAAACCCTTGCCGTGCAGAGTTTAGCAACACCATGGTTTTGATTACATGTGGCTTACAAACAGGTAAGATACATGCAAGCATCTGGAGGGTCTTTGGCATTCAAAGATCTGAGTGTGTGTATGTGTGTATGTATGTGTAAATGTGTATGTTTGTGTGGTCATAAATGAGTGTCGTATTTTTTGCATTAACGTCGCGCACTTCATACATACTACAGTATATACATTGCACCGTGAAAGCTTCTTTCTCTTTCCGCCGCTTTGGAAAGGAGCATCAGGATTTGTTGGGGGGTATCAGCTATACTTCAAATTATTAGGTGCGAGTTGTGGGAGGAACAAAGTTTGGTTTTTTCTCCTTCTCAGTAAAACCCAACCCATACTCATCCATACCATAACGATTGGCAGTACGGGGTACGGGTACTGGGTACGGGGTCGTCGCCTCCAGCTTATAGAGCAAAAGCGGCAGCCAAGCCAGCCATGCCGACAAAGGCCTGCGCGGCCACGGTGACCATAGGCATGGCGCCGGCTGATGAGGAGGCCGAGGACGCAGCGGAGGCCGAGGAGGCAACGGCGGAGGAGGCAGATGCGGCTACGGATGACGCGGCGCTGGAGGCCGAGGACGCGACGCTGGATGCGGAGGACGCTGCGGACGAGGCGACGCTGGAAGCCGAGGCAGACTTGGACGACGCCTCGCTGGAAGCTGAGGCAGATTTAGACGAACTAGCACTGGCGGCAGCGCTGGTGATCGAGCTGTAGATCGTGGTGCTGCCGATGGTCGTCTTGCTGCCGTTGCTCTCGGTGGAGACGATTGGCTTCGTGGTAATGGCCGTCTCGCCAGAGTGTGCAGCGGCACCGGCGGCAAAGATGGTGGTGCTGCCGACAGTGGACGTGATGGTCTTGCCGCCGGAGGTGATGGTGGTCACTATGGCGGAGGTGGTGATGGCCGTCGCGTTGGCAAGCGCTGTAAGGAGTGTCAGTCTAGTGCGCGGTCCCGCTTGGAATTGGGGAAGTGTAAGTAGGAGTTCTCACCAGCATCGCAGACGGAGGTACCGTAGGCAATGATTGAGGCGGTATCTGTTCCTGCTGGGCATGACTGAATAACACAGTCGCGAACACCATTCTGGAAGTTGACGTTTTGGCAGAGGCAGACTTCGTCAGTCGGTGAGCAGCCAAGTGAAGGCGCCTTTAGGAGCATGCCATTGATGCAGGCTTGCTGAGAAACGCGTTAATGGACATCTATTGGTTCGAACTGGTTCACTTACACCGCACTGGGGGAGCGAGCTCAGCGACTGGGCGGCGGCGAGACCAACAAGGGCAGCGACTGCGAAGAACTTCATTTTGGTAGGAGGGTGAGCGAATGGCAGCAGGCAGTCTTAGTGATTGCAGATTTGCTTTACGCGTTACAGGGGGGAACCGAATAGAACTTTCAGCAAGTTGACAGGTAAGGGGGCAGTGGAAAGAGGGCAGGAAGGCGGTCTGCCCTTTTTATTATTACGGGAGGTGAGGAGAAGTTGCGATCTAGGCTTGGGCTAGAGCCCAAACACCTTGCTGCATCCAAACAAGGTCAACGCGTCTGTGACGCCACAGAATTAAGCCCTGGTAGGTCGACAATGCAAGGAGATGCCAGCTGAGGTGGAGCTCTCGACTTTTTGCCCGCCCAGCCGAGCTCCAGACTTAATCGACGCCATAGCCAGGTACGGGCAACCGTAAAGGCGGGTGACAAGAGCTGGCGATTGGTGGATACGAAGACTGGCCGCATTAGAAAAACTTGATTGTTGGCACTAGGATATATTGCGGCAAGCCTGATGCCTGAAGCAGGATACCCAAAAGGCTTAATGAGATTAACGACGCGAGTGGGGCAGCCACTAAGATCGCTACATGGGTAGCATCTCTGCACGTTGTTACTGGGCGACCGACTCAGTCGGCCACATGAAGTCATCGGACCTGGTCAAGCATGCACGGCGAATCCTTCTCTCACTCCCACGATCGGCTGTGCGGAGAGTCGGAGGTCAATGAGACAATGTGAGAAACAACGCCCAGCCACGGCAATTGCGAACCAACCACTTTCTGTACATCTGGAGAAAAGTTGAGGTGGCAGTGGCCTTACCGCTTCCAAATTCCCTAACCAGAAGCCAAGGGCTGGGCCCAGGAAAGCAGGCTGAGGCTTCGCCACAGTGCGTCTAGATTGTCGAAAAATACGAATGAAGCGCTCGACAGCCAGTAACTGAGTGGTTCTAATGAGGAAATGACGAGTAGCTTCATATCACTGTTAAGAGGGCAACTCGCACACTCTATTGTGGTAATGGGCCCCCGCTGAAGAAACCCAATATTCTGTAGAGTTTGTTGACGTAAGCGGTGAGTGCGGGCCGACGCCTATTTCGGGAGGCTGGGGTGTGCGCGCGAGTCAGCCATGTTTTATCGCTGACGCTCTCGCAAACGGACGGCTAGGTCTGCGTTGGAGCGTGAATTGCCTATTCTACGAGCCCAACCGCTCTTTATGCTTAGTTTAGCTTTACCTGACTAGGTTGTTCAATTTCTGTCATCGCCTTCCTGGCGGATTTTTTTACCCGGAGCGTGCAGAATCGGCGGCTCCACACCCAGATCCGAGACGGCACTGCGGTGTGACCTACCATCACGGAGCTCGCCTTTTTGTCGCCCATGATTGATGGCCCTCCAGAGGGCACAGTCTACCTGATCGGCTATCTTCAATATGTCTCGTCCGGGAAGTAGTGGCCCTCCAGGCCGGGCATCTCAGCCGGGCTTGGGCCCACCTTCAATGTCCCAACTCGCTCCACCTTCGCACATCTCGCAAGCTCCGCCTCGACAGTCCTCTGTTTATGTAACAGGCCCTGAGGGTCGCGCAGAGCCGCCGCCATTGACCGCCACTGTTGCGCCTCTGCCAGGCACAGCAGAGAGACCTTTGCCTGGACCGCGAAAACGGCTCATCGTTGCGTGCGACGGTAGGTGCTGAATCCATTGATACCACTGCTTTTTGCAATTCTTCTCATACTAACCTGCCAGATAGGTACATGGCTTGATTCGGATAATGGACTAGCAAAGGGCCAGCTGGTCCCACCTTCCAATGTCTCTCGAATAACCTGGGGAATGAAAAACACTTCGCGAGATGGAATACCGCAAGTCGTCTACTATCAAGCCGGTGTCGGCTCAACGGGTGGCTCAATTTCGCGCTTCTTTGGAGGTGCTGTTGGCGCAGGTCTAAAAGAGAACGTTCGGGAAGCATACTCATATCTGTCGATAAATTACAGAGCTGGGGACGAGATTTTCCTGCTCGGCTTCAGTCGTGGCGCCTATACTGCTCGAGCTGTGGGGGGCATGATAGGCGACCTCGGCCTTCTCACCAAGGAGGGTCTGATGTTCTTCCCCGAGATCTATGAGGACTATCAGCATCGTAACGATACCAGATACGTTTCGAAATTCCGAGATATACCATTTCCGGATAAGCCACCATTCGATGACCCAAAATATCTTGAAGAACTTGAAAGGAGAGGGTTGACTGAGACGCGAATTCCGATCAAGGCAATTGGCGTTTGGGACACTGTCGGCAGTCTAGGAGTACCACGCATCCCATTACTGGAGAACCTCGGCCTACAGACTAGGAGAATGAAGGACTTTCGCTTTTATGATACGCTGCTCTACGATGGCATAGAAAATGCTTTCCAAGCTCTGGCTCTCGACGAACGCCGAGCCCCATTTGCGCCGACGCTGTGGGAGAAGGGCTCACGCAACACTCGGACGAACTTGAAGCAGGTCTGGTTCCCAGGTGTGCATTCGAATGTCGGAGGAGGTTACGACGATCAAGAAATCGCGAACATTACGCTCGCATGGATGATGTCGAGACTAGAGACTTTCATTGACTTCCGACCGGAGTATATCCAGTCGTTGTACGAGTCGAACAGGCAGTATTACAAAAGGACGAAACAAAAACCACGTTGGTGGTCGTTTGGCGAAATTTACAACAGTATGACTGGAGTCTACGCACTGGCTGGAAGCACAGTGCGGACACCTGGCAACTACTATCGTGTTGATCCTAGGACGGGTCGACCTACGAAGAAGCTTCTGAAAAATACGAATGAGTATATTCATGCTTCGGCGCGATCGCGGACGGGACTCGGTGGCCCAGGCGTGCAAGATCGTGGCGTCTACGAATCCAGAGCACTCCGAGAGTGGCAATTCTCGACAGAGGAGCCTGCCCCGGGTACCCAAGAGCCGATGATTGTCTGGACCGACCACTCGGAGCGGAATGAGGGACAGAAGGTCATCCCTGAAGCGATTTTATTGCCTATAGAGCGAGCCCTTCTGCAAAATAGCCCGAAGACAGTAGAGGATTATGTGCTTGATATGAAAGCACCAACGAAGAGGAGGAGCAAGAGGAGGAGCAAGCCCCCTGAGTAAGATGATTGTAAGGGAAGTTATAACTTTGAATCTGACTATGAGCGTGCATTTTCGCAATGTTGGTACCGTGGTCCTGCATGGCTGGAGGAGGTTTGGACGATGATATTGAGAATCGAATAAGCTGAAGCAGTGATATAGTCTTGAGCAAACATTAGTTATGAACCTTTTTCTAACTCTACAACATCATGATTGGGCTATACAAATCTGGCGTTCCCATCTCCATCATAAACGTGTCGCAGGCGCATCACGGCAAACCACTCACCTTGATCCAGAAAACGACTTGAGGGCATTTCAGGATCTGATAAGGTAGGAGCGCTCCCTTGTTGGCATCGCGTGAAAACGCTAACCCAAACCCGGATATTCTACGAGTAGAGACCAGATTTGAAGGTTCTCGTCAATACTTCGACCTTGAATCGTTACTGAATTCAGTGGATGTTCAGTGCTCGTAGCCTGAAAATGCCGGACCATGATCGGAAGTCGTCGATGATTTTGTGAGAATGATAACGACGGGGAGGCATATGGAAGGTATGGGCAGCTTGACTCGTCTGGAAACGGATGTTGAAGAGCTAGCAGTTGTCAAGACTGTCAAAGAGGAATAGAAGACGCTCCGTTCATCTGACTCTTGGTCCAGTTCTTATTGAGAGAAAGTACGAGCGGATAAGTCAGGGAGCGTTCGGACTTGAAAGCTAGAAGGAGAGGCAAAGGAAACCCTCCTGGACAATGACCAGAGTTGAAGATAGCTAACGTTCTCGCGTTGTGCGACAGGTCGTGGTTATGCGTGTAAGCCACCTCACGTCATCTCATGGCCCTCATTGCTAGAAGACAGCGACGGCGGCTTCCGAACTAACCAGGCGTGGTCAACCACTTCCGCTACCTGGATATATTGGCCCTCATCGTCGGCATCTGCGACGATGTTCGCCACACGCGTCACTTCCAGCGTCCGCTGCCACTTCCAACTCATAACCTGCAGTCCCAGCCACCATATAACTCCCCATGCTAGCGTCGAGATTCCGATGACGGGTACGATATACCACTGTACGCCAGTGCTTTTCGTCGAGAAGGAGGAGGCGACATCCGGCGGGGCGAAGACGGCGACGAGCAAGAAGCCACAGGCAAGGAAGTAGATGACAGCGTGGACGGGGTATTTTCCAAATGGCTGGAAATTTGCTTTGTTTGTCCAGTCGCGTCTGGGATTTAGGTGTAGGAATAGGAGGCCCCCGGAGACGAAAAACCCCACAAGAACGATGATCACGTATGCGTAGAGGGAGATAAGGACGTCGTAGGCGATTCCAGGCTTCAAGAAGGAGGTGATTGCGATGAGGACGACGGATGAGAACCAGTGCAGCGCGAGTGCCGCAACTGGTGTCTGCTCGAGGTGATCTGTTGCGGTCTGGTTTGGCGTTCGATGCTGCAACCGGGCCCACATACGAGCCACGAATGTGGTTGTCCCTGTCGCGAAGAACAATGAAGCTGGCAAGATTCCCTCTTTGGCAATTTCTTGCTTCACTATTTAATTTTTGTCAGTCAAGTATACCTTGTAGCGCTCCTTGGGGAGGTCACCATACCGCGAGAAGCTGTGAAGGTCATGACTACAAGATTCCCAAAAATGGAGAACGCGATCAGGGCAGCCATCGCTTTCGGCGCCGCGCCTTCTCCGAATATGTCCCGGAAGAACAGGGTTGCCAGGTCCAAAGGAGATTCCAAGACTTCTGCCTTTCGTACAGCGCAGAACTGACCTAGCGGTTAATTCTGTTCTCAGGATCTCGCTGGGAAAGCATTTACTTACGTAACTAATGTTGACCAGAAGGAAAAGCAGTACGGTCATAAGCATAGCGATCAACGTGTATTTAGGGAAGCGCCGTCTGGGCGCTTTGACTTCGCTTAAAACCTGGGGCTATCAGTCAACGTAGTCCTAGGAGATGCGGCCTCTACACTTACGTAGAATGGTTGCTTGAAACCTGAATAAGTAAAAACGCTGAGCAACAGGGCATTTGCGAAACTTGGAGCGTTCTGCACGTCGCCTTTGAACGCCTTGTTAAGGTCGAAGTTGTCGGTCGGAAAATCATCAGCATTCGCATGGCCACCAAAGGTATATCCTCGGGATCGGATGAAGCCAAGGATGATGATGATGAGCAGAATCATGACTTTTAGGACGGCGAAGATATTGTTGAGGATGATTCCACCTCTTCTAGAGGCGATATGAACTAGACACGCGCAGCTGAGCGCCCCGATCGCCAGCCCAATGATGGAACCTCGAGATGGATCGTCATAGCCTGCTGCAGACATTACATAGATACCGAAGGCAATCGCATTGCCTGACAGGTTGCCGAGGATAATGAAGACGATTCCGTACATGCATGTTGTCAAAAGATGTGGAAACATGTATTCGAGCTTCAACTAGTGAGTCATCTCAACGAATTGTAAGCAAGTGGTGTCCATACATAGTTCTTCTCCCCACCTGATCGGGGCACGCTTTTCTTGCTTCCCTCTTGGACTCGTTGGCGAGGGACGGATAGGCCTAATTCGAGCCAAACCAGCAGACCTGAGGTAGAGATGACGGCCCCTGCGACCCACAATAAGAGTGAAGCTCCAATGCTGCCTGTGCCCCTCAATATGAGGGCGGGAGTGACGAAGATTCCGGACCCGATGCTGCGATTCAGATGCAGAGAGACGATTGTGAATCTTCCCAACTTCTGTTCGGAGGTTGGTGCAAACTCTTCTCGTCCGTGGCCACCCTGGACATTTGCAAGAGCACGATCGTAATCAATTGGGTCGAAAGACATGTCAAAGAGTAATTCTCGATATGAGAAACCGGCATATTGGAGCAACATGCGGAACCAAGCACATTTTTACCTAGAGACCAGACAGCCAAGCCTCTGGTCGTTCCAGGGCGAAAAGAAAAGGAATCAAATACAAGGCAGACAGTTAGGCAAAACCGGTGCTACACTATGGGATGGTTCTGAGCAGCCAATGATTCTGCAGCAAGAAAGGGGTACGTGGTGCCATAGCAGTGCTTAGCGTACAGAAGGAGTCCACTAGACATGCGCCGGCGAGGCTGTGAAACACTACCAAGGAAAACAAGTCAGGCACAATTGATAGGGCGCCGCTGCAGACTGCAGTATTGTCAATTGAAAAGTGGCTCGCCTTAAGCGCTGTCGAAAACTGGCGCAGGCTGAGCGCAGGCAACTAGCGTAGCTAGGGTAGCTAGGCTTTCAGGATGCTAAATTTGTACAAGGCAGCCGCAGCTACTCTTTTGGAAAAGGGACATGACATTTCTGATCCCTTCATCGGTGCTGTGATGGCAGGCTTTGGATTTTCACCACAAAACACTGTTCGGGGAATGGTCGCCGCCTGCCGGATTTGTGAAGCTCATTTTGTTCGGGAACGTTAAGCTGGTTGTCGGCAGAGCCGAAGGGTTGAACTGGCAATAGACTTCTCTACGGTTGCGTATGCGTCTCACATGCGTCTGAAGTGCTAGGCGCAATGAATGGGGTGAATCATTGATTGTGTGTATGCCTGTGTAGGCGCTGGCAATTCTACCGAAAGGTACAAAGTGTGTAGTCACGTGACTAGGGCTTGGCACCTTTATCAAGGCGTTCGTGGTGATAGCTTTAGCTCTACATTCGTGCAGAGACTAAACGTTGGAGAGAGGAACATGCTTCTCTCGTCCAGCGAGGGGCCTTATCGGTGGGCTTCTTGACAGGCTTGGCATAGCATGATACTGGTACAGGCAAGACATAGGGACAGTTTATGCGAACGACAAACTGATTTTCCCTGTGGAAGATACCTGTCCTGAAGCACCCTGATGTTCTTGTTCGCTCGTCCTGCATCACCCAGCTTAGCAGGTAAGCCTAACTGGACACTAGGTGCAGAGCCAAGCCTAGCCAGGTTGTAAGTCTTCAGTCTGTGCCTCTCTGGCTTTTTATCATCTCGTTTTCGTCTTCAACAATCGGCGTAGGAGGCTGAATCGTTGTAATGGAATCCGGCGAGGCTTCCACGTCATCCACCAACAAAAAGGGGCAAGGGGCAGACTGGAGAAAGCTGACCAAAGAGGAATTGCGCGACCTGATCCAGAGCCTCACGCACCAGGAGTCCGAGACAGGGGCGCCGGATCCGGGAATCACACCTCCAAACTGGCTCGAAGAAAATATCTGCGCAGCACCGTTATGGTCTGACGAGACAGACTACGCACGCTGCAAGTTCTGCCTCAGCTGCATGTTCACGGTGCCGCTGCTCGCCCACGATTACAAGGACAGAGACTCGGCCGACTTCAAGCACAAGCATTTGAAGGAGGTCATTACGCTCACGCATATCAATCCGTCAAAGTTGACCAACGACTACATGCCCAAGGATCTCTTGGACGGAGCCATCGGCGGGTGCCCCCTTTACTCCATGGCCGTCGGGACGTCGTGGTTTCGCGGAGACTTGCCGTTCGACACAGTGCGGTAGGTGCGGAATCCGCTTTGGTGGAAGCCGGCACAGATGATGCTGTTCAATCTATACAAGCGGCACGATGACGAAAGGTTTGATAAACTGGATATAGGCGCAATGTGTCAACTTGCTTTCGGAACTAACCTCTCAACGGATATGTTGCCGGAGAACGATATGGCTGGGTTCTGGGGTACAATCCACATGTGGATGCCGGAGAATTTAAAGGAGTGGTACAGTCGTAACAGCTACCTCTATACTCTGCGATCTACACTCGGGCCACCACCTTGGCCTCCCAGATGCTCGTCTCGGGGGATCCTGAAGCTCTGAATATAGCTGTGTGGTGGCTCAAGCGCTGCTTGGGGGAACATGCGCAATGTTCCTCTGCCAGTTCGCAAGCCGATCCTTCACATCGTCCTGCTCGCTTGGTAATGTTGGCAGCTCTTCTGGCGACAACGAGACAAGACTTTTCATTAATGATCAGGAGAATGTACCAACACCGGCGTATCTCACCCTTAGCTACTGCTGGGGTAAAAAAGAGTTCCCATGTCTGACAAAGGAGACTCTCGAGACCTTCATTGAGAGAATCGATGTCAATGCTCTACCGGCTACACTTCGAGAGGCCATCCAGGTAACTCGACATCTAGGCTACTCATACATCTGGATCGACGCGTTATGTAGCCTCCAGGACTCGAAAAAAGATTAGCAAACAGAGCCTATTAAGATGGGATCGATATATCGCACATCTCTCCTTACCATAGCCGCAATGGGAGCACCGAGTGTCTTCCACGGACTCTTCATGTCAAGGAATCCGCTGTGCTATCACGACCTACAACCCTCCAACTCCAAGTTCGTCTTCTCGGCCCGCGCCGGCGACGTCGATCCGCGGTTCAAGCGCGAATTCGAAGTCCTAGGCCCAGCTGCATTACCTTTGCAAACGCGCGCATGGTGCGTGCAGGAAGAATTGTTGGCACCGAGGACGCTCTTCTTCGGAGCCTCGAGGCTGTTCTGGCAATGCACTGAGTGCGAGGCCGACGAAGGGCATCCCGTAGGTAGCAAGCATGGCGATTCCCACAACCTGAAAAGGGAGGTGATGCAGTCACTTGCGGCGCCGGACGTCGAGGTAAGGGGAACTTGGAGATCTATCTTGAGGAGATACACAGGCGGCAAACTCAAGTATGCATCAGACAAGCTTGTCGCCATATCTGGTCTTGCGCAGCTTCTTGCCAGGGCCAAAGGGGAGGAATGCATTGCCGGATTGTGGAAACGCGATGTCTTCCACGACCTCCTTTGGTATTCGCTCGACGGTCAATGGAAAGAGAACCGTACGCTTCAACGTCTCGACAACGAATGTCCAACGTTCTCGTGGGCATCCGTCGGGCAGTCTATCATCTTCTACTGGGGAAATCCCGAAGACACACATCTCGAAACCAAGTCACCCGTCGTGGAATCCAACACGCCCGGCCAGGCCCCTGAGCACAGGCTCAGGATAACAACGCAGCTGACAGAAGTAGCCCTGCTTCCGCCTTCACACAGCAAGACTGGCCAGGCACGGCTCATGCTGGCCTCCGGTGTGTCGACGCTGGCTCAGCGAGCTTGGGAGGAAACCAGCGTTCCCCCGGACGTGATAAGCCGGCTCGTCGAGCCCGTCCGCCTCGACTGGACGCTAGACAAGAAACCCGACCAGGACCGAGACACAAGTCAGTACGGGCCGTTCGCATACGACTGGACGTCCGACATTCCACTTAATAGCATGGTACATATGCCTTGCGCGGCAGGATGGGTACAAGCCGCCAGGCGCATTGGGGTTAATCATTCTACAGGTAGACGAGGCGCGATCGGCGTGGAGACGGATCGGGTTTTCGTGGCATTCGGGTTTCTATGAGTCTTGGAATAATACGGCACATCTGAAGTTAAGGTTCACAGTGCAGAATAGTGCGAATAATGAGATTGATTGGGAAGAGACTGCAAAGCTGAGGGCGCCGAATTCGTTCTTACTTGATACCGGAGAGGATTGTGTTGAGATAGTTCTCGTTTGACTTTCTTTCCACTCCGAGATCTTCAAGATACCGAATAAATGCTCCTTGAAACCATTGGTCGAATGTGGTCTGTCCTTTATAGTGTTCGGGGATGACTTTCAAATCGTCTACCACCAAGGTATCGCCGGAGATGTAGATCCTTATTCAACAAGTTGTGAGCGGTAGAAGAGGGAAGCAAGAGGCAATAACATGTGGGACGTACCGATAGCCACACTCAAACCACCGCCGCTTCCATCTTAAGAATTGCCGTAGCCTAGCTCCAACACCCACCTATTCGTTGGTGGCACCTTTCGCAGGTCAGCTCGAGATTCGCGAAATTCACAGGTACCACACTTCGGAAGATTCGTACTAGTTGTACTGGGTCATTCGCAGCTTCCAAAAAGCCGATTGGCACATGCTTTCCCGGCATTCCTGTGACCTTCATTCGTGGTACTTTGCCGAGGTACCCGGAGAGGAAGGGTTGACGATCATGAACTCAAAGAAAGCCAAATCGTAGACCTGGTTGAATCAATCTTCTGCACCTTTCGACGTTAAGGTGTCTTTTGCATGTGACGTTGTGATGATCGGAAGGTCTCGACGTAGGGATGCCTCGACTTCTTGATCAAAGTGATCGCTGGCAAATTTGTTGGCCTTAAAACAGAGCGGGATGACACGTACAGGAAGGTGGCAGCAAGGAAGAGTGCTGAGAGGCTTCTAATAGTGAAAAGAGCTTACGCATGGTAATGGGAAAGGAGAACCAGATGTATGTTCGGCAGGGTCGTAAAGATCAACCGTAGGATTTGTGCGGCGTCACGCCTGGTCCGAGATGTACGTGATCTCCTGTGTGTAAGAGAAGTTGGGCTGGCAGTTGTCAGCTCATCATGTTATCACAGTCTAGAAACTTGGTGCAAGATGCATCTGTCATCAAGCGGAGTCCTTCCCATTCTCTACCTACTCATTAGTTGTATCTTTTTGGCTTTCGGCTCAGCACCGACATGTGATTACAAGATTGCTGTCGCGGTTTCCACGAAGAACAGGCTTGCATTTTCTCCGCCGGTTCGAGGGGTGAACATCCACCTCTTTCGGTAGGGGAAGAGGTTCGGAATGAGGTTTGTGGGTAGGGGTTAGAGCTTGCTCCGCTTTCGGGTCAATTGTCAGAGACTTCATCTCGCAGCACACTCTAGGATCACCGGTTCCTGTATCTTTAGAAGGATCTTGCGACAAAAGACTTCATGCAATCCCAGCAATTGAACAAAAGAGAAGTAGAGATGGCATATCACAGTTAGACTGGTGCGCCTTCAAGACCTGGCTCCCAAACGTCATAGTTATGAAGTGCATCCAATTATTTCAATGCACCATCCTGGCTCAGATTTTCGGCATTGCTTTGTTCTTCGTACTCCAGTAATATCGTGAGTGGATCCGAAGTTAGCCAGATCCGCTTTAGGGAATAGTTCATAAAATTTCGTCTCGGGGGAGTGGTAATGGTCAAATCAACTTCGGGGCAGCCCTGAGCTAGACCGGGTAAGATACAATCACAACAGTGATGCATGGGGTCATAGGTCCGACAAGTTTCGCTATGCTCTCATTGATCCCACCACCGGTCCTGAAACATGCTCCTAGCTGCCCAGGGACAAAAAGCGGTATCTTCTAAAACTAGTATTCATAACAGAATGACAGCGCATCGCTGTCCGGTCCGTAAATGTATCTTGATCGAGCATTCAAAACCATAAGGCTTTGTTCACCACGTTCAAGTGGATGAGCAGCAAGGGGGTATCAAGTTCGTGAATCCCATTCCGGCGTTGAGATTCTGAAAGTATTGGTTCCGTTCAAGCGAACGTAAGTTTCGCCATGTTGCCAGTGTCACTGGCTGAGTTTGTAGTTGGTCCGGCGTGCTCTGACTGTTCGGTGTCGATAGAGGATGGAGACTCTGTCCTTTTCGAGGCATCTGCAGGAGGCTGTGGTGCTGGGGTTCCCTCCCGCTCACTTCTCGTGGAATCGTTATCAGAAGTGGCTGGAGTCCCTTTCTGTATTTGGTTTGGGGTGTCTTTGTCTTCGTCGCTGTGGTCAAACATTTCGGCATCATCTGAATCTGTCAAGACTTCAGTGCCATCGCCGAGAAGAATGATCCTACCGCTTCTACCTCCAAAGCTCCGGGATCGTTTGTCCAAGTCCAGTTCATACTCATCGGGGCTATCATTGTCGAACTGATGGCGCACGCCTGGGCCGCGAAACTCAGCTACAAGAGATGTGTTAGTAAATACTTGGTCTCTCGGACCAGAACAGAACTTGCCGTACTCGGGCGGGGCACAAGGTCCGTCGCCGTCTGCGACTCTCTTTCCGATCAATTCGTACCACTCCTTCTTTGACCTTCCATGTAGAAGTCCAACGATAATCATAGTCATGTTGTCACAGCCCACGCCGCCCGTCTCACTATTTGAAGCCAGGCAGTTGTCCATCATATTCTCGCAGATGAGGTGCAGATCTTGCTTCGCCGCAATACCTCTTCGCACGAATTCGACGACGGCTTGCGAGGACTGGCAATCCCAAATGCCTGAAGAACGAGTCAGGCACAACGTGGAAAATCAGTTGGGATTAGAGCAGGGCTCACCATCACAGGCGATGACCAGAAACTCATCGTCACTTGTGACTTCGTGGGTGACCACGTCAGGGAAAGCAGTCACGATTTGTTGTTCAGGTGAGAGGTCGGCGCTCTTCTTGAATTCAAAATCACCAATGGCGCGAGAGAGCGCAAGGTTGCCGTTGACACGGCCAAAGTCAACGAATCCTCCAGCTGCAGTTATGCGTGCCTTTTCGCCTATAAATGTTTTAGCAAAAGTGTAGGCCAGAAGTTGGAAGGGACATACCTTCGTTCTGCGGTTTGTGGTCGAAAGACAAGGGTTTCGCACGTCCTTTGACTCCAAGAACGGATCTAGAATCACCAGCGTTTGCCTGTAAACCTTAGTTTGTTGAATAGGTCAGCGTATAAAAGGGAAGACTTACTACCCAGATCTTATCTCTTGATATAATGCCGACCGACGCGGTGCAGCCAGAGACTTCCTCTTCGTACTTTGGATCTGCAAGGCTTAGCGCTTGCGCGATACAGTGCAGTTTACAACCAGCTCACCGTTCAGTATTGCTCTGTCAGTGGCCAGAAACCCGTCTTTTAAGGCCTGTTCTATGTCGCCAGCTTTGAAGGCATCTTGCTTAGCAACAATCTTATGGACAGATTCTCCAGCAAATTGTGCCACTTTTTCACCGCCATGCCCGTCATAGACTCCAAAATATGCGAGTCGCTTGTCAGGCGGCGTGGGTGTATGCTCTTTCCCTTCTGTCGCAGGCTTTAGGTCTAGCACAGCGGTATGTGCGTCTTCCATGCTGATGCGCCATCCCTGCATCGCTGAGAGGCCATAAATAACGCATTCGTCAGCTCCTTCATCAGATGTCTATCCGTATTGGCTGTTAGCAAAAACGTCCAAGAAATAGAATTGGGAAAGGATGCGGGCGGATCCAGGTCGCCGGGTAGCATGGCACATGAAAATGCCAAACATTACAACAGGAAGAATCATACCTTATCAATCACCGGCTCTGACAGAGTTTGACCCATAATCACTACCGGTCGCGACTGGAATCCCACAGGAATCTCATAGGCTGAGGCTGCCTTGGAATGACGGCCTTGGGAATTTGTGAGGTGCTGTGGTTGGTGCTGATGGCTCTATGTGCGCTGTTGACTAGTATGTGATAGTTGTGCAAGCTCGTTGTGGGCTCGTAAATAGCACAACTGTCCGAGATTAATATCTTCACCGGAAAAAGGTCGCGTGCAATATGAGTGGGCAGAGGCGGTCGAGGCTTGCGTGCGATGAATGACGAGGGCCGAGACGGCCGAGAAACAGTGCGCATGCCAAGCCCTACCTACCGCTAACAGTAAGCAGGGAACCCGCTGCTCGTTTGCTAGGTTCATACAGATACACTCAAGGTATGCTTTGCTGCTATTTTATGTGTAGGTTCTGGCCGTTTATAACTGCAGTAACATAATCTCCAGCAGAATTTAGATAAACGCGAGACTACCCTGGTGGCTACGCTGTGACTTTGGTACCTTTCCTTCACCAACGCTGGTTGGGACATTTCCAAGCCTTATCTTCCCACTCACTGGGGACATGTCCAGATTTCCAGCGGAAGATACTTCACTGAGACCAGTAGCGACCGTAGCGCTTCTTGTTGGTGGTGCATTTTGCAGCGGAGCGCCCTGACCATCTTTTCGTGCATTTTCTGCAAGGTGATGAGTTCCCTCGTCTTGGGAGTCTACCTCTGTTGTCAAGATCTCATCTTCCCATTGCGAGCTAGGCGTTGACAAGGCCGAGTCGAACTGGTCACTGCTTGCGGTGCTACGGTCGCGCATGATTTTGGACGGTGGCTTTAAGCATGGCCTCCCAGATCTTCGGCTCGGACCCGTGATCTCCGGTTGTATTGAGGTAACAAGGGCCTTGTCCTGCGACCATTGTCCATGTCGGCTGATGTGAGGGGTCAATGGATTATCATGGCCAAAAGTCGAATTGGCCGCTTCCAAGCGCCGACCTCCCGAATGCGGCCTTGAAGACCAGGAATGGGAAAAGCGAGATCCGCGCTCGATTGGATCACGTGCTCTCTCGCTGTACCATCTTTTCCTGTCGTCAGCTGAGGAACCAGCCTGGCTTGAGCTTGTCGCAACCAATCTCACACTGGCTTTTCCATTTCTTTGAGGCGACCTTAGGCTCCTACTTCCCGCACTTTCCAGTGGCGGCTGCGGAAATTCCTCAACGATGTCAAGAGCCGTAGCCCTGCTGTCCATGCTCGGATAGGGGCTCTCAGTGTCTTGCCAGGAGCTGCGAATGTGAGTAGATCCAGGAGGACCCATTCCACCAGCGCCGTGGCCAGCACCGCTGAGACGAGTTGGTAAGCTGAAACTGGCTGACGACATTGCACTGAAGGCCTTGGACGCTCGGTTTAGAGCAGTTTCCTCTCCTGTCTTCGCCTGAACAGGCCGGAGAGGCGTTCTTTTCCCTGTGTAGTTGGATGCCCTTATGCTTATAAAAGGGGTCAGATCGCGGGAGGCTGTAGCAAAATGCTGAGGCGCATCTAATTCACCTCTTGAGCTGCACGTTGGACTCTTTGAATCCTGTAGAACGTCGCTAGTGAAATTCAGATTCAAGA
>Ga0335072_10002838_pt1 | contig 26577 bp, 28 predicted proteins | sample Lox_Sample_21_FD_206725 | JGI IMG/M metagenome (GOLD analysis project Ga0335072, IMG submission 206725) | Soil microbial communities from Loxahatchee National Wildlife Refuge, Florida, United States - Lox_Sample_2.1 | ecosystem: Environmental > Terrestrial > Soil > Wetlands | place: USA...
AATGACTTGACTTACATAGGGGCATGTTTCGGCGAATATTGAACCATGCCGCGAACCCTCAAGCCGTAATCCAGACCCGCGAGTCGGCCGATTGGCCAAGATTGCCCAACGCCGCCGTTGGCCACGGTGCCCCTGGCCTAAGCTAGCCGACCATGGCAGTCGTACCCATTCGCATTGTGGGCGATCCGGTCTTGCACACGCCGACAACACCGGTCGCGGTCGCCGGCTACGGTTCGCTCCCGGCAGATCTGGCCGGATTGATCTCCGACATGTACGACACCATGGACGCCGCCCACGGGGTGGGGCTGGCCGCCAACCAGATCGGCTATGGACTGCGGCTGTTCGTCTACGACTGCGCCGAGGACCGCGGGATGGCCGACCGCCGCCGCGGTGTGGTCATCAATCCGGTCCTGGAAACCTCCGAAATCCCTGAGACCATGCCCGACCCGGGTGACGACGACGAAGGATGCTTGTCGGTTCCCGGCGAGTCGTTTCCCACCGGCCGCGCGAAGTGGGCACGGGTCACCGGGCTCGACGCCGATGGCGGCCCGGTTGCCATCGAGGGCACCGGCCTGTTCGCGCGCATGCTGCAGCACGAAACCGGGCACCTGGACGGCTTTCTCTACCTGGACCGGCTCATCGGCCGGCACGCGCGCGCGGCGAAGCGGGCGGTGAAGTCACACGGCTGGGGCGTCCCCGGTTTGTCGTGGTTGCCCGGCGAGGGGCCGGACCCGTTCGGCCACTGATGGTTTCGTGGCCCGGCCTGGGAACGCGGGTGACGGTTCGCTACCGGCGCCCCGCCGGGTCGGTGCCGCCGCTGACCGATGCGGTAGGACACCTGCTGGCGGTCGACCCGGTGGTGCGGGTGCGAACGAAAAGCGGTGCGGTCGTCGAGTTCGCGCCCGCCGACGTGGTGGCGCTGCGGGTCTTGACCGACGCACCGATGCGCGCGTCGGCGATCCGGGCACTCGAGCGAGCGGCCGCCGCAGCCTGGCCCGGGGTGGAACAGACCTGGCTGGACGGCTGGCTGCTGCGGGCCGGCCACGGGGCCACCCTTTCCGCTAATTCCGCAGTGCCACTGGATATTTCGGCTCATATGGGTACTATCCCCGCGATCGCCGCCTGGTATGACGAACGCAACCTGGCGCCGTGGCTGGCCATCCCGGACCGATTGTTGCGGCTGCCGCCCGACCTGGCGGGTGAATACGCCGAGCAGGTATTGGTGCGCGACGTGTCAGATTTCTCCTCCCGCGAGCCCGACGCATCCGTCACTATCTCGGCGCTCACCGCCGTAGTCGACGGCGAGCTGGCGTTGGGCGCCCACCCGGCCGGGCCGGTCGCGCGCGCGGCGGTGACCGACGCGCCGGACGGCACCCGTTGGGTGGGCTTGTCGGAAGTGCGCGCGGCGGACGACCAATCCGCCGCCCAGCTGTGCGAGGCACTGCTGATCTGGGGTGCGCGGCGCGGCGCGACCCGCGGCTACACGCGCGCGCACGATGCCGACGTGACCGCACTGGCCGAGTCGCTGGGTTTTCGGCCGCACCATCGCATCCGCTATTTCCTCGCAACGGCGCCCCGGATACCACCCGATAGCCTCTAGCCATGCCCGACCGCACCATGCGGCTCGCCACCTGGAATGTGAATTCGATCCGCACCCGCCTGGATCGCGTAGTCGATTGGCTTGCTCGCGCCGACGTCGATGTGCTGGCCATGCAGGAGACCAAATGTTCCGATAGCCAGTTCCCCACTTTGCCGTTGTTCGAACTCGGCTACGAGGTCGCACACGTCGGCTTCAATCAATGGAACGGGGTGGCAATCGCCTCTCGCATTGGCCTGGAAAATGTGCAGATCGGCTTCGATGGGCAGCCCAGCTGGAGTAGCAAACCTGAAGTGGCCGCCTCGGCGGAAGCCCGCGCCCTGGGCGCGAACTGCGGTGGCGTTCGGGTGTGGAGCCTGTACGTGCCCAACGGCCGCGCCGTGGGCGATCCGCACTACACCTACAAGCTGGATTGGCTTGCGGCGCTGCGGGATACGGCGGCCGGCTGGCTGCGCGACGATCCCGCGGCACAGATCGCGATGGTCGGGGACTGGAATATCGCCCCCACCGACGATGATGTGTGGGATACCGAATTCTTCAGCGGAGCCACCCATGTCTCCGAGCCGGAACGCCGGGCGTTCAACGCCATTGTCGACGCGCAATTCACTGACGTGGTAAGGCCTTTCACACCCGGCCCCGGGGTCTACACGTACTGGGACTACACCCAGTTGCGGTTCCCGAAGAGGCAGGGCATGCGCATCGACTTCATACTCGCATCCCCGGCGTTGGCCGACCGCGTGACCGGTGCGCAGATCGTCCGCGAGGAGCGCAAAGGCAAGGCGCCCAGTGATCACGCGCCGGTGCTGATTGATTGGCGGGCTGACTGAGGCGCGCCGCCTCGAGTATATGGGCGGAAATTGCGCTCAGCCGCTCGTTGTATACGCACCCGCAACGTGGCAGGCTTTTCTTTCGAAAAGATAACGAGAATAATTTCGTTTGTTGCTGTTAACTTGTCGTTCAACGGGTACATGCAGCGTTTCCAACGCAGTTCGCAGTAAGAGCGATTCAAGCCAGGGAGTCATCATGAGTGTCGTCGGTGGAGCGGTCCGTAGCGTGGGCCGGACGGTGAATCGTGCGGCGGACGCGACCACCGCTGCGGCCGGCGCGGTGGGTGGCGCGGCGGTGAATGGTTTTGTCGGCGGGGTTACGGGCGCCGCGGAGGGCATCAAACGCGGCGTGAGCACTGGCAGTCACTCGACGCCGGCCGCCGCGTTGGCCATCGGTGCGCTTGGCGTCGCCGGCCTGGTCGAGTGGCCGGTTCTGCTCGCTGTCGGCGGTGGAGCGCTGTTATTGCGCAGGCTGAACCGCAAGCCCGGGGCGCCGGCTAAAGCAAGTCTGAAGCCAGTGCCATCCGAGCCGGCGCCAAAAAAGGCCGGGCCGCAGAAAGCTGCGAGCAAGTCGACGGCCAAGAAGACCGGAGGTCGCCGGGCGGGCACTACCGAGCTGCGCAGCACCAATTGACAGTCGTCGTTGAGTAGCTCCGGTGGTCAGCCAACTGCTTGGCTGCACCCCGCTCGGTTCCGCTGCAGTAGCGGTTCTGAACGGTGTTTCGGAACGTTGGGGCACGTCGGACAAGGAGCCACCAGACCCGGGTACCGCGCCCGACGCGGCGAGCGATGAGTCTCCACAATCTCCACGACGCCCGCGCGCCACAGGAGCGCATAAAGCTGCCGCAGGGGCACAGTCAGCACAGAAGCTACCGTCGAAGTTATCGGATCGGCCAGGGCGTCGGTCGTCGACATACGTCCGACGTTGACCGTCCGACCCGGCTCAGCGGCAAATCCTTCGTTACTGAAAGGCAAATGATGGCGGAAAAGAAGGCTCGCAGGGCGACGTCCCAGAGCGAGGCTGTGCAGAAAATCCGCGAAGGCGAAACCTTCGCCGTAAATCTTCCGGTCGTCGGTCAGCTGGAGATACCGCGGCCAGAGCAACTGGCCTACTACGGCGGTCTGGCCGCGCTGGCCGCGTTCGAGCTCATCGACTGGCCGGTGGCCGTGGTCATCGCCGCCGGACACTTATTGGCCAGCAGCCACCACAACCGGCTCCTCGAGGAGCTTGGCGAGGCGATGGAAGAGGTCTAGCCGGTTACCCGCCGGGTTCGGCGGGGACCCGTTCATGCACCGTCAGCAACACATGGTCGAACTGACTTTGCACCGCAGCCGATGGGGGTGGCAGGTTGACGACTTCGCTGACGAGTTGCTTGGCCAGTACACGCAGCTTGATGTTGGTCTCTTGCGACCGCCACTGCAGCACACGAAAGGCCTGCTCCGCGCTGACGCGGTAGACAGCTATCAAGACTCCCTTGGCTTGCTCGATCGCCGCGCGGTTCTCGAACAAGTCGGGCAGCGCTTCGTCGAGCACCTCCTGCCGGGTCTCGTGCCGGGCTTCGTCGAACGTGTTGGTGAGGTCGATGTAGTAGCCCGCGGTGCCCAGCACCGCGCCGGCTTCGTCCAGCATGCGATCGGCTACCACAATCGCGTCGTGCACGTTGCCCGCGGTGTCGACGAACCGGTGGCGACTCGAAAACGACTCCCCGGACCGCAACGCATAGTCGAGCAGGTCCTGGACGTGCGCACGATCGTCTGGATGCTTGTGCGACAACAGCAGTTTCGTCGTCGGCACCACCGTCCCCGGTTCGTAGCCGTGCATCCTCGCCACCTCGTCGGACCATTCCCAGCGTTGACCCACAAACCAGAAACGGAAGCTGCCGACGGTCAAGTATCCGGGGACGGCGCCCTCGGCCGCGCTGGTCGCTTGCATGGGCTGTGGCACGTCTCCATCATCCCACCGGGCTGATTCGGCGGCGCAGATTCTGGCAGAAAGACCCTTATGCTGCCCGCCCGGCGGGCGCGGACGGTCCGGGTTGGGGGTAACGTCGCCTGCGCACGACCAAACCAACTGAATTAGGCCGCGGGAGCGCACGCCGAGTGCGCTGAGAGGACGGCTCGGGGCCGTCGACCGTACGAACCTGACCGGGTAATGCCGGCGTAGGGAGATGAAAATGACCGTAACTGTCGAACCATCCGTGACCACCGGACCCATTGCGGGCAGCAACAAGGCTTATCGCGACCTGGCGAGCCCGGGCGGCGGCTCCGGTCTCCGGGTGCCGTTCCGCCGTGTGAATCTGTCCACCGGGGATCACTTCGACCTCTATGACACGTCCGGGCCCTACACCGATCCGGACGCGACGATCGACCTGACCGCCGGGCTGCCGCCCCGGCCCGGGGTGGTCCGCGATCGCGGCACTCAGCTGCAGCGCGCCCGCGCCGGCGAGATCACCGCGGAGATGGCGTTCATCGCCGCCCGCGAGGACATGCCCGCCGAGCTGGTGCGTGACGAGGTCGCGCGGGGCCGCGCGGTGATCCCGGCCAACCACAACCATCCCGAGAGCGAGCCGATGATCATCGGCAAGGCGTTCGCGGTCAAGGTCAACGCCAACATCGGCAACTCGGCGGTGACGTCGTCGATCGCTGAAGAGGTCGACAAGATGGTGTGGGCCACCCGTTGGGGTGCAGACACCATCATGGACCTGTCCACCGGCAAGAACATTCACGAAACCCGCGAGTGGATCCTGCGCAACTCGCCGGTCCCGGTCGGGACGGTGCCGATCTACCAGGCGCTGGAAAAAGTCAAGGGCGACCCGACCGAGCTGACCTGGGAGATCTACCGCGACACGGTGATCGAGCAGTGCGAGCAGGGCGTCGACTACATGACCGTGCACGCCGGCGTGCTGCTACGGTATGTGCCGCTGACTGCCAAGCGGGTCACCGGGATCGTCAGCCGCGGCGGGTCGATCATGGCGGCCTGGTGCCTGGCCCATCACCAGGAGTCGTTCCTCTACACCAATTTCGAGGAGCTCTGCGATATCTTCGCGCGCTACGACGTCACCTTCTCACTCGGTGACGGGCTGCGGCCGGGCTCGATCGCCGACGCCAACGACGCCGCGCAGTTCGCCGAGCTGCGCACCCTGGGCGAGCTGACCAAAATCGCGAAAGCCCGTGGCGCACAGGTGATGATCGAGGGCCCCGGTCACATCCCGATGCACAAGATCGTGGAGAACGTGCGGCTGGAAGAGGAGCTGTGCGAGGAGGCGCCGTTCTACACGCTGGGTCCGCTGGCCACCGACATCGCGCCGGCCTACGACCACATCACCTCGGCGATCGGGGCGGCCATCATCGCCCAAGCCGGTACCGCGATGCTGTGTTACGTGACCCCGAAGGAACACCTGGGGTTGCCGGACCGCAAGGACGTCAAGGACGGGGTGATCGCCTACAAGATCGCCGCGCATTCGGCGGACCTGGCCAAGGGCCACCCGCGTGCGCAGGAGCGTGACGACGCCCTGTCAACGGCGCGCTTCGAGTTCCGCTGGAACGATCAGTTCGCGTTGTCGTTGGACCCCGATACCGCACGGGAATTCCACGACGAGACGCTGCCCGCCGAACCGGCCAAGACGGCGCACTTCTGCTCGATGTGCGGGCCCAAGTTCTGCTCGATGCGCATCACCCAGGATGTCCGCGACTACGCCGCGGCACACGGCCTGGAGACCCAAGAGGACATCGAGGCCGCATTCACCTCGGGAATGGCCGAAAAGTCACGCGAATTCGCCGAGCACGGCAATCGGGTGTATCTGCCGATCACGCAGTGAGCTACCTGCCGCTGGCACCGCCGGGCACCACTCCGCTGCGGGTGCTGTCCATCGCCGGATCGGACTCCGGCGGCGGCGCCGGTATGCAGGCCGACGTACGCACCTGCACTCTGCTCGGGGTCCATGCGCTGTGCGCGGTGACCGCGGTGACGGTGCAGAACTCGGTGGGCGTCAGAGGTTTTCACAAGGTCCCCGGCGACGTGATCGCGGCCCAGATCGAGGTGGTCAGCCAAGACATCGGGCTGCAGGCGGCCAAGACCGGCATGCTGGCGTCGCGCGAGATCATCGAAGCGGTCGCCGCGGCCTGGCGTGACTATGGCGGCGACGCGCCGCTGGTGGTCGACCCGGTGTCGGCGTCGATGCACGGTGATCCACTGCTCGATGCCAGCGCACTGGATTCGCTTCGTAACGAACTGTTTCCGTTGGCCACGCTGGTGACACCGAACCTGCACGAGGTGCGACTGCTGGTCGATATCGATGTTGTCGACGCGCAGTCGCAGCGGGAGGCTGCTCGCGCGCTGCACGCCTTGGGACCCGACTGGGCGCTGGTCAAGGGCGGCCACCTGCAGGGTTCGGCGACCAGCACCGATCTCCTGTTCGACGGCACCGACTTTCATGAGTTCGGGTCACCGCGGGTGGACACCATTCACGACCACGGCGCCGGGGACACTTTGGCCGCGGCGACGGCCTGCGCGCTGGCGCACGGCTACACCCTCCCGGACGCGATCGCCTTCGCCAAGGGGTGGGTGACCGAATGCCTGCGCGCCGCTTATCCGCTGGGTCACGGGCATGGCCCGGTTTCCCCGTTGTTCCGGCTCGGCACATGAGCCTCAGGCAAATCGCCGGCGTCGCGCACAAACCGGATAGCATCCCGGCCGGCGTCGTCGTGCTGACCCACGGGGCAGGCGGAAACCGGGACTCCGCACTGCTGCAACAGGTTTGCGATGAATGGGCGCGCCGCGGCTGGCTCGCGGTGCGATACAACCTGCCCTATCGCCGACGCCGGCCCACCGGCCCGCCGTCCGGTTCGGCGGCCAACGACCGGGCCGGGATCGTCGAGGCGATCACCGTATCCCGCGGCCTTGCCGATGGCCCACTGATCGCCGGCGGACATTCCTACGGGGGACGGCAGACGTCGATGGTCATCGCCGCGAACGAAGCACCGGCGGACGTGCTGACGCTGTTCTCCTATCCGGTGCATCCACCCGGCAAGCCGGAGCGGCCCCGCACCGAACACCTGCCCGACATCACAGTGCCCACGGTGTTCACCCACGGCACGTCGGACCCCTTCGGTACACCGGCCGAGGTGCGCGATGCCGCGGCGATGATCGCCGCGCCAACCGAGGTGGTCGAAATCGCGGGCGCCAGACACGACTTGCGTTCCAAGGGCCTCGACGTCGCCGCGCTGGCGGTCGATGCGGCGCTGCGCCTGCTGCGTTGAGCTGATTTATGCAGTCCAAACTGGACAGTTTGGACTGTCTAGTTTTAGAGTGGTGGTATTGATGGCATCGGCGAGTCTGCTGTCGCGGCGGCCCGAGATCTTCGGGTGGTGTTCAGCCGGCTGCGGCGTCGGTTGAGAGACGTCTCGATCGGCGGGGATCTGACACCGTCACAGACGGCAGTGCTCACCCGGCTCTGCAAAGAGGGGGCGTCATCGGCCAGCGTGTTGGCCGGCGCAGAGCGGGTACGTCCCCAGTCGATGGCCACCATAGTGGCCGCTCTCGGTCAACGTGGGCTCATTGAGCGCACACCCGACCCGGAAGACGGTCGGCGCCAAGTGGTCTCGTTGACCGAGGCGGGCCGTGAGCGCGCCGAGAGCGACCGCCAAGTCCGAGAGGAGTGGCTGGCACGCGCCATGCAGGAACGGTACTCCGAAACCGAGCGTCGCATCATCCTTGACGCGTTGTCGCTGCTCGAGCGCTTGACCGAACAATAAGGGCACGAAAGGATACATTTCACAATGGAATTGGGAGTGCATTTCATCGATTTCCTACCAGGTGACCCGGCAAAGCTGGGCCCGACGCTGGCCGATGCGGCCAGGGCGGCCGAGCAGGGCGGTGTCAAGCTGTTCACCCTGGCCGACCATTTCTTCCAGATGGAAAGCCTTGGGCTCGCGAAGGATCCGTTCCTCGAGGGCTACACATCTCTGGGCTTCCTGGCCGGGCGGACGACCACGATCGATCTGGCCTTACTGGTCACCGGGGTCACCTATCGCTATCCGGGTGTGCTGGCCAAAGCCGTCACCACGCTTGACGTGCTGTCCCAAGGCCGATCAATGTTGGGGCTGGGCGCGGCGTGGTATGACCGCGAACATACCGCCCTCGGTATTCCTTATCCGCCGCTGAGCACCCGCTTCGAGATGCTGGAGGAGACGCTGCAGATCTGCCGGCAGATGTGGAGCGACGACGACGGGCCGTACAACGGCAAGCACTATCAGCTGGCCGAGACAATCTGTGCGCCGCAACCGATTCGGCGTCCCCCGATTCTGATCGGCGGCGACGGCGAAAAGAAGACGCTCCGCCTGGTCGCGCAGTACGCCGATATCTGGAACAGTATGGCCACCGATGCCGACGAGCTCAAGCACAAGGTCGATGTGCTGAACCGGCACTGCGACGCGGTCAGCCGTGATCCCGGCGAAATCCGCAAGACGGCTGGCGGGCTATTGTCGCTCGACCCGTTCGAGGACACCGACGGGTACCTGAAAACGGTGCAACGCTACGCCGAGCTGGGCATCGAGATGATCAACGTCGGTCCCCTCCCCGGAAACCCCGACCCCGTGGGCTTCATCCGCCGGTACACCGAGCAGCTGATACCGAGGCTCTCCCAGATAGGCTGAGCCGCAGGCCGATTACATTGTCAAGGCGGCCAACGCCGGCTGGTGATCAACGGTGATCACCACAGCCGGCGCGCTGGATTTCGTGTTCGACCCGCTGCCGTTCATAGCGAAGATGATCCCTACGACGATGCTGAGCACGAGTGAGATCGCGCCGATCACTATTCCGGCCATTGCCATCCCACGGCCACCTTGACCGGTCTTGTTGATCTGGCCCAGCGCCATGAAGCCGAAGATCAGCCCCAGGATGGACCCGATGCCGCAAAGAAGCCCAAGCAGGGAGCACACCAACGAGGCGATGGCCATCCCATTGGTACCGGCGGCTGGCGGTAGCGGCTGATAACCATAACCACCCGGTGGTGGCGGAGGGTAACCATAGCCGCCCGGTGGCGGCGGTGGGTAGCTGGGCGGTTCTTCCGTCACGGCGCCTCCTAGCCCGAATTACGAGTGGCACATAACTGTACGCTGCGCCGTCTCACCTTGTCGCCAGATCGATCATCCGGGAAAACGCGAATAGCACGCGTCCATGTTGCCGGTCACGCCGCCACGAAACGCCGCTATCCGCGTGAAGCCGGCCGGAACACTGGTACCGTCCGCGTCGCTGGCCACCAGGTGGTTGGTGAGCAAGCCCGCAACGGCTTCGTCGAGATCGCCTGCGGTCAGCAAAAGCTGCTTGCCGGAAGGCAACTCGATGGGTTCGGCCATCTTGCGGTGCACCACCCCGGTCAGGCACCCGGTTCGCAGTGCGGTCCACGGGCTTTGCATCGGTAGGCCGCGTTCGTGCTGTACCGCCAGCGCGTATCTGGACATCACGACCGACAGGGCGGTGTCGTCGCCTTGCGGCAGCGTGTGTTCGTTCTCCGCGGAGACCTTCGCCATCGTCGCCAGCCCGGGCAGCTCGATCACGATGGTGTTGGTCGCCGGACAGTAGGACGCCGGCGGGCTGGGCTTCGCGTCCGGGCAATCGGCCGGCTTATAGGACACCGCCGGCGGATTCTTCGGGGAGAAGATCTTTCCCAACAGCTCCATCAGCGTCGACAAGGTGTCTTCGTTGATCGCGACCTCACCGGTCTCCGGGTCCCCACCGGTATCGACACGCAAGGTCGTGGGCAGGTCGCCGCGGCGCTGCTCGATGTCCTGCTTGTTGATTCCCGCGCATGCCGAAGCCCCACTGATGAAGCCCATCTGGAAGGCGCTGATCCGATCCAGGGCCGATCCGTGTTCGTCGTCGTTTTGGGTGTCGGCGTCCATAACGGGGTCACGGGTGGTGATGATTCCCGCCAGCACGTGGTCGAGTCCCCCGGCGGTGCTCAGGGTGAAGCGAGGCGACTTGCCGTCGGCCACCCAGAACAGATAGACCCCGGCGAAACAATCGGCCTGCTGCTCGCGAACAATGGTGGGGTCTCTCCGGGTCACCAGTTTCGCCATCTGCTGTAAGGCATGGCCGAACTCGTGCGCCAGCACACCGTTGACCGACATGTCGCCGAAATAGCGTTGCGCGACGGGCATGAACACCCCGCGATCCCAAGCGATCAAGTTGCAGCGCGACGTGAAGAACGCGTTGACGAGCTGGTAGGTGTCGTTGTGGCACACGATCGGACTACTCGGATTGTTGGAGTCGTAGGAGATCAGCTTGCCAACCGGGACGAAACTTCCCTTCAGCGATTCGCTGTAGACCGACTTCCAGTAGTCTTCGATGTCGTTGACCGATAGCAACGACAACGTATCGATCGCTCCGTTGTCGGTGTTGACCACCGTTCCGGTCGGACTGGGTGCGTTCGGGCGGATCCCGCTGGGGCCGTCGGTGGCGGGAAGACCACCGACCCGAAACGGGTCGTTGAGCATCGACAGGGCCCTCCCCTCGACGAAAGTGGTGCAGCCGGCCACCACGGTCATCGCCGCTGCGCAGGCGATTGCCGCCCTCAGCCCGACCCGTCGACGTCGATTCCGCCCGCTGTTATCCATGACCAACCTCATCCCGACCGGCCTGCACGGCAGCATCAAAAGGGACCTTATTGTAGATCCGTTGATCAATGCGCGTGCCAGAAATCAGGGCGTTACGGCACCCGCGTGCGGTGCCGCTTGTCGTGCGGCGGGACGCCGTTGACGCCCGCGATTGACTCCGCATAGCTGCCGACCGCGAACGCCACCCCAGAACCCATGACGGCCAATGCTTCCCGGTTAATGTTGTCAATGGTATCCCGGGCACCCTGGTAGTCGGGGTCGAACGAGACACCGGCCTGACCGCCCCATAGTCGCGCTTGCACAGTGGTTTTCAGCTGCGGACCACCGGCGGTCACACCCCCGATAGGTACACCGGAGACCATGAACGGATGGTAGTCGGCCCTGGCGTTCAGCGGCATGTCGGCAGGCCGCTTGCCGGCCAGGTTCAGATAGCCGTCCAGGGTGCGTTCGATGCCGGCCGAGCCTTCGGGCACATCCGCGGACGTCACCCCAACACCGGGCGGACCGGACTGGTCACCGTCGTCGGTGAAGTAACCGGCGTTCGGCGAAGCCAGCATGTCGAAGTTCAGATACAGCGCGATGTCGTTGAGCTGATCGGCGTTCAGGCCGAAGACGTAGTCCATGGCGCCGTTGGGGCCGTCTTGCTCGGCTCCCCAGAACACGAACCGCACCGCGTTGCTCACCGGTGCCAGCGGGCCCAACTGCAGCGCCGTTTCCAGCACTGCCGCCACCCCGGACCCGGCGTCGTTGACGCCCGGACCGTCACGCGGGCCGTCCAGCCGTGCGCCCACCATGACGACGTCATGCGTTGAGCCGGTCTTGGTCTGCGCCAACACGTTTCGTGAAGTGATCTTGATGTTCTGCGCATCCAGCACTAAGCGCACCGGTGCAGTGGTGCGTTCCAGTGCGTCGGCGCCGCCGTACGGGCCGACAACCCCGACCGGCACGGTCAGGCGGTTGTAGTACCCGGGGTTGAACAACGTAATTGGCGCTCCCTCACCGTTGGGCCGGCTGACGACCAGCAGCGCTGCGGCGCCTTTGGCCACCGCGCTGCTCTGCTTGTCGACCACCGAGCAGCGGGTGTCATCGACGACGGCGATCGCGCCCTTGGGTAACGCGGCCGGGTAATCGGTTGCCGCGCAGCCGGCCGGTTGAGCGGGCCGGACCAGTGGGCCGGTCAGGCCGCCCGGCGGTGTGCGGACCAGCAGCGAGGCCTGGTCGACCGGATAGTCGCGGCCGGCAACGCTCAGCGTCGGCTTGCCGGGCGATTCGGTGTACAGCCGGTCGAACTGTGGCGTCGAGACCTCGAAACCTTTGCTGTGCAACGTCTTCGCCACGTAGTCGACGCTGGCGTCGTAGCCCGGCGTGCCCTGCGCCCGGTTGCCCTTGTTGGCGTTGGCAATGTCCTGCAGCGCGCGCAGATGATCGAACATCTTGTCCGCGGTCACTTTTCCGGCCAGACTCCGAGCCAGGTCCGGCGCGGCGGCCGGGGGCGCCGGCCCAGCCGACGAGCAACCCACCAACACACCGGTCAGCAGCATTGCCGCGCCCAGCCGACGGATGATGGCCGCCATCATGGCTTGGCGAGCACGTGGCGGGTACGGTCCGCCAGGATCGGGACGCCGTTTCGTCCGCTGAGATCCTGCGCGTACATGGCCACGGCGTAGGCGACCCCGCCGCCGCTGATGCCCAGCGAGGTGCGGTCGATGTGGTCGAGGGTGTCGGTCTTCGAGTGATAGTTGGGATCGAACGGCTCGTTGGCGGTCCCGCCCCACAGCTTGGCCTGCTCGTCGGACTTCTTGCCCTCTGCGCCGGAGAACAGGCCGCCCGACGGGATACCGGCCAGGGTGAACCCGTCGTAGTCGGAGCGGCCGTCGAACGAGGTGTCCTGTGGGGTCTTGCCGGCCGACTTCAGGTAGGCGACAAATGTGCGTTCGATACCGGCCGAGCCCTCCGGCACCACCGGCTGGCCGCGAGCATCCGGCGGCAGCGATTGATCTCCGTCATAGGTGAAGTAGCCGGGATTCGGCGAGGCGAGCATGTCGAAATTGAGGTACAGCGCAATGTCTTTGAGCGCGTCGAGGTTGAGTGACTCGACGTAGTTGCGCGATCCGATCAGCCCGAGTTCCTCCGCGCCCCAGAAGCCGAACCGTACCGCGTTGTGGACTTTGGGCGAATTTCCCAGCTGCACTGCGGTTTCCAGAACCGCGGCCACTCCCGACCCATTATCGTTGATGCCCGGCCCTTCCGGCACGCTGTCCAGGTGTGCGCCTGCCATCACGACGTCGGTGGGCGAGCCGGTCTTGGTCTGCGCGATGACGTTGCGGGCCTTGAAACTCTGGCTGCTGGCATTGAGCTTGACAGTGGCCCGCCCAGGCTGCGTGCGCAGCTGCACACCGATGGATTTGGTCACGCCAACCACCGGGATCTTCACGTCAGTGTTTGCTCCCAGCGTCCCCCCCATCTGCGGCTCGTCGACGTTGTCGGCGACGATCATCGCCACGGCGCCGCGCTGCACCGCGGCATCAACCTTCTGCGCGAACGGGCAAGTGCCGCGATCCACCAACACCACGGCGCCTTGGACTCCCAGCCCGTCGAAGTCGGTGGCCTTACAGCCCGGGCTGTCTCCGGTCGGTGCGGCCACCAGCGGCCCGCTCACCCCGTCCGGGGGCGTGCCGAGACTGTAGTCCAGCGCACGCGCCTCCACGGGCCGGCCGCCAATCGTCACCTCCGGCTTGTCGGCGTGGAATACCCGGGCCGAGAACTCGGGTGTCTGCACATCAAAACCGCTGTTGCGCAGCGTATTCACCACATAATCGACGCTGGCTTCATAGCCGGGGGTGCCCACCGCGCGAGTGCCGTTGTTGGCGTTGGCAATGTCCTGGAGTTTCGACAGGTGCGCCATCATCGCGTCGGCCGTGACCTTGTTGTGTAACGCAGTGGCGAACTCGGCCGCGGCGGAGCGGCCGGTCCCCTGCTGCGAGTCAGCCGCCCGATGGAAGCAGCCGACGGAAAATGCAGTGAGGGCGACCAGGGCGAGCACCGCCGGGAGCGTCCTGGATTTGTTCACCATCGCGCCCCAGGTTAGTCGGTGCCGGCGGGTTCGGAGTCACGGCTCAGACATACAGCGCGGTGAATGGCGCAAACGGGATGTTGCGCACCACAAACCACGCCACCACCAAGGACAGTGTCACCGCCGCAGACCATCGGTGGTGCTGCCAGCTCCTGACCCGTCGGCCCATCACGCGGCCGTACGTCCACGCCACGTATGCCCACAGCAACAGCCCGATCGCCACCAGGGCCAGAGTGTTAAACCTTGCGGCCGCCAGCAGATTGCCGTGCATCAGCGAGTACAGCATTCGCAAGCTGCCACACCCGGGACAGTCGATTCCCAGCAATGCCTTGGTGGGACATACCGGCAGCGGGCCGTGCGGGCAGGTCGGATCGCCCACCCAGATGGCCGCGCACACCAGGGTTGTGCCCGCGGCCACCATCAGTGGCGCACCAAGACCGCGTCGCCCCGAACCCAGGCTCACCATGCACCAACCGTGGCTTTAGAACATCAGGGCCAGCATCGCCGAGTTCTGGTTACCGGCCATCAGGCCACCGACCACCGCCAGGATGAGGTAGATGACGCCGAACACCGCGCCCAGGACGATCGACCAGATTGCCCATTTCCTGGCACTGTCGGCGGACGCCTGCGCCTCGGCGTACTGACCCTGCGCCCACAATCCGGAAACCTGGCTGGACTTGACGATAGCCACAATTCCCGGAATAAGGCAGAACACCAGCGCCACAATGGACAACACCAAGTGGTTATTCGGCGCTTGTGCCGCGGGCGGCTGTTGCGGCGGATAACCGGGAGGAGGAGGCGGCTGTGCAGTCATCGGTTCTCCGGTCAAGACAAGTCAGCTGGCGTGAAGCGGTGCTTACCATACCTGAGCGCCGCCACATGAGCAGCAATGTACGGGAAATTCGTATTTTCGCGGATGGTCGCGACGGCAGGCATGAGCGAGCCCAGGACCATTGAGCTGCCGCACGGATATTTCACTTCGAAAGCCGTTTGGCCACCGAAATATCTTGGCTAATCGACCCTTTCAGGGACCGAGAATGATGCCCAGACAGATAATATCCGGCGGAATGTGTTGCATTGCTACGACATAGCCTTACGATCCCTTCTAACCGTCGGTCCGACGACCGTAAGGAGTCATGGGATGTCTCACCTCACCACCACACTGCGAGCCGGGACGGCTGCAGCTCTGATAGGCGGTTTCGCATTTGCCGGCACCGTTACGGCGAGTGCGGATCCAACCAACACCGGTAACACGTCAGATATCAACACTTTGGCCGGCTCGTTGTCGAAGGGCTACGGCCTCAACAACTGCACCCCCCAGGCCATCACCGGCAACCAGCTCGCCAGACTCACGTGCGGCCAAAGCCCCGATCCGGCCGGGCCGGCCCAGGCGAAGTACATCCTTTTCACCAACGGTGACGATTTAGCCGGCTCGTTCAAGGCCAGCATCAAAGACGATGCTCTGACCTCGTGCGGGGACAGTGGCCAGTCGCCGACTACCTGGCACCAGGGCAGCTCTACCAACAGCTCGGGATCGTTGGCGTGCGGGACTTACCAGAACACCGCCGAGATCATCTGGACCACCGACGCAAAAAACATCTTGAGCTACATCCGCGCATCGAACACGGATGTCCCATCGCTCTACCAGTGGTGGCGGGCCAACGGCTGACGCGGACGGTTGAGCCGCACCGCATTCCGTCGCGGTGACCCGAAAGGTACTTGCATTCCCGGGTTTTCCACTACAACAAAGGAGTTGAGAATGTCCCCTCTCACGAACGCGCTGCGCGCCGCGACGGCCCTAGCGCTCATGGGCGGTTCGGCCATCGCGGGCACCGTAACGGCGACGGCAGACCCCGGCACCGGTAGCTCGGCAGATGTCAACGCACTGGCCAGCTTGCTGTCGAAGGGCTACGGCCTCAACAATTGCCAACCGGCGCAATTGTCCGGTCCCCTACTGGCCGAGCTCGATTGCGGGCAGAGCCCCGACCCCAACGGCCCGGCCGCCGGCGTCTACCAACTCTTCAGCAACGGCACCGAGCTGGCCGCCGCGTTCACCGGCGGCATCAATGGCGTGTCGCTCAGCGCGTGTGGCGACAACGGTCAATCACCGGGCACGTGGCACCAGGGCAGTTCCGGCGCGACGGCGGGACAAGTGGCATGCGGAACCTACAAGAACGCCGCGGTAATAACCTGGACAACCGACAGCAAGAACGTTTTGAGCCACATCCGCGCATCCAACACCGACGTCAACGCGCTCTACCAATGGTGGCGCAGCAACGGCTGAAGCAAGTCCGCGACCGCACGCATCCCGGCATCGTTGGGGTGCAGCGGGGTCGGCCGACCCGGTAGCGGCACACCGAATCACGCCGGCGTGGTTGTCCACGGTTCGGCCGCCCACGCATGGTGTTGCCGGCTGGCCGCGGCGGCGCCGGCGACCTCGCAGCCGGTGGCCGCGGCAGCGTCGGCCGTGAGTCGTTCGAGCGTGCCGGCGACATGACGGCCCAGGTCGGCGTCTGCTTGCGAAAGCGGCGGTGCGGGCGCACCCGCGGGCGGCAGCACTGTCAGATAGTCGACGAAGTAGATCCGGGCCCGCGGTGCGCGCTCACGCAGCGCGCGGCCGACCGCGCACAACGAATCGAACACCTGGGCCAGCGCCTGATCGCGTGTGTCACGGTCCAGCAGTTCAGATATGCGCCCACCCAGCAGCGGCAGGCGTCGCGCGCACCGCGGCAGCGAGGCGGCCATCAGCAGCGGGACGTAGCCGACGTCGTTGCCACCGATGGTGACCGTGACCAGACTCTCGGAGCCGTCCAGCGCGGCGATCTGGGGCGGCTCGCGGTGCTGGCGATCGGCCAGCACGTGGGCGGTCGTCGCGCCCGAGAAGGTGACGTCGACCAGGTCGAGTTTCAGCCGTTCGGCGAGCAGATGCGAGTAGTTGCGGGCCGATCGGCCCGACCACCGAGGAGCGCCCGCGGCGCACGGCCGGATACCGGGTCCGGCGGCCATGGAACTACCAAGCGCCACATCGCGTTTCATCGTTGCGGGCTGGATGCCTGCGCCCAGAACCGTTTTGGGATCCGCCCGGCCCGCCGCGCCACATAACCGGCGGTGACGGCGCCGGCCATCGCTGCGGCCATGGCAGATGGATCGGCGGCCCGGGTTACCGCGGTGGCCAACAGCACAGCGTCGCAACCCAACTCCATCGCCAGTGCGGCGTCGCTCGCGGTACCGATGCCGGCGTCGAGCACCACCGGAACACCGGCCCCGGCGACGATCATCTCGATATTGTGCGGGTTGGTGATGCCAAGGCCGGTGCCGATCGGTGAGCCCAGCGGCATCACCGCAGCGCAACCGATGTCCTCGAGCCGGCGGGCCAGCACCGGGTCATCGTTGGTATAGGGCAGAACGACAAACCCGTCGTCGACCAATTGCTCTGCCGCCCTGACTAATTCGACCCCATCAGGCAGCAGTGTCCGTTCGTCGGCGATCACCTCGAGCTTGACCCAGTTGGTGTTCAGCGCCTCACGGGCCAGTTGCGCGGTGAGAACGGCCTCGGCCGCGCTGCGGCACCCCGCGGTGTTGGGCAGCGGCGTGATGCCGAGCCGGTTGAGCAGGTCCAGCATTCCGGTACCGCCCTCGGCGTCGACCCGGCGCATGGCGACGGTGGTCAGCTCGGTGCCCGAGGCGATCAGCGCCTCTTCCAGCACCGCCAGGTTGGTCGCTCCCCCGGTACCCATGATGAGCCGCGAGGCGAAGCTGCGGTCAGCAATCGTCAACTTGGAATCAGCCACCCTGCACCGCCGTCAGCACCTCGAGTCGTGCACCATCGAAAAGCTTTGTCGTCCAGTCCGAGCGCGGCAGCACCGAGAAGTCCATCGCCACCGCGATGCCCCGGTCCGGGAAACCCAGCGACTCCAGCAATGCGGCGACCGTGGTCTGCTCGTCGACCTCGACCTGTTTTTCGTTGACCATGACGATCATCGTTGGGCTCCAACCGGAACGAGTTCGGAGACAATCTGTTCGGCGGTCCACGGTGCCAGCAGAAACCCCGATCGGCCGTGGCCGGCGGCGACCAGGGTCCGCGCGTCCAGACGTTGCACAAGGGGCAGATTGTCGGGTGTCATCGGACGCAGACCGGCAGCGCACTCGGCCAGCTCGTACTCACCCAGCGCCGGCAACACCGCACACGCATCGTCGAGCAGGTCACGGACGCCGGACACCACCGGGGCGATGTCGCGGCCGTGCTCATACTGGGTGGCACCGACCACGACCCCGTCCGCACGCGGAACCAAGTACACCTGCCGTCCGTGCACGCGGGCACGAATCACCCTGCCCAGCAACGGCATACAGCCCTTTCGCCAGCGCAGACGCAGCACCTCGCCCTTCACCGGGCGCACCGGCAGGCCGGGCCACAGCGCGGGCGCGTCAATGCCGTTGGCAATCACCACCGCATCACCCTCGACACGAGCCAGATCGTGCACCGGCGCCGCCCACTGGACGCCGAGACGCTCGCAGTCCGCAGACAGTGCGTCAACCAGCGCGCGGTTGTCCACCGCCAGCTCGGTGGGCGCCCGGAACCCGTGCCGGATACCTTGTGCCAACAGCGGTTCGACATCGCGGGCGGCCGACTCCCAGATCACCGGGTGCCCCTGCGCGGCCAACCAATCCGCGACGGTGCGCAGGTCCGCGACGTCGGCCTGGTCGACGGCCACCACGAGCGACTCGCGCGCGGTGATCACCTCTGGGGGCAGCCCGTCGGTGAAGCCGCCCTCGCGCCACAGTCGCAGTGACTCCAGGCCCAGCCGCAACAACCGCTCTTCACCGGGCCAGCCTTCGCTGTGCGGGGCCAGCATGCCGCCGGCGACCCAGGACGCACCGTTGTCGCCGGTGCGGTGCACGCGCACGGCCCACCCGGCCCGCGCCGCCGCGCGCGCGACCGACAGTCCGATGACGCCGCCACCGATGACAGCCAATGACTGCATCCTCTGCTCCCTTCGCCGGCATGACCCGGATCAGGTTCGACGGTAAGGGCAGCCGCGCCCACTCTCAGTCCCCGGTCGCTGGGACTCCCGTGTCCTAAGTTCTTCGGCTCCTACGCTAGCGCGCTAGCGTCGCGGTGTGCACGAACTCGCCGCCCGTCTCGCCGCAGCCAGGCTGTATCTGTGTACCGACGCGCGGCGTGAACGCGGTGACCTGGCCCAGTTCGCCGATGCCGTTTTGGACGGCGGAGTTGACATCATCCAGCTACGCGACAAGGGATCGGCCGGTGAGCAGCGGTTCGGAGCGCTCGAGGCGCGCGACGAATTGGCCGCGTGCGAGATCCTTGCGGACGCGGCCCGCCGGCACGGCCGCCTGTTCGCGGTCAACGATCGGGCCGATATTGCCCGCGCGGCCGGCGCCGATGTGCTGCATCTGGGGCAGGGCGACCTTCCGCTGGGCGTGGCGCGGGAGATCGTCGGGGCGTCCACGCTGCTCGGCGTGTCCACCCACGACTCCGGCCAGGTCGCGGCCGCGGCGGTCAGCGAAGCCGACTACTTTTGTGTCGGCCCCTGCTGGCCCACCCCCACCAAACCGGACCGAACCGCGCCCGGCCTGCCGCTGGTCGAGGCCGCCGCGGAATTGAACCCGGCCAAGCCGTGGTTCGCGATCGGCGGCATCGATGCGCAGCGGCTGCCCGACGTGCTCGAGGCCGGTGCCCGCCGGATCGTGGTGGTGCGGGCGATCACCGCGGCCGAGGATCCGCGGGCCGCGGCGCAGCAGCTCAGGTCAGCGCTTGCAGCAGCGAGCTGATCTGGGGGCTCAGCTGCGACGGCTCCTGATTCGCGTCACCCGGCATGCACCAGACGAAATCCCCGGCCTCGATCTGGATCGTTCGCGGCAGCCGTTGCCGCCGTTCGTCGGCGTGGCCGAGGGGCACCAGCGCGGGGGCGGTGCGCAGCCGTTGCCAGCTGGCGGCGAAGCCGGGATGCAGCGGGAGGTCGGCGACCTCGTCCTCGCCCACCCAGCGCAGTTCGGCGCTTTCGCGGTTGGGCACGGTGTGCAGCAGCTCGCCGGCATCGGCGACGACCGTGGTGTAGGTCCAATGCGTACCGCCAAGCCCGGAGACCTCCGCGGTGACCACGGTCGCCCGCACGGCCAGCAGCTCGGCGAACAGGCCGGCCTCTTCACGCGCTTCGCGGACCGCGGTCTCCTCCGCGGACTCATGGCTGTCCCGGGCACCGCCCGGCAAAGCCCACGTTCCACCCTGATGGCTCCACACCGCGCGATGCTGAAGCAACACCGCCGGGGTGCCGTCCGGTCGCGGGGCCCGGAGCAGCAAACCGGCCGCGCCATATCGACCCCAATAGTGGCCGCCGCTGTCGGATACCACCCATCCGTCACCGTCGCCCTGCACGAGTTCAGGATAGGCAGGCCGGCAATCTTTGAAGCTCAGGGTCAATTGTGTCCGCCTCCCCCCATGCGCCGGAACATTCTCTTAGAATTCGCTTATAGAGGTTCGTGTAGCGACTTTTTAAGTGGCCGAAAGTTGAGGTCTGAACAGACGTGACGGTTGAGCTGGCCCACCCGTCGACCGAGCCGCAGGGATCGCGGTCGCCGGCCGAACTGGCTCATCCACGCTGGTGGTTCATCTCGACGACGCCGGGCCGCATCTTGACGATCGGTATCGTGCTGGCGGCGCTGGGCGTCTCCAGCGCCTTCGCCACCTCGACGACCATCAACCACCGGCAGCAGGTGCTGACTACGGTGCTCAACCACACCGAGCCGTTGTCGTTCGCCGCCGGACGGCTTTACACCACGCTGTCAGTGGCCGACGCCGCGGCGGCCACCGCGTTCATCGCCCAAGCCGAGCCGCGTCCGGTACGGCAGCGCTACGAGCAGGCCATCACCGACGCCGGGGTGGCCGTGACCCGGGCGTCAAGTGGGCTGACCGACGAGCCCCTGGTGCAATTGCTGGGCAAGATCAACGCCGAACTGGCCGTGTACACCGGCTTGATCGAGATAGCGCGGACCAACAACCGGGAAGGCAATCCGGTCGGGTCGTCGTACCTGTCGGAGGCATCGGGGCTGATGCAATCGACGATCCTGCCCGATGCGGCGCAGCTCTACCAGGCCACGTCGGAGCGGGTGGACACGGAAACCACCGCGTCGACGCATTTCCCGGCTCCGGTGATCCTGGTCGTCGCCACGACCGTCGTCTTCGGCGCGTTCTCCCATCGCTGGCTGGCCCGGCGCACCCGGCGCCGGATCAATCCGGGACTGGTGGTGGGCGCGCTCGGTATTCTCGTCATGGTGGTGTGGGTCGGAACTGCGCTGACAATCTCGACGACCGCGAGTCGTAGCGCAAAAGACACTGCGGCAGAGTCACTTAAGACCGTGACCAATGTCGCGATCACCGCGCAGCAAGCCCGAGCAGACGAGACGCTGTCGCTGATCCGGCGCGGCGACGAAGACCGGCGCAAGCAGTCGTTCTATCAACGGATCGACTCGATGCACTACCAGCTCCAGCAGTACATGTCGCGCAGCGATGCCGTCGACAAGCCCGACCTGGAGGGCGCCGATCAGCTGCTGGTCCGCTGGCGGCAGGCCAATGACCGGATCAACTCCTACATCTCGGTGGGTAACTACCGGGCCGCCACCCAGGTTGCGCTGGGTAGCGGCGAGGACGACTCCACCCCCGCCTTCGACAAGCTCGAGGACGAGCTGGGCAAGGCCATGGACCAAAGCCGCAGCCACTTGCGCAACGACGTCCTCAGTGCGCGCGGCGGCCTGTCCGGCGCGCAGGTCGGCGGCGTGGTGCTCAGCCTGGGCGCCGCCATCGCGGTCGCCCTGGGCCTGTGGCCCCGGCTGAAAGAGTATCGATAATGATCCGCCTGCCCAGGCTCCGACGGGTGTGCAGAGTGCTCGCCACCGCGGTCGTGCTGGCGGGTTGCAGCCACACCGAATCGCTGACGGTGGCCACGGCCCCGACGCTGCCGCCGCCCACTCCGGTCGGCATGGATCAACTGCCGCCGCAGCCGCCGCTGCCGCGGGATGACTCCACCGAGAACTGCAACCCGACCGCGAGCCTGCGGCCCTTCGCCACCAAGGCCGAGGCTGACGCCGCGGTGGCCGACATCCGCGCCCGCGGCAGGCTGATCGTCGGGCTGGACATCGGCAGCAACCTGTTCAGCTTCCGCGACCCGATCACCGGCGAGATCACCGGTTTCGACGTCGACATCGCCGGCGAGATCGCGCGCGACATCTTCGGCAACCCGTCGCATGTCGAGTACCGGATCTTGTCGTCCGACGAGCGGGTCACCTCGCTGCAGCAGTCCGAGGTCGACGTCGTCGTCAAGACCATGACGATCACCTGCGACCGGCGCAGGCTGGTGAACTTCTCCACCGTTTACCTCGACGCCAACCAGCGCATCCTCGCCCCGCGTGACTCCCCGATCGCCAAGGTGGCCGACCTGTCGGGCAAGCGGGTCTGCGTGGCGCGGGGCACGACGTCGCTGCACCGGATCCGGGAGATCGCGCCACCGCCGGTCATCGTCTCGGTGGTGAACTGGGCTGACTGCCTGGTGGCGATGCAGCAGCGGGAGATCGACGCTGTCAGTACCGACGACTCGATCCTGGCCGGGCTGGTTGAAGAAGACCCCTACCTGCACATCGTCGGCCCGAACATGGCCACCCAGCCCTACGGCATCGGGATCAACCTGAGCAACACCGGACTGGTCCGGTTCGTCAATGGCACGCTGGAACGTATCCGCCACGATGGCACGTGGAACACGTTGTACCGCAAGTGGTTGACGGTGCTGGGCCCGGCGCCCGCCCCGCCCACGCCGAGGTATGTGGACTGATGGCCGAGCCGATGAAGAAAGAGGAAAAGGACTCCGAGGCTGCCGGACAGGCCGGCCAGCCGGACACCGAGCAAGACGACGTCAGTCCCGCGGCGCAGCCGCCGGACGCCCAGACCGGTGGGACGGCGACGGGACGGATGCAGGCCACCCAGGCGCTCTTCCGCCCCGACTTCGACGACGATGACGACGACTTGCCGCATATCTCGCTGGGCACCATGGACACCGAACCGCAAGACCGGATGACGGTTGCCACGCGGGTGCTTCCACCGACCAGGCAGCTCGGCGGCGGGCTGGTCGAGATCGCTCGGGTGCGGGATATCGATCCGCTCGAGGCGCTGATGACCAACCCGGTGGTGCCGGAATCCAAGCGGTTCTGCTGGAACTGCGGAAAGCCGGTCGGCCGTTCCGGCGAAGACGGCAAGGGGACATCGGAGGGCTGGTGCCTATCCTGTGGCAGCCCGTACACGTTCCTGCCGCAGCTGAATCCCGGAGACATCGTCGCCAATCAGTACGAGGTGAAAGGCTGCATCGCACACGGCGGGCTGGGCTGGGTTTATCTTGCAGTCGACCACAACGTCAACGACCGCCCGGTGGTGCTCAAAGGCCTGGTGCACTCCGGTGACGCCGAAGCTCAGGCGATCGCGATGGCCGAGCGGCAATTCCTCGCCGAGGTGGTCCACCCGCAGATCGTGCAGATCTTCAACTTCGTCGAACACACCGACCGGCATGGCGATCCGGTCGGCTACATCGTCATGGAGTACATCGGCGGGCAATCGCTGAGGCGGGGCCTCAAAGCCGGTAAGGCCGAAAAGCTGCCGGTCGCCGAGGCCGTCGTCTATCTGCTGGAAATCCTGCCCGCGCTGAGCTATCTCCATTCCATCGGCTTGGTCTACAACGACCTGAAGCCGGAGAACATCATGCTCACCGAGGAGCAACTCAAGTTGATCGACCTGGGGGCGGTGTCGCGGGTCAATTCGTTCGGCTACCTCTACGGCACACCCGGCTTCCAGGCGCCGGAAATCGTGCGGACCGGTCCCACGGTCGCCACCGATATCTACACGGTGGGTCGCACGCTCGCAGCGCTCACGCTGAACCTGCGTACCCGCAACGGCCGCTACGTGGACGGGCTGCCCGAGGACGACCCGGTGCTGACCACCTGCGACTCGTTCGGCCGGCTGCTGCGCCGCGCCACCGACCCCGATCCGCGCCGCCGGTTTTCCACAGCCGACGAGATGTCCGCGCAGTTGATGGGCGTGTTGCGGGAGGTGGTGGCACAGGACACCGGGGTGCCGCGGCCCGGGCTGTCCACGATCTTTTCCCCCAGCCGCTCGACATTCGGGGTGGACCTGCTGGTCGCGCACACCGACGTGTACCTGGACGGCCAGGTGCATTCGGAGCGGCTGACCGCCCGGGAAATCGTGACTGCCCTGCCGGTGCCGCTGGTCGATCCGACGGACGTCGCCGCCTCAGTGCTGCAGGCAACGGTGCTCTCCCAGCCGGTGCAGACGCTGGACTCGCTGCGCGCGGCCCGCCACGGCGCACTGGACGCCGAAGGCGCCGACGTGTCGGAGTCCATCGAGCTGCCGCTGATGGAAGTCCGTGCGCTGCTGGACCTCGGCGATGTGGCCAAGGCCACCCGCAAGATCGACGACCTCGCCGAGCGGGTCGGCTGGCGCTGGCGGTTGGTCTGGTACCGGGCCGTCGCCGAGCTGCTCACCGGCGACTACGACTCTGCCATCAAACATTTCACCGAGGTGCTGGACACCTTCCCGGGCGAGCTGGCGCCGAAACTCGCGCTGGCAGCCACCGCCGAGCTGGCCGGTACCACCGACGAGCACAAGTTCTACCAGACGGTGTGGAGGACGAATGACGGCGTGATCTCGGCGGCTTTCGGGCAGGCCAGATCCCTTTCCGCCGAAGGCGATCGAGCTGGCGCGGTGCGCACCCTGGACGAAGTCCCGGGCACCTCAAGGCATTTCACCACCGCGCGCCTGACCAGTGCGGTGACCCTGTTGTCCGGCCGGTCGACGGGCGAAATCACCGAGGAGCAGATCCGCGACGCCGCCCGGCGGGTGGAGGCGCTGCCCCCCACCGAACCACGCGTGCTGCAGATCCGCGCCCTGGTGCTGGGCGGCGCGATGGACTGGCTCCAGGACAACGAGGCCAGCACCAACCACATCCTCGGTTTCCCGTTCACCGAACACGGGCTGCGACTGGGCGTCGAGGCGTCGTTGCGCACCCTGGCCAGGGTTGCGCCCACCCAGCGGCACCGCTACACGTTGGTGGACATGGCAAACGGAGTGCGGCCGACCAGTACCTTCTAGTTTTCGGGCTTTGCGTGTGCGTCCAGGGCTTTGCGTGTGCGTCCAGGGCTTTGCGTGTGCGTCCAGGGCGGCAAATCGCCGAGATTCCCACCATGAGCGCACGCTCAAAGCCGTTTGCGCACACTCGTTATCGCCGCGCGAACGCGGCGCAGCACAGCCGCGGAGCTGTCTTCGACGACAACTCGGACGATGATCCACCCCATCTCCTCGAGCATCTCCAGCCGCCTGATGTCTTTGACATATTGCCGTCGGTCGGTTCGATGCTGATCACCGTCGTACTCGACGGCGACCATCCAGTCCTGCCAGCCCATGTCGAGGTAGGCAATCGGGATGCCGTCCGTACCCAGCACCGGTATCTGCGTCTGCGGCCGGGGCAGGCCCGCATCGATGAACAGCAGGCGCAGATAGGTCTCGCGCGGAGACTGCGCGCCGGGATCGACCAACTCGAGGGCGGTCTCGAGTCGCCGAAGCCCGGGCGATCGTGGGTGCTCCTGTACTACCCGCAGCACATCTTCGATTTTGAAACCCGTTGCGCGAGCGAGCGCGTCCAGCCGCGCGACCGCTGAGTGAACGGCACCGCGCCGGCCGATATCGAATGCAGTTCGCTCGGGTGTAGTGACTGGGTATCCCTCTATGGTCTGCGTCTCGCCGTCTTTCAACACACCGCGACGCGTCAGCACACCGCGAGGTGCACGCGGGTTGGCGTGCACCAGCTCGACCGGGACGTCTTCGGGAATCCACTTGGCGCCGTGCAATGCCGCGGCGGCAGCACCGGTGATGATCCCCCGTCGATTGGACCAGAGCCAGGCCGCCGCGATGCGCTGTTCGAGCGAAGGCCAAATGTCTTTGCCGAGGTAGACGTTGGGGAACACCGCGTGATAGCGCGTTCGCAGTTGATGGCGGCTCAACTCCCCACACGTCAGTGCCTCGCTGCCGATGAACGGTTTCCCGGCTTCAACCATGGCGCGAACGATTGCACACCGACGCCCACCGCGACTTCGTCTATGCACAGGCAGCCGTCGAGGCACACTCGGCGCCCGAAAGAAAGTTATCGAAAACACAGCTGATTCTCAGCTCCAACCCGCACAGTTAGGACATGCCAGGGGGGCAGTCCACACAGTGGGTCGCCACGGCACGCATGCTGCGGCGGGCCGGGTTCGGGGTGACCGGGCCCGAGGTCGACGCTGCCCTGACCCGGGACTGGTCGAGCCACGTGGACGCGCTGCTGGCAGCCGACCCCGACGCGGACCCGGGAGCGGCCGCCACCCCGATGCCCGTCGCGGAGTCGCCGCGACCGCCC
>Ga0335072_10002839_pt1 | contig 26572 bp, 19 predicted proteins | sample Lox_Sample_21_FD_206725 | JGI IMG/M metagenome (GOLD analysis project Ga0335072, IMG submission 206725) | Soil microbial communities from Loxahatchee National Wildlife Refuge, Florida, United States - Lox_Sample_2.1 | ecosystem: Environmental > Terrestrial > Soil > Wetlands | place: USA...
CGCGCAGTGTCGAGCCACGAAGGCGCTATTTAGGGTCAAAGTGGGGTCGCATTGGGTCTACAGTGTGCAGGGTGCAACATGACCCATCGGATGGGCATCCAGAATGGCAATGGCCGGCGGCTCGGCGCCGCAAGCACGGGTGGCGTGATGCTTGCCCGTTCGATCGAAGACCGGGAAGTTCTGAAACATATCAAGTACGACTGCTAAAAAAACCGTCCGGAAAATCGGGAGTGGCAAGAGAAAAAGCGCGGCGCTTTGCCCTTTGCCCCCACCTTGTTTCCCGCCTCCAACCACTTCCGACGATTGCCCGCGAAAGGACAAGCCATGAACCGATTCCGCATGACTGCCGCGCTTGCACTGATCTACATGGTTTTCGCGATCCTGCTCAACAGCGTGGGCACTGTCATCCTGCAATCGATTTACACCTTCGGCGTCGACAAACCGCAGGCAAGCCTGCTGGAACTATTCAAAGACCTGCCGATCGCCGTCACCTCTTTTTTGGTTGCCTCGTTTCTTCCCCTGCTTGGCTATCGGCGCGCGATGATGATCGCGCTGGGCATTGTCGCCTTCGCCTGCGTGCTGATGCCGTTGTATCCGAGTTTTCGAACGACCGAACTTTTGTTCACCTGCGTGGGCGTGTCGTTCGCGCTGACCAAGGTGTCGGTGTATTCGTCCATCGGGCTGCTGACTAACGACCGTTCCGAGCACGGCCGCCTCACCAACACGATCGAAGGTCTGTTCATGGTCGGCGTGCTGATTGCCGGATGGCTGTTCAGCGCGTTCGTCAACCGCCAATCGCCGGCCAATCCTTCCTGGCTCAATGTGTACTGGGTTCTCGCGGTCATTTGCGTGCTGGTTATCGTGCTGCTTGCCGTCTCGCAATTGGACGAATCCGAAGCGCATACCGAAGAAACCAAAACGATGCACGGCTCGCTGCTCGAAATGCTTCATCTGTTTTTGCGTCCGCTGGTGTATGTGTTCCTGGCCTCGGCCTTTCTTTACGTGCTGATCGAACAGAGCTTCAGCACCTGGCTGCCGACGTTCAACAATGAAATCCTCAAACTGCCCAACGCGATGAGCATTCAGCTGGCGACCATTCTCGCCGGTGCGTCGGCGGTCGGGCGCATCGTCGCCGGTCAGCTTCTTCGTCGCATGCGTTGGTACTCGCTGTTGAACATTTGCGTGCTCGGCATGGGCTTGCTGGTGATGTTGACCTTGCCGTTGGCGCGCAACGTCGTGGCACGCGCGGACATCGGATGGCTGAACGCTCCCGCCGCGGCGTACCTCATTCCGCTGATCGGCGTGCTCATGGCGCCCATCTATCCGGTCATCAACTCGGTGGCGCTCAGTTCGCTGCCCAAACCTTCGCACGCGGCGATGACCGGTCTTATCGTCATCTTTTCCGCCTTGGGCGGCACCTTGGGCTCGCGCATTACCGCCATCGTCTTTTCCCGCTTCGACGGCATCCATGCCTTCTATTTTTCGCTGGTGCCGATGCTGCTGATTCTGGTGACGCTGTTTTTGTTCAAACGCGAAACCGATCGCGCCGGTGCCGCCACCGCGACCATCAGCTTGATGGGCAAATGACGCGGCCCTGATCCGCGCGGCACGGCGACAGCGATGACCACACTCCCGCCCGCACTCCTTGCAACCATGCAGCAGGTCAGCAAGATGCTGCAAACCGGCGACCTCCGCGGCGCGCACGAGCAGCTGCAGCGGATTGTCGACCAGCAGCCGGACTATGCCGAAGCGCTGCGCTTGCTCGGCGGCGTTCGACAGACGCTGGGCGATATCGACGGTGCGGAGACGTGGCTGCGCAAAGCCATGGCCGCCGATCCGGGTTGGGCGCCGACATGGGCATCGCTCGGCGAACTGTTGCTCAACCGGGGCCGCACGGACGAAGCGCTACCGCTGCTACAGCGCGTCGCATCGCGTATGCCTCAGGCCGCATGGCTGCTTGCACGTCATTACAACGATCAACAGCGTCCGGCCGACGCTCTGGCCACCCTTGCCCCGTTCTGCAGCGCCGAGCAGATCCCTGCGGAGCTGGCCACCCAGCACATCGCTGCCCTTGCGGCGCTTGGACGGCAGGATGAAGCCATTGCCTTTTATGGCCAGCGCGCGGAAGCATCGCCCAACGATCCGGCAACGTCTCACGCCTTGGCGATGGCCTTGGCCGCCGCGTCCCGACATACCGAGGCCGAACACGCCGCTCATCATGCGCTTGCGCATGGGCATCGTACGGCGGCCGCCTATTTCACGCATGCAAGCAGTTTGATCGCACTGGGCAAACTCGAACCCGCCGAAGCGGCCTTGCGCCATTGCGTACAGCTGGAGCCGCGGCACATCGAAGCGCACGACCATCTGGCGCGACTGGTATGGATTCGCACCGGCGACAGCGAACAAACCACCGCGACGATCGATCAGGCCTTGCAACGATTCGGAGACGACGAGGCACTGCTCGCTGCGAAGGCAGCCATCCTGCAAGGCGCAGGCGATGCGCGTGGCGCGTATCGGTGTTTGGCGGAATCGGCCGCACATGCACAGGCCTCGCCCACCTTGCTGGTACGCGCCGGACTGGCCGCGTTGGAATTCGAGCCCGCGGCGGCACTGGCCTTGGCGGAGCGCGCATGGCGACTGTCACCCGCCGCCGCCGCGCAAAACCTGTTGGCCGCCGCCTTGTTGGGTACGGGCGACGCGCGACAGGCGCTGCGCCACTGCGAAACCTTGTTGGCCCATACACCGGACGATCAATATCTGATCGCACTGCAAACGACCGCGTGGCGTCTCCTCGGCGACGAACGCTACGAGGCATTTTGCGATTACCCACGCCTGGTGCGTGCGCAAACGCTACAAGCACCGGCGCCGTGGCGAGATCTGTCTCATTTTCTCGCGGATCTGAAAAGCAGTCTGGAACGCCTGCACAACCCGCATGGCCATCCGCTGCTTTTTCAATCCTTGCGCCACGGCACGGAAACCACCGGCGACCTGACACGTCATCCCGATCCGGTCATCCAGGCACTGTTCGAAGCGTTCGACGCACCGATTCGCGCTTACATGGCCTACATCGACACGGGTTCGGATCCGTTACGTCGTCGCAATCGCGGAACGTATCGTTTCAACGGCGGCTGGTCGGTGCGGCTGCGCCGTGCCGGCTACCATACCAACCACGTCCATCCGCGCGGCTGGATTTCCTCGGCTTTTTACGTTGACCTGCCCGATGGCATGGACACAGCCTCAACGCCAGATGGATGTTTGGCATTCGGACAACCCAGCATCGTGACCACGCCCCCTTTGCATGCCCAACATACGGTGCGGCCGGAAATGGGCCGGTTGGTTTTGTTTCCCTCCTATTTCTGGCACGGCACGGTGCCATTCCACAGTGAGCGGAACCGACTCACCGTGGCGTTTGATGTGGTTCCTGGGGAAACGACATGACGTGTCGCTGCCTGCTGCTTATAGGACTGCTGATGAGCGGCAACCTCTGGGCGGCTACCGACCCGAGCTTCCTGCTTACGGCCACGTCCAAGAACCTCGCCGCGTACTTTCCCGGTCAGCTCGGCAACGGCTTTACCTCCACGCTTACTTCGCCGCGCGGCACCGAGGGCACCCTCGCCTATATGCAGGCGTTTATGGATTACGCCCAGGGCGACGTCTCGCGCCCCGCGGCCATACCGGGCTGGACAGGCATCGATTACAGCACCGGTGCATCCCGCTATGGACAGTTCTGGTTGAATCAGGTCGATATCGACAAATATCACTTCCAGAACTATGTGCAGACGCTGGATATGTACAACGGCGTATTGACGACACGCTACAACTATCTCGACGGAAACAAGACTACCGCTGTCGAAGTGAAAACCTTCGTCAGCCAGGCGTCGCCGCATCTTGCCGTAACGCAATTGTCCATTACGCCCGACTTCGACGGCGACGTGCAGCTCTCCTTTCAAACAGACGTGTGGGCGCCGCATCAGCCGAGGTTCGCTCTGGGAAAAATCGACGGACCGCAGATGCAAGAACAGGTGTTCGCCAATAATTTGAAGCTGCAACCGATACCGCCCGCCACGCCAGACCGCGCAGCGCTGTGGTATCACGGCGACACGCATGTGCTGAATGCCGACATCGATACGTCCAACCTCGACATCTGGCTGCAGGGGAAGGCCGAGCAAGGGCACGGCATGGCAGAAGCGGCGGCCATTGCCCTGCCCAACGATGCTCGCGTCAGTCAGGTGGAGCGCTACCGCAGCGATTACCGGCTGGCGCTGAACATGCACGTAAACGTGCAAAAGAATCGTACCTACACGTTTACCAAATACGTGGCGATGTCGCGCGACGACTGGGGCGGTAGCGAGCCCACGCAAAACCTGGCCGAGGCCACTGCCGCACGCGACAAAGGCTTCGACGCTCTGCTCGCGGAGCATGAAAATGCTTGGCACACCTTGTGGCAGTCGGACATCGTGATCGACGGCGATTTCAAGGCACAGCAGATGGTGCACTCCGATCTTTACTATCTGCTGTCCAATGCTGCGCCCGATACGGATTGGCCCATCGGCGCCTGCGGCATGACACCCGGATACACCGGGCACATTTTCTGGGACAGCGATACCTGGGTGTTTCCCGCGCTGCTGTTGCTGCACCCCGAGCGCGCCAAGTCGTTGGTGATGTTCCGCTCCCACACGCTTGATCAGGCTGTGCAGCGCGCGCATGCGCGCGGGCTGCGCGGCGCGATGTATCCATGGGAATCCGATCCGGACCATGGCAGCTCGCAAACACCACACATGGCATGGGTGCTGGATGAGCGCGAAATCCACGTCAACGCGGATATCGCCATTGCGCAATGGCAGTACTACCTTGCCACGCACGACCGCGAATGGCTGGTGCGACATGGGTGGCCCGTCATCCGCGCCGTGGCCGATTTCTGGGCCAGCCGCGCCACGTACAACCCGACCAAGCAGCGTTACGACATCACGCACGTTACCTCGGTGGACGAGGATTACAACGACGTACCGAACGATACATTCACCAATGTCGCTGCGCGCAAGGCGCTACGTATCGCTGCCCAAGCTGCGCAAATCGTCGGCGACAAAGCCGATCCGCGATGGACGGAAGTGGCGCAAAAGCTTTATATCCCCTTCGACAAAAAAGCCGGCCATTATCTGGATTTCGATGAAAGCGTTCCGCACAACCTCAATACCTGGGGCGGCAGCGCACTGCCCGGCTTGAGCTTGCCGTCGATCGATTTGCCGATGAGCAAGGACGTGCGCGAACGCAGTTACGATTACGCCATCGCGCCCATCAAAGAATCCCATCGCGAACCGAACAGCATGGGCTACCTACCTCTTTCCATCGCGGCCGCTACCGCAGGCGACACAGGCGATGCCGAGCGGTGGTTCCAGAGCTTCCTGGATGCTGATGCGCTAAAGCCACCCTTCAACGTACGTACCGAAACGGCCTCCAACAATACCGGCTACTTCATGACCGCCAGCGGTGGTTTGCTGCAAAACCTGTTGTATGGATTCACGGGCTTGCGTATTGAGGACAACGGACTGCAACAAGCGTATCCACCCATGTTGCCGATGCATTGGAAGTCGATGACGCTCAAACATGTCACCTTCCGCGGCAAACAGATGGACATCGTAGTAAAGCGAAACGCCCATGGAGACGTCACACTCACGCGTCAGGACTTATGACGTAGAACCCGCGTGCGGCTGCCAGTTCGACACCGCTCGCTTTGTTTTGGGGAACCCGCATGAAAAACGCCGATCACCGCACTCTCGCCAGATCCAGCGCTAGGTATCTCGCCGTTCTGCTGTCGGCCGCCTTTGTGATTACCGCCGCGGCCGCCCAGCCCGATCCTGCCAAGACACGCACCTATATCGACAAAGCCTGGAGCACGCTCACGCGCTCCCAGGAAGATTGCAAATCGCTGGTCGACCCGAAGATAAGAACGCGGCCGGTGCTCTACGTTCCCGCACAGTTCGCCATGCCCCCTGAACTGGCGCAGACGCAGAAGCGCTGCAATATCGACGTGCACGCTTTGCCGAAGGCCATCGAGCAACTCGGCGACATCGATGCCACGACGTTGCCGATGCAAGGCCTGCTTTATCTGCCGCATCCCTACGTGGTACCCGGTGGCTTCTTCAACGAAATGTACGGCTGGGACAGCTACTTCATCGTGCTGGGCCTGGCAGCCGATCATCGCACCGCTATGGTGCGCGACATGGTCGACAACGCGCTGTTCGAAGTGCAGTACTACGGCGGCGTGCTGAATGCGAATCGCACCTACTACCTCAGCCGTTCGCAGCCGCCGTTTCTCACGCAGATGATGGTTGCGCTACTCAACGATCCGGCTGGCTTCCGCAATGCGGACGAGAAGCGCGCATGGCTCGAAAAGGCGTATCCGCTCGCCGTGCGCAATCACGATATCTGGACACGTCCGGAGCATTTGGCCGGCAATACCGGCTTGGCGCGCTATTACGATTTTGGCAGCGGCCCCGTGCTGGAGGCTCAGACCAGCGATTACTACCGCGGCGTGATCAAGTGGTTGCTTACGCATCCTGAAGAAAATCCCGGCTATCTGATCAAGGCCTCCGAACATCCTGACGAGGCCGAAGCGGAACGGTTGAAAACCCAAAGCTGCGATGTACACGCCTCCAAGGTATGTGCGGGCGATTGGTACGGCGGCTATCGCCTGACCGCCGACTACTATCACGGCGATCGCGCCATGCGCGAATCAGGCTTCGATACCAATTTCCACTACGGCCCGTTCGCCGGATCGACGCATCACTACGCCGATGTGAGCTTGAACAGTCTGCTTTATCGCTACGAAATGGATCTGCACGATTTTGCCCAGCAACTGGGCAAAACCGCCGATGCCGAACATTGGGCGCAAGCCGCCGCCGCGCGCAAGCAAGCGATGGACAAATATCTGTGGCGCGCCGATGCAGGGATGTACCGCGATTACGATTTCGTGGCGGGCAAACCTTCCCAGTACCCCTACCTCACCACGTTCTATCCGTTGTGGGCAGGCGCGGCGTCGCCGCAGCAAGCGGCTTCCGTACGCAGCAAGCTTTCCGTCTTCGAACTGCAGGGCGGCTTGACGATGGACGATCGTCCCAGCGGCGCGCAATGGGACAATCCGTTCGGCTGGGCTCCCACTAATTGGCTTGCGGTGGCCGGACTGGATGCCTACGGTTTCCATGACGATGCACACCGCATTGCTGGCAAGTTCAGCAGCACTGTGGATCGCAGCCTCGCCGCGGACGGCACCATCCGCGAGAAATACAACATGGCCAGCGGGAACGCGAACGTAAAGATCAGCGCCGGCTATACCGCCAATGTGATCGGTTTTGGTTGGACCAACGGCGTGTATTTGATGATGCAGGAAATCCTGAGCGGCACGAAGACGAAGGCCGCCGTTCCCGCAGGATCGGCGACCCCTTGAGATGTCCGCCCGTCGCTCCGGCACGCGCCGGGACGGCGGGTTCGACATTCCATCCGCAACATAGCCTTGAGGAAAAGCATCATGCGCGCACTGCGTTTCTCACTCGTCATCTCGGCGCTTCTGATGGTTTGCGGCATGACAAGCATGGTGGCTTACGCGCAAAACAAAGCTCCCGGCTTCGAACCCGACGGCAGCGTAACCTCGCCCGCGTTTTCCGTTCCGTATTCCGCGTTTGCATCGCCCGAGGCGCGCGCATTCTTTCCCAAAATGCTTGCCGCCGGCAGCAAGGCGCCGCCGATCACGGCGCCCATTGCGCAGAGCCGCCGTTTTTACGATCGCATGAACAGCGATCGCGCAGCGCTCATGGAAAAGATGTACGCGGTCCACATTCATAGCGAGACGATCGCCGGCGTCGGCACGGATATCGTGCTGCCTGCGCAAGGCATCTCGGTGGCGAATCGTCACCGCGTATTGATCAATCTGCATGGGGGTGCCTTTTTATGGGGCGCGCACAGCGGGGGCCTGGTGGAATCCATTCCGATCGCGAGCCTGGGCCGTATCGAGGTGATCACGGTCGACTATCGTCAGGGGCCTGAACACACCTTCCCCGCCGCCAGCGATGACGTGGAAGCGGTGTACCGCGCACTGCTGAAGCAGTACAAGCCCGATGAAATCGGCATCTACGGTTGCTCGGCCGGCGGCATTCTCACCGCCGAAGCCACCGCCCGCTTGATTACCGACAAGCTGCCCGCGCCCGCCGCCATCGGCACCTTCTGCGGTTCGCTGTTGGATATCGATGGCGATTCGGCTTACATCGGGCCGGTATTGAACGGGCAAGGCGTGCCCGAGCATCGCCTCACATTCGCGGACCTGCCCTACTTCCACGACGCCAATCCTCGCGACCCGCTGGTACAACCGGGCGTGTCGCCAAGCCTGCTGGCCAAATTTCCACCCACCTTGCTCATCACCGGCACCCGTGACGGAACGATGAGTTCGGTGCTGGCCAGCCAGCAATTGCTCGACAGAGCCGGCGTACCGACCGAGCTGCATGTGTGGGAGGGTATGTGGCACTCCTTCTTTTCCGACCCGCAGATGCCGGAATCTCAAGAGGCCTATCGGGTGATTGTGAGGTTTTTCCTCAATCATCTTGCCCATTGACGCACAGGACCGCACAACGCTTTGCCACTTGCTTGTGCGGCGAGTATCCTGAACGACAACCCACCCTCGCCTCCGAATCATGAGCCAACAGACCGTACTGGTCATCGACGACGAACGCGACATCCGTGAGCTCCTGACGATTACCTTGGGCCGCATGGACCTGAAGGTCGATGCGGTCGGCACGGTTGCCGAAGCACGTCAGGCGCTTTCCGAGCGCACTTACGATCTTTGTTTTACCGACATGCGCCTGCCTGACGGCAGCGGCCAGGAAATCGTGGAACTGATCGCGGCCGACTACGACGAAACGCCCGTGGCCATGATCACCGCCTACGGCAACGTTGACGCGGCCGTCACGGCACTGAAGGCGGGCGCGTTCGACTTCGTGTCCAAGCCCGTCGACATCCAGATGCTGCGCCGCCTGGTGCGTACCGCGCTAAAGCTGGCCGAAGAGAAGCGCAGCGGCACCGGTGCCAGCAGCGCTTCGGCCGGTTCGAGCGAGCGCCTGATCGGCGATTCGACGGCGATGCAGCAAGTCCGCAACACCATCGTCAAGCTGGCGCGCAATCAGGCGCCGGTGTACATCGCCGGCGAATCCGGCGTGGGCAAGGAATTGGTCGCACGCTTGATCCATGAGCAGGGGCCGCGCGCGACGGGGCCGTTCATACCGGTCAACTGCGGCGCCATTCCCTCGGAGCTGATGGAAAGCGAATTTTTCGGTCACCGCAAAGGCAGTTTCACCGGCGCGGTCGCCGACAAGGAAGGCCTGTTCCAGGCCGCGCACGGCGGTACGCTGTTTCTGGACGAGGTGGCCGAGCTTCCCTTGCATATGCAGGTGAAGCTGCTGCGCGCGATCCAGGAAAAAGCCGTACGCCCGATCGGCGCCCGCGAGGAAATCGCAGTGGACGTGCGCATCCTGTCCGCCACGCACAAGAATCTCGCCGCCCTGGTCGAACAAGGCCAGTTCCGTCAGGACTTGTTCTACCGCATCAACGTCATCGAACTGCGCGTACCGCCCCTGCGCGAGCGACGCGGCGACGTGCCCTTGCTCGCCGATTTCGTGTTGCGCCAATTGGCGAACAAAAGCGGAGCCAGCGCGCCGGTGCGTCTGTTGCCCGAAGCGCGCCAGGCGCTGGAGGAATACGGATTCCCGGGCAACGTGCGCGAGCTGGAAAACATTCTGGAACGCGCGGTGGCCATGTGCGACGGCGATCGCATCGACGCCAGCGACCTGATGCTGCCGCAGCGCCCGCAAAGCCACGGTGCGGATGCAGGCGCCCCGATGCACGCCACGCATCACGCGCCTTCTGCGTTTTCGCCGAGTCACGGGCCCGCGTCGTCGCACAGCGCGAATACGCCTTCGAGCGAGCTGCCGCTGGACGACTACATCAGCAACCTCGAGCGCACCGCGATCATGAAGGCGCTGGAAGAATCCCGCTACAACAAGACGGCGGCGGCGAGGAAATTGGGCATTACGTTCCGCGCGCTGCGCTACAAGCTCAAGAAGCTCGGCATCGATTGACGTAAAGCCGTTTCCTCCGTCACGGGAAACGTCGCGTTACTGTCGCGACTTTTCGTGACCACCCGCGTGCAACGTATGGCGCACCGCCTGGAGCAGCGTTCGCGTATTCACGGGCTTGTTCAAGCGGTGCACGCGATTGCCGGGCATTTGAAGGTTGGTCGAACCGACCGGGCTGTTCGCGCGGCACAGCACCAAGACACCGTTGCGATAGCCGTACTTGCTGAGCGCCGCCAGCGTGCGCTCGCTGGTGAACAGGCTCATATCCGCATCCAGCACCACCAGATCGGGCAACCCGCAAGCTTCGATCCATTGCAGCGCCGCCGTACCGCTCTGGCTCCCGTGCACCTCGTAACCCCAGGCGTCGAGCGTGTCGCTCAGCAGGGTGAGCTGGCCGGCTTCTTCCACCACCAACAGCACATGCTCGGCATTGCCGTGCAGATTCCCGTCGCCTTCGACCAGATCGGAGGTATCGGCGATCGGACGCGACAATGGAATGTACAAGTCGAAGCACGAACCCTCGCCGACGATGCTGTCCATCCGCATCGCGCCGCCATGGCTGTAGACGATGCGGCGGCAGGACAGCAAGCCCAGACCGGTACCGCCTTCTTTGGTGGTGAAGAACGGTTCGAACAACCGGTTGCGCACTTCTTCGGTCATGCCCATGCCGTTGTCGGCCACGGACAAGCGCACAAATTCGCCGGGCTGCGCTTCTTCATGCTCCAGGAAAAAGCTCCGCTCCAACGATGCCTTGCTGGTCGAAACACGCAGCATGCCGCCGTTAGGCATCGCCTGAATCGCATTGAGGCACAGATTGAGCAGGCACTGCTGCAGTTCGGTGTGATTGCCCTCGAAGGTGAGCTGCGGATCGGAGACCTCGATATCCAAGGTCACCGTGCGCGGCACGCTGCCCTGCAGCAGCAGCGAGAGAGCATCGATCAGCGCTTGCACCTTGACCTGCTCGGCGCGGCGAGCACCGCGTGCGAACGACAGCATGGATTGCACCATTTCCAGGCCGCGCCGCCCGCAGTCGCGCACCAGCGCACCCAACCGCGCCAAGCGCGGATCGGATTGGTAATCCTGCAAGCTGTCGCCCGCCAGCAGCAGCGGTTGCAGCAAGTTGCGCAGATCGTGACTCAATCCGCCCGCGAGCATGGCGAGGCTTTCGAAGCGCTGGATGCGGATCAGCTCCGCCTCGGCGCGGGCGCGCGCACGCTGTTCGTCCGCTTCGCGCATGGCGCGGCGCACCGCACTCGCCAATCGGGCGGGATTTTGCTTGAGGATGTAATCGGTCGCGCCTTCGCGCAGCGCCGCAATGGCCGCTTCCTCGCCCAGCGTGGCCGATACGTAAATGAAGGGGATATCCGCGCTGTGTTCGCGCAGCAGTTCCAGCGCACGCTGTCCCGAAAAACCGGGCATGCTGAGGTCCGACAACACGATGTGCGGCCCGAAATCCTTCAAGGTCTGCACGTACGCCGGTTCGTCGTCGACCAGGCGCACCTCGTAATCGATGCCGTCGGCCTGCAGCTCGGTAAGGACCAGCTCCGCGTCGAGCGGGCTGTCCTCGACCTGCAGAATCCGTATCCGCGGCAGCGAACGCTGATGATTGGACTTGTCCGGCATCCAATCATCATATTTCAACGCGCCGGTGCTGGAAGAGGTGTTCTCCCCTTCGGCGGCATTTGGGCCGAAATGGCGCTTCATTCGGGCTCCGGCGACTGGTTGAGCACCGCCCAGAACTGGCCCAGCGTGCGCACGGCCTGAAAAAACTGCTCCACGTCGACCGGCTTGATGACATAGGCGTTCACGCCCAGGTCCCAACTGCGCGCCAGGTCGCTTTCCTCACGCGAGGAGGACAGGATCACGACCGGGGTGCGGCGGAATCGATCGTCCGAACGCATCTGCATGAGCACATCCAGCCCGTTCATGCGCGGCATCTTGATATCGAGCAGCACCACGGCCGGGTCGTCGTCCGGGCGCCCGGCGAAGCTTCCGCGCGCGTAGAGCCAATCCAGGCAATCCACCCCGTCCTCGACGTGCACCACAGGATTGACCAGGTGCGCGTCGCGCAGGGCGTCCATGGTCATTTCCGCATCGACCGGACTATCTTCGACTAGCAAGATGGTGCGCAGTGGACTGTTCATGGCGATGAGGTTGGCGGTTCGATGGCCGATAGCGTGAAGTGAAAGCGGGCGCCGACTCCCGGCTCGCCTTCCGCCCAGACGCGACCTCCGTGACGCATCACGATACGCCGCACGTTGGCCAGACCGATACCGTTGCCCGGAAATTCGCTGGCCTTGTGCAAGCGTTGGAATACACCAAAAAGTTTCTCGATATAGCGCATGTCGAAGCCGGCGCCGTCGTCGGCCACCACAAATTCGTAGTCGCCGCCTTCGCCGCGCTGCACGGACACGTTGATATGCGCGATCTCGCGCTGTCCGGTGTACTTCACGGCGTTCCCGATCAGATTCTGCCAGACCGTGCGCAGCATGTTTTCGTCGCCCACCACCACCGGCAGCGATTCGATCTGCCAGACGATGTGCCGGCCGGGCGCTTCGGATTCGGCCAACGCACAGGCCTCCTCGACCAACGCTTGCATATCGACAGCCTGCAAGCGCAACGCGCCGCGGCCCAGGCGCGAGAACACCAAAAGATCTTCGATCAGCTGCGCCATGCGATGCGAGGCTTCGCGAATGACAGTGAGATAGTGATGCGCGGTGTTGTCGGCACCCTCGCCCAGATGCGTTTCCAGTTTCTGTGCGAAAGCGGTGATATGCCGCAGCGGCGCGCGCAAATCGTGCGAAACGGAATAGCTGAAGGCTTCCAGCTCGCGGTTCACGTCGGAAATCTGCACGACCTTGCTTTCGAGCTGATGATTGAGCTCCATCACCTGCTGCTCGACCAGCGCGCGCGCGGTAACATCGCTGACCGTCAGCAGCAGTGCGGGGTCGTCCCTACCCTGCTGTTGCAGGCGGCGCGCGTTGATCACGACGTGGCGCTCCACGCCGTCGATAGTGCGCTGGGTGAGTTCGAAGTCCCACAGCTCCCGGTCGCGCGACAGCACATCGCGCAGGCGCTGCAGCAGCACTTCGTCGGCCCATGCACCCTGGCCGATCTCCTCCAGATATTCCTCGCGACTTTCCTCGGGCACGCCGTACAACTCGCTGAAGGCCGCATTCACCAGCAGGGTGTGAAGGTTGCTGTCGAGCAAAGCGATGGGTTCGCGCACCGCCTGCAGGATCATCTGCGAACGTTGTACCGCTTCGCGCTCGCGTACCTCCGCCTGCAGGCGCCGCCCGATCTGGCGTTCGGACACGACCACCACGATCAGCAGCATCAGAAGCTGCGCCGCGGCGGTCAGCGTCACCACAAGGCGGCTGTTGTAGGACTGTTTTTTGGCGGCTTCGCGGCGTTGCTCAAGCGTCTGCTCCGCGTTGGCCACGATCTTGTCGGTAATGTCGTCGATATGAAACAGCGCGTCGGCATCGCGCAAGGCTTGCGTGGCGCCGGTACGATCATTCTGACGGTAGCGTTGAACGGCCTGGTGCAGCAGTGCCAGGCGGCCGTTTTCCACCGCGCCGAGTTGTTCCACCAGGCGTTGCTGCTCGGCGCTGTCGGCGGCCGTGCGACGCAATTCATCCAATAAACCCGGCACGGTGTTTTCGGCGCCTAGTGCCGCCGTTTCCGCATGTCCGACGGGATCATCCGCCAGCAAATGCTGCAGCGCCGATTCGGCGCCGTGGGTTTGATCGGCAATGCGATAGGCCAGCGCTTTGACTTCCGCGGAACGGGTCACCAGTTCGCCGGCCTCGAAGGATTGCTGCGAACTGCCGCGCGTGATCATGTATGGCAGGGCCACGATCACGAGCACCGCAAGCAGCAGGCCGCCGGTGCGCCATGGCATCGCCGCTACTTGTCGCACTCCCCCTGGAATCATCAACCGCCCTTGACCGGTAAGCGCTACGGCACAGTGCATGCATTCTGCGCATGTTTGCAGTCACTGACCAGTGCGATAGTGCTTCACTTACAAAAAAGTCCTGTTAGAGCGCGTTAACTCGCTGTTTCGGCGGTTTGGACGCCCTCTCCCCTGCGGGAAAGGGCGTCGATGCGCGTCGATTATCGCGAATAGGCACTCATGGAAGTGGGGCGCGCCGAGATCGCCTGGCCCCACGTCTTGTTCGGCTGCGCCTGCATGGTGAAGTGCAGTTCCCCGCCGGCAAGGATGTCCGAGTGCTTCAGATAGACGCGATCCAGCGGCTTGCCGTTGAGGGTGACCTGGCCTACGAACGGGTGCGCGCCGTCCATCGGCGAGGCCGTAATCGTGAAGGTGCGGCCGTTGCTCAAATGAATCGCCGCGCGCGGCACAAACGGCCGGCCAATGGCGTATTCGTCGCTGGCCGGGGTGACCGGATAGAAACCCAGCGCGGTGAAGATGTACCAGGCGGACATCTGGCCCAGGTCGTCGTTACCGATCAGGCCCGCCGGACCCGGACCGTATTCGTTGTCCATGATCTGCTTGAGGCGCTGCTGCGTCTTCCAGGGCTCGCCGGCGTAGTCGTACAGGTAGGCGATGTGGTGGCTCGGCTCGTTGCCGTGCGCATACCAACCGATCAAACCTGTGATGTCCTCCACATTTTTGAAGATCGACGGATCGACTTTGGCGTCGAAGAGCTGATCGAGCTTGTTCGTGAAGGCCTGATCGCCGCCCATGGCCGTAATCAGACCGGCCACGTCCTGCGGCACGTACCAGGAGTACTGCCAGGCGTTGGCTTCGGTGTAGTCGTCGCCATAGCCGGCGCTGGTGGGATCGAACGGCTCGCGGAATTTGCCGTCGGTGAGCCTTGCGCGCATGAAACCGGTCTTGGGATCCCAGACATTGCGCCAATAGGTGGCGCGTTTGTCGAACGTGCTGAAAATGTCGTGCTTGCCCATCGCCTTGGCCATCTGCGCGATCGCCCAGTCGTCGTACGCATACTCCTGCGTCTTGGAACCGCCCTCCACTTCCTTGTCGATAGGGACGTAGCCGAGCTTCATGTAATCGGCCAGATCGCCGTAATCGCCGTAGGTGGCGGTGGACACCATGGCCTTCATCGCCTTGTCGGCATCGAAGCCACGAATGCCCTTGACGTAGGCATCGGCAATGATGGCGACCGCGTGATAGCCGGTCATGCACCAGGTTTCCAGACCCTGATAGGCCCACACCGGCAGCATGTGGAATGGGCTGGCTTCCTGTGCGGCGATCAGCGAACGCACGAAGTCCACGGTGCGATCGGGATGCAGCAGGATCATCAACGGTTGCTGCGCGCGATACACATCCCACATCGACCAGCTGGAATAGAAATCGAAGCCGTCGGCGTGATGTACCTGGTAATCGGGCCCGCGGTATTCACCGTTGACGTCCATGCTCAGGCTCGGCGAGATCATGGCGTGATAAAGCGCGGTGTAGAACTGCGTGCGCAATGCCTTGGAGCCGTCCACATCGATCCCCGCCAGCGCCTTGTTCCACGCGGCCGCCGCATCGCTGCGGTGCGCATCGAAGTTCCATCCCTGGCCGTCCTGATCGAGATTGGCGATCGCGTTGGCCTCGCTCACGGACGAAATCGCCGTTTTCACCAGCAGCGGCTGTGTGAGCGCGCCGAAGTCGAACACGCCCACGAGCGCGCGTCCGTTCTGCGCATTGGCGTCCTGCGCCTGGTAGCCGGGACCCTTGAAGCCTTTGTAAAGCACGTCGGTTTCGCGGTCGTAGAGCTCGCGCGAAGTCATCGGTTGATTGAAGCGCATCGCAAAACACAATTCGCGCCCTGGCGCCCAGCCGCGCGTGGTGCGGCAGCCGGTGACGGTGCCGTCCGCGCGAACCTGCAGGTTCGACCACAGCACTTTGCCGGGGTAGTCGTAGATGCTTGGACGAAGATCCAGCAGCAGATGCGCCGGCTTGCCGGTTGGGAAGGTGTAGCGATGCCAGCCCACCCGGCGGCTGGCGGTCAGTTCCGCGCGAACGCCGTAGTCGCTCAGCGTAACGGCGTAGTAGCCGGCCTGCTCCACCTCGGTGCTGTGGTCGAAGCGCGAGCGGTAACCGCTGCCGGGTACTTTCTCGTCGCCCGGATCGAGTTTCACATCGCCTGCGATCGGCATCACCAGCACGTCGCCCAGATCCGAATGACCGGAGCCGGAGAAATGCGTATGGGAGAAGCCCATGATGGTGGGATCGTTGTACTGATATCCCGCCGCCCACTTGTAGGCGTGTTTGAAGTCCGGCATGGCGGTGTCGGGCGACAGCTGGATCATCCCAAAGGGCACCGTGGCCCCCGGGAACACATGGCCGTCGCCGCCAGTGCCAATGCGGGGATCGACGTCGGCGGCATGTTGCTCACCTGCTTGGGCTGCTGAAAACGCCCCCAGCGATGTCATCATGAGCAGGGAAAGACAAGAGCGGATCAGGCGATGGTTCATGGGGATAGGGGCCTGTTAATGTCTTCGGATGGGATGGGTCGGACAATCCATGGAATCTCGAACCCGGCGTTTTGTCTCTTTCGAGACGAGGCCAGTCGAGGAGCTCGCTGGTTTGGATCGTTCCAAACGGCGCAAACTAGCATTGGGGGAAGAACTTGGTCATGTTGCAGTGCGTGATCACAAAAATGTCAGTTCGGGTAAATTTAGATCGTTCTAAAAGCAAGGACCTGGCATAAATGGGGAACACACCGCCGGTCGGCCGCAAGGTCACCCTTAGCGATATTGCCGCGGGCTGCGACGTCTCCCGGGCGACGGTGTCGCTTGTCCTGCGGGGTAGCCCGCTGGTCAACAAGCACACCCGCGCACGCGTGGAAGAAGAACTCCGGCGCCAGGGCTATGTATACAACCGTGCGGCGGCGAATTTGCGCCGGCGCACATCATCGAGCATCGCGCTGGTGCTCAACGATCTGGCCAACCCGTTCTTCGCGGAGTTCGCGGCGGGTGTCGACGAAATTTTGGGCGGCACCGGTTTTGTCACCTTGCTGGGCAGCACCGGCGAGTCGACGGAACGCGAATTGGCCGTGCTCGGTTCGCTGATGGAACACGGGCCTGCCGGCATCATTCTTTCGCCCGCCGAAGGCAGCGACGCGCAACAGCTGCTCTCCGCCGTAGGCTCGCAGACGCCATTGCTGCTGTTCAACCGCGAAGTGAGCGGCGATGTTGCCGCATGCGACCACTGGGATCGTCTGTTTCTGGACAACCAGCGCGGCGCACGCCTCGCCACCGAACACCTGATCGCGCAAGGACATAAGCGCATCGCGTTCTACGGCGGACATCAGGGTTCAAGCTCATGCCGCCAGCGTCGCGCCGGATACGCCGAAGCGATGCAGTCGGCCGGCCTGTCGGTGGAAACCAACTGGGTGGTGGAATGCATTCCCAATCGCCTGGATGCCGTCGCGCAGAGCGATCAGCTGTTCCAAGGCAAGCATGCGCCCACCGCGGCCGTTTGCTACAACGATGCCGTCGCGCTGGGTTTGATGCTCGGCTTGCATCAACGCGGATTGCAGCCCGGCAGCGACTTCGCACTCACCGGTTTCGATGACATCGCCGAAGCCGCCGTCAGCGCACCGCCGCTGACGACGCTGGCGGTGACGCCGCGCGATCGCGGCAGGCAGGCGGCGGAATTGATTCTGCAACGCGTACGCGATCCTTCCGCACCGCCACACCAAACCGTCGCGCCCGTGCATTTGCTCGTGCGCGACAGCAGCAGTCCGCCTCACGCCTGATTATCCGGAAACCATCCATGGCTTTTACCGCACCCACTGCGCCGTCTTCCGGATCGTCGACGGCCTCAAGCGACACTCGCTACACGTACTACCCCATGGCACTCACCGTGATTACGGCGGTGTTTTTCATGTGGGGTTTCCTGACGTGCCTGAACGACATTCTGATTCCGCATCTCAAAGCGGTGTTCGAGTTGAATTACGCGCGCGTGATGCTGGTGCAATTCACCTTCTTCGGCGCGTACTTTTTGATGTCGTTGCCGGCAGGACGGCTGGTCGCCCACCTGGGTTACAAGAAGAGCATCGTGACAGGCCTGGTGATTGCCGGAATCGGTGCACTGGGTTTCTGGCCGGCGGCGGGATTGCGTTTGTATCCCGCATTTCTCGGCGCGTTGTTCGTGCTCGCCACGGGCATCACGGTGCTGCAGGTGGCAGCCAATCCTTACGTTGCATTGCTTGGGCCTGAAAAAACCAGCTCCAGCCGACTCACCTTGGCGCAAGCGCTCAATTCGCTGGGCACCGCGATCGCACCCGTATTCGGCAGCATGCTGATCCTTTCCACCAAGGTGAAAAGCGCCACGGAAATTGCCGGCCTCTCCGCCACGCAACAAATGCTTTATCGCACGCAGGAAGCACAGGCCGTGCAAACGCCTTATATCGGTCTTGCCCTGGTGCTAATTCTGTTGGCGGTGTTCGTGTGGATATTCCGTCTTCCCATGTTGGAAGAGAGCACCGAAAAGGCCGATACCAGCCATCACACTTTGCTGGACGCACTGCGCTACTCGCATGTGCTTTTCGGCGTGCTGGGCATCTTCTTCTACGTCGGCGCCGAAGTCTCGATCGGCAGCTTCATGGTCAATTACCTTGCCGAGCCGACGATTGGGCATATGTCCGAACAAGACGCCGCGCACTACGTATCGCTCTATTGGGGCGGTGCGATGGTGGGCCGCTTTATCGGTTCGGTACTGCTGGCCAAACTCTCGCCGCGCAAGTTGCTGGGCATCTTTGCGGTGGTGAACGTGCTGCTGCTGCTCACTACCATATCGACGAGCGGCCAAGCGGCGGTGTACAGCATCGTGGCCATCGGCTTGTTCAATTCGATCATGTTCCCGACCATCTTCTCGCTCGGCATCGAACGCATGGGGCCGCTCACCGGCAAAGCGTCGAGCTTGCTGATCATGGCGATCGTCGGCGGCGCGGTCATTCCGCCATTGCAAGGCGTTCTGGCCGATCACTTCGGGATACAGCACGCGCTGCTGCTGCCACTGCTGTGCTACGCGTACATCGTTTTTTACGGATGGAGCGGCTCGAACATTCGCAGCGCGCCGGTCAATCCGGAATAACCATTTGTTTTCTCTCCTCGTCGGAAGATAGGCGATCTGAACGGCAAGCGCATCACGGCCACGACCCGAAGCGCATCGCAGTCCCGATACATTGCACGATTGCTTTTCACTTCCCCTCGTTCCGACGCAGCAAGGAAGAAAGACCACGATTCGTTTTCAATTTGGGGTTCTTGATGAAACGTTCCATCCTCTGCTTCGGCGAGGCTTTGATCGACATGCACGGCGAGGGCGGCGACGGCCACGGTTTTGCACGTCACTTCATTCCTTTCGCCGGAGGCGCGCCTGCCAATGTGGCGGTAGCAGTCGCCAAGTTAGGTAGTCACGCACGCTTTGCGGGCATGTTGGGGCTCGACCGTTTCGGCGACTTTCTGCTGCATAGCCTGCAGCAGGCCGGCGTGGATACGGCCGATGTGGCGCGCACCGGCGAGGCGAACACAGCCTTGGCGTTTGTCACCCTCGACGGACGCGGCGAACGCAGCTTCGCCTTCTACCGCCCGCCGTCCGCCGACCTGCTGTTTCGCGCTGAACACTTCCGCCCACAGACGTTCGAGAACACGGCCGTGTTCCACATCTGCTCCAACAGCATGACCGATCCCGATCTGGCCGACGTCACGCTCATGGGCATGCGACGCGCGCGACAAGCCGGCGCGTTGGTGAGTTTCGATCTCAATCTGCGCCCCGCCTTGTGGCCGCGCGGTTCCGAGCCGCGGCCCCACGTCTGGCCCGCCTTGTTGCAAGCCGATGTGGTGAAACTCAGCGCCGAAGAGCTCGATTGGCTGGCGGACGAAGGTGAGGAGGCGTTGCTCGATCGCTTGTGGACCGGTACCGCGCGCCTTTTGATCGTGACGGACGGCCCGCAGCCCTTGCGCTGGTTCCACCCCGATGCGCAGGGCGAACTGCCTTGCTACGACGTGCCCATGGTCGATAGCACCGGTGCCGGCGACGCCTTTGTCGGCGGCCTGCTGTATCAGTTCGCTCACCAGAACATCACCGCCGAAAATCTTGACGCATGGGTTGCCACGTTGCCCCGACTGCACGCCGCTCTGCGCTTCGCCAGCGCCTGCGGTGCGGTGGCGGTGACCAGGCACGGCTCCTTCGCCGCCATGCCGCACGCCAGCGAGGTAGAACAGTTTATGGAGACTTACGCATGACCACGCCGGCTCATCCGGATTTTCGTTCCGAAGCGTTTCTGCGCGACCACATCGCGCAAACCATGGCCTTCTACCATCCGCGCGCGATCGATCCGGCCGGCGGCTTTTTCCATTACTTCCGCGACGACAGCACGGTGTACGACACCAGCCATCGCCACCTGGTGAGCAGCACCCGCTTCGTTTTCAACTATGCGATGGCGGCGATCGAGTTCGGCCGCCAGGAATATCTGGACGCCGCGCATCACGGCTTGCGCTACCTGCGCGAGGTGCATCGCGATGCATCCACCGGCGGATACGCCTGGACCCTTCGCGACGGCAAACCGGAAGACCGCACCTACCACTGCTACGGCGTGGCTTTCGTACTGCTCGCCTACTCCACCGCACTGAAGGCGGGCATCGCAGAAGCCGCTGCATGGATGGACGAAACCTGGCAGCTGCTGGAAAAGCATTTTTGGGATGCGCAAGCAAACCTTTACCGCGACGAAGCCGACCCGCATTGGAACTTCAGCACCTATCGCGGCCAGAACGCGAACATGCATATGTGCGAGGCCATGCTCGCCGCCTATCAAGCCAGCGACGATCCGCGCTATCTGGATCGCGCGCTGACGCTTGCGCACACCATGACGCAGCGTCAAGCCAAACTTGCCAACGGCCTGGTGTGGGAACACTACCACCTCGATTGGACCATCGACTGGGATTACCACCGCGACGATCCCAAGCATCTGTTCCGTCCCTGGGGTTTTCAGCCGGGGCATCAGACCGAATGGGCAAAACTGTTGATGATTCTCGAACCGCTGCTGCTGGAACGCGGTCGCGAAGAATCGTGGATTCTTCCCACGGCTCAGCACCTGTTCGACACCGCACTGGCTCACTCGTGGGATTCCGCCAATGGCGGCATGTGCTACGGCTTCGCGCCGGACGGCAGCGTGTGCGACGGCGACAAGTATTTCTGGGTACAAGCCGAATCGTTGGCCGCGGCCGCCTTGCTGCACGCGCGCACGAATGATGCGAAATACGACGAGTGGTACGGCAAACTGTGGGCCTATGCGTGGGATCACTTCATCGATCACACCTACGGTGCGTGGTATCGCATCCTTACCCAGGACAACAAGAAATACAGCGACGAAAAGAGCCCCGCTGGCAAGGTCGATTACCACACCATGGGCGCCTGCTATGAGGTGATGGCATTGATCCGCAGCGGCGGCAAGCCCTGAGCCAGCACGGCAAGCGATAACCATGCGAAAGCCCCTCCAAAAGGGGCTTTCGTGCGTCTATGGCCCGCTATCGCCACCGGGCTCCGGCGGCGTACGAATGGCGTGGGAAAAATCGTCGCCTGGCTTTGTGGACCGCGCGCGCATCGTAATGTCACCCCGCTCGGTCAGCACACTGAGCGGATAGTGCTTATCCAATGCACCGACTTGGTAGAGATAGCTCGGCAAATAAGCCGTAAGCAGCAAGCGGTAATCGTAGGGCAGCCCAGGATCGATCTGCTTGGCCATGTCATACACGATGCTCACGCAGTTCGATGTCGCGGTGTTGTAGTAAGCCGGCTTTACCGCCAGCTCGTTGGCCTCGCGCACGTAAGACAAGAATAACGCGCGCATCGCCTCCTTGCTCATCTGCAAGCGGTAGAGATGAGCGGTCTCGCCGCGCACATTGGTGCGCACGCGTATCACATCGCGTTCGTCGGCAGCGACGATCGTTCGCTCGAAGTACTTGAAAAAACCGCCAATCGACGAAAATGACTGATTCCTCCGTCGACGCACCTCCACCGAAAACACGACATGCGAACCGTCGTCGAAACCGAAAGACATCAGCGCGTGCGCGATGCCCGGCATGCCCCAGGAGGACAGAATCAAATCGGTGGCGACCAGATGATCCAGATCATACTGGCGCGTCTCCCAACGGATGCCGTAATCGTCGTCCGATCGCCAATCGAAGTTGCGCACGTTGTATAACCTGACGCGGCTCCCCTCGACGCGACCCGTCAACGAACGCGCCACATCATCGGCCCAATCGCGATGATTCGATGGCACGATGGTGCTCCACCACGCCAACAGCAACATGAAAGCCAGCGCATAGACACCGATAGGCAAGCCAGACCGGCGCCCCCATCCCATCACAACCAGGGCCAGCACGAATGCCACCCAGAGCACGCTGGCGATCCAGCGAGATGCCGTTTCGCCCGGGAACTGATACCAGATGGCCAGAGCACCCCAGCCTCCGGAGAACACGGCGGCGACAACGAGAAGCACGTTTAATGTCGACCGTACAAGCATCCGTCTTCTCCACGTCGCCAATGCATGGATAATAGAACGGCAACGACCGCTCATCCTGCTTCCATGCCCGAGAAGAACCGATGAAAGGCCGCAAGCCAAACTGGATCCTGCGCGTCGTTGCCATGGCGCCCCTGTTGCTATCCGCCGGCTGCGCCATGGTGGGCATTCACCACGTTGCGCAGAAAGACTACACCGCGCAACGGCGCAGCGACGTTCTGAGTACGCGCGCCCTGAGCGACAGCACCATCCAGTCGCTCAACGTGGTGGCGCTCAATCGCGACGAATGTGCCGCCAATTTTCCCCGCTGCGCGCACACGCTGCTGTACTCCGACGGTTTGAACGACGAACGGAGGCTGTCCGCACTCTCGGAATTGTGGCTGTCATTCGCCATCCAGACGGATCGGTCCGGCCGAGGCGAGCCGATCAGCGACACAGCGCTCGATGCGTATCTGCAGTCGGCGCGTTACGCCTATGCTTACTTGTTCTATACCGCACGCCATCCTGGAGAGCGCGTATTCGAAACACGCCAATCGCAGGTGTTGAGTTTTTACAACTACGCCACGCAGCGCGCCGTGATGAGTTTCTTCAAACTCCTTCCTACGCTGGGCACCGATTGGACGCGTGCCCCGGTCGCGGGATGGCAACTGCTCAAGCCCGATTCGGATGTTTATCTGGGTTCGGGCGAGCGCATACCGCGTAAATTGATTCCCGCCGAAGGATTGCGCTTCAGCGGACTGCGAAACATTTATCGCCGCGACGGTTTCGGTTCGGAATTCGTCGCTATCGGCGCGACGCCTCCCGATACGGGTCCGTGGCGCGAATCCAATTACGTTCCGCTGACCGCCGTACTGGAATTTCCCGGCGACACGTTGCAAAGCGTGCTCGATACGCACGACGTGCGCGTCTATGCAAAAAACCCCTATCTGGACAGCAGTATCTTGCTCGACGGGCAAACCATTCCGCTCGCCGCCAACTTCACCGCGGCTTACGGCGTCTGGCTTGCGCAATCGGGGTTCGCGAAAGAATCGCTGCGCGCGCTGTTTGGTCGCGGCGGCATAAGCAAGCCGGAAGTGCTGCTCATGCAGCCCTACGATCCCAACCGGCTCACCGTCGTCATGCTGCACGGACTTGCCAGCAGTCCGGAGGCGTGGATCAACGTCGTCAACGAAGTGATGGGCGACGAACAACTGCGGCACACCTATCAAGTGTGGGAGGTGTATTACCCCACCAACGCGCCGGTTGCAGCCAATCTGATGCAAATACGCAAGGCGCTCGACGAAACCTTGCAACACTTCGACCCTGCCGGACGTGCGGTAGCCTCCAACCACATTGTGTTGATCGGTCACAGCATGGGCGGTGTGATCGCACGCTTGTTGGTCTCATCGAGCGACGACAAGTTATGGGGCATAGTCCCCGAACGTCCCGGCTTGTCGGACGAACAGCGCAAAGTGCTGCGGCAACGTCTCGCACCCTATTTGCAATTCGAACCGATGCCGCAGGCCTCGCGCGCCGTATTCCTGGCCGCCCCGCATCGCGGCACTCCGGTCGCGCAATGGAAGGTGGCTCGCTGGATCGGAGGTCTGATCCGACTGCCATTGACGCTGCTGGAGGAAGGTAAAAACATGACCGACGCGATGCAAGGCAAGAACGCCGAACCCGGTACGCCCGCGCGCATACCCAACAGCATCGACAATCTCAGCAACGAGGATCCTTTCATCAAAGCGTCGAGCACGCTGCCGATCTCGCCGGCCGTGCACTACCACACCATCGTGGGCATCTATAAATCGAAGGGGCCGCTGACCGAGTCCGACGATGGCGTGGTGCCTTACGCGAGCGCTCATCTGGGCGGCGCGGACTCCGAACTTTCCGTCCCTTCCTGGCACGATGTGCAGGAGACGCCGCAAGCCATTATCGAGCTGCGCCGCATCCTGCGCTTGCATGCAAGCGAGCTGCATTGCTTATGGCAAGGAGACGCCGCCCGGATCGCGTCAACGTCCCCGTTATGCGCATCAGAACGCGCAAGTCCGTCCCAATAAAAAGCCCGCCATGTCGGCGGGCTTCTTTCAGCGCGATACGGTACCCCATTTAGAACGGAATATCGTCATCGTCGAACTGGTTGCCCATCTCCGGTGGCGGAGCGGACTGACGGGGCGCTGCATTGGCGTATTCACCGCCGCCTTGGCGCGGGCCGCTGTTCTGCGAGCGCTCCCGATAACCGCCGGCGCCGCCGCCCATGCCGCCACCCTCGCCACCGCCGCCGAGCATCTGCAGGTCGCTGGCGATGACGTCGGTGGAGTAGCGCTCGACACCGTCCTTGCCAGTGTATTTGTCGGTACGCAGCGAACCTTCGACATAGACCTGGCGACCCTTCTTCAGGTATTCGCCGGCGATCTCCGCCAGACGGCCGAACAGCTTGACGCGATGCCACTCGGTGCGCTCCTGCTTCTGGCCGCTCTGCTTGTCGGTCCACTGCTCGGAGGTCGCGATGCTCAGACTGGCGACCGCGGTGCCACCGGTGGTGTAGCGGACTTCCGGGTCTGCGCCAAGGTTGCCGACCAGAATGACTTTATTGATGCCGCGGGCCATGAGATCCTCGAAAACGATGCCTTATCAGGGCTGATCGAGCATGCTATCACAGGGTCGGGGACCGCATCTGGCAGCCTTTTTGCCGCGCTGGTGTCGGCTACCGCTCGTATGCATGTAAAAATCCGGCAAGATCACACGTAAAGCGATTGTGACCTCTATAATTGGGGTTCTATGTCCAGCCCCAGCCGCATGAACACCTCCGTTCTCCAGACCATCGATCCCGCACGCGATTTTGCAGGGGTTCGCGCCCTCGCCGAAGGCGACATGCAGCGTATCGATGCCCTGGTCCGACAGCGGCTGGCCTCCGATGTGGTGCTGATCAACCAGATCGCCGATCACATTATCGCCGGCGGTGGCAAGCGGCTGCGGCCGATGCTGCACGCCTTGGCCGCCCGTGCGGCCGGTTACGGCGGCGACAGGCACATCAAGCTGGCGGCGGTGATCGAGTTCATCCACACCTCCACCCTGCTGCACGACGATGTGGTGGATGAGTCGGACTTGCGCCGTGGACGTAAGACGGCCAACGCGCTATGGGGTAACGCGGCCAGCGTGCTGGTGGGCGACTTCCTGTATTCCCGTTCGTTCCAGCTGATGGTGGAACTGGACGACATGCGCATCATGCGCATCCTGGCCGATACCACCAATACCATCGCCGAGGGCGAGGTGCTGCAGCTGCTCAACATCGGCAACGCCGACGTGGACGAGGCGGCTTATCTGGCGGTGATCGAACGCAAGACCGCGGTGCTGTTCGCGGCGGCCACGGAGCTTGGCGGGTTGCTGGGCGGACTGCCCGAGGCCCAGGTAGCCGCGCTGCGTCGCTATGGCATGCAGCTCGGTTATGCGTTCCAGATCGCGGACGACTTGCTCGACTACGTCAGCGACGCTCGCACGCTCGGCAAGAACATCGGCGACGACCTGGCCGAAGGCAAACCCACGCTGCCACTCATTTATGCCTTGCAACGCGTCGGCGCAGAACAAGCATGCGAAATGCGTCACGCCATCGAGCATGGTGGGCTGGAATCGCTCGATCACATTCTTATTGCCATTCGCGAGTCGGGCGCGATCGAACGCACGCGCGAGTGTGCGCTCAGGCATGCACGCGCCGCGCGCGATGCATTGATGTCCTTGCCGGCATCGTCCTATCGGGACGCACTGACGACGCTCGCCGATTACTCGGTGCAACGCACGTTCTGATTCAGCCGCGCCGGACGGCTCGCCGATACACCTTTACTTCGCGCTTCAAAAAAAGCCCCGAGCTCGCGCCCGGGGCTTGGGCAACCGTTCAACCATCACTGGCCCTGGGCATGGTCGGGCGCGTTTCGATGCGCCGCAGGATGTGCGATTTCTCCGATACCAACAGGT
>Ga0335072_10002840_pt1 | contig 26569 bp, 23 predicted proteins | sample Lox_Sample_21_FD_206725 | JGI IMG/M metagenome (GOLD analysis project Ga0335072, IMG submission 206725) | Soil microbial communities from Loxahatchee National Wildlife Refuge, Florida, United States - Lox_Sample_2.1 | ecosystem: Environmental > Terrestrial > Soil > Wetlands | place: USA...
GGGTGGGTGGGTGGGTGGGTTTAAATCAGTGCGCTTTGGCAGCACTGCCGGCAAGCGTGCCGCCGCCCGCGGGCGGGTGAGTGTTGGCCATGTCATGCAGCGCCGACTCGACTCCGGCGCCGAAGCCGGTGGGCTGGCCGTTGTAGTTGGTGATCAGACCCGGACCCGTGGCGCAGTTGAAGTCGGTGTTCCACGTCCAGGCCAGGAAGTTGGCGCCCTTGGAGGTCAGCCACTTCATGAGAGGAGTCACGTAGCCGTCGGCGCAGTCGTTCTCACCGATCTCGCCGGCGATAAGCGGCACCTTGGCTGCCACCGGCGCGATCTGGCTGTTCCAGCACGACGCGGTGCTGCAGGCGTTGAAGTTGTAGGAGTGCCAGGACGCCGCGAGGTTGTTGTCAGGGTCAGTCGGCATGTGGGACAGCCAGCCGTCGAGGTCGTTGGACCACTCGAGCCCGCCCAGCATGAGGATGTTGTTCGCGCCGGTAGCGCGGACCGCGTCCACCATGTCCTGCATGCCTGCGACGGGGTAAGAGATGCCTGCGCAGGTGCCGCCGTTGAGCCAGCACTGCCATCCCTCGGCGTAGTTCATCTGGTCGGCCTGCTCGGGGTAGGGCTCGTTGAACAGGTCGAAGATGACGGCGTCGTTATCCTTGAACGTGCCCGCGACCGAGGTCCAGAACGGGATTGCCTCCGCCTTGTCGGGCATCGGCTTCTGACACGTCGCCTCGGCAGACGAGCAGGCTGAGGCCGGCCCGGTGTAGGCGCCGTTGGTCCAGTGCAGGTCGAGTATCACCACCATGCCGTCGGCGTTGAGACGGTGCACGTACCCCTCAACCGCGGTCCGGTAGTTGGCGCCGGAGTAAGCCGGGTTGACGTAGGAGTCCCCGTTCCAGCAGGCCTCGTTGAGCGGGACCCGAACGGCGTTGATCCCGTGGGCCTTCATGACGTTGATCGACGCGGTGCTGGTGGGCCCATCGAAGATCCCGCCCGTCTGCACGCACTTGTACTCGGTGCCCGAGCGGTCCGCGCCGTGCAGCAGCACCTGCTGGCCGCTGGCGCTCACTAGTTCGTTACCCGATACGTGCAGCTGCGGTGCTGCACCGGGGTTGGTGGCTGAGGTCAGCCCGGTGGCGGCATGGCCCCCGGGGGCGACGTATTGCGCAGGGAGCTGCGCGGCACCGCCAGAAGAGAACACAGTGACGCCTGTCGCGATACCGGCCGCCAGCACAACCGCGCCGGCTACGCCGCGCTGCGCGGGCGTCCGCAGCCATCTGGCAGCGGGCAGCTTCCACCCGGCAGCGGGTCTGCGTCCGTCCGTCGCGGCGTGGACACCCGACCCGCGACGAAAGATGCTGGCCATTGTTGTCGGGAACTTCACTTCGACGCCTCCAGGGCATGTCTTGGTGCTTGGTCCTGGAGAGCCTAGGAAGGAAGCACGGCAGAAAGCTTCGTACCTGTGATTGAGTTCCGTCCACCCCAACGGGCCGATTGCTGGCTACGCCAGTTGAGGTAGGCAGCGCATAGAAGCGCAGGTCAGCGGCGTGTGCTGGTCGGCCGGAAGGTCACGCAACAAGTGTCTTGTGAGCTAATTAACTTGCCTCGCGGCACCGTTTTCGCTGGTGCGTGCCGTTAACTGTGCGGATGCATGTTCCGCCGCGTGACCGTCAGGTACTCCAGGCATGGGCGGGCTCAATGTCAGGCCGAGCCGGGCTGGCGCAGCGGGCCCTGATCGTCTTGCTGGCAGCTGACGGTGCGGCCACGAGTGAGATTGTGGCGAGGACCGGGGCATCTAAGCCGACGGTGACCGCATGGAAGAAGAGGTACGCGGTCGAGGGGCTCGGCGGTCTGCAGGACCGGCGGAAACCAGGCCGGCCGCGGCGCACTGATGACGCGGCGATCGTGATGGCGACACTTGAGCCGCCGCCGGAACGACTGGGCGTGAAGCGCTGGTCGTCCAGGCTGCTTGCGAGCGAGCTCGGCATTTCGAATGTGAAAGTCGCGGAAACATGGCGGCAGTACGGGCTCGAGCCGTGGCGGCACGAATCCTTCACGTTCTCCACCGACCCGCGGCTAGAAGCGAAGTCGCGTGCGGTAACCGGGCTGTACCTCAACCCGCCCGACCATGCCATCGTGCTGGGCATGGCAGACGAGCGCGGCCGCCCCGGCGCTCAGGAGCTGCTCGCCGCGCTTGAGGCCGTCGCCGATCCTGTCGTGGCAAGCACTGTTGTCCCAAGCACGGGCGTCACCAGCGCCTACTACCCGCGTCGACGGCACCGGGCCTACCTGCACTTCCTGCAGCAGGCCGCTGCTGCCTGCCGGTGCGCGGAGCTGTACGTCGTCGCGGTCGATAACTATGCCACTCGCAGGCAGCCGGAAGTCCGAGCGTGGCTGGCCAGGAACCCCAGGATCAAGCCGCACTTCACCGCGACCCAGAGATCATGGCTGACCCTGACCGAGGTCTTCGCGGGCATGAACCCGGGCACCAGCACTCCGGGCACCAGCGACACGGGCAGCAGGGACACGGGCCTCGGTGCCGCGGTCGCGACTGTCACCGGCGGCTGGACCGACGTCAGTCAGCCGTTCGCCTGGACAAGGGCCGCGGGCGAGTTCTGCAGCTGCCCGCCCGGACGCGACGAGGCTAGTCTCGCAACCCCAGTTGAACGGCCTTAGCCACCGCGTCGAGCTGCGATCGCGCGTCGAGCTTGGCCAGGATCGAGCGGACGTGGGTGCGCACCGTTGCGTAGCTGATCTGCAGGCGCTCGGCCACAGCCCTGTTGTCAGCGCCGTGGATCATGAGCCCCAGAATCTCCTTTTCGCGTGGCGTCAGCCTTGCCAGCAACTGCGCTTGAGTCGCCTGTTCGCGGTCTAGCTCGCGCCGCCTCGCCAGCGCGCTGGCCATTGTCGCTGCCGGAATGAGGGTCTCGCCGGCGGCCGCCGCGCGGATCGACTGAACGATCTCCTCGCCGCTCGATGACTTGAGCAGATAGCTGCTGGCTCCGGCCTCGACTGCGGCCAGGAGCGGCTCATCGGTGTCATCTGCGCTGAGGAAGACGATGGCAGTGGAGCCGGAGCGGGCACGGATGACGTCCGCCGCGTCAGCACCGGTGCCGTCAGGGAGATGGAAGTCGATCACGGCCACGTCCGGGGACGCGGCGGCGAGAACGGGGCTCACCTCCGCGACCGACATGGCGCCTGCCACTACTTCCAGGTCGGGGTAATCCGCCAGCAGCGAGGAGAGCCCCTCCGCAACCACGGGGTGGTCTTCAATGATCATCACCCTGATCGGAGTAGCGCGCTCACGCTGCCCGACCACGGCCAGCCTCGGGCGATCCGCCGAACGGAACCCAGAATTCCACCGTCGTCCCGTCCCCCGGCGTGCTTTCAATGCGGCACCAGCCGCCTGCCACCTGAGCCCGTTCCCGCATGAGGGTGAGGCCGAGGTGACCGGGGCGATTCTCGACCTCCGCGGGGTTGTAGCCGACACCGTCGTCCACGATCCGGATGAGGCAGCCGCCGTTGACGTCCGCGAACTGTACCCGCACGGTTGTCGCGCTCGCGTGCTCGCGGACGTTGGCCAGGGCCTCCTGGATGATGCGGTATATCAGCACGGTGGCAGGACCAGGGGTCCGGGCTTTGGCAGCGTCATCGAGCTGGTAGGCGATACCGTTCTCGGTGCGCAGCTGCTCCAGCAGGGCGTGCAGGGCTGTGTCGAGGCTGCCGCGCTGGAGACTCGGCGGCCGCAGGTCAAAGATGAGCTGACGCAGGCGGCTCAGTGACAGGGCCAGAGTCTCCTGGAGCTTGCCGAGAATCCGCAGCTCTTCAGGATCCTGCAGCCGATGCCGGAGCTGCTGCAAGCGCAGGTTGGCCGCGGCGATCATCTGAATGGTGTCGTCATGAATGTCGGCAGCAATGCGACCGCGCTCTTCCTCCTGGGCTCGGATGAGGTGACCTAGCAACTCCTGCTGGTCTCGGTCCGCCGACTCCAGCGTGTCCAGGCCGAGCTCGAGGACGAACTGGGCGCGTTGTGCCTCCGTGATGTCCTTGATGCTCATAACGGTCACCGTGCCTTCCCTGCCTTCAATAGGGATGACGTTGACCTCGGCCGGGAACTGACTTCCGTCACGGCGGCTGCCGACTAGATCCAGGCGGCGCCCGGTCTCACCAGGACCCGGGGCACTGGAGCGGAATGTGACCGACTGACCGGGGAAGAGCCGCTCGACATCCTCGCCACGCAACCCGCCCGGCCGGTAACCGAACAACGACTCTGCCCGGGCATTGGCCTCGCGGACCTGCCTGGCCCTGTCTACGATCACCATGGCGTCCGGAGATGATTCGAAGAGCTGACGGAACCGGCTCTTCACGGTGCGCGTGCCCCCCTGTGGTCCGGAGCGGACGGCTGAGCCGGCACCGCATGCTCAAGGCCAGGCTTCCCGTTCAGGCCTTGGGCCAGCCGGGGCATTACCGCTGCTAGCGGCGCCGTCAGTACGTAGTAGTACTTGCCGATCCGCTCGCCGGCGGCGATCGCCGCGGCTGCATCCCACACAGCTGTCCAGAACGCCCAGTCAGGCCGTTGCCGGCTGTGAGCGATGCTCATCGCTTCCGCGCGCGCGCTCGACGCTGCAGCCCGGATCCGGTACCGCTGCTCGTCCGACGAGGCGCGATACAGCTCTGCCCAGGCCCGGACGCGTTCGGTGTTGCTGGCCTGCTTCCAGACGGTCGCAACGCGGCTGACCTCCTCAGCCGACAGACCCTGAAGATCGCTGAGGAAGGCTGCTACGCGCCCCGTGTGGGGACCGAAGATCGACTTCATGCTCGCTCTCTCTGTGAATCTAGTCGATTACTGGTGAAGCCGTGACATCCGAGAACCAGGATGCCTATGAGTGCGAGCCCTTTGGCTGTGCCGCGTGGGTTGGCGCTGGGCTCGGCTTGCCGCCCAGGCTGGGTGGCAGCACATATGGTGGCTGCGGCGCGACGGAGGGCGCAGCACCGCCCGGGTTTTGCACTGCGAACTTCACGTTCGCGACGCCACCGCTTTTCTGGCCGACCATGCTGAAGATGAGCTGCGGCCCGACACCGCTTGGTATGACATACGAGCCCGCGCCGGCAGCAGAGCCCTGCGAGTTGACCCGGAAAGCGGTGACCAGCTGCTTGCCGTGCACGGTGTTGGCGTAGACCAGCACCACTTCGTTGGCCGCGAAGCCCTTGGCGTAGAAGCTCACGGTAGTGCCAGGCAGCGCGCCGTAGGTGCTGGCCTGGGCGCTTGGCATGTACGGCTCGACGGTGAAGCCCGTGCTCGCCGTGGCCCGGCTCTCGTTGCCGGTGGTGGTCAGCTGCTGCTTGCCCTTGAGTCCGAACGGCACCACGAAGCTGACCGAGAAGCTGCCCTGGCCGCTCGCCTTGGCGGTCAGCGCAGGCACGCCCCTGTTCGCGTTGAGGTAGATGAGCACCTGCTCATTGGGCGCGAACCCGTGGCCAGTGAAAGTCATATTATGGCCGGCCTTAAGAGCATAAGGGTGTGGCACCGTGCTCGGGTACAGGCCCAGCATCAGGTAGGGCGCAGTCGCCGTCGTCTTCGTCCGCTGGCCGACCAGCACCAAGGTGGTCGGTCCGACCGGGGCGATGCCGACCTTGATGGGGGCTCGGATATCCCCCGCGGAATCGGCCGTCAGGCGTGCTGTCGGCGTGCCCGAGGTCCGGCCCCAGTAGACGTTCACCGGCTCACCGGGTCCGAACCCGGTGGCGTTAACGGTCACGGTAGCGCCTGGCTGACCCGCCGCCTTGCCGATGATGCTCGCGGTTCCGACGCCGCCGGGTGCCGCCAGGGATGCCGTGGCCGTCTTCTTGCCGCCAGCTTCCACGGCCTCCACGGTCGCGTTCGATGTGTTCACCGTAGACGGCATGCGGAAACCTGCGCTGAATATGCCCCATTTGGCCGTCTTGGCGCTCGCGACTAGTGTCGATTTGACCGCTTTCCCCGCTTTGCCACTTTGCTTCAGATACACCGAGACCTTGTTGCCGGGATCGAAGCCACTGCCCGACACCTCTACGTTGCCGCCAGGTGCCACCAGGCCAGGGTTGAGTACGATCGCCGGGCCACTGCCCGCCGCTACCGGGTGGCCGCCTAGCGTGACTGTCGGCGTCGGGGTCGGCGCCACGGACGGCGCGGCCGGGGACGTAGCACTGTTGCTGGAACTGGCCTGCTTTCCCGAGTTCGAGGTCAGCACGTTGAAAATCTGCCAGATGACCACTGCGGCGATTACGACGCCGATGACGGCCTTCCAGTTGAACTTCTTCTTCCCTGGCGGCCGTCCGCCGCCGCCAGACCGCGTCTCGCCTTCCAGGGCGGTAAAGCCGAAGCCGCGATCAGCCGCGTCAGTCGTTCCGGCGTTGGGCTTGCTGTCCATCATATGGCCTTCCTAATAAGTTCTGAACCTTATAGATTGACAGGCTCACCGATCCCCTGGTGATGGACCACACTGGCGTCGAGTGGTAGTCGAGGGCGTTCAGCATCCATTGTTCCTGGCCGCCAGTGTTATTGAGTATCATCGCGTTCTTCATTTGGTTAGAGAGTACGATGTAGTTGATGTCCTGCCATTGACCGCCGCCGAATATCTTGCGGACTTGCGGGTCAGTTGCGGCATTCCAGTGCGACTCGTCGTATGGGAACACAGGTTTTACGTCGTGCAGCGCTACCCAGATATCGTCATCGGAGATAATTCTCGAATTCGGCGGGACATGCTGGCGAATCCAGGCGATCTGCTCGTTTTGCATGAAGGTCAGCGGCACGTGGTAAGGGTCAGCCGCCTGCAACTGCCCGCTGGAGCCATGTTTGATGAGATACCCACCGGGCGGCAGGAGCAAGAAGGCGGCCACCAGCGCGCAGATTCCGGGCGCCAGGAAACGGGATGCTGTCTCGGGAAAGCTGCTAAAGGCCCTATCCGCGACCAAAGCGATGCACAAGGCGTACATCGGGACCAGTGGTATTACGTAGAAGTCAAGTATGACGCTGCCCCTGGCCAGGTAGAAAGCGATCCCGAAAGCCAGGGCGCCGGCCACTAGAAGGGCGGGGTCCTTCTTTCGCTGGGCCCACCCCGCAAGGACGCAGATCACCATCGCCACAGTACCCGCGGCGAGCAAGAAGGGGTCTTTGGGCAGCCACGCAGTATAAAGGAAGGGAGTAGAGCTGTGGCGGTTGAACAATGTCGCCTGATTACGATGAAGCTGGTACCACATCTCGTACAACAGGGAGATGTGAGTATGAGTAAGGCTAAACGACATGTCCGGCGGGAATAGCTCGCCGTTTAGGGTAGCGTACAAGGAGTACGCGGCAACCGGCGCGCCGGCGCCAAACAGCCAGAAGAACAGCGTGAAATCCCGGCTGGAGTCGCCGGTGTCGTTCTTAGCTTGCCTGGCCAGCAGATAAAAGATCGCTGGCCCGAAGAAGACCGCATTCTCCTTGGTGATCATGGCGATTCCGAATGTCAGACCCGACCACAATCCGGTGAAGAGCCGGACATCATCGCGTAGCAGCAGATAAATGCTCAGCAGCACCCAGAAGACCATGATGTTGTCAAGCAACGCCATCCGCTGGTAGTAGACAGCGAGCCAGGAGAAATTGAAAAAAAAGCACGCGATCGTGGGTGCCAGCAGGCGGCCGCGAGACAACTTGCGCGCGATCTCGAACAGGAAGAACGTGCTGCCCGCGTGCAGGACCACCATGAGGACCCGGGCGCTGTTTACCGGATTGCCGAACGCCTCAAAGTGGCCGGGAAGCAGAAACACCCAGCTCGCGATCAGCAGCCAGCCGCCGGGTGCGTGGTCATAGACATATGTCTGCGGGCTCAGCCGGAACTCGCGGATGATCGCCCAGGCACGCTCGAGGTAGATGCCTTCGTCAGTCTCGTACAGCGGGTAATCGAACAGGTGGTAGCTGTGCGTCACCACTCCGCTCAGGACCGCGAACGCGAGCGCGAACGTGCCGAGCCGACCGCGCGAGTAATACCACTGGCGCGCCGAGTCCATGGTGGAACCCCGGGTTATCCGGGCCGTGCCACGAGATTCAAGCGAGGTAAACCCCGTGCCGCCGGCCGGGCTATGCGACATTCTCGCTCACCTCGTCCAGCCCGAGTGACCCGTCGGCTATGGCGTCGCGATGAGCTCCCACATGTTTGGTCTTCTCCCAGTCGTGCTGACCGCGGAACTGACGGCTCACGGCCCGCAGCGAGGCGTACGCCAGGACTAGCTGGTAGGGAAACCAGGCGATGGCCAGGCCGACAACCGCCGACGGTGTCGCCTTAAGCCCATGGGCTCTGGTGAAGTCATACAGGCCGATGGCGGTGGTGAGGAAGTTGGCAAGCACGATGAGCACCGGGATGTAGGAAAGCTCTGCCACGAGTACCGGGGTCTTGAGTGACACCATCGTGAAGAGCGAGAAGGCAAAGTAGACGCCGAGCACAGCCTGGCCCTGGGGGAAAATAAGGGTCATGAACGCGAGCCGGCGCTGCTTGGCGGTCTTCAGCTTGCGCCAGGTCCCCTTGTTCAGAACCTGAATAAAGCCCTGATTCCACCGGGTGCGCTGTTTGATGAACTGCTTGAGAGTCGGCGGGACTTCCTCCTTGGTCACGTAGCGGTGGTCGTACATAACGCGGATGCGTTCGCCCTCGGCCGACAACCGCAACCCGATTTCTGCGTCCTCGGTCAGGATCTTCTCGTCCCAGCCGCCGATGCGAGCAATGAGGGCCCGGTCGAAGAAGATCGTGTTGCCGCCCAGCGGGATCGCGCCGACCCGGGCGTAATAGTGCATCCGGCTCCTGAACCAGAAGAAGTACTCGAGAGCGTTCAGGGCCGAGTACCAGGTGGACTCGAAGTTCATGAGTTGCACGCCGGCCTGAACGACCTTCACGCGCTCTTCTTCCATGATCGTGTTCACGACGTTAAAGATGTCTGGATGCATGTCATCTTCAGCGTCGAAGATGACGATGACGTCGTGAGTTGCCTGAGCGAGCGCGGCATTGAGGCCGTGCGGCTTGTTCACCGGCCCGTCATTAAAGACGACCGTCTCGAAGTTGTCACGTCCTTGCCGTCGGAGCGACTCGATCTCCGCCTCGGCCTCGTCAATAGTTCCCTGGTCATCCGCGGAGCAGATAACAAGCACCTGGACCAGGTCGGGAGGGTAGTTCACGCGGGCCAGCCGCGCTATGGTCCCCCGGATAACGTCTTCCTCGTGGCGCGCCGGAAGCAGGGCCGTGAAGGACAGGCGCGGCGGCCTGAAGTGGTCGGGAGCGTTAGCCTCCGCGGGCGGCCGGTCCCAGGCGTACAGCGTCATGTACATCGTCCAGACCGACTGGACCGACACGAACAGCGACACCAGCAAGATGCCGGCATAAAGGATATCTTTCATCGGGTTGCCCGGCCCCATACCCAGAGGACGCTGAACAGGTAATTCACTACGAAGCCGACGGCGACTCCGATAAGGTCCGCTGCGAGCAGATAGATCCCGAGGCGAGTCAGGAGCCAGACTCCCGTGACATTAACGCCGAGTCCTGCCAGGGAAGCGACATTGAACTTCGCGAAGCGCCCCAGGGACGGGAGACATGCGAATGTCCAGCTGCTGTTCAGCAAGAAATTGCTGATCACGGCCAACTCGACCGCGACTCCCGCGGACAGCACTAGCGGCAGCCCTAGTCGTCTGGAGAGCAGATATAGGACACCGGTATTTATCAGAATTCCAACAAATCCGACGACCCCGAATTTTGCGACCCGGCCGATTCTGGCCCACGGCAGCCTGACTATTGTTGCGTCGTTCGTCAACTGGGTCTCCGAATCTTCTTGTTACGCAAGCTCTGCTCACGCCTGCGTCATTTGACTCGGTCTGTTAGCTGGCCACCTTCATGTACGAGGGCACTCCGGGGGGTTGATCCGTCACCCAAAGTTCTACCGGGCACAGAGCACAGCGCCATCCCGGCGATCGACCATCTTTGGCCCCGGGACAGCTGCTGTCCAGGCGGCTATACGCACGCTACGCCGCCGTCCGCCCGCAACCCTCGCGGGATATGCACGCCCCCACGCGCATAAGCCTCGAGAATCACGAAGCGTTTCTGGTAATTACCGCGAGCCCGTTCGGCACTGGAACTTTTCTATCAGCGGCCCGCCCCCGCGGGCATCCTGCAAATCCACCATCATCGTGTCGCTCACGGACTATGCAGATGACTGTGCAGGGTGCGCCAGGACCGCAGCCTCGGACTAACGCGCTCGTCCTGGTTATGTAGGCCGCGGCGTCGGCACGGTTCCGCACGCCAACCTTCCGGTAGGCGTTCTGCAGGTGTCGCTCCACCGTGTGGACGCTGACCACTAGCTTGCCGGCAATCTCGTTGTTCGTGTCACCGGCGGCGAGGAGCTCGAGCACCTGAGCCTCGCGAGCCGTGAGGCCATCTGGCCGGCGGGCCGGCGCCCCGGGTCGCGGCCGGGGGATCGCCAGGCGCTGGCCTGCCAGGCGATCCGTCTCGGCCATGAGCTCGGTGAGGATGCCAGGATCAGCGCAAGTACCGATAATCTCCCTCGCCTCGCTGGCATACGCCTGCGCGTCATCACAGTGCCCGGCGCGAGACTTGATCCTGGCCAGGCAGAGCAGCGCGTAAGCGATCTCGAGCCTGGCCTGACTGCGCCTTGAGATTTCCAGTGCGTCAAGCGCCGCGCGCTCTGCCTCAGCCAGCTCGCCGCGGCTGGCGAGCAGGTCGGCGGTTGCCAGCGCGACCATGCCAGTAGTCAGGTACTGGCCGGGACCATGGTGAGCGGCTAGCTTCGCGGCCTTGTCACGATAGCGTTCACCGGACACGGCGTCGCCTGACCTGATCGCGATCGCCGACAGGCAGCCAAGCGCCCAGAGCGTAGCGAGGTTACTGACTGCTGCCCTGGTAGGCACGACCACCTGCTGGAGCACCGTCCGCGCCTCGGCGTCCTGGCCGCGCCAGCACAGCACGGCGCCGAGTGTTCCCATCGCGACGGCTTGCCAGCGGGCAGTCCCGGCCGCTTCGAGTTCTACTGCCCGGCGGCTCGCCGACTCACTCCCGGCGAGGTCGCCGGCCATGAAGAGCTGGCCAGCGCGGACCATGACCGCGGCCGACTCCACTGAGCTCGGTCCGTCGCTGAAAGGACCTTGCGGCGCGGCTGCAGCGGCGGCGTCTAGCCACGGGTCGACCTCGTCGAGCCGGCCTAGGTGGCGGGCCAGGAATGCCCTGATGACGCACATCCGAGCGTCTTCCACCACCATTTCATGCGGCAGTTTGTCCAGCCATGCTTCGACCGTCCCGATCAGCCCCTGGTGGACCAGCGGGATCCAGTTCGTGACGATCAGCTCCCTGGCATCGGCCAGCTCCGATGCCGCGATGGCATGGCCGATGGCATCGGCGATCGAACCGTGCTCGCGATGCCACAGCGAAGCGCGCCGGTGCAGCACCGGGGCGAGGCCGGGCTCAGACACCTCGAGCTCGTGACGGAGCAGCTCGGCAAAAAGTGTGTGATAGCGATACCAGTGCCGAGCGGAGTCCAGCGGGACGAGGAAGAGCTGGGATCGCTCGATTTCCTCGAGCAGGCGCTGCGAGCCACTGGCGCCTGTCACCGCGTCGCACAGCGGTCCTGACAAGCGCTCGAGTACCGAAGTCCGCAGCAGTAGCGAGCGAACTTCGGGCGGCAGTCCGTCGAGCACCTCGGCGGCAAGATAATCGACGATCTGACGGTCATCGCCGTGGAAGGCATGCACTTGCCGGTCGGGGTCCTCTCGCCCGCGAAGCGACAGTCCCGCCAGGTAAAGCCCCGCAGCCCAGCCCTCTGTCCGGTGGTAAAGCGCTTGGACCGCATCGGGCTGAAGCGTGACGCCTACCGTGCCGTTAAGCAACTGTGTCGTCTCGGCCTCGGAGAAGCGGAGCTCGTCGGCCCGGATCTCGGCCATCTGACCCCGTGCCCGGAGCCGGGCCAGCGGCAGCGCAGGATCAGACCGGCTCGCCAGCACCATGCCAAGCGCAGGCGGCAAATGCTCGACGAGGAACGCCATGCAGTCCTGGATCTCCTGGTTGCTGATCAGGTGATAGTCGTCGAGCACGAGCGTTACTGGAACGGCAATTGCGGCAAGGTCATTAATTACCGGAGAGAGCACTGCATCGGCGGTCTTAACTCCCGGCGCAGTGATCGCCTCCAGCGCGGCGGCGCCAACCCCTGGCCGGACGGTGTTGACCGCCGCGATGACGTGGGCCCAGAAACTCGCCGGGTCGTTGTCGCCTTCGTCAACCGAGAGCCACGCCGTGCGCTCGGCTTCCCTGGCCGTATACCAGTCGCAGAGCAGCGAGGTCTTGCCCCAGCCCGCTGGTGCGACAAGGAGGACGAACTTCGCTGAAATCCCCTCGTCCAGCCGATCCAGGAGCCCCTGACGGACCACTGTGGCCGGGCGTGCCACCGGAGGATGCAGCTTGCTTGCGAAAATCAGCGTCCCGCCGGGCGCGCTCGAACCAGACGCGCCTGAGGAAGGCCCCGCGCCGCCCGTCGGTCGGGCAGCCGAGGTCCGCTTGAGGGTATGGAGACCCCGGTAGCTCACCCGAATATCGCCAAAGTCTCGTTACGCCTGTGGTAGGCGACGCCCATAGTGGCAGGATAGCCCAGCAGTGATCGGCGGGGAACCCGCCAGCCGGCGGGCTTCCCGGCGCCCGCCCCTTTCACCAGCGGCCGGAAGACCCATTCTCTTGCAGCGAACGATGCCACCGGTCCGCAGTCAGTCGGCTCGTGCGCACGCTCCCACGTGCCGGGCGGTCGACGACGACGCGCGCTTCGTAACCCTGACGCAAAAGGCGTTACAAGCTTTTCTATCGGCGGGGGCACGGGATGCCATCCCGGCAATCGACCATCTACGGCGCCGTGCCCGAGGGACCGGCAGGCAACTGCCCGGCAGCGCAGGTGGCCGGACATGGTCGATATCCGCGATGACACCTGCGGGCGTTCCCCGGTAGAAATTTACGAGTGCTGCGGTGCTGCTCCTGCACGCCGGCGCCGTCCTCCGTCACCCTCCGAGCTTTCGCTATGAACGCCCGCCGCAGAGGGGGCTTCGCGTGATCCGATCAGATAGCCGTTGCGGGCCAGTCGTGTCGCGGGCAAAGGCGAAAACAGGACACATATCCGCCGCGCTCCGGTTGATGGTCGTCATTGCCTCCGCCGGACTCGCAGTAGTAGTCGCTGGCTGCGGCGCTAGCGGTTCGCAGCAGGAAGCAACCAGGTTTCTCGAAACCTATGCGCGGCCCGATGGCCGCGTGGTGCGACTGGACCAGGGCAAAGACACCGTGAGCGAGGGCCAGGCCTACGGCATGCTGCTGGCTGAGGTTACCGGCAATACCGGTGCGTTCAGCCGCATCTGGACCTGGACGCAGCGGCACCTGCAGCTGAGCAATTACCTTTTCGCGTTCCACGCAAATGCCGCGGGCCAGGTCATTAGCACGGAGCCGGCCAGCGACGCGGACTTGCTGATCGCGTGGGCACTGCTCCGGTACCACGGACCGCACGAAGCAGCATGGCACCGCGACGGCCGTCAGGTGGCGGACGCAATCCTGGCGCACGAAGTGGTCATCGACTCCGGCGGGATGCCGGTCCTGACGGCAGGGCCGTGGGCGACCGGGCAGATCGCGACTATCGATCCCAGCTACTGGTCCCTGGCCGCATTCCAGGGACTCGCGAAGCTGACCGGCAACCCGATGTGGCTCCGCCTCGAGTCGGGCGCAGTGAGCCTCGCGCGTGACATCACCAGAGACGGCCGGCAGCTACCGCCGGACTGGGCGCAGCTTCATACCGGCGACGCCCCGGTACCGGAGCCTTCGCCCAATGGCAACGCGCCTGTCGCGCAGTACGGGCTCGACGCCCAGCGGACCGTTGTCTGGTTCGCCGCATCATGCAATCCGCAGGCCAGGGCGCTGGCGGCGCGCTGGTGGCGGCTGCTGCGCCCCGAGCGCGCCGCGCGTGCTCTCGCGCTGCGGCTTAACGGCAACATCTTGATACCCACTCACGCGCCACTGCCGCTGGTGGCGGCCGCTGCCGCGGCGACTGCAGCCGGGCAGAACGTGGCTGCCCAGCAATTGCTGAGCGATGCCGCCGCCCAGCAGCGGCACTATCCGACCTACTACGGCGGCGCGTGGTCCGCGCTCGGCCAGGCGCTGCTCATGAGCGACGCGCTGGACCCGTGCGCAGGAGCCGGTGGTTACCCCAGCTGGACTCAGGCAGGGCAGCGGACTCCTCTCGGGCCCTTCCGCAGCTGACTCTTATCGCCCCTGGTGGCGGGGCCGACTTGCTCAGAAAATGATTGATCGCAGGGATGAAGCCTGCGATCGCCGCAAGGTAGGAATGTAGGTCTGCCGCTGTTCGCCATGCGGCCGCCGCAACACCGTGGCAAGCGACTGAGAGCCGAGGTACCGATAAGGAAACACGGGGTAGAGCCATGAGCTTGAAAGCTAGCGAGCAGATTGTCCTGGATGCAATCGAGCACTATCTGCGGACCTCGGATCCCGAACTCGCTATCGCGTTCGAGTCCTTTACAACCGTGACGGCAAACATGGCGTTGCCCGATTCCGAGCAGCTAGGCGCAGCCCAGCAGCCAGCGGTCACGCCAGACATTAGCGGCCTAGAGCGGACCAAAATTACCTTTACGATGTGGCTCGCCATCCTCTTCCTGGTCGGCATGGTGCTGGCAGGCACGGTGCTAGCGCTGTTCTCCGGAGCTCGCCAGAGCGGCTGCGCCGGAGCGTCAGGGGCAGGGATAGCGCAGGCCAGGGCTGCAGGCGGGTTGACGCAAGGACGATATGCGGCGTCGTGCTCGGGAAGCTCACGCGCGAGGTAGGCGCGGCAGGTCAGGTGGCTTGCGCGTACTGCGCCGCCAGCACCGGCGGGAAGCCGAGGTCTGCGGTCACTACCGCAGCTGACAGCGGGGTCGTAAGTTCTCTCAGGCGGGCGCAGCCGTCCTCGCCGATTGCCTCGTACGGGTACACCGCCAGCTGGTCGGTGCGCTCTTCGATGGACTGACGCCGGCGCTGCCCCGCTTCGCTGAGCGCCAGCTCCGTGCCGTCAGCGAGCCAGCCGTCGTTGTGGAGGCGTTCCACCCCGGCTGCCCACTCCTGCTCGCTCCAGGCCCTGCTTGTCCGCAATGACTCGGCGGCGAGGGTGCCCGCGGCGGCATGAGTAACCAGAGCGCCAAGGCCGTCGAGTCCCTCGGTCAGCAGCAGCGCGACGTGCCCGTCCCCCCGGTACTCGCGGAGCAGCGTAAGCGCCTGCCACAGCACCAGGTGCGGCGCGTTAGGCCAGGGCAGGCCTGCGTGCGCGGCGAACAGCGGCCGGCCTTGCGGCCGCGTGGCCGCCCGTTCGGCCGCCCGGCGCGCGATGCCGGCAGCCTCGCGTACCTGCGGACTTGCGATCGCTCCTGGCCACGCCTGGCGCAGCGACCGGTCCACCGCATCCAGTCGTGCCGCGAGTACGTCGGCGGGGCTGGCGACGTCCCATACTGCCGGGATGGCCCGGCCGACGATCGCGGGGCTGAAGTTGAAGAAGGTCGCAATGACGGTCTCGGCCGACACCGGGCCCAGGGCGGCCGAGCGCGATGCGAAATAGCCCGTGCGCTGATGAGTGATGCCGACCTGTGCATACGCGGCCGCTCGGTGCGGGGTGAAGTAGATCATCCCGTGGATCGGCTCGGCGGTGCGGAAGGTAAGCCGGGCAGTGCGGGGCGTGACGCTGCTGGCTGAACCTGGCATGGTTTCCTTCCGGCGGTTCCGGCGCTAAACCGGCCTTCGCCGCGAGGCAGTGGCCGCTCGCCTCCATTTCATCAGTTATCGGCAGTAATGCGCTAGCGAGCCGATTCCGGCAGGCCGACGTCGACAGCCACGTCGGTCTTCGGGTAGTACTGAGCGACCTGGTCAGGACCGTAATTCGCGCGGAACTTGTCGACTACCTCGCGAACCCGGGCCGGGTCGGTAATCGGCTTAGCGGTTGCGGTGACGGTAGCCCCGTCTGCGGTCAGCCGCAACCGCGGTGTCTTCAGGGCGTTCTTATACCAGTCGCTATCTGACCCTCTGACGGGGAGAAGGTAGAACTTCTCTTTTTCCTTCACGAACCAGACCGGAAACGAAATCTCCCGCCCGCTGACCCTGCCGGTAACAGTGAGCTCGATCTGGTCCGTCTGCTGCAGCGCGTTTGCGAACTCGCCGGACATCGAATCCTCCGTTCCCGTGTGCGGCGCACACGGCAGATCCATGCACGGAACCCCGATCCAGGCAGGCTAGTACCCCTGGCAGCGGCGTCGCAGGCCGGCCGCCTCGGATTTGCGCATCGCCTAACTACCTGGCCGAGGGATGCGCGCAGGCCGGCTGTGACGGCATTGTTGCTGGGGACTGTGCAGCCGAGTGCACCGGGTGACGGGGGGCGTGCTATGAAGGCGCTGGTGTATAACGGCCCGCGGGATGTGTCGGTGTCGCAGGTACCCGATCCGGGCATTGACCGGCCCGGCGATGCCATCATCCAGATCACCCGAACCAACATCTGCGGCTCGGACCTGCACATGTACGAAGGCCGCACCGACATCGAAGCCGGTCGCGTGCTTGGCCACGAGAACATGGGCCGGGTGGTCGAAACCGGGCCCGCAGTCGAGCAGCTGCGCCCCGGCGACATGGTGACGGTGCCGTTCAATGTCGCCTGCGGACACTGCTCCAACTGCGAACGCGGGCTGACCAGCTACTGCCAGACTGCCAACCCGGACCCGCACATTGCCGGCGCCGCCTACGGATTCGCCAGCATGGGTCCCTGGAACGGCGGGCAGGCCGAATACCTGAAGATCCCGTGGGCCGACTTCAACGCGCTCACGCTGGCCGACGACGCCGAAGAGAAGCAAAACGACTACGTCATGCTGTCGGACATCTTCCCCACCGGCTACCACGCCACCGAGATGGCCAACGTCAGCCCTGGCGACACCGTGGTCATCTACGGCGCCGGCCCGGTTGGCCTGATGGCGGCCTACTCCGCCCTCATCAAAGGCGCCGCCCATGTCATGGTCGTCGACCGCCACCCCGACCGGCTCGCACTCGCCCAGAAGATCGGTGCCACCCCGATCGATGACTCCAAGGCATCCCCGGTCGACCAGGTCCTGAATCTCACCGGCGGCCTCGGCGCCGACGCTGGCTGTGAATGCGTCGGCTACCAAGCCCACGACCCGGCCGGACACGAACACCCGAACCAAACCCTCAACGAGCTCGTCAACTCGGTTAAATTCACCGGCAACATCGGGGTCGTCGGCAGCTACCCGCCGACCGACCCCGGCGGCCCCGATGACCTCGCCAGACACGGCGAAATCGCCTTCGACTACGGCAACTTCTGGACCAAAGGCCAGCACATGGGCACGGGGCAGTGCCCGGTCAAAACCTACGACCAGCAGCTGCGCGACCTCATCCACGCCGGCAAAGCCGCCCCCAGCTTCGTTATCTCGCACCAGCTCACCCTCGACCAGGCTCCCCAGGCCTACCAGCACTTCGACAACCGCGACAACGGCTGGACCAAAGTCACGCTGTTCCCAGCCGGGTGAACCCGCCCAGGTGATGCGGGTAGATAGTCAACGGAACGCCAGAACCCGCTAGCTGATCGAGCATTCGCAGAGTGTTTCCGGTCGGAATGCCGAATACCTGCAGGCGGGTCGTAGCCTCAAGGGTGTGCGCGTACGCCTGCTTCGCGCGATCACCGATGACACTCAGGTGGTAGTCCAGGGACGCAGCGTCTGGATGCACCTGGACAACGGCCACCTCGCTCAGGACCTCATTCACGTACTCGTTGAATGCGATCAGCCGCGGCTCATTCGCCTCGACGAAGCGTGATAGCTCCGGGACGCGTTCATGTTCGGCGCCGAACCTGCCTTCCCTGAGCCGGTTGGTCGCGATGAAGATGAGCGGTCCGGGCATGTGGCTCCCTCGTTATCGGGTCGCAGACGGCTGCCGCAGGTCCGTTATTCCCATGCTTCCGGGAACAGGCACCGTCTGGCGGCCTCAGTGCAGCCAGCCGGTCTCAGGAGGCCGGCTCGGGCGGCAGCGGGAACCGGATCGACGCGGCGGCAAGCGGCTCAGCCAGCCGGTCATCGTCGGCAATGTGCTTGACCGAGCCGCCCTCGGCTATCACTTCCTGGGCCAGCTCGTCGATGACGTCCGGGGTTGGCCTGGTCGGATTGCCGCATAGCGGGCAGTTATCGCCAGAACGCGCCAGCCAGCCGGACTCGTCGCACACCACGCCGGGGACGACAGCGCCGTCAAGCGCGAGCAACGTATCCACCGCGGCAATCGAGCCTGCCCACAAGCAGCGATCCAGGCCGGCGACGGCCAGCCTGCCGGACGCCAGCTTCTCGAAGACGTCGGTGACGAACTGACGCTCCTCGGCATGCTCGTAGCTCCGCAGAATGGCGTCAGAGTTCGCGCGGATCTCGGCGAGCACTGGCTCGGCGGGGTCGACCGTGAACGTGCCCGCGAGTACCGAGCGCATCTCGTGCGGCAGAAACTCGACGAACGCCGGCACTTCGTACTCGTGACCGCCGATGATCAGCAGGTCGAAGTCTTCGGCGCGGAACAGCCTGTCGAGTAGCTGCACCACATTCCGGTAATGCCGTTTGGTTAGTTCGTCGGCCTTGTTCCGCACGCGCTCCTCCACCCGTCCGGCGCTGTAGTTGGGCTTGCGCAGCGTCCGGCCGCGGACCTTGCCCACTTCGCGAAGCTCGTCCTGATAGATCTCCCAGACCCTGGCCGACGCCTTGTCCACAACCACGACGCAGGCGCGGTGGAACTCGTCGAGGACTGTCAGCATCGGCCGGACATGCGGGGTGGCGTCGACGGCGACATCGTCACGCACCCCGCGCGGCAGCGGGATCTCTTCATACAAATTGCGACCGCTGCACGAGAAAATGGCAATCGCCCCCGGCTTCCAGCGCTCTCGCGCGAGTGATGCCTTGATGCGGTCGATGTCGGCCCGTATCGACAGGCGCGCCTCATGTTCGACTGAATCATTCTTGGCCAGCGGGTTGACCTCGTCCAGCAGGCTCGTCACCCGCGCGTGCAGATCCTCGCGGAGACTTGGATCGGCATCGATGCGCGCATAGACGGAGCTCACGGGGAGGCCGCGGCCGTCGAACCGGACAATCCGATCAACCGTTTCCGCTGTCAGCATCTGGTCACGCCTTCCGGGCAGAGGTGGAGACGAGGCCGTACTCCTCGACGGCACGAATCACGCAGCCGGTCGCCGCCACGGTCTCAACCCGGACCTTTGCGGCGACGCTCCGTGTCGCTGCCAGCGCTTCGGAGTTCCGCCAGAGAGCCTCGCTAATCGCGTGGCCAGTCTGATCGTCAACCATGAGCAACGCGCTGCAGAAGCCCTCGGTGCCGGCCAGCCACGGAACCGCAGTGTCCCCGTACGCCTCGACCGCATCCTCGACCGCGTCCGGCTCGAAATCCATTCGCGTGAGCCGTAGGCCTGCGCCGCCGCGCGCCGGCGCCTCCTGCTCGAACACTGGTACCTGGTAGCGCTCCACGCACACGGTTCCGGCAGCGCGCTCCATGGCAGCGCGGCGGGTCGGCCCGAGATGGTGCTCGCTAGCTGCCATCGCATTGTCGGAGGCCCAGAACGACTCGAGGATCGCCAGCCCGGCTTCGGGGTTGGAGTACAAGGCCGTCCCGAGGCTGCCGGGCTGATTATCGACCTGCGGGCGGACCTCGGCCTGGATGTACTTGACCGAGTCGCCGAGCTTCTGCGGATCTGCGGTAATCAGGTTGAACCTCATGTGCAACACGACTGCCCCCAGCGCCCCCTGGACCGGCCGACCGGCCGTGACTTACTCCACGCTGCCGGGCAGCCACAGCGGAGTCAAGCCGCACGATCGGGTAGTTTCCGGCCGAAGTGGCAGCGCCCGCTGTGCTCTTTGCCGCGGTGTTCACTCCGAGGCGCGGGGGTATGCCGGAGCGCAGGGTTAGCAGGCATCTCGGGTCCTGTGACGGGGGGTTGCAGCGATGGACGCTCGCCGCTGGGCCGAGTCGTGGCCGGTGTACCGTCAGCTCTCCGGCCGCGACAAGCTCGGCCTTGGCGCGGCTGTCAAGAGCAAGCGTTCCGCCCGTCTGACGCCCCGGGTGGCTACGGCCGACAAGGTCGTCAAATCCGTCTGCCCGTATTGCGCAGTTGGCTGCGGCCAGCAGATCTATGTCAGTGCCGGCAAAGTTACCCAGATCGAGGGCGACCCGGATTCGCCGGTCAGCCGGGGCCGACTGTGTCCTAAGGGCTCAGCGAGCCTGCAGCTGACCACGGGCAGCGCACGCGAGTACAAAGTGCGGTACCGGCCGCCGCACGGGACCGACTGGGAGGACCTGGATCTCGATACGGCCATGGACATGATCGCCGACCGGGTCATCGCCGCCCGGCAGGCTGGCTGGCAGGATCAGGTTGACGGGGCCAAGACGCGCCGCACGCTCGGCATTGCCAGCCTGGGCGGCGCCACCCTCGACAACGAGGAAAACTACCTGATCAAGAAGCTGTTCACCGCTCTTGGCGCGATCCAGATCGAGAACCAGGCCCGGATATGACACTCCGCCACCGTCCCCGGTCTGGGGACTAGCTTCGGGCGCGGCGGGGCTACGAACTTCCCGCGCGACCTGGTCAACTCCGACTGCATCGTCATCGAGGGTTCGAACATGGCCGAGTGTCATCCGGTCGCCTTTCAGTGGGTGATGGAGGCGAAGGCCCGCGGCGCAACGGTGATCCACATCGACCCGCGGTTCACCCGTACCAGCGCCGTGTCGGATCTCTACGTGCCTATCAGGGCCGGAGCCGACATCGCCTTCGTCGGCGGCCTGATCAACTACGTGCTGCAGAACGAGAAGTACTTCCGTGACTACGTCGTCGCCTACACCAACGCGGCCACGCTGCTGACGCAGGACTTCGCCGATACCGAAGACCTCGACGGGGTGTTCTCCGGGCTGAACGCCGAGGGGCGGTACTACGACTTCGACACCTGGCGTTATCAGGGCGCAGAAGTCAAGCCCGCCAGTGGCGAGCACGCTGATCCCGATGCTATGCGGCAGGACGACGAGCGCCTCCGCGAGGTCGTGCGCGCGAACTTGCGGCGGGCCGCCCGTGGCGAGGCGCACGGCGCCGGTGGTGCCGCCGCCCATCCGCGCCCGGACACCGATCAGACACTGGAGCATCCGTGTTCGGTGTTCCAGGTTCTCAAGCGACATTTCGCCAGGTACACCCCGGAACTCGTCGAGCAGGTCGCAGGGATACCGCAGAACCAGTTCGCCAAGGTGTGCCGGCTGATCACGGAGAACTCAGGGCGCGAGAAGACCACAGCCTTCGTGTACAGCCTGGGCTGGACGCAGCACACCGTCGGCGTGCAGTACATCCGCACCGCCGCCATACTCCAGTCGCTGCTCGGCAACATGGGCCGGCCAGGCGGCGGCATTCTCGCGCTGCGCGGGCACGCCTCCATCCAGGGCTCGACTGACATCCCGACGCTGTTTGACCTGCTGCCGGGCTACCTGCCGATGCCGTACGCGGATGGCAACGAGAGCCTGGACGCGTATGTCCGCGCCGAGTCAGTACAGAACGGCTACTGGGCCAACACCAGGGAGTACCTGGTCAGCCTGCTCAAGGCATGGTGGGGTGACGCCGCGTCGCCGGATAACGGCTTCTGCTATGACTACCTGCCCAGGCTGACCGGCAGCCACAGCACCTACGAGACGGTGGTCGCCCAGCTGAGCGGCATCTGCAAGGGGTATTTGCTGTACGGCCAGAATCCTGCAGTCGGTTCGGCCAACGCCCGGATGCAACGGCTGGGCATGGCGAATCTCGACTGGCTGGTCGTCAGGGACCTGGTCATGATCGAGAGCGCGACGTGGTGGAAGGACGGCCCTGAAGTCCAGTCGGGTGAGTTGCGTACTGAGGACATCGGCACCGAGGTGTTCTTCCTGCCGGTGGCTGCTCACACAGAGAAATCCGGCAGCTTCACTAACACCCAGCGGATGCTGCAGTGGCATCATCAGGCGGTCGAGCCAGCCGGCGACGCTCGCAGCGACCTGCAGTTCACCTACGAACTCGGGCGCCGCATCCGGGCGAAGCTGGCGGCCTCCACGGCCGAGATGGACCGGCCGGTTCAAGACCTGACCTGGTCCTATCCCACCGCGGGCGAGCTGGCGGAGCCGGACGCCGAGGCCGTGCTCGCCGAGATTAACGGCTTCGGACCGGACCGCCGCCCGCTCTCCTCTTACAGCGAGCTTGCCGCCGACGGATCTACTGCCTGCGGCTGCTGGATCTACTGCGGCGTCCGGGCAGACGGGGTCAATCAGTCCGCGAGGCGCACGCCCTGGCCGCAGCAAACCTGGATAGCGCCGGACTGGGGCTGGGCCTGGCCCGCAAACCGCCGGGTGCTCTATAACCGCGCGTCGGCCGATCCGGACGGCAAGCCGTGGAGCGAGCGCAAGGCGCTGATCTGGTGGGACGCGGAGCTTGGCAAGTGGAGCGGACCAGACGTACCGGACTTCGTGGCCGACCGGCCGCCGTCCTACCAGCCTCCTGACGGGGCAACCGGCGTCGCGGCCATCTCCGGTAGCCACCCGTTCATCATGCAGGCCGACGGCAAAGCATGGCTGTTCGCTCCGGCCGGGCTGGTGGACGGTCCGCTGCCGACGCACTACGAGCCACAGGAATCGCCGTTCCGCAACATCGTCTACGGCCAGCAGCACAATCCGGTCCGGCAACTCATCCGGCACCCCGAGGACCGGTTCCAGCCGAGCGGTAGCCAGCCGGGATCCGATGTGTTCCCGTATGTGACCACTACCTGCCGGCTCACCGAACATCACACCGCCGGCGGCATGTCACGCTTCCTGCCCTACCTGTCCGAGCTACAGCCCGCGATGTTCTGCGAGGTCTCGCCGGCCCTTGCCGCCGAGCGCGGCCTCGAGCACCTGGGCTGGGCGACGATCATCACGGCGCGCGCCGCGATCGAAGCCCGGGTTCTGGTCACTGACCGCATCACGCCCCTTCAAGTGCTCGGCCGCACACTGCACCAGGTGGGACTCCCCTGGCACTGGGGCCCGAACGGCTACACGACCGGAGATGCGGCCAACGAGTTGTGTCACCTGTCGCTTGATCCGAACGTGCACATCCAGGAGGACAAAGCCCTGGCCTGCGATGTCCGGCCCGGCCGGCGACCACACGGGCCCGGGCTCCGCGATCTCATCCGCACCTACCAGCAGCGTGCCGGCATCACTGACACGACCGGAACGGAGATGTGAGATGACACCCGGCCTAGACCCGGCCGCCGTAGCCGGGTACTCGCAGCACCCGCCTCGGATGGGTTTCTTCACCGATACCTCAGTCTGCATCGGCTGCAAGGCCTGCGAGGTCGCCTGCAAGGAGTGGAACGCGGTGCCCGAGGACGGGCTGGTACTGACCGGCATGTCGTACGACAACACGGCGGACCTCAGTGCGACGACATGGCGGCACGTAGCCTTCATCGAGCAGCCTGCTACTGACGGGGACCTGCGCTGGCTGATGGCCAGCAACGTGTGCAAGCACTGCACCGAGGCAGCCTGCCTGGACGTCTGCCCGACCGGCGCCCTGATGCGTACCGAGTTCGGCACCGTGGTGGTGCAGGACGACATCTGCAACGGCTGCGGCTACTGCGTATCCGCTTGCCCGTTCGGGGTGATCGGCAGGAGCGCGACCGACGGCGGCGCGCACAAATGCACCCTGTGTTATGACCGGCTGGGCGACGGCCTCATGCCTGCTTGCGCTAAGGCCTGCCCGACGGAGTCCATTCAGTTCGGGCCGCTGGACGAGCTGCGCGACCGGGCGCAGCAGCGCGTGGCCGACCTGCACGCGGCCGGCGAGTCGCGCGCGCAACTGTACGGCGCCGACCCTGCCGACGGCATAGGCGGTGCCGGCGCCATGTTCCTCCTGCTCGACGAACCGGAGGTCTACGGCCTGCCACCAGATCCGGTCGTCACTACCCGCGATCTGCCCCGCATGTGGCGGCTCGCGGCCGCAGCGGCCGGCAGCCTCATCGCCGCGGCCGCCGTGGCATGCGCGGCAGGCCGGCAGTGAGTCCCGAGACCGGCGGACCCGGTCCTGACGAGCACGGTCCTGACGAGCACCATCCTGACGGGCACCGGCCTGACGGGCACCGGCCGCAGGGAAGGCGCGGCGGCGAGAAGCAGCTGGTACCTGAGGCTGAGTTCCAGTCCTATTACGGCCGTCCGATCGTCAAGGAAACCGTCTGGGGTCCGGACATCCCTAGCTACCTGTTCCTCGGCGGGCTTGCTGGTGCTTCGTCCACACTCGCCGCTGGCGCGCATGTTACTGGCCGCCCGGAGCTTTCCCGCGCGCTGAAGTGCGGAGCCGCCGGAGCGATCAGCATGTCGATGGTGGCGCTAGTTCACGACCTCGGGCGGCGGACCAGGTTCGTCAACATGCTGCGGGTGCTCAAGGTGACCTCGCCTATGAGCGTCGGCACCTGGATACTGTCCGGTTACACTCCGCTCGCGCTCGCGGCTGCCGCTTCCGCGGTCACCCGCAAGCTACCGCGAGCTGGACTTCTCGCGACCATCGCGGCAGGCTTGCTCGGCCCCGCGGTGGCGTCCTACACCGCGGTGCTGCTTGGCGACACCGCAGCTCCGGCGTGGCACGAGGCCCATCGTGAGCTGCCGTTCTTGTTCGCCGGATCGGCCGCGACCGCCGCTGGCGGCCTTGGAATGCTAACTGTCCGGCCGGGGCGGGCCGGCCAGGCCATCAGGTTCGCGGTTCTCGGCGCAGCAGGCGAGATCGCCGCCAAGAGCATGCTGCTTCAGCGCCTGGGCGCTGCCGCAGAGCCATATCAGACCGGCCGGGCAGGCCAGCTGATGGACATCTCGGAGGTACTGACAGCGGCAGGGCTCGCCATCGCGGTAATAGCCGGCCGGAGCAGAGCAGGCGCCCCACTAGCCGGCCTGACGCTGATGGCGGCCTCAGCGCTGACCCGGTTCGGCGTCTTCGAGGCAGGGCGGGCATCTGCACGTGACCCTAAGTACACCGTCGTCCCGCAACGCGACCGGCTCAGGGACGTCAGGCCGGAATCGTGATCACGGCGTCCTGAGCGTCCCGCGTGGTGGCAGTTGCGTCGTCGAACCAGATTCCGCCATCGGCGAGGTACCGGAACCGCAACGTGCTACCCGCCGGGATGGTCACCACGGCGCTCCGGACGCCGTTGCTCCGCTTGCGCAGCGGGTGCGCGTAGGGGTCCCAGCCGTTGAAATCGCCGACTACGGAGACAGCTCCTGCGGGCTCGGTCGCCGGCAGCACGAACGTGACGCGGACTGAACCACTGCGCGTGGGCTTGGCTACCTTGATCAAGTTCCCGCTCCCTCCTGACACTCTCCCGCCGCGCCGGCCTCAGCCGGTGGCACCCGCATCAGGATGGAGCAGAGCTGTGTTGCAGGCATGTCCGGCGTGCAACACCTGCGTAAACGCCGGCTACTTCCGCCGTTAGCCCGCGTGCTTGAGTATGACGCCGATGATTCCGCCGCTGCTGCCGGGCTGGAACATGTTTCCGGCTGCCCAGACGGAGCGCGTTCCCGGAATCCAGTTGAGGCTGATCAGATCTCCGACGGTCGTGCCCTTGGCCGCCGGCGCGCTGTACCTGGTCCACTTGCGGTTCAGGTGATACAGGTACCAGGTGTAGCTGGGCCCCGGACCGTTGGCAGCAACCCACAGCCCGCCGTGGCCGTCCTGGGTCAGGTAATCGACGCCGCTGATCCCTGCCGCAAGGGCCACCCGGCTCCAGTGGCGGCCGTTCCAGTGCAGCAGGTAGAGCGTGGTCGCCCCGGCCAGGCCTTTCGTTATGTCCCGCTGGATCCAGACGTCGGTCGGGCCGAGCGCAACCGGGTTAAGCACGTCGTCGGTGGCATTCTTGGGGACGCGCGCGGACGGCACGGCGACTGTGCTCCAGCGCTTGCCGTTCCAGTGCATGAGGATGCTTGCCGACGGCTTGGCCTTGGTCGCTATCGTGCTGCCGAGAGCCCAGATGTCATGCTCCGACAGCACGCTCACCTGGTTCGGAACCGCGGGCATCTGCAGCTTGGTCCAGCGATGGCCGTTGTAACGAGCAACGTAGTGATCAGGCTTGGTGAAGGCGTCGACACCGAGGCTGAACACCCAGACCGACTCAGGGCCGAATACCGCGGGGACTATCGCGTAGGTGCCGCTCGGGTTCAAGTGCACGGCCCACGACGGGATGGCCTGGCGAGACCACTTGCTTCCGTTCCAGCGCAGCACGTGTGCATGCAGAGACCTGGACGACGTGGCCGGCTGGAAGAGCCACAGGTTCTTGTCGGCACTCGCCCCGATGGCCACGCTTGCCTCGGCTGCACTTTCCAGGGAAGCCGGCACGCCGACCTGCCGCCAGGTCGTTCCAGCCGAGTGCTCAACGTAGAAATGCGTCACCGGGTTGCTGCCGCTGCACGGCTTGCAGGCGATCCACGTGGACCAAGCGTCCTTCGCTCCC
>Ga0335072_10002843_pt1 | contig 26544 bp, 18 predicted proteins | sample Lox_Sample_21_FD_206725 | JGI IMG/M metagenome (GOLD analysis project Ga0335072, IMG submission 206725) | Soil microbial communities from Loxahatchee National Wildlife Refuge, Florida, United States - Lox_Sample_2.1 | ecosystem: Environmental > Terrestrial > Soil > Wetlands | place: USA...
GGCGGCGGGGCACGTCCCTGTGCCTGCTGCGCGTGCGGCCCGCTTCATGATTCGGGGTGGACGTGTGTTCATGGGCAATTGGTCACGAGCCGATATCCTCGTCTCTCATCCATTGTTGAAGTCGGCACGCCCGGCAAAATCGAAGGTCGTCACCAGAATGCGCCGATGCCCGCCGAGATCGTTGGCGGGCGCGATGCAGAAACCGTGCGCGACTATGCGGTAAGCGTGACCGGCATGTCCATGGGTGGCGATGCGCTCCTGTGTCAACCGGTCCACGGTGCAGTTGCCGTCACCCTGCGTGGCGAAGAGCAGCTTCTCGCCTTCGAAGATCACCGTCAGATTGGTCGGCAGCTCCTGTCCGGGGCGACCCTCCTTGGCGCCGTCGATCCCGAAGACCATGCGCATCCGCCGCGTCCCGGACCCGACCTGCCCTTCGAAGCCCATCCGGATCCCGCTGCCATCGAGCCGCGGTCCGCCTTCGCACGTCAGTGACGGCCCGTGCAGATCGACATCGAGTCGGATCGCGCCACGGATGTGCGCACGCAGGTACGCCTCGCCCGATCGCAGACAGGGACCGCCGAGCGAGGCCGCCGGCAGTCCGGCACCGAGCAGCGAATGCTGCTGCGCACGCACCGGTAGACTCGGGATCGCCTGCGTGATCGACAGCGTGGCCACAATCGCGGCAATTCCGCCGCGTCGCCCCATAACACCGTAACCGTGAGTATTGCGCATGTTGCTTAGTGTAGCGGCTGCGCATCGCAGCGACGATGGGCCACGCTCAGACGGGCACGACCAATACCAGCAATCTCGTCAAGCAGTATGTCAGCGGCCTGGATATCAACCTGGACTACGATATCCCGGTCTACGCCATCGTCGACTACACGCTTGGGTGACGGCTCGCACTGATCGGCGCAGCGCATGTGCCTCCGGAGCGGTTGAGGGGTAGCGGCGGACACGAATGCGCGCTATATTCGTATCATATCCTGATATGAATAGACCAGCTCATGGCGCCTCCCCGATACATCTGGCAAAGAGCTGACTGGCCGCAGTGGCGCTGGTCGACAACGCAGGTCGCGCCACTGCTCGACGACGTGCAGCGCAAGCAGGATTTCCTCGCTGGCTTGGCGCGGGCGCTGGATACGGATCACCTCGGCCTCGCGGTGGCGGAGCTCACCGCGCGCGAGACTGTGTCGACCTCAGCCATCGAAGGAGTGCGATTGGACCCTGATGAGGTCCGCTCGTCGATCATGCGGCGGCTCGGCCTCGGCGCGGGCGAAAGAGACGCCGATCACCTCACTCCCGCTGCGCGAGGCATGATAGATGTGCTCGCCGACAGCACGCAGAACCTGCGCCAGCTCACCCTCAAGCGGCTCTTCGCGTGGCACAGTGCTCTCTTTCCTTCCGGGCGCTCCGGTCTATCGCTCATCCTCGTCGGTATGCTTCGCGGTGATGACCCCATGCAGGTTCTGTCCGGCCCGGTCGGTCGCGAGCGCATTCACTTCGAGGCCCCCCCCCGCGACAGGCTCGACCGGGAAATGCGTCGATTCCTGCAGTGGTTCAATGGATCTCGGGACTCCGCCGCCATTGTCCGTGCGAGTATCGCCCACCTCTGGTTTGAGACTTTGCACCCCTTCGAGGATGGCAACGGCCGCCTCGGCCGCGCCGTCTTCGACCTCGCTCTCGCGCAAGGCGCAGGCTTTCACTCGGGACGGACTTCACGCCTGTGGGCCGTCTCACCCGTGCTGATGAAGCGGCGCAAGGAGTACTACACGCAGCTCGAGGGCGCGCAGAAAGGAAATCTGGACATCACCGGTTGGCTCGAATGGTCCGCGACCTGCGTGGGCCAGGCTTGTGAGGAGGCGCGCCTCTGCATCGAAAGGGTCGTGCAGATCGCGCATTTCTGGGCGCGCCACCGGGACACTCCTCTGACACCGAGGCAGCGGCGGCTGCTGCAAATGGCGCTTGCGCCGGACGACCCCGACCAAGGATGGCTCACGGCGAAGCGCGCAGCACGCCAGACCAAGGTTGAGCGCGTCACCTCATCGCGCGACCTTTCTCGCCTCGAGGAGCTCGGCGTCATCGAGAGAGATCCCACTGCCGGCGGCCGGAGCACCCGATATCGCGTGCGGCTCGGCGAGGAGCGACCGGTGCTGCTCGTCAAGGATATGGACTGGTCCTGATAGACCTCGCCGACTGGCTGCCGGCGCGAGTCAGCTGCCGTTTGTCAGCTCGGTGACCAGCGCTTGCGCATGGTAGACATCCTTGAGAGCCGCGAGCAGGACGGCGCTGTCGACTGCGACCGCCCGATTGACGCTCTCGTCGTACCAGAATGCGCCGCCGATGGAGGGCAGGTTACCGTCGAAAATCAGACCCACCAGGCGGCCGTCGCGGTCGATGACGGGACTGCCGGAGTTGCCGCCGACGATGTCGTTGGAGGATACGAAGTCCATGTGAGTGGCCGGATCCAGCCGGCCCCGCGCCGCCAGCCAGGGAGACTCGAGGTTGAGCGGCTCGTAAGCGCGGGCATGCTGGTATAGGCCCGCCACGTTCGTGAATGGCGCGACCTTCCGGCCATCTTTCGTCCAGCCCTCGACGACGCCGTAGGACAGCCGCTCCGTGAAGGTGGCGTCCGGATATATGCTGGTGCCGTAGAGCGCAAACCGTGCGCGCGCGATCTTCGCCGTGTTCGCTTCGATCGGCGCTTTCACGTCATTCTCGTAAACGTTGCGGGCATCGAGGTAATACGGCAGCACTTCCCTGGCGAGCACGATCATGGGATCGTGCGACGCGGCGATAGCCTGCTCGCCGCCCTTCCACAAGGCCTTCCGCACCTGGATGTCGGCGAGCCTGGTGCCGCTCACCGCTTCCTCGGCGACCTGGCGCGGCGACTTCTTCGCGAACAGAGTCGCGGCGATCGGCGCATCGGAGCCCATCAGGTCGCGCATGGTCGACATGGAGTCGGCGAGCCGCAGACTGTCGTAATCCGGGTAGATCGGGGCGGGCGAGAACATCTGCTGCTCGATGAGCGGCAGATCGGCATCGCGATAGCCATCGAACCGCTTCGCATCGGGCAGCGTACGCTCATGCGCCCCCACCACGAGGCTCATGGCGATCTCGAACAGCTTCCCCCGGAAGCCTTCCTGCCGCACTATCATCAGATACGGCAGCAGCGTCTCGACGCTCCGCCGCTGCGCGGCAGCGATCGCTTCCCAGGCGCCGCGCGTGCTGGCGCGCAGCTTCGGGTCGGCGTCGATCTTCGCTCGCAGCTCCTTTTCCTCGTCGACCTTGCGGCTGAACTGGCTCTGATCGTTCAGCGCCGCCACCATCCCGTTGATGGCCTTGATGGAGTTATCGACGAAGAAGCGGTCGCCGCTCGAGATGGCCGCGTTGTGCGCGCTTTCGGCGGCGAAGGCCGCCAGCAGCCCCTGGTAGTGCGACAGGGACTGCAGGACATCGGGGAGCATCGGATAGCGCAGCGCCTCGAGCTGGGCCATGGTGAAGCTGCGCTCCGTGGATCCGGGATTCCCCGACGTGAACACCAGCTCGCCGGCCGTTGGACCCTGCGACGACACCGGGAAATAGGCGGGCGTGTGCGCCGGCTTGCCGTCGACATACACGCGTACGACGCTCATGTCCCAGTCGTAACGCGGGTAATTGAAGTTGTCGGGATTGCCGCCGAAGAAGGCGGTCTGCTGCGTGGGGGCGAACACGACCCGCACGTCCTGATAGCGCCTGTACTTGTAGAGCCAGTACTGACCGCCGTCATAGAGCGTCACCAGCTCGCAGCGCCACTGGTCCGAGTGCGCACCGCTGCAGTGGCTTTCGAGCTTGCTGGACACCGCGCGCTCCGCTGCCGTGTAAGCGGCACCGGTCTTACCCTGCGTCGCGCGGTCCACCGTCGCGGTCACGTTGGTCTCCTCGACGAGCTGCTCGACCTCCATGGCCGGGCACTTGGGCTCTTGCTCGCGCGTCGGTGCGTAGAACCATGTGGCCATGAGGTCGTGTCCGGGACTGGACAGCCCCTCGAGGCAGTCGACCACGCAGTGATGGTTGGTCAGTACCAGCCCGGAAGCGGAAACGAACGAGCCCGAGCAGCCGCCCGCGAGCCGGACGGAGGCGAGCTGCACGTGCTCGATCCATTGGCTCGAGGGGTTGAACCCGAACCGCTGTTGCAGCTGCGCCGTCGGCAGGTTCGTCAGCGGCCACATGCCTTCCGCGGCAAATGCGGGCCGTACAGCAGTGAGAGCGGTCAGCGCGAGCAAAACGAGGAGAACACCGGCGGATAGCGGTGGATGCCGATCATTCATTGTCTTTCCCTCGATAGTTCACATTGACACTCGGTCACCCCCGAGCCATGAAGTGGGGCGCGAGGGCGCGGCGTAACCCAGGCACACGGAGGTGCCCCGCCGCCGCAGGTGGCGGAGGTTGCGGGCAAAAACCGCGCTTTTGCCCGCAACCGCGCCGGGCGGGGCAGGAGCCCCGATCCAGCGCTTCCAAATAGTCAGGAGCCCGATCGCGGCGCCATGATCAGCGCCAGCATGTCCTGCGTCCCATTGATGCGCACGAGATGCGGAAACTTCGGGCCGCCGTGATAGTCGACGTTCACGGTTCGGTACCAGTCGCCCTGCTGCACCAGGAAGGTGGTCGGAGTGTTGGAATGCTCCGCCTGCTTCAATACGTACTTCAGGACATCGTCGTCGTATGCCTGGCCGTCGACCGCGGTGATCTTCATCCCCGGAGCCATGCCGGCCTTCCACGCCGGTGAGTCTTCGCGCACGTCGGAAACGGTGCCGTCCTTGCCGATCTTCACGCCGTACGTGTACCACTGGTCATTCGAATGCCGCAGCATGTCGTCAGCCTCCATGAACCTGTTCGGCTCGCTGGTATAGACCAGCTTCCAACCCGAGCGCGCGATCTCGCCGGTCGGGGGCACCGGCGCCACCTCATACACGCGCTTCTGGAAGAAGGCGTGCCAGTCGTTCGGCACGACCTCGTTCAACAGCCGCTCGATGTCGGCGCGGGTGTATGTCTTGGTGATCGGTCCGGTCACGGCGGGCACGCTGTAGAGGTGCAGGAAGGTATCGAGCGATTTCTCGCCGTGAGTCTTCTCGCGGATCAGAGTGTCGACATCGAGCCAGAGCAGCTCACCCTCGCCGTAGAAGTCGCCCGCCGTGCGGCGGATGCTCGGGTATGCGCCGGCTGCCTGGTAGAGATAGGGAGCGGCCGTGGTGGTATCGATCAGCGGGTCGGTGTTGCGGCCGGGCTCGGTCGCGAGGCCGGCATAGAGGGCTGCCAGGTACTCCGGGTAATCACTCGGCTTCCTGATCTGCGTGCGGAACGACAGCAGGTCGCCGAGGTACTGATTCATGCCCTCGTAGACCCAGAGGAGATCCGTTTGCTCGGCGATCTGGAAGTTGAGCGTGGTGAGATCCGCGGGCCGGCGGTACTTGCCGTTCCAGGAGTGCGAGAACTCGTGCGTCAGCAGGTCGCCGGCCGCGAACTGGTCCTTGGGGTTCGTCATGAAGTCATCGGGGCCGCGGTTGTCGCTCGACTGATGGTGCTCGATGCCCTGGAAGCCGATCTGATCGGACAGCGTGAGGAGCGAGTGGTAGTCGTTCCAGTGCCGCGAGCCGTAGAGCGCCAGCGCCTGCGGCGCCATCTGCTTGTACTCGCCGATCAGCTTGTCCGGGACGTCGAGGTCCTGCGGCTTGTCGGCGAACATGTCGAGCATCTGATAGGCGCTGCCTTCGCGCCAAAGCTCGATGTGCTTGTAGTACCGGCCCATGTCGAGCGGCGAGTCCACCAGCATGTTGAGCGCCACCAGGGCGAAGTCCACCCGGTTGCCGGACTCCTGCGGACCGGGAAGCGCCGTGCCGTAACTCCAGCCGTCCGGCAGGATGATGCTGGGCTTGAACCAGACCTTGTGGGAGTTGGTGTCTGCCTGGTAGAACAGCACCCGGTTCCAGTTGACGATCGCAAGATTCGCCGTCGACATCCGGTCGCCGGCGGCATTCACCAACACCGTGAACTGCACATCCAGCGTGTGGACTCCACGAGGCACGTCGACGTGGAACGCGTACATGTCGACCTTGTCCCGCCACCACTGCAGCGACTGGCCGCCGGCCGACACCTTGATCTGCGAGACGTCCACCAGCGGGCCGGTCGGGCCGTGCTCGCCCGGAACCCACTTGGGATAGACGAAGGTGAATGCGCCCGGCTTCACCGGGATCTGCATCGTGGCGGTCATCAGTCCGCGACCGACATTGCTCGCATCGAGCACGAGAGTCTCGGGATTCGCCTGTGTCGCGTAGGATTCGGCGTTGGAGTTGGGCTCCTCCGCCGGGACGGGCCGGGAAACGCCGACGCCGAGCAATAGAAGGCCGATGGTGGCAAGGGGCAGTACACGTGTCACGAGTCGCTCCTCCAGATACGTTGTTCTTGCGTTCGCGTGCGACGTCACGCGAAGCGAATAATTTCCAACTATGCCATGACTGCGACTCGCCGGGCCACTTCCGGGGCCGCCTTGGCCGATCCTGCGGCCAACGGAGATGTGGGCGAGACGAGCGGCCTTGCGGCAGCCGGGGGCGGCTGTCCGAGCAGACCCCGGCACGACCCGCTAGACTTCGCGGTCTCGTTGGCCGCGGGAAGGCCAAGACTGGATCGCAATGCGCAATATTCTGCTCGAGATCACCCCCGTCGTGCCGGAGGCGCTGAAGCGCCTGCCGGAGCTGGCGGGAAATCTGTTCTTCTCCTGGCACCGTCCCATCCGTGCGCTGTTCGAGGACCTGGACGTGGAGCTGTGGAAGCAGACCGGCGGCAATCCGCGGATGCTGCTGCGCTGTATCGCCCAGTCGAGCCTGGAGCGCGCCGCCCAGGACGCGGTGTACATGGCGCGCTATCGCGCCGGGCTGGAAGCGCTCGATGCCTATATGAACGCGCCGCCCCCGCGCGCCGACGAGCCCCTGGTGGCTTATTTCTGCGCCGAATACGGCTTTCACGAGAGCTTTCCCATCTATTCCGGCGGCCTCGGGGTTCTTGCCGGCGATTACTGCAAAGCCGCGAGCGATGGGCGCGCGAATTTCGTCGCCGTGGGGCTGCTGTACGAGCAGGGTTACTTCACTCAGACGGTGGACAACGACGGCGGCCAGCACGCCGAATACCGTGAGCATGCGCCCAGGGATCTGCCTGTCGAGGCCGCGCGCAACGCCAGCGGCGACTGGATAAAGGTCACGGTGCGCATAGCCGGCCGTGATGTCGTGGCGCGCCTCTGGAAGGCGCAGGTCGGGCGGGTGCCCGTCTATCTGCTGGATACCAACACCGCGGAAAACGCTCCCTCCGACCGCGACATCACCCACCGGCTGTACGGCGGCGATGAGTCCACCCGCGTGCGGCAGGAGATGATCCTGGGCATCGGCGGTATCCGCGCCCTGCGCGCGCTCGGCATCAAGCCCGCCGTGTGGCACCTCAACGAGGGCCACGCCGCGTTCCTCATCCTGGAGCTGCTGCGCGAGCACCTGGGGCTTGGCCTGCCGTTCGAGCCTGCGCTCGAGGCTGTCGCAGCAGCCTGCGTGTTCACGACGCACACACCCGTAGCGGCGGGCCACGATGCCTTCGGGCACGATCTCATCCTCAGGCACTTCGGCGATTTCATCCGCGAGCTCGGCATTCCCGTCGAGCGCTTCCTCGATCTCGCACGCACGCCGGCGGCACCCGGGCTGTTCAACATGACCCGGCTTGCGTTGAACGGCGCACGGCACATCAACGGCGTCAGCCGCATCCACGGAACCGTCTCCTCACGCCTGTGCGCCGACCAGTGGCCCGAGATCCGGCCCGAGGAGAATCCCGTCGGCTTCGTGACCAACGGCGTGCACGTGCCCACCTTCCTGCACAAGACCTGGGTGGACTTCTTCAATGCCGAGCTCGGCGCCGGTTGGAGCGACCGCCTGAACGACGTTGCATTCTGGAGCGCGCTCGAGGCCGTACCGGAGGATCGCTTCTGGGCAGCGGCCCAATCGGTGAAGTCGCGCATGCTCGCCAGTGTCCGCGAACGCCTGCAGCGCGAGTATGCGCGCAAGGGCATGAGCCCGGCGCAGCTGCGCCACGTCACCCGCTTTCTCGATCCCTTCCGCCCCAACGTCCTGACGATAGGCTTTGCGCGTCGTTTCGCAACCTACAAGCGTGCGACTCTGCTGCTGCGGGATCGCGCCCGGCTCGCGCGCCTCGTCAACGATCCGGAGCGTCCGGTGATCTTCCTGTTCGCCGGCAAAGCGCACCCGGCGGACGAGCCCGGCAAGCAGGTGCTGCGCGAGATCCGCCAGCTCATGACTTCGCCGGAGTTCGTCGGACGCATCATCTTCCTCGAAGACTACGATCTGCAGCTCGGCCGCTCACTGGTTTCCGGTGTCGACGTCTGGCTGAACAATCCCATCGCGCCGCTCGAGGCAAGCGGGACCTCCGGCATCAAGGCCGCCATCAATGGGCGCCTGAACCTGAGCATTCTCGATGGCTGGTGGGCCGAGGGCTGGATGCAGGACAACGGCTGGGGCATCCCGCCGACCAATGTGCACGACCCGGAGCGCCGCGACGCGCTCGAGGCGCAGCTCATCCTCGATGCGCTCGAGGAGGAGGTCATCCCTCTTTATTATGCCGTCGGCGAGAGCGGCAGCTCGCCGGAATGGGTGGCGCGCGCCAAGCGCGCCATGATGACCGTCATCCCCCGGTTCAATATGAGCCGGGTGCTCCAGGACTACACCCGCGGCCTGTATCGGCCCGCGGCCGAGCAGTACCGGCGGCTGGCTGACGGTGGCTTCGCCGGCGCCAGGAACCTAGCGGAGTGGCAGCAGCGGCAGCGGCAGGCCTGGAGCCGCGTCAGCATGCGGGTGGTTGCAGATGCGCCCGCGGAGCTGCCGCGGGGAGAGCACCTGCGGCTGCGCGTGGCGGTCAGCCTGAATGGCCTGCACCCGAGCGACGTGCGCGTGGAGCTCGTGGCGCGGCGCGTCCTGCCCGAGGCAGAGCATGGGCCGCCGCTGCTCTGCTCGTTCGGGCCGCCGGAGCGCGCCGGCCTATGGCGCGTGCCGCTCACGGCGACCGGAGAGCAGGAATCGGACGGTGCGGCCGTGTTCGCGCTCGACGCGGAGCCGCCGGAATGTGGCCAGTTTGCGACGGAGGTGCGCGTCTACCCGCGCCACGACCTCCTGTCCCACGAGTACGGTCTCGGCCTGATGAAGTGGCTTTGAAATGGCGCTGGATCCGGGCTCCTGCCCGGCCCAGCGCGCCGCGGTCAAAAAGCGCGGTTTTCGCCCGCGGCTCCGCCACCTACGGCGGCGGGGCACCTCCGTGCGCCTGCGGCGCTCGTGCCGTTTCATGACTTGGGGTCGACCGTAGGCCGACGGGCCACTAAGATGGCTTCAATAACAAACCTCGGCACTCCAATCATGTCCCGACAGCCTGCGCGCGCCTCTTCCGGTCGCTACGTGAGCCGCCTGACGGGCGGCACCCTCGCGGTAATCATGGCCGGCGGACGGGGAGAGCGCCTCAAAGACCTGACCGAGCACCGCTGTAAGCCGGCTACGCCGTTCGGCGGCAAGTTCCGCATCGTCGATTTCGTCCTGTCGAACTGCGTCAATTCGGGAATCCGCCAGATCTCGATCCTCACCCAGTACAAGGCCCAGTCACTGATCGCACACGTGCAGCGCGGCTGGAGCTACCTGCGGGGCGAGTTCGGCGAGTTCGTCGAGACCATCCCGGCGCAGCAGCAGAAAGGTGCCATGTGGTACCGCGGCACGGCCGACGCGGTCCACCAGAACATCGATCTGATCCTGTCTCATAGGCCAAAGCACGTGCTCGTGCTTGCAGGGGACCACATCTACAAGATGGACTATGGCCCGATGATCGCCTACCACGTGGAGAAGGGCGCCGACATCACCGTCGGCGTGGTCGAGGTGCCCGCGAGTGAATCGCGGCATTTTGGCGTCCTCACCGCGACGGAATGGAACCGCGTGACCAAGTTCTCGGAGAAGCCCGCCGTTCCGGACACGCTCCCGGCGAGGCCGGATACGATCCTGGCGTCGATGGGCATTTATGTTTTCAACACGCGTCTGCTGCAGCGTCTCCTGGAAGAGGATGCGGCCGACGAATCTTCCGCGCACGATTTCGGCAAGAACATCATTCCCAATACTCTCAGCACCACCCTGCAGGTGTTCGCCTACCCCTTTCAGGACGTCAAGACGCGCGCACAGAGCTACTGGCGCGACGTCGGCACGCTCGATGCATACTACGATGCCAACCTCGAGCTGGTGCACGTCAGGCCCGAGCTCAACATCTACGACGAGGACTGGCCCATCTGGACGTACCAGATGCACCAGCCTCCGGCCAAGTTCGTCCTCGATGAGGAGGGGCGGCGCGGCATGGCCATCAACTCGATGGTCTCCGGCGGCTGCATCATCTCCGGCGCGCTGGTGCGCGAGTCGCTGCTCTTCTCCGACGTGCGCGTGGAAGAGCGTTCGACCATCGAGCGCTCCGTCGTCCTGCCGCACGCACTCGTCGGCAACGGCTGTCAGATCCGTGGGGCCATCATCGACGAAGGCTGTGAAATTCCGGACGGAATGAGCATCGGGCTCGACAAGGCGGACGATGCCCGCCGCTTCCTCGTCACCGAGAACGGTGTCGTGCTCGTGACCGCCGACATGCTGCGCCGGCTGTCCGATTGAGTCTCATGGGATCCCAATCGCGCCTGCCTGTCGTCCTTCTGTGGCACATGCACCAGCCACAGTACCGGGACGCGCTCACCGGACGTTACGTGCTGCCGTGGACCTATCTTCACGCCATCAAGGACTACACGGACATGGCCGCCCACTTGGAGGCCAATCCGGCGGCGCGCGCGGTGGTCAACTTCACGCCCGTGCTGCTCGAGCAAGTCGAGGAGATCGCGCGGCGGGTCGGCGAGCACTTGGCTCACGGCGGTCCGCTCCCTGACCCCGTGCTCGCGCTGCTGGGGCCGGATCCGGTGCCGGCCGAGCCCGCGGAGCGCCTGGAGCTGCTGCGCGCGTGCCTGCGGGCCCAGCGCAAGCAGATGATCGAGCGCTTCGGCCCCTACCTGGAGCTCGCCACGCTCGCCGAGACGCTCGCCACCGTGGAGCGTGTGAGCTACGCCTCGGATCAGCTCATTCACGACCTCGCCGTCTGGTATCACCTTGCATGGCTCGGCGAGACCGTGCGCCGCTCCGACACGTTCGTGAGCATGCTGACGCAACAGGGTCGCGCCTTCACGGCCGCGCAGCGGCGGGAACTGCTGTCTCTGGTGGGTGACCTGGTCGCGTCCATCGTGCCGCGCTATCGGAAGCTCTCCGAGCGCGGACAGTGCGAGCTGTCGGTGACGCCCTATGGGCATCCGATCGTGCCCCTGCTGCTCGATTTTCAGGCGGCGCGCGAGGCCGTGCCCAACATGCCGCTGCCGCAACACCCGGCCTATCCCGGTGGGGCGGAACGTGCGCAGTGGCACGTGCAGGAGTCGCTGCGCGTGTTCAAGCAGACGTTCGGCACGGAGCCGACCGGCTGCTGGCCCTCGGAGGGCGCGATCAGCAACGGCGCGCTGGAGCTGCTCGACCGGGCCGGCTTCAAATGGGCGGCGACCAGCGCCAACGTGCTGCAGGGCGCTCTAACCCGCAACGACCCGAAGTCCGCCCGCGATTCCCGCGCCTACAACCGGCCCTACTGTCTGCCAGGCGGCAGAATGGTCGAGTTCTTCCGCGACGACACGCTCTCCGACCTCATCGGCTTCACTTATGCGACGTGGCACGGTGATGACGCCGCTCATAACCTCGTCAACGAACTGACGAATCTTGCGCGGCAGTATGCCGAGTCGGCATCGACGGACTCGTCGTCCCAGGATCCGGCACGCCATGTCGTATTGATTGCCCTGGATGGCGAGAATGCGTGGGAGCATTATCCCTTCAACGGCTACTATTTCCTGCGCGCCCTGTATTCGCTCCTGGCTGCGCACCCGATGCTCGAGCTCACGACGCTGTCGGATTGCGTCACGCGCGGCCTCGAGCCTCTCCCCCTGCCGAGCGTCGTCGCGGGCAGTTGGGTGCATGGCACGCTCGCGACCTGGATGGGCGATCCGGCCAAGAATCGCGCCTGGGATCTGCTCTGCGATGCCAAGATCGCCTTCGACGGTGTCGTGGCGGCGGGCGCCCTCGATGCCGGGCAGCGGGCCGCCGCCGAGCGCCAGCTCGCTTTGTGCGAGAGCTCGGACTGGTTCTGGTGGTTCGGCGACTACAACCCGGCCGATGCCGTCAGCCAGTTCGACAGCCTGTATCGCCGCCAGCTCGTCGTTCTCTACCGCATGCTCGGCCTGCCGGCTCCGGAGTCCCTGGCGCAGCCGATCTCCGTCGGCCGCGGCAGCCCCGAGCACGGTGGGGTGATGCGGCGCGCCTACGCTACTTAGTTATGGCGCTGGATCCGGGCATCCTGCCCGGCCCAGCGCGCCTCGGGCAAAAAGCGTGGTTTTTGCCCGAGGCTCCGCCACCTGCGGCGGCGGGGCACATCCGTGTGCCTGGACGGGCGGCGGGGCACAGGCCCTGTGCTTGGTTGCGGAGGCCGCGGGTCGATGGGTACCAACAACGAGGAGTTTTGAGATGCGGCTGCCTGTGCTCGATCGGCGCCGAGCGGGAGTTCTGTTGCACCTGGGGTCGCTCGAGGGCGCGCTGGGCGGCGGGGGGCGCGCATTCATAGATTGGCTGGCGGATGCGGGGTTCAGCGTCTGGCAGATATTGCCATTGGGGCCCACGGGGCCGGACGGCTCTCCCTATTGGGTACGCTCCGACTTTGCCGGCAACCCGGATTTCATCGAGCGGACCGAGCTGCCGCAATTCAAACCTGCGGAGTACGCCGCCTTCGCCGCGGAGGCGGAGCACTGGCTGGATGATTACGCACTCTTCGAGGTCCTGAGCGCCGCGCATTCCGGCGCTCCATGGTGGACGTGGCCGGCGGACGAGCGCGACCGGGTCGACTCCGCGCTGGCTCGGGTGTCACACGACCTTGCTGCGGAGCTCGAGCGCGCGAAGTGCGAGCAGTATGATTTCTGCGTGCAATGGCGGCGGCTGCGCGAGCACGCGCGCCGGCGTGGGGTGCGGATTCTCGGCGATCTGCCGTTCTATGTCGCGCCGCACTCCGCCGAGACATGGGCGCGCCGGGGGCAGTTCCAACTCGATGCCGGGGGCCGGCCGGCTGCCGTCGCCGGCGTGCCACCCGACTACTTCTCCGAGACCGGCCAGCTCTGGGGCAACCCGCTGTACGACTGGCAGGCGATGCGCCACGACAACTTCGCCTACTGGCGCGAGCGCGTGCTCCAGCAGCTCGAGCGTGTCGACCTGCTGCGCATCGATCATTTTCGCGCCCTCGCGGCGCATTGGGCCGTGCCCGCCGGCGCTCCGGACGCCCGCGGCGGCCAATGGCACCTGACGCCGGGGGAGGACCTGCTGCGGGTCCTCATGGACGAGCTCGGCGATCTGCCGATCGTGGCCGAGGATCTCGGCCTGATCACCGACGACGTCGTCGCGCTGCGCAAGGGCTTCGGCCTGCCCGGCATGCGCGTCCTGCAGTTCGCCTTCAGCGGCGAGAGCGACAACCCGCACCTGCCCCACATGCACGAGCACGACAGCGTCGTCTACACCGGCACTCACGACAACGACACCACACAGGGTTGGTATCAGAGCCTCAGTGAGGAAACGCGCCGCCGCGTCGATTCCATGCTGCGCGTGGCCCCTGGCTCCATGCCCGAGGCGCTGATCCGGGAAGCCCTCGGCTCGGTCGGGCAACTGGCCATCATCCCCGCCCAGGACCTGCTCGGGCTCGGCAGCGAAGCGCGGCTCAACACTCCGGGCACGGCGCGGGGCAACTGGCGCTGGCGCCTGCCCGCGGGCGCGCTGACGGCGGAGCTCGGCCGCCATTTTGCGCATCTCAACGCCATGTACGGGCGCGCTTGAAAGCCTGTCCCGCCACTTGCCAGTGGCCTGTACCCGGGACCCCATGGTTGCCCTCGTCTCCGCCATGCAATACACTATTGCCAAATGAGTAATACATTCACCGTTCGTCTGCCGGCAGACCTTGCCGCGTGGTTGCGGAACGTGGCGCGGCGTCGCGGAGTTCCGCAGAGCCAGATCATCAAGGACAATCTCGAGAAGGCGCGCCAAGCGGCACCGGACAGGCCCTTCATGAAGTTGGCCGGTAGCGTGCACGGCCTGCCGAGCGATCTATCGCGGCGCAAGGGCTACTCGCGAACGTGAAGGGCATCGTCGACACGGGCTTCCTGATTGCCTTTCTCAGCCGCAATGACCGATATCACGAGTGGGCGGTCAGCTTGGCGGCCGACCAATCCGAGCCATTCCTGACCTGCGAATCGGTGCTCTCGGAAACCGCGTTTCATCTGCACAGCAGCGCCGCCGCGTTGGCGCTCGTCAGTCAGCGACTCGTCGATCTCGCGTTCGATTGCAACGAGCACATTGCTCAGCTCTCAGCGCTCGCGAAAAGGTACTCGGATCGAAAACCCGACCTGGCCGACCTTTGCCTCGTCAGGATGAGTGAGCTGTATCCCCAACACAAGGTGATCACCACCGATCGCGAGGACTTCGGCGTCTACCGCCGCAACAAGCGCGATCTCATCCCGCTCGTCTTCCCGCCGTGAGATTACCCTGAGATCCGCCGCATGCGTTCCGTGCAGTTGCTGCTTCTCGCCTGCGCACTCTCCGGCTGCGCGCTGTTCGTGCCGAAGCTCGAGACCCCGAGGCTCAGCATCGTCGACATCGAGGTGGTGAAGGCCAATTTTCTCCAGCAGCGGCTGCGCGTTCGCATGCGGGTCGAGAATCCCAACGACCGCAATCTCGCCATCCAGGGCCTTTCCTACACCGTCTACCTCAGCGGCCAGGAGTTCGCGACCGGCGTGTCTGACGCGAGCTTCGTGATTCCCGCGCTCGGGACCGCGGAATTCAACATGGATGTGACCGCGAACGCCGCCGGTGCGCTCTTCGCCGTGTTCAGCAAGCCCCGCGGCCAGGGCATCGACTACCACATGAAGGGCAGGGTGGAGCTCAGCCACGGCTGGCTGCGCTCGATCCCCTTCGAGCAGAGCGGGACTTTCATGCTCCGATGACCCCCGATTGCGTTCTCGATTTAAAAGAAAGAGAATGAAGGACAAAACGCAATAAATTGAAACCGTCCGGAGCGCAAATGGGGTTCAAATGTCGGAGTTCCTGGGTTCTGCCAATGGTGCTGCCGTCCTTGACCCTGGCCGCGCAGCCGGCGCTCTTCGCATCCGTTGATCCTCACGGGACTTACCGCCTCGGCTTGGAGGGCGCGTCAGCGCCCACGCTGATATCCGACGTCGCGGCGCAGGTCGATGGCCGATGGGTACACACCAGCGGTTATCCCGCATGTCGCGTCATCCGCTCCACCGGGCAAGGCATTCTCGGTGCGGCCACCGTGTGGGATGTGACTTGCTCCGGACTCCAGGGGGAGCCCGACCTGGCCTATCGGCTGCGCGAATACACTGCATCGCCTTTTGCCGACCTCACGGCCACCGTACGCAACACCCGCCCTCGGCCCGTGCACGTGGAGGCGATCCGGCTCGTGGATGCCAGTGGCGGCGACATCGCCGACCTCGGCGCCCCTGCCGGCGGCGAGCGCGTGCTGTCGGACAGCTTCAGCGAAGACCGTCCCGCGATGGCGATTCACGCGCTCGGCGATGCCCGCCACGGCATGCACCGCGCGGTGGGAAGCCAGCTCATTTACAACCGCAAGAGTCACGAGAGTCTCTTTCTCGGCGCACTCACCTCGGAGCGCTTCCTCACCATCCTGAGATTGCGCGTGGCGTCGTCGGCAGGGGATCCGCGGATCACGAGCTACCAGGTCGATTCGACCGGCACGACCGAAATGGAAGAGGAGAATTCTCTTCAGGATTCCCCTGCCGGCGATCGCGTCATCCTCGATCTCCCGGTCGCGCCGGGCGGCGCGCTGTCCTCCGAGTCCCTGGCGCTCAGCGTCGACCGCGACTATCACCGGCAACTCGAGACCTATGGAGGCCTCATCCGCAGGCTGCACCATGCCAGAGTCGGGGCACCGCCGCTCATGGGCTGGTGGAGCTGGACGGCGTATTACTTCGGCCTCGACGCCGGCGCTGCGGTGACCAACGCCCAATGGCTCGCCGAGCACCTGGAGCGCTTCGGCTACACCCTGTTCCACATCGATGAGGGCTATCAGTACGCGCGGGGCGAGTACACCACGCCCAACGCGACGCTGTTTCCTCGAGGACTCGTGCCGGTGGAGTACGCCGTGCGCGGACTGGGCTTGACACCGGGAATATGGACAGCGCCCTTCGAGGTGTCCGAACGCTCGTCGGTGTTCCAACATCACCCCGACTGGCTGGTGAAGAACGCCGCCGGGCGGCCCATCCACGCCGGCTCCGTGGTGGACGGCAAGGATGCTCTCTACATCCTGGATACCACCAACCCCGGCTCGCAGGCCTACCTGCGGACCACCTACCGCACTCTCGTGCGCGAGTGGGGGATCCACTACATCAAGCTGGATTTCATGGATGACAGCGCCATCGAGGGCTACTACTACCGGCCGCACACGACCGCGATGCAGGCGCAGCGCATCGGATTGCAGGTCATTCGCGCTGCTGTGGGCGATGACGTCTATCTCGACAAGGACGGCAGCGTCATGCTGAATCCGGTGGGATATGTCGACTATGGACGTATCTCGCAGGATACCGGGCACAGCTTCGGAGCGAGCCGCGACGCCGCCGTCGGTATCGCCGCCCGTTACTTCATGGACCGCAATTACTTCGTCTCGGACCCCGACGCCTTCACGGTCTCAACCCAGCGGATCACCGATCAGACCTGGCACGAAGGCAGCGAGCCCCTGACCCGCAACGAGGCAGAGGTGTCGATCGCGCTCGCCGCCGTGTCGGGCGGCATGCTCGAGATCGGTGACAATCTGCCCTCCCTCCAGGGCTCGCCGGATCGGACCGCGCTGATCGAGAACCGCGATCTCATCGACATGGTTCGGCTCGGCAAGGCTTCCGTGCCGGTGGACCTGATGAGCTATGCCGACAGCGACCGCCAGCCGAGCATCTTCCTGCTGAAGGAATCCCCGCGGCAGAGCATTCTCACCGTATTCAACTGGACGGAACATGCCACCCGGCATGACATCCCGCTCTCGGCCCTCGGCATCTCTTCCGCTGGCGCCTATCGCGTGACAGACGTGCTCCGCCCGCAGCAACCCGCGCCGTACTCCGCAGGTGCCTTCAGTATCGAGCTGCCTGCTCATTCGGTGCGGGTGCTGAAGATCGTCGACGCGGGCCAGCCAGCGCTGACACCGCGTTTCACCATCGATTGTCCCGCGGCGTCGCAGTCGGGTCAGCAGGTAGCCTGCGCGGCGACCGTGCAGGGCGGCCAGCCTGTCGTGGCCTATCGCTGGGACTTCGGCGACGGTACCGGCACCGCTGGTGGCAACACCACACACACGTGGACGGAGCCCGGCACGTACAGCATAGGCCTCGAGGCAACCGCCCTCGATGGCTCACGCGTGACACAGCACGCCGACATCCGGATCACCGGCCACCTGTCCACCGTATTCAGCCCGGCGAAGATCCGGCGCCTCGGTGAGTGAGCCGCCGGGTCAGCGCAGGCCCGGCCAGGCCCGCGGGTAGAGCGCCACGGCGTTCTCCCGATAGATCCTGTCCACGACGGTGCGCGGCAGGTGCAGGCCGCGAAATGGACGGCCTAGGTCCGGTGAGCGCAGCTCACGGTCGGTGACCAGGAACAGCCAGTCGCGGCGCCAGTCCGCGGCGATCGCGGCCACTTCCCGTGGATCCTCCGTCGGCCCGTAGCCGTTGTCTGTCCCATAAAGGATGCGGTCCTGGTAACGGATGAAGAACCGCCTGACCTTGTCGGGATGAGTCTGCGCCTGATACTCCAGCTGCCCGATGCGGGCGGCCATATCGACATCCGCCTGCGGGAACCGGTCGAGGAAGGCCGCTACCCGGTCGACATCCCACTCCAGGGACGCGAGATGCAAGGCATCGAAGCGCAGCTGCGGGTGGGCGGCCAACATCCGGTCGCGGGCCGCCAGGATCGCATCGTGTCCCGGCCTCTGCGGATGCAGATACATGTAGTACTGCGGATGCTCCCGGTAGTAGTCGACGTCGCCCTTCACGATCATCTTCGAATAAGGCAGCCAACAGTCCAGCGGTTCCGCCAGGTGTCCGAGCAGGACGATGTGCTCACGTTGCAGCTTGGAGTAGATGGGTTCCAGCCGCGGGTCGTCCGGCAGCACGTAGCGGCCATGGCTGTCGCGGACGCTCATGCCGAAGTTCTTCCAGATCTTGACGCCCACCGCACCCTGGGCCAGGGCCGTGTCGATCTCGCGCAGCGCCTCGCCCGACCAACCCGGTCGGTTGAAGCCGGCGGCCTGGAATGTACCGGCGAAGGCGACGCGTCCCGGATATCGACGCCGTAACGAGGCGGCGTCGCGAAGCTGACGCGGCACCGGCCCATGCTCGGGGCTGTCGACATTGATCGTGAGGATGTGGAAGCCATCGCGGACCGCCTCGGCCACCACCAGATTGGCGGGTCCCCAGATGTGCATGTGAGCGTCCACCTTCTGCACATGCGCGAAGTCGGAGATCGAGTAATAGCGCTGCGGCGGCTGCGTCATCGCCGGAGTCGATGCGAGCAGGCATGCCACGCCTGCCGCGAGCCATCCCGCGGATGTTCGTGCGCTCATGTCAGGCGAGGAGGACTTCCACCCCGCGGCGGCGCAGCTCTTCGACGACGGCGGGCGGTGCAGCAGAGTCGGTAATGAGCGTGTCGAGCTGCTCCACGCGCGCAATGACCGAGATGTTCCTGCGCAGCAGTTTGGACGAATCCGCGACGGCGACGACCTGACGCGCGATGTCGATCATCTTGAGGTTGAGATGCGCTTCCGGCAGGTGCGGCGTCATGACACCGAGCTGCGGGTCGATGGCATCGGCGCCGAGGAACAGCCGGTCGGCCCTGAGCTCCGCCAGCGCGGCCTCGCCGATGTGGCCGGACAGGGAGTTGGATTCGCGGCGCAGTATCCCGCCCGGCATGATGAGACGCACCATCGGCGCGCTCACCAGCAGCATGGCGACGTTGAGCGCGTTGGTGATGACGTTGATCGACTGCAGCGGCGCCTCGCGGATCTGCTTGGCGATCTCGGCGGTGGTGGTGCCGGAGTCGAGGATGATCGTCTCGCCATCGCGGATCAGCGAGACCGCGATGCGCGCGATGCGGACCTTCTCGGCATGATGCAGGGTTTCCTTGACCGTGAGCGGCTGATCGACTCCCTCGCGAGGCGGAAGGGCGCCGCCGTGGCTGCGCACCAGGGCGCCGGCGCGCTCCAGGGCTGCAAGATCCGCTCGAATCGTGACCGCGGAAGTCGCGAACCGCGCTGCCAGCGCGACGACCGTGACCCGGCCATGCTCCTGCAACAGGTCACAGATCCGCCGCCGCCGCTCTTCAACGAGCAGTCCCGGCTCCGCCGCGTCGTCCGCCGGGTGCGGCTCGACGCCCGCTTCAGCGCGGCGAATGGTGTCGTGCATAGCTCTTTCGGTCGCGTTCAATGTGCAAAGGTACAGAAGGGAGCCGTGCGCCCGCAAATTCAACCGTTCTTTCTTTCGATATCTTTCGATATTGGTTAATAGTCTTTCGGAATCTACTTTATCACGCTGGGCTTGACGTATACGTAAGGTCCCGAAATAATCAGTAGACAGATTAAGTGACTTTCAGTTGCTTTTAATTACAGGGGGAAACTGTGAACCGCCGTGCGGGGCTCGTCTACGCCCTCGTCACCACTCTGTTCTGGGGTGTGTGGGGCGCATTCGCCGGAATGCCTGCGGATCATGGCTTCCCCGAGACGCTCATCTATGTCGTGTGGGCGATCACGATGATTCCGCCTGCGCTCTACGCGCAGGTGCGCACCGGGTGGAAGCTGCCGACCGATGGCCGGTCAGTGCTGCTCGGCGCCGTCATCGGACTGACCGGCGCGGGCGGGCAGATGCTGCTCTTCCATGCCGTCCATACCGGACCTACGTACCTCATCTTCCCGCTGATCGCACTGTCACCGGTCGTGACCATCGCGATGTCGCTCTTGTGGCTGCATGAGCGTACTACGCTCATCGGCGCCCTCGGGATCGTGATTGCGCTGGCCGCCCTGCCGCTATTCGATTATCAGCCCGGCCAGGGCCTGGGCGGCCACGGCCTCGCCTGGTTCGTCTACTCGCTGATCATCCTCGCCGCCTGGGGCGTGCAGGCCTTCTTCATCAAACTCGCCAACCGCAGCATGAGCGCTGAAGGAATCTTCTTCTACATGACTCTCATGGGGCTCTTGCTGATACCGGTGGCGCTGTGGATGACGGATTTCTCGCAGCCCATCAACTACGGCCGCGACGGCCCCTACCTCGCTGCGGTCACACAAATCCTCAACTCCGTGGGCGCGCTGACGCTGGTCTACGCCTTCCGCTACGGCAAGGCGATAGTCGTATCGCCGCTCACCAACGCCGGCGCTCCTCTCATCACCGCGCTGCTGGCGCTCGCGCTTCTGGGCCTGGTCCCGCAGCCCCTCAAGATCGCCGGCATCGTGCTGGCCTTCATCGCCGCGGCCCTGCTCGCCATCGAGCCGGAGGAGGCCACTTGAAGTCGCTGCTCGATCTCGTGCGCCGCCACCGTGCCGGCGAGCCCGTCGGAATCTACTCCGTCTGCTCGGCGCATCCGCTGGCGCTGCGCGCGGCGCTCGAGCACGCGCGCGCCGTGGGCGGCTATGCGCTGATCGAGGCAACATCCAACCAGGTCAACCAGGAGGGCGGCTACACCGGGCTGCGGCCGGCGCAGTTCCGCGACCTGGTGTCGGGTCTGGCGGATCAGAGCGGCCTGCCGCGGGAGCGTGTGCTGCTCGGCGGCGACCACCTGGGTCCCAACGCCTGGCAATCCCTGCCGGCCGAGGAGGCGCTCGGGCGCGCGGCCGTCATGGTGAGCGAGTATGTGCGCGCGGGATACCGCAAGATCCACCTCGACTGCTCGATGTCCTGTGCCGATGACCCGCGGGTTCTTTCGGATGACATCGTGGCAGGGCGCACCGCGGCGCTGTGCGTCCAAGCCGAAGAGGCCTGGCGCAGCTCCGGCGGCGAGCCGCCGGTCTACGTGGTCGGCACCGAGGTGCCGGTCCCCGGCGGTGCGCAGGAGACGCTGAACGAGCTGGCGGTCACCGAGCCTCGCGCCGCGCTTGCCACCGTGACCGCTCATCGCTCGGCTTTCGTCATGGCCGGCCTACACGACGCCTGGGACCGGGTCATCGGTCTCGTGGTCCAGCCCGGCGTGGAGTTCGATCACGACCGGGTCATCGACTACCGGCCGGAGAAAGCCCGACACCTCAGCAAGTGCATCGACGACCTGCCGAATCTCGTATTCGAGGCGCACTCGACGGATTACCAGACCGAAACGGCGTTGCGGGCGCTGGTGCGCGATCACTTCGCGATCCTCAAGGTGGGACCCGCCGTCACATTCGCACTGCGTGAGGCGGTGTGGGCGCTCGACCGCATCGAGCGGGAATGGCACGGCGAGGCGACCGCCGTCCACATGCGCGAGGCGGTCCTCGACGCCATGCGCGCCGAGCCGCGGCACTGGCGCAAGTACTACCATGGCAGCGGACAGGCCCTCGATCTGCAGTTGGAATACAGCCTGAGCGACCGCATCCGCTACTACTGGCCGGAAGCCGCCGTGGTGGCCGCGCTCGAGCGGCTGCGCGCCGCCTTCGACGGTGGCACAGCGCCGCTACCGCTCCTCTCGCAATATCTCCCCACGGCGTACGCCGCCGTGCGCGCCGGAAAGATTCCAGCGCGGATGACCGATCTCGTCGTCCATCACATCAGGCAGGTCCTTTCCCAATACTCGAGGGCCTGTGATCCGCGAACCCAACAAGAAGGAAACGTACCATGAAGACGTTCCCCGGTCTCACCGCTGCAGTCGGCGCCTGTGGCATCGCGCTCGCCCTGCAGATGGCAGCTCCCGCGGCCGTGAAAGCGGCCGACGCCGGGAGCAGCCAGAGTCAGGGCGATCAGAACACGCAAAACGGCCAGAGCACTCAAAACAGCCAGGGCAGTACCAGCAGCACCGGCACGGGCAGCGCGAACAGCAGCAACGCTTCGTCCGATCAGCTCAGTGAGGTCGTGGTCACGGGTATCTCGGCGGACCTGGAAAAGGCGCTCGACACCAAGGAGTTCGCGCCCGTCATGCTCGACTCGATCGATTCGACGCAGCTCGGCCGGTTCCCGGACGCCGACGTCGCCGACTCGCTCGAGCATCTGCCGGGCATCACCGTCACGCGCACGACCGGCGGCGAAGGTCAGAAGATCACGGTGCAGGGCCTGAGCTCCGAATACAACATCGTCACGATGGACAATCGGATCCTCGCGAGCGACGATTCCGGACGCGACATCGCGTTCGACGTGCTGCCGGCGGAGCTCATCACCGGCGCCGATGTGCTCAAGTCGCCGGAGGCCTCCGCGGTCGAAGGCAGCATCGGCGGTACGGTGAATCTGCATACCGCCAGCGCCTTCGATCATCCGGGCTTCCACGCGGAAGCTCACGGTGAAGGCGACTGGAACGACATGTCGGAGCTGGCCAGCAAGAAGTTCTCGGCCTTCATCAGCGACACCGTTGCCGATCGGACGCTCGGGTTCGTGCTCGGAGCCGTCGACACCGATCTCAAGTCGCGCACGGACTCGCTGAACGCCTACAATCAGAACATCTATGGTCCCATCAGCTATCCCTATCCGCCCGATGGGGTTACGCCGCCCCCGGGCTCCACGCCGCTCGTCGCCACGCCCTGCTGCATCACCTTCGGCTCGATCTTCGACGACAAGAAGCGCACCGGCCTGATCGGCAACCTGGAATGGCGCCCGAGCGACACCTTCCGCCTCAAAGCCGACGGACTCTGGACCCATCTGAACGACCCGCAGATCGGCTACAACGAGTCGTATTACTTCGCGGCCAATCCGGACGGCACGCCGTTCGGGCCCAACCCGACGATCCAGAACGGCCTCATCACCGCGATGACGGTGGACGACTTCCAGCCGGAGATGGTCAACAACACCATCAACCGCAAGGTCGACACGTTCCTCTACGGCCTCAACGGGCAGTGGAAGCCGACCGACAGCCTCACTTTCGGCGCCGACCTCTACCGCTCCACCGCGAGCCGGCCGGAGGGCGGCCAGGACACCTTCGTGACCGCCGGCCTGGTCAACGACCAGCCCACCGCCGAAGACATCCTCAATTTCGCCGACGAGCCCAACAGCCTGCCGGATATCAACGTGGCCGTGCCGCCGAGCCAGCTCGGCCTGTCGGCATGCCCGGCCGGCACGGCGAGTACGACCAACGCCGGCTACTGCTCGTATACGGCGTTGATGAACTCCCGCTATCTCAACAACAACAACTACTGGTCGACGCACTATGTCGGCCTCAACGGCTTCTCGGTGCACGACAAGATCACCGGGCTGACGCTCAGCGGCGCCTGGCGGGCCGACATGGGCCCGTTCGAGCAGCTGCTCTTCGGCGTGCAGGGTACCGACCGCGACAAGGAGCAGGTCGATTCCGACAACGACTGGACCAACGGCTCGGGCGAATATGGCACCCTCTACCAGACCGCCGGCTGTCCGGTGCAATGCAACCCCTATTCGTTCGGCTCGCAGGGGTTCGACGTCGTCCAGCTGATGAGCTTGCCCAACTTCATGGAGGGCGCCGGCGGCTCGTACCCGATGGTGCTGCCCGAGCTGAACGTCGGGCAGCTGCTCGCCTTCCTCAAGAGCCTCAACGGCAAGCCGAATCCCTTCTACTGCTCATCCCTGCCCTGCAGCTCACCCTTCGACTTCGCGCAGCTCCTCCCCCAGGTCAACGCCTCCAACTCCTACGCGGTCACGGAGAAGACCATCTCGGGTTATCTGGAGGGTGACTTCGGCGGCGCGCGCTGGTCGGGCAACCTCGGCGTCCGTCTGGTGCACACGACGACGACTGCCAACACCGCGCCGGCCGTGCCGGTGTCGCTGTGGACCCCATCGAATACGGCGAGCAGTACCCAGACCTGGAACGTCCAATACGGGACCACGCAGGCGCTCGGCGGCAAGGGCAGCTACACGTTGGCGCTGCCGTCGCTGAACCTCGCCTATTGGGTGGTCCGCAACCAGCTGCAGGCCCGCCTGGCGGTGGCCCAGACCATGGCGCGGCCCGACCTGAGCGAATTGGCGCCGACTTCGACCAACAATGCGGAGAACGGCACCCCCGAGCTGGATTACAACGGTACGGCGGGATTGAAGCCGATCCGCGCGAACCAGGCGGACATCTCGCTCGAGTGGTACTACTCGACGCATTCCGCGTTCACCGCGGACGTGTTTGCCAAGAGAGTCATGGATGACATCTATGACGCCGTCTCGACCAACGTCGACCTGGGGACGATGGAGTACATCGGCGGCCCGCCGGGCACGGTGAAGGGGACGCCCTTCCTATGGACCGTCACGGCGCCTGCGAACGGCTCGGAGAGCACATACTCGGGCGTGGAGCTGACCTGGCAGGAGATCCTGCTCGACGGCTTCGGCACCCGCATGCAGTTCACGGCCACGCGCACCCGCAGCTACGACCAGTACGGCAACTTCGTGGGCGCTATCAACGCCGCGCCGCCGACCACGTACACGATCGGGTTCTTCTACGACAAGGGCCCGATCAGCGCGGACGTGAACTGGGATCACCAGTCGAGCTTCACCGCCGCGTGCTCGGAATGTACGGAAGTGCCCGGTTGGCCGGCGATCACCGAGAAGTTCGACTGGGTCACCGCGAGTCTGCACTACCGTCTCCCGTACGGCCTGGAGATTTACTGGGAAGGCAAGAATCTCAGCAATTCCATCGCCCGCAGCTACCTGAACGGCAATCCGCTCCTGCCCTGGGCGCCCGGCCAGAACACCGGCGGGAGCGAGAGCGGCGTCGGTTATGGCTACAGTGCCTACGGCCGCACTTATGTGGTTGGACTCTCCTGGCGTTACTGAGGACGGGCGAGGCGGTGACTGACTCCGTGGAAGTGCTGGGTCTGAGCGCGGCGCAGATCCGCGCCGCCGGCGCGCAATGGACCGCGCGCGAGATCGCCCAGCAGCCGCTGCTGTGGCCGCAGATCGCGCGCCAGATCAGCACGGACGGCGGCCTGCAGGCGTACCTGGCGCCGCTTCTCGGCGGCGGCGCGATGCGCATTGTGCTCACCGGCGCCGGCACCTCGGCCTACATCGGGAAGTGTCTCGCGCCGGCGCTCTGCAAGGCCGGGCTCCGGGCCGAAGCGATTCCGACCACTGACATCGTCGCGAGCCCGCCGAGCGCGCTCGCGCCGAAGACGCCGACTCTGATGGTGCATTTCGCACGCTCCGGCAACAGCCCCGAGAGCGTGGCTTCCCTCGAGCTCGCGGAACAGCAGATCGAGCACTGTCATCACCTGATCGTCACCTGCAACCCCGAGGGCGCCCTCAGTCGCGCCGCCGGCGCCCTGCGGCATGCGTACTCGATCGTGCTGCCGGAGGCCTGCAACGACCAGGGCTTCGCGATGACCTCGAGTTTCACGGGCATGTTGCTGGCGGCGTCTTTGGCGCTGGGGGCCGTGCGGCCGCAGCAGGGTCGGATCGAAGCGATCGCCGCACTGTCTGCCGAGATCCTGAAGACCCACGTGCCGCTGGCAGCGAGCCTGGTACGGGCGCAGTTCGAACGGGTAGTCTACGTGGGGAGCAACGAGCTCAAGGGGCTGGCGCTGGAGTCGTCACTGAAGATGCTCGAGCTGACGGACGGCCGGGTGGTGAGCATCGCAGAGTCGCCGCTCGGCTTCCGGCACGGCCCCAAGGCCATCGTCAACGGCAGTACTCTGGTGGTGGCATTCCTCAGCAACGATGCCTACTCGCAACAATACGACCTGGATCTGCTGGAAGAGCTGCGCAGCGATGCCGTGGCGGGCAGGGTGGTTGCTCTCACGGTTCGAGCGACTGCGAGTCACAATCCCGACACCCTCGTGCTGGGCGCCGGCAAGCCCGGGCCGGGCACGCTGTCGGATCTCGAGCTCTGCTTGCCCTACGTCTCATTCGCGCAGACACTGGCGCTGCTGCGCTCGATCTCGCTCGGGCTGTCGCCGGATGTTCCGAATGCCGCCGGGACGGTGAATCGGGTGGTCCAGGGTGTATCGATCCATCCGTTTCCAGACCAGAGCTGAAGACCAGACGTGAAGACCGGACGTGAAGACTTTCCTCGGCGTTGACGGCGGCGGCACCAAGACACGCTTTTTGCTGATCGACGAGACCGGCAAGGTGCTGGCCTCGCAGCTCGAGGGGCCGGCCTATTACCTGGAGATCGGGCTGGACGGGCTGCGCGAGATGCTGACGCGCGGAATAGCGCAGACGCTTCGCGAGGCGAACGTGCGCGAGGAAGCCGTCAGCCACGCATTCCTCGG